>ENA-UEOZ01000284-UEOZ01000284.1-human-gut-metagenome-genome-assembly--contig:-NODE-284-length-39004-cov-6.982403_pt1 | contig 39004 bp, 44 predicted proteins | sample MGYA00242898_ERZ507912 | MGnify/ENA primary metagenome ERZ507912 (study PRJEB26167, sample SAMN06115410) | human gut metagenome | host: Homo sapiens | place: China:Chongqing | collected 2016-04-27... | reverse complement strand
TCTTTTCGCTCTTCTCATTTTCGGGCGATAAAAAAGAGTCGTTGTTCGCGACTCATTTTTTGCTTCCCGTCAAACGAGGTTGCGAATTATGATCGCCTCCGACTCTTTTGTCAAATATTTTTTGTGCGTTTTGTCCTATTTTCTTCCGGATATACTCCAATACCTTGTTTTTATTCTCTTTTTATTTTCTTTTTCACCGCCTCAGAAAACGCACCTGAGCACACAAACCGCCTTCTTCACGGTTTGTCAACGTAAGTTCCGCGCCGTTGAGCGCAGCCATGTTTCGAGCAATGCACAGTCCCAAACCCGTTCCACCCGTCATACTGTTTCGGGAAGACTCAAGTCGATAGTACGGCTCAAATACAGTTTCAAGTTTTTCTTCAGGAATGCCCGGTCCGTTGTCCAGAACCGAAATGACGACGCCCTCGGCGTCCTTTTGCAAAACAACCTTAGCTTCGCCGGCATATTTGTTGGCGTTTGAAATCAAGTTCTCAAGGCAGCGGCGCAGGCACAACGTTCTGGCGCTGACAACCACCGTCTCTTCTTCTCCGATTCCCTCGCACTGCAACGCAACTTTGCCGCCCACATCGGTCGCATCGTCGACCAGACTCTGCAGAAACGACACGAGTTCAAGTCGAATCGGTTTCTCGTTGGTGGTCAAGCTCCTTGTAAATTCCAGCCCTTGCACGATGATTGAACTCATTTCAGCAGTCGTCGCCTGCAACTTCTCCCGAAGTTCCTGCGGTTGAACCCTTTCCAGACGAAGCTGAAGTTTGGTAAGCGGCGTTCTCAGATCATGCGTCATTGCGGAAATCATGCGGTTGCGTTCCTCCAGATTCCCCAGCACCTGCTCACGCATGAGGTTGAACGAATGCGAAGCGTTTCGAATTTCCTTCACGCCCTCTTCCGGCAAAGGATCCACCAGATCGGGACGATGCCCGAACATCTCAACGGCTGACCCCAGTTTTTCAATCGGTCGGGTATAGCGACGAACCATGACCACGGCAAGCAACAGCATAATTACTGATTCCAGAAGAACGAACAGTCGCTGCGACCAGACAACGGCGCGATCATCTACATCGTGCGGCGTTGTAATCCGTAGCCACGATCCGTCGCTCAATTCCACTGCTACTTCAAGACTCGGTAGATGCTGCGGCAGAAGCGTGGCCTCTCCTTCCATCCGACGCACGGCAATTGCAGGCGCCGTCATGCCCGCATCCTCGAACACACTGCGTATTAAGGAAAGCTGGCGCGTCAGATGGTGGTCCGTTCGCCCCCATTCTGGGGCCTGATTCGAAATTCCAAGCGTTTCTTTCACAAAGCCCGAAGAATTCGCGTCGCGCATTCGAGCCAAAGTAGCGTCACGCTGCGCGGCCGGCATCGAATTCAGAAGCGTCCAATACGAGGCCAAGTGTTCCGCACGCGTTTGCTCGGCCTGCTGAACATACAGCCACTGCACGCTGCAGACCACGGCAAAGTTGGCGACCTGGAAAAGCACAATGCCGCCGATAATGAGCGTCAGGAGCTGCCCTGAAAACGAATCGAGGAATTTGAACAATCCCTTAAAGCGCATCTTTAGTCCTCTGCTTTGCTTACAGGCACAACCAGCATGTAGCCGTCGCCTCGCAAAGTGCGAATAAGCGAAGCGTTGCGTCCGCTGTCACGCAACTTCGAGCGCAGTCGGCTGATCTGAACGTCAATGCTGCGATCATACGTATCGGACCTTGATCCCATCCGATCGAGAATCATGTCCCGGGTCAAAACCCTACGCGGATTCATCAAGAAGTACTTCAAGAGCTTGAATTCGTTGGCGCTCAGCGCCACAGCGACATCGTTGCGATCGCTGCACATACCGCCAATGGCGATCTCACCGCCCTGGAACGCAACCTTGTGGAAGGACTGCAGGCAGGCCTGACGGTCAACGAAATCAAAGAAGTGCTCATTCAGCTCTATGCCTACACCGGGTTTCCACGCAGTCTCAACGCTATTCACACGTTCATGCGAGTGATGGACGAACGCACAAAAGCCGGTATCAATGATCCCGACGGCAAAGAACCCTCTCCCATTCCCGTCAATCTCAACAAAGACGAATATGGGGCAAAAGTTCGTGCCAAGCTCGGCGGTCGTACTGAGATTCCGCCTCCGTCGGGCTATCAACTTTTTGCACCGGGAATTGACACGTTTCTCAAAGAGCATCTCTTTTGCGACATCTTCATTCGTGACAACCTCGACGCACAAAGCCGTGAGCTTGCAACCATCGGAGCCTTGGGCGGCATGACCGGCACCGCCGGCCAAATGAACTTCCACTTCAACGCCGCAATGAACACCGGTACCACAGCTGAACAGATGCGTGATTTCGTCAAGGTGATTGAAATGGAAGTCGGTGCCGACTACGCCAAGACGGCTCAAGGCGTTCTTAACAAGGTACTGACGAAGCGTAGCGCTAATGCAAAGTAACGGCCGGCAGTCTTGCGCGTACTTCGTACTGACAACACCTCAAGCACCTCATTGAGCGTTAGGTGCCGCACCGAGCCGAAAGCCTTCGCACAAAAGGTCTTCGGCTCAAATATGGAGAAAACCATGTCTACAGAGAGGGGTTTCGACTTCGAGCATCCCATTCACTTCGTTGAACGCAGAAAACTTCTTCAAACCGCTGCTGCAGTAGCCGCTGTCGGCGTCTTGCCTGTCAGTGCAGCCTCCGTGCCAAAAAAAATAACGGTTGTCACCGGCAGCCCGCACCGTCGAGGCGCTTCCTTTTTGTTAACTGACGAGTTCATTCGAGGCGCCAAGGAAGTCGGCGCCGAAATCTACCGATTCGATGCGGCCTTCAAGCGCGTCACGGCCTGCAGCGGCTGTTATCATTGCGGCCTGGGCTCTTCGCCGTGCGTCTATCGCGACGATATGTTTGAGCTCAATCCTCATCTCATCGATTGCGATCTTGTTGTTCTGAGCACACCTTTGTACTACTTCGGATTTTCCGCTCAACTCAAGCTCGTGATCGACCGCTTCTACGCCATCAACAGTCAATTGCACAGTCCTCGCCAAACAGTCTTGCTTGCCGCGGCCTGGAACAACAACGATTGGACGTATACCGCTCTGGAGTCACATTACGAAACCTTAGTTCGATACATGGGCTGGACCGATGTCGGGCGAGTCGTTGCTACGGACAGCGGCACCCGCGGCATGTGTGAATCAACCGATTTTCCCCAAATGGCTTACGAGCTTGGGAAAAAAGTCGGCACTCGATAAAACCGAGAAATTGCCATGAGGATTGTTTCTTGCTTCGAAACCGCCGACCCTCTGCTCAATTGGACTCGGCGCATGCGCCTTGATGCGGTTCTGCTGCTACTCTTTTTCGTTGTCATGTGCGACCGTCTCACGCAAAACCCGCTACATGAGGCCTTGGGCACGGCAAGTCTTCTCATCGTCTGCACACATTTGCTTGTCAATCGCACCTGGCTGAGGCAACACTTCGGAGCATGGTTCGGCATGGCAGTCAGGCGCCCACGCCGTCCGTCAGCCAAAAACCGTATCAGCACGATTTCCAACGTCGTCTTGCTTGCGACCTTTGCCGCCTCCTTCATCTCAGGAGTAATGTGCTCGCAAACTCTGTTTGCCTCCGTCACGCCACAGGTTTGGCGCATGGATCTTTCCTATCGAACGGTCCATGTGGCGCTTTCTCTGTGGTTCTTCTTAGCTGCTGCCGTTCATGTCGGACTGCACGCGCGGCTTGTCCTGGGTAAGTGGGAAACGTCTCTGAGAACTCGAGTTCCCGGGTGGATAGTCGTCTTCGGCAAGTACGGAATTTTGGCGATATTGATCGTGTTGTCCGTTCAGATTTGGATTCGGCGCGATTTTGCCTTTCTTCTGATGTGCGAAATGTCCTACATCACGGTCGCGCGAGACGAACTCTTTTTCGCGATGCCGGTTGATCTGGCGATCTTATTCTGTGCCGTTGCCGTCGTTGTTTATGCGCTCGCCGTAATGGTTTACGGCCGGAACTGACGCAAAAAAAAGGAGACATACCGAATCTGTACATCTCCTTTTCCTGGAATTTCGTGGTCGGGCGGCGGGACTCGAACTAACCTGTATTTACAGTGGTTCCAAAGCGCCCTATTTCTTATTACTACCCTTGTTGCTACCAAAGATTCAGTTGCTTGTGTGAAGCTTCACTACTGCGTCGTGCTTCGTTGCGCTGTCTCGAGCCACTTTTTCACATCGCTCAACCAAGCTTGCGCCTCTTGCGAGCAAGCTTGCACATCCGGCAAGCAACTTTCTTTCAGATGCACAGGAAGCGGCGCTGCTCCTGGACAGTTTACGCTCAATGGCAGCGGCTTGGTTGCGCACCCGGTCAACGTCATCACGCAGATCGTCAGACTCAGCGCGAGCGCGCTCCAGCTGATCCCATGCGTCCGCGAGCTGTTTGGCTTGCGATTGTTCTTTTGCTCGATACTCATCCGTCAGCTCCTTCGTTGCCAGAGCGTGCTCTTCTCGTAGTTGGGCAATCTCTGCCTTATATGTAGAAGCGGCGTACTTGTATCCGCTCACAAAGATACCAACGGCACACAGCAGAACACCTATCCATTTGAACCACGTCATTGTGGAACATACTCCGGAATAATCGGCTCCCAGTTACCTGTCAGAATTCGGTAACCGAGACCAAGAAAACCAAGCACAAACACAACCGCATAAAACCACTTGAGCCAAACGTATGGATTCTTCACGGGCAAAATTTGTAAAAAGAGAACATTGACGCCGAACAGAACGATGAAAGCAGCACCTGTATCGCGCCGAAACTGCGGCATGCCCACAATGTACAGGATCAAAACCGAAACACAGGTGCCCAAAACAAAAAGGAAAAGCTGAGCTACAACCCCTTTAACGCCTTGGTTGGTCAACGCGGCATCCATGATTTTCTCAACAAATAACTTTAAAATATCGAGCACAATCACCTCCAATGATTGGTTAGAGCCCGTCAGGTTTCGCTGGTCTGGCGGGTTTTTCATTAGAGGTGAATTATCTACCTTAGCTTCGGTTGTCCCAACGTGCCCGGCGCCCGCGTGCGTCCACGTGCACAAACGTGTTGTAGATACCGACGCCGCCATCAGTCACCATGTCCAGGCACAAGTCCTGCAGTTCCGGCAAGTCTTCTAAGTTCTCCGGTCGAATGTCTGCCGCCAAGCCCTGCACGTGGTACGAGTTCTCCACGCCGCCCACGGCCTTGTTGTGCTCCGGAGAGCGATAAGCGCAGTTGATGATGATCGGATTGCCCCACTTCTCTCGGATGCGATTCAGGAGATGCACGAGCTCTTTGCGCACCACAGTTTCGCCAAAAGGCGACTTTGCGCCGTCCTTGGATTCAAATTCTTTTGTGTCGAAATATCCGAGCTTCATTTGCCCGTCTCCTTTATGTCTGACTCGGCAACCTTGTCCACCGTCTTGTCCAGCTTGGCATTGAGCGCATCGATGAGCTTTCTCACGACTGGCGGCACCACACGCAAGCCCATTTTGTCCAGGTTCTCGATGATCGAGCCGAACTCGCCAGCCATGTACGCACAGATCGTGATCGACTCGATGATCTGGAAAGGCAAGAGTTCGCAGAACGCCACATCCAAACCATGAGCCAGCGCAACAATGCAAAAGGCCAGCATCTTTTTGAGGACACCGAGGGCGTTTCGCTTGCTCGTCCAAGTCCCGTTCAAGACAGCCGCCAGCGTTCCCGTCAAAAAGTCAAGGATGACAAAGACCACTAGCCAGATCAGCAGCGGACCAGCATCGCCGTACAGAAAAGAAAAAATGCCGCCCATGCTTCCGCCCAATATCATCAAGGCCCGCTCAAATCCAGTGGGCAGAATTGCCGCTAAGTCTGAAAGTCGTTGGATCATTCGTCTGCCGGCTCCTCTGAATATTCCTCAACAACATTCTGATCGAGTACAGCCTTCCACTCCTTTACGGCTATGGCGCTTCCATAAATGATCCCAATAACCAAGAATGCAATTACTCCCGCGACAATTGCCCATCTGGCAATGCGCGTCACCCAAGGTAATTCCGCGTCTTTTTTCATAATCAACCACTGCATCGGCAGTAGCAAAATTGCTAAAATTTCCTGCATCGATCCACATAGACTTCAATCGATCACGCCCCCGAGTGACGCCAATCACTGCGGGGGTTTCTTATTCACTAACCCATGCTCCCGGGTTCTCTTTCGTATAGTTCGCCACGGCAATAACTGCATCTGCCGCCGCCCACAAAGAGCGAAGCAAAGGAACTGCCGCAAGGATGAGAAACACCCAAACAACTATCTTGCGTAGATTCATCTCGCCATTGAGCAAGTCATGTAAAATCCTCATAGACCTCCTGCGGTTAGAGAAGGTTTCAACGTACCCCCGAGTGATTGCCGTCACTGCGGGGGTTTCTGCTTTCCTATGCTAGAGGCTGTACAAGTGCCTCCCTCGTGCTTTTTTCCGAGTTTGGAAAATCCTCGCATAGAGGGAGTTGCTCACGCGCAGTTCCATCTATCACGTGGTTTTTCGCATCCTAAAAGCGCGTCAAGTCTTCATGTATCACTCTTCGTTTTTGGAGTGTTCCACAGGTCCTTTGAGGTTTATGGACACCATGCTTACGCGGTGAAATCTGCACATGCGCATGCCATAAAAAAACTCCTGCCATAGAAGCTACAGCAGGAGCAACAGGATTTTTAAGATTTGTCAGGTGCGCGGCTTCTCCGGCAGCAGCGGCTTGACCTTTTCGCGGAACTTCTGAAGTTTGTCTGCACGCTCCTTGATATCTTCAACCGTGCGTTGGACAAAGTTCCTGTAAGCTTCCGGAGACACCGCGCCGCGGTAGGCGGCCTTGGCGTTGTAGTTAACCTGACGGCGTTTGTCAGAAATTTCGCCAACCATCTTTTGCGTCTTGCGCTGCACTTCCTGATCCCAATTAAAGGATCGCATCTTGATACCGAACGTGTGGGCAAGTGCTCGGCTCAATTCCATCTTGCGGCCGTTCCAATCGGTGCCAGTAATGTCCATCACTGGATCGATCGTCAGTGTCGTGTCGGTCGCTGCGGCAATGCCGTCGGCCAATCTGCTGACGTGATAGCCGCCCGGGGCAATTGCCGGAGCAATGTTCTTGTAAAAATACCCGAGACGTTTGCGGAAAGCTTCGCCGAATGAGGCCGTGTCGTCCACAACCTCACGTCCGGTGAATGGATCTTTGTTCGCAAACAGAGCCATGAAAAGTCCCAACTGCGGAGAATTCGGCATAAGCGTCTGCATCCACGGCATGCCGCCCATCTGATTGTTGACATCGATGAGGTCGCCGCCCGGCAACAGTCGGCTCATATCCAGAAAGTTGGCCGTGCCGTCCGAATTGTTCCAGGTGCGGATCATCTTTTGTGTCAGAAAAATCGAACGTCCCTGAGCATATTCGGGCAGTGCCTCACGTTCGGCATCTTCCAGTTTGGCGGCCTTTTCGAAAATATCCTCCCAATCGTCTCCTCCGGCCGAAGATGCTGCGGCAATGGCAAGGTACGCCGCTTTGTTAACGACAAACACCATTGCCATAGGTGCCAGATAGCGATGCGGGTAGACCATGGCCGTGTATAGAAGCGTGGGGATAGCCTTATACGTCCAGGAGAAGAACGGCAAAATGGAGTCGCGGATGCGTCTGGCACCGCTTGGCAAATCGTCGTAGTTGAAGATGTAATGGCCGGCATAATCAACTGCATCTTCTACGCTCATGCCATTTTCTCGGGCATGCTTGTAGATGATGTATTTGAAGATCGTGTCTTCCATCTCGTAGGCAGAACGCAGTTTTTGGCGCAGCCCCAACGACGAAATTTCCATAAACGCATCAATGACTTTTTCGTATCCCGGCCTCATGCCCGTCAACTTGTTGCGCAGTTCGTCAAGAGGGATCATTTCAAGCATTTCGGTGCGCGAGAAGTTTCCGGAGAGAAGCCCCGCTCGTTGAGCTTCCTGAAACATTTCGGCATTAGAGCGCATGTCTTTGAATGCCCGCATGTACGTTCGCGGATCCAAAGCGTTGACGCCGGCAAAGTACGCCATCGCGATATTGCCTACCGTGTTGTTCGTGTGAGCAACAGGGTTGAGCGCTGTTTTGCCTTCCTTCCAGGCCGCAAGCATTGTGCGTGCCAAGCGTCCTACGCAGCTCGAGTCACCCTTGAGGTGTTGAATCTCTGCCCAAACTTCTGGTGCCACGTACATGCCGGCCAGTGCGCCGAAACGTTTGACTGGAGATCCGTCACCAATTGATGAATCTGGAACTCTCACCCAGCCTTCGCTAGGGACAGATGCCGCAAAGCGCGTGTCGCGTGACAGGCTGTCGAAGAAGCGAGCCAGAGCAATGTCCTCTTGTGTCTGCATATAGCCCATCACCATGCGCACCATGGCGTCGCGGCACTCGCCCATTTGCCGTCGTTCTTCTGGTGTGAAGTCGCGCCACATAACGACTGTCGGCGTGCGAGGTTCAGCCCACTCGCCGGTGAATTGCAATTCTCCCTGAGCGTCATTCCAATTCGGATCTCTAATCTCCCAACCGAGGGCCTTGTGCTGTGCAATAGCTTGATTGCCGACAACCGTCCGGAAGATGCCGCGTCCCTTCAAATGGCCGCCTCTCAAACCTTCACCGGATCCGAAGATCTTTCGGAAGTTCTTTTTGGCTTCTTCAAAAAGTTCGGTCTGCTTGAGGTAGACGCGCGGCAAGTATTGGCCGCGCCACCGTTCAGCGCTTTCGGCAGTAAGCAGTCCAAGGCGAACAAGCTCATCGGTCTGCGCATCCATGAGGTTTTGGATTGATGCCGCCACCTGCAAGACGCTCTCCGAAGGATTGACGCCCGGGGCCACCATTTTTTCAATCACATCCGACACAAGACGGCGCTCTTCTTCGCTCATGCTTTGCATCGCTTGCGCCGCATTTGCAATGTCCGACCGCGCATTGTCAACATCTGCGCGATACCGGCGGAATGCTTGCCGGAACTCTTTGGAAGCCATGTTCAGGTTGAAATTGTTTCCGGACGCCCGATCAATGGCATCGAATACCGCACGAGTTGCGTTTGCAAGGTGGTTGTATGCCCATTCCCCGGCGCCAAACTTGTGGCCGCCGATGCCATCTGACTTTCGGATCCAACCCCAGACGCCGTTGCCTTCGTTGAGTCTGCTCTGCACAACCTCATCAACCGGCACGGCATTCTCATCCTGAGAATCCTGACGGCTGTTCATGACAGTCTCGCCGGATCCGGAGGATTGATTCTGCAATCCATTTCCCTGCCGCGCCATGGTACGAACGTTTTCCACGGCAATCGACACCAGATCACGATCCGACAGATTTTCTGCAGCCACAAACAACCCGCGCTTGTAAAGCCACACGCGCACAGCGCTCAAAAGCTTTTTGAACCACTCGCGAATCGGACTCGAGGCCTTGTTCTTGCTGTTGATCATTTCCTCAGCAAGATACGCAAACGCTTCTTCTTCGAATCCAGGCTTGATGAAACCGCGAGAATTGAGCAAATCAGCATTCTTCAGACGCTGATAGACGTGCTTCGCAGTAGCGTCGCCGTTGGCGTTCCCGTTGAACACGATCTGCTGCGCACGAATCACAAGCGGACGCATTGCCTCACGGCCGCCGCGATCTGCTGCCATATGCACGCCCACCTCGTGGACAAGCACGCCCTTTTCGTCGCCTGCCTTGATGTTAGCGGCAATCAAATAGGACTTGCCTGTTGCGGGATCATAGACGGCCTGGATGCCGCCGGCCTCGGAGTGTTTGACCTGAATTCCCTCTTCAGATACACTTGAATCACTCTCCATGGAGGGACGTTCCCCCAGCCCAACGGAATCCGTTGCTAAGGCATGGCGCTCGCTCCCAATCCTAGGAGACAGAGAGTCAGCTCCTCCCCTGACATGCCGGGAACCAGTAGGCGATGGGGATGTAGACGCCGTCGTAGGTGAGCCGACTCGGCGATCACCTGATTCTCGGTAAAACCCTGTGAGCAGCCATGTGTTGCTTCCAGGGTTTTTCACTAACTGAACCTCAACCCCTTTATGGGAGATGATGGCGCGTAACGAAGTATTGGCCTCGTGCCGAGAAACTTCCTCTCCGGACGCAATCGTTTCGACAACATCATCGAGCAAAGTTCTGATCTGAGCGTCAGAAAGTCCGTCTTTTCTACGACGAGCTTCAAGAATATGTGCGATCCCTTTTTCGCCCGGGCGGTTGCCGCGCTTCTTGATGGTTCCGCCTTCATCTCCCCAGATGAAGTCAACCCACCCCATCCCGGTGCGGAACATTGCTCGATGCACCGACGTTTTTTCAGCCAGAGCTTTTGCCATGGCTTGCTTGCCGCGGCGAATGTTGGCTTCGACTGACTTCATTGCCGATCGGCTTTCGCTTGTAGAACCTGCATCAATGCTGACACGAATACCTTCCGGGAGCGAATCAATGCTCTCAATGACCTCAACAACGCCGCAGGCCTCAAGCCGTGAGAAAGCATCCCCTAGTTGCTTGTCTTCGCTCAGAGATTGGCGGATTGATTCGGAACGATTGTTTCGTGTCGATACTTCAGATACACTCGGGGACGAAGCCTCCGAAGCATCTTGTAGAGCGTCCGAACCAGACCAACCTATCTGACCAGAGGCTTCTTTATTTATTGTCTCTCGTGAGAACATCAACCCCTGCTGCCCGCTGACGGCATCGTCAGCAGACACGGTATCGTCAGCCAAGGCAAAGTCTTCGCGGGAACGATCTGCGGCCTGACGCTCTTCGCGGGCAATGCGCTCTTCACGCTGACGGCGTTCGGCTTCCTGCTGCTCGCGCTGTTCGGTGTCGGCAATCTCCTGGATGCGCGCGGCCTCGGCCTGCGCCTCTGCTTCGGTCTGACTGGTTAATTGGAAGTTATCACTGCCTTCATCTACAATTCTGGTAGACACCCCTGACAGAGGCCGAGCGTTTACACCTGATTCGTCAGGCAGTTGCTCAAGATACCCATCAGGGGTTTTTTCTACCTTCGCGTGGCGTAAGCGATTTTTTCCATCAATGTGGTGAGAAATCGTAATCTTTACGGGATAAGAAACTCCATCAATACGCATTTGAGCCTGGTATTGCCAAGCTCCCAGAATTCCCTCAGCCCCGCTCCTTCCCTCTGCAACATGCGGATTCTGTGAGAAATCAGTCTGTCGAGTAGAGCTTTCAACAAGCTCGCGTAAGTGAAGAGCTGCAAGCATCGTGCGCCAGTTCGCCCTTTGACCAAGAGTATGCAAGGCACTGCGTTTACTGATTAAGACCTCAAGCCCATCAGAGCCAACTTCCACTCTGACAATTGTGCCCGTTGGATATTGTTCATCCAAGCGACGCTTAACCTCATCACGAAAAGCCTTGCGATCTTCCTTGGCAGCAGCAATTTCCGTCGAGCTGGCCTCTACGATTTTTTGAGTTCGCTGATCGTCTGTCGATCCTCGTCCGTCAGCTGAGGCTCGATCGGCTCGCCGCTGAACATTTTCTTGAGCAGGCTCTGCCCCTGCCGGCTCTGCCAGATTTTGCGGCCCCGGGGACTGATTCCTGTTGTTTGCGGCTTCGGTTCTTGCTGCGGCTGATCCTGCTGCTGTTTGTTGCTGTCTGCCATTTGCTTCCTCTTCAATTCGATTCAAAACATCCTGACGCGTGGCACGCTGAACTTCACCGAACATGTCCACGTCATCCTTCGTTCCTTCACTGTAGGCAAAGTCGGCAGCAAGCTCAAGCACACGCGCCATTTCTTTGACGCTTCGAGCATTCTTGGCAAAGCACTGGACAATGACGAAGGCGTCCGGATCAATGGTTGCGTCACCTTGTGCAGCGAATTTTGCAAGCGACACGCCCTGGCGATGAGCGTTCACCACCACCTGAGCGGCCTCTTTGACGAGGCCTCGGATATCCAAATCCCCCAGACCTTCCAGGCGCGCCATCTTCGGAGCCACGCGCGACAATGCCGCAATGACGTTCCGGATCTCCGGATCAACAGCCTGCGCCGTCAGGCGGACAAGTTCATCATCGCCATAGGCTTTCTTAAAGAGAGCGTTTGCAAAGCGCTCATGAGCAGCACGCGTGGGCTGCCCGTTGGTATCGATCAGGGCACCTTGTTCGGAGATCGGCATCTGGCGAACAAAGCCGATGACCGTATCCACGTCCGGCTCGCCATTTTCATTGAAGACGATCTTGTCAAAATTGATGCGGTTGACATCATTGGCGGCTGTTTCCACGGCATTCAAAGCCAGATTGCCGGATGTGTTGGAAACGTCGCCGATATCGGCACGCACTCGATCCGTCGGCATCACGCGTACCAAAATCGGAGCGTTCATGCCGTCAATCACTTCGGGAGAGATTCCGAGATTGCCTGCGTCTTCACGCAGTTCTGCGCGGTACTGTCCTGCGGTTCCGCGGCGGTAGGCTTCGGCCAAACCCGCGACGCGTCCGTTGCCAGCAATCGCGCGAATGTGTGTGGAGGGAGCAGACTCATACTCGGCATTGGTGCTGCCGTTGACCTGATTGGAAGTCAAAACATCAGCGGCTTCAACCACAGCGTACTGCACGGGGATTCGCTCACCGTCGGAAGTTACCGACATGGAGCGCTTACCGAGTTGATTCGGCGCGACCTGTCCATAAGCCACAACAGGCGCGCCGTTGCCAAAGTCGTGCGACTCGGCCACGCGCAAATAATCAGGCTGTGCGGCAATCGCGTTCATCTGCTGAATCGAAGCGTCCGACGAACGGTTGCGGTTTTGCAGAATCACCCGCTGATTGTCGGTTGCCGACGGTTCGACAGTTGTTTGCGCAGCAGGCGTTGTTTCTTGAGATGCTTCCTGCTGAACCGGTTCGGGCTGCGGAGCCGCCTCGGCTGCCGGCTGCGGCTGAGCCTGCGCTCTTGCCGCTTGCGCAATCTGACCAATCTGAGCGGCCGCCTGCGCCGCGGCCTGTTGGCTTGCAGGCGTTTGCTGAGGCGTTGCCTGGACTTGTGCTTGGCTGTTTTCGCGAGGCGAGGGAGCCGTCAGCGCGTTCACGCCGCCCAGAGCACCACCGGTGCCAGCACCCAACAATGCTCCGTAGGCGCCCTGGCGAAGCGCCTGTCCGATATTGATATCCTCGCTTTTAGCGACATTGCCGCCAACAGCATTGCCGCCTTCTTCGATGAATTCCTGCACGCCTTCCTTGGCGGCATCTTTTGCAACGCCTGTCACGCGCTCTCGAATGCCGCCCTTAAGAGCATCCCGCAAAATCATGTTCGAGAGCGTGCGTTCTGCAGCGCCGCCCGTCAAAGCGCTGCCAATGAGAGAGGCCACACCCGACACACCGGCGCCCTGATAGCGATCAGCAAGATCCTGTCCCTGAGATTCGGAGAACGTTTCGCCGGCGTTCATGAGCGCGTTTGTGCCAAGAAGAGCCGCCATCTGAGCTCTTCTCGGATCAACGGAAGCAAGAGTGCGAGCAACGATATTCGAAGTCGGTTTGAGCGCACGCGAAAGAGCTGATACACCGCGCACGGCCCCGGCGCCTGCACCGGCCGGTACCGCAAACGAACTCAAGGACTCCGCGCCTTGCGTGAGAGCTCCGGCTGGATTGCGGAAAGCCTGACTGATGACGTCGTACCAAGCCGCATCATCGTTGGCGATCGTTCGGGCGATCTGACGCTGCTGAGCCAAAGTCTCGTCGCTGACCAGTGTTTCGCGCAACCAATTCATGGCGTTGTCAATCGCCTGAGTTCCTTGGGCAAAAATCGGAGAGCCGCTGGTTGCCATTTCTCCGATCTGCGTCACGGCCTTCGGGATATTGCCCAGACCAATGGCGGCCGATGCCAGAACGTCCTTGGTGCCCGTGAGAAAACCCGGGCCTCTGTCGGCATCCACACGATCAATGATCTCTTTGATCACCGAACCCTGATTGTTTTCCCGAGCACGGTCTGCGTCAACCCGCGCAATCAATTCGTCTGCAATGGTCATTGAATTCCCAGTTCCTTAAGCGCTTGTGCCAATTGGTCTTGTGTAATTTCGCCCGCTCTGTACTGTGAGGCCAGAGCGTTGACCTGCTGCCGCAGGCTGTCATCCACCCCCAGGCCCTCCGTCCAATCCTTGCCGTCGGTTGCTGCCGGCGCAGGCGTCGGGCTGACCGCGGGAGTCGCTGCGGCATCAACGATTTGAGTCACAGCAGGCGGTACAGTGATTTGCCCGGTGCGCAGTCTGAAAGCCGTTTCCGTATTCCAGGGCAACCCCATCAGCGCGGCGGTTTTGATATCCCGCTGAAGTGCGTCGGCGTCCGGCAGATTGCTGATGCGCTCCACACCAAATGGATCAGTCGTGCGAATCGTGCGCGTGTATAGCTGATTGATGACTGCTGTATTTAGATCTGGATCAATGGAACCCGCAGCCGTACCACCGCCCGTAAGAATCTTTGTTGAAAGCGGTGTGTCAGCCGAGACTTCCCCGGTCATCTGGTTGATAACAGCTCCTGTCTTACCGTTGAGTGCATAGGGTTTCACTGCGCTGCCGGTTACAATAGACAAACGCTCTACGGGCGAGCCATTATCAAAAAGCTCCTTGGCCTGTGCCGCTTCCTGCCCAAGCTTTGCTCCACGCAGAGCATCAGCAAAGATGTTCTTTCCGGCCAGAGAGTTCACGCCGATTCCGGTGCGTTGTTCGGGAGTCAGCACAGTCGGATCAAACAACTCATTCAGACGCTCACGGCCAGCCATATCCATTTCCTCGCGCCGCGTTTTGGCACGCGTCAAATCCATGTCTGCGTTCCTTGCTTCGAAATCAACAAGGTCCCGTCCAAGCTGCCGCTGCATGGCATGCTTTTGAAGCGCCAGGTTCGCGAGCCCCGTTCCAAAACGTTCAATTTGGTTGGCCACCGGTGACCAGTCCGCTCTTTCCCAAGACATATCGTTCCTTTATTTCGCAAAGCTCCAAGGATTCGCACTCAGGTCGCCATTCAGATATGGCAAACGGAACAGACCGCCATCATTGGAATCCGCCAAATTGAATACTTTTGAAGATGCCGCCGGTGCAGCAGCAAGAAGTGAGGAGGTCAAACCTGAAGAGCCGGCTGCCGTTCCCGCGGTTGCTCCTGCCGTTCCGGCTCCTGCAGCGGCGCTGCCGGCTGCGCCAAGCCCTGCACTTGCCACACCGCCGTACATAGAAGCTGCCGCCCCCAGTGCCGAGACGATTTTTCCGAGATTCATCAACCCGTTTTTGGAATTCAAGGCATCTTGCGCCTCGGAAACGCCGACCGCGTAATCGCCCTGCGCGTTCTTGGCAAGCATTCCAATATCCTGGGCATAGCGATTAAGCTTGAAACCTTCGTTCATGCGGTTGGTACCGGCACTGCGAATCTTGCCTACCAAGTCAGCAAAAGCATTGGCGTGTTCGGCGGTCTTTTGCTTTGAAGCCTCGCGAGCGCGCTCGTAATCGGACGAGACATTGCCGACAGTTTCTTGCTGCGCATCACGAATGGCCTGAGACTCTGCGACATCCGACTTAATGTCCGAAGCAATGCGGTTGGCCTCAGCCTGTTGATTTGTTTCGCGCTTGTTGCTCTCATATTCGCCAGTTGCCTGCATGATCTTTTCATTGATCTTGTCTTGCGCACTGCCGAGCGCGTACTGTGCAGCATTCATTTTGGCCTGCGCCTTGCGTTGGGCCGAAGCTTGTGCGTAGCTTTGCATTGCCGTGCCAACCAATGTGGCAATCAAGCCGCCGATAATCCATTCCATAGTTACGTTCCCTGATAAGACTTATGCGGATCATTGGCCGAGGAATTTTGCGAGGCCCGTACTGCATACGGATTGACAGAGCCCATGCTGTTGGCGTACTTGCCAAGATTTTGGAAAAGGTAGGCATTAGCCAGAGATCCGAACAAATCGCCTACTGTTGCCACTGCCTTGTCTGCCGCTGCGCTTTCCATGTTTTGTTTGAGACCGCTCGAAGCCAACTGAGCGGCGGTTGTTGCGTCTGTGCCAGCAGTAGCCATCGACACCAGGTTCGAGCGCGTGTTTTCGTCTGCTGCCATCAAATCGCTCATTGCCGCATCCGCAATGCCGCCTGCTTTGGAGAGCCCCTCGTTTGTGCGACGATTCAATTCAGTTGCTGAGTCCACGTCTACCGAGCCACCCAATAATCCGTTGCGCGCTAGTGCAAAACGGTTGGCACGTTCCATTTCCGCAGCTTGTCGCTCAACTTCCTGTGTGTTCATGTCATAGACAGCGTCTCTGTGCGACTGATAAAGCGCTTCACGATCTGCATCGTCAAAGACCTTGTTAATCGCATCAATGGCCTGCTGGGCACGTTCCTGTCGCTGTCGCTCAATTTCCGCCGCATCTGTGCCACCGCCACCGCCTTTGTGTGGAATCAAACGTCCGGCCCTTGTTGTCGGCCAAGCGTCAAGCGCCGGGCCGCCAAACTCAATATCCAAATCTCGGTGAAGTTCACGCAGTTCCATGTTTTTCTCCAATCAGATTCCTAAAGCGTCTCTCTGGACGTGACGTAAATCGGTTTGAGTCCAATGCCGCTTTTTCTCAATAGTTTTGTCATGGGAATTGAGGCTTCGCATTGCCACACCTGTGCACCCTGCGCACGCCAAACTTTTTTAAGGACTGGGCCACACTGAGCCCACATTTCTTTCATACGTCGTCCGCCAAGAGCCATAACATTCACGCTCGTGAGCCTCGGGTAGTAGATCAACTCCCAGACGCAAGCGATCAGCACTTCCTTGCCGTCGGCTACATAGGCGCCGAATGCCTTGCCTTTGCGAATCAGCTCTCCTACATCGTCAACTTTGAATTCGCCGCAACAGGCGTTATCCACCACGCGCTTAACTTCGCCGCGAATCAGCGCAAACTCTTCACTGTTCTTTTGTCCTATAAAGAAAAGATCAGCCATCACCGCACCCCCAGAACGTCGTAGTAAACGGTCAGCGCATTGAGTTTGAAAGCCGAAGAACTGTAGTTTCGAATCCGAAGCGAAAACTCCGTGCCGGCACACGGAATCGGGATCATTCCGTAGGGGCGTGTGTTTCCCTTGATATGCACTTCGGGAGTACGTGCGTCAGCATTGTTAGCGTTGAAGGCAATGGAGAGATAAGCGTCACCTTCGAGCACGGCATCTATGCCGTGAATCATCTTGAGTTCACCCGGTCTTTTGAAATCCATCCAAGGCAGTTCAATCATCACCTCGTACTGGATGCCGGCGTCGGTATAAGCCGTTTCATCAAAGGCATAAATCTCATTGCCGGAACGGAAATAAAGGCGCTTGCCAAGCTCCGCCACCGCATCTACTTCGAACTGCAGGTAGTAATGCGACCATGCAGCAATCTTCGCCGTTTTGCTGATCGAGTAGACAAACAAGTGACTCCCAAAGCCGAGCACAAACTGGCCTGTGCCGTAGAAGTAGAAGGCACGAGGTTCAATGCCGCTAGCCTGTGCGTCGGCAATGGCTTGGCGAACGAGCGAATCCACGGGACTTCCGACATCTTCATCCACGAGATTTTCCGTATAGACCTGAGTCGTAATGGAACGCACGCCGTAGTCAGACAGGAAGTAAAGATCACCGGCAACATTGGCAACCGTCTTCGGGAACGACGAACCCACGTTTTCCACAACGTCATAGAGCCCCATGTTGTTGGGATCCGGATCAATCGTCCAAAGCTGACAGCTGTCGCGCGTAAGTACGCCTAAACGACCGCGTTGCAGACCCAAAGCTGTGGCCGTTCGGTCACCTCGGGCATTCATGCCAGTGGGCAGAAAACCCGCGTCTTCAGTCGTGCTCCAATCTCGCGGTCGCCCGGTACAGCAATAGCGCACCACGTCACCGTCTTTGCCCACGGCAAAAATCTTCTGCTGAGTTTTGATGCATGCTTTGCTGTGCGGGCAGTTTTCGTCTGTAATTTGCGTGCCGCTCTCATCCCCGTCAAGGTAGTGATGCAACACCGTTCCGTCCTGATATTCGACTGCCACATAGATGTAGTTGTTGAACACATCCGCGTACCAAATATCCTTGAGCGATTTTTCTCCTGCTGCCGGCGCAATCTTGTGGGCTTTAAAAAGTGGATTCGCGTGCGTAACGGTTCCGGTACCATAAAACGTATGCAGTTTTCCTAGAGCCGCAAACAAACCGACTGTTCCTTCTTCGAGCGTTGCTACATGAGTAAAGCCTGGGCGTTTGGCCGTTGTGAGACCCGTAGTAACAAAGGCGTTGCGCATTTCGCGCAATCGGTTGGCGTCGGATACCGACGCGTCTTTGCGTAGGTCAATGCCGAGATCGAAACGGTCGAAATTGATTTTGCTGACCATGCAGCCTCCTAAAGCACGTACTCATCGTTTGCCGTGCGCCGTACGAAATAACGAGTATCCGGATGCACGGTTCGAACCGAAAAGCGCTTGTTAAAAAGCCGGTCGCTCATGGCTTCGCGCAGATACGTTTGAAAAATAGAGCCTGCCGTTTGAGCATCCTGGTGCCCGTAGTGAGCCTTGGCGCTCGCCAACGCATAGAGAAAAACCAACCGATCGGGAACACAGGGACGATCTTCATCACGCTCAAATCGAGACTTGCCGCGCTCGTAAATTACAACGAGCGGATAGTCATCATCCGGCGTTGGCCAGAGTTCGATCTGTCCGTTGAGAACGTCCCAGCGGTGCGGTACGTCGCGCGTGATGTCATCGGCTCGCATGGCTTCCGAGATACCCTGGCGCAAACGGACAATGGAGTTCGGTGTCTCGTAGACAGATAAATCCAGGACGCTTTCCGGAGGGATAGCATCGTCATCGATGTCGTTGTGAAAGTCGTAGAGCTTGCTGCCATTGGCAAGCGTAATCGTCGTGCGCGCCTTGGCAGTCGGCCGCCCCAATTTTTCGAAAACGTAGTCGTGCCCCTCCTGCAAGAAGGACTTCAAAATCGGATCGATGAGTTTGCTTCCCACGCCCTGCGTCACAAATCCAAGACGAGCCTTCAGCTCAGTCATCATCTGCCCCAGCGTGCGACGGCGCCGGTCAATCGGATCCTGCATGGCAATCTTTTTCATGCTCAGGCCTCCGTATTTACTTCAATCGTGAGCTGACCATCAACCTCTTTGAGAGCAACAGACACGTAGCGCTTGCCAACGAGAGACACGCGCTTGGCAGAAGCATCAACCGAAGTAATCAGACCGTCTTTGCCCGAAGGGCCTGTCGGACCAGCCGGTCCCTGAGAGCCATCATGACCTGGCAAACCGCGTGGGCCTTGAGGTCCTTCCGGGCCTTGAGGCCCTTCTGGGCCCTGTCCGAACTCAAAGCCGTCAGACCAATCGCCGGAAGCCACGGAAAGCTTCCAGTAGAGTTTTCCTTCGTCCATTGCGAGAAAGGAAAAGCCCTTGGATTGCCCGTCGTAGTTCTTTCGCTCGGCAATCAGTCCTTTGGCATCGGCCTCAAATGAAGCACCTTGCGGGCCGCGCTCGCCGTCCTTGCCGTCGACACCCGGGGCGCCGTCTGCACCGTCTTTCCCGTCCTTACCTTGCAACGCCTGCCGTGCTTCATCCGACAGTTTCGAAAATTCAATGCTGCCGTCCTTCAGTCCGCCGTCATCGGCCTGGATCAGCTGAAGGTTTGCGTTGATTGTGTTGACAACCGAGCCCAAATTGTCGAGCTCGGAATTGATCGCAGTCAGATCAACCTGGTCGGGATTGTTTTCCGCGAAATCTTTTTCGCGACTGTAGGTTTGCGCTTGTGCCATTTAAGAGCCTCCTAGAGAAGGAGTGTGCACAAGGTCAATATGGATTTTTAAGATTTGACAAGAAGAGTTTTTCTCCCCCGTGTGTTGTAAAAATTTCGACACAGGTTAGCAGCTAGATCCCCCGTGGTGGGCAAGCACGCCCGGGGGGCCTCAATACAAATCTCCAAACTCTATGTATGAACCCGCCGCCGGTCTTAGAACTTTAAATATTCTTGTCATGTCGCTATAAATATTGTCAGAGTAACTCAGCATAAACAATTCTCCTGACAATACCGGATCACGATAAGAGGCAGTAATTGTTACCCCAACAGGAAGAGTGACGGACTTTGTTTCTCCTTCCGCAACAGAATCGGAAACTTTATCAAATACAATTGCACCACCTTGACTACAAGTGTTTGTAATGGTGACTTTAACAACACTTGAGCTAGATAAAATTAAAAAAGCTTTATTAAACATCCCTTCTCTCCCTCATTTCTGGAGGCAGCTGACTTCGATTCATTTCAGACTCATAAGCTTCCTTGCAGTGATCGTCCTGCCAGAAAAAGAGCACGTTGATCACGTTGCGCGTCCACTTTCGTTTGCCAGACACATAGGCTCTGTGCGACCGACTCGAGATCGTCTCGTCGGCATAGCCCCCAAAAAAAGTATTGACAAGCTGGTCGAGAGCTACCAGCACTTGAAACCTATCAGGATGCCGCATTGCTGAAGTCCTGTTTTCTGAATTTGATTTCAATGCCCTGCACAGCGTTGACTGCTTTCGCAGCTTCGATAGCGGAACGAAGCGCCCACTTTTCCTGATAGGCCGCCTGCCCTGCGGCGATGATTTCAAGCTGCAGAGTTTTTAACTGCTCCAGTCCAACGAGGTGCGGTTGATTGTTGGCGTCCATGAAAGCCGTGGAATAACTTGACGCTTCAGTTGCTTCCGCGACGGTTACCAGCCCGCTAACGTCCATCATGGCGCGAGCGTCACAGTCGCACTCGTAGCCAAGGCTGGAGATCATTTTGGCATCGCTCTCATACCAAGAAAGAAACGCCGTCTCCAGCTCACTAAGTTTTTGTGCCTTGGCTTGTTCAAGTGTCGGCTCCGGATCAGGTTCTTCGGTATACGTTACCCCATACTGCGCCCAGAACTCTGCTTTGTTCTCTTTGGGTTCTGCGCTAAAAACCGTTCGTTCTTTGTCGAAAATTGCCTGCTTGACGCTATATGGCGTCCGGTAAGCCTTACCGTCGTATACGTATTTACGAATCATGTTCTCTCCCTTTAAGCCGTGGTGACAAGGCTTGCAATACCGAACGTGTTGCACCAATGAAGGACCAGTGCGCAATTTGCGCTGACATCCGGAGCTGAACCGCCAACCCACTTCCAACTGCTACCAAGAGTGATGGTCGCAGAGGCATTTGTAAGCGTCACGATTTTCGTCCATGCCTGACTTGCAGCCCCGTTATTGACTGTGATCTTGACCGCGCCCGTGATCATGTTGGTATCTCGACTAGTATTGGAAATCGTCAGAGCCGTTGCCTGAACCAACGGCGACTCATATCCCGCCAGACTGCCACGTGAACCGCTCATCAGTACGTCCTTGGGTGCGTGCCCATCGGTCCGACCAGTACCGCCTCTAGAAGTAGGAAGCTCTCCTTTGACACCTATTTCTTGCGCATCACCTGAGCCGTCAAATGTGTCAGCGGCCGTTGCTTCAAGGTTGACCAAGAGTTTGCAGGCTGTTGCGAGTTTGTTTGCTTTTTCCGCGCTTTGGTCTGCGCGTTGTATGGGATAACCGCCGGCCTTGGAACCGTCGTGCACGACAAGCGTGTGCTTGTCGGTGTCCATCGTGACTTCGCCGATCTTGCCCGTGAAGTCCGCATGAGCACTCGTTGTTCCGCGCCGGAGCTGTAATACTTTTGACATTGTTAAATCGTTCCCAAATCAATAGTGTCTTCGAGCTGGTTGACACCAACGGTCTTGTTTGCAATCGTCGTTGCTATGGAGGCATTGCCGGAAAGGTCTGTAGACACCGAACCGGTGATATCGCCTGTGAGTGAAATCGTCCGCTTGGCTTGAAGTTTCGTAGCCGTTCCCGCATTGCCGCTCACAGAAGTCGGAGCAGCAGGAAGCTTGATTGCGAAATGAGAAATAGCTGTCACACGCCCCTTGGCGTCTACGGTCACACGCGGAACATTGACGCTTCCGCCGAAAGCAAGAGTGGCGGCTGCAGTCGGGCCGTAACTTCCGGCTGTAGCGCCTGACGACGAGAGAGTGAACGCGCCTGAGGCGTCTCCCGAACCATTGAAGGAGACCGACCACGAGCCGTCGCCGGTCGCTTTTATAGTCCGAGCTGTCTGAAGCTTAGAAGCCGAAGTTGCGTTCTCCGACTTACCCAGCGCACCGATATTCGTTCTGGCCTGAGTCTGTTGCGTGCTTGTAAGCGTCTGAGCGTCGTAGCGCACGACAGGAATGTCGCCGGATGCAATATCAGAAGCTGTTTGAGCGGCTTCTTCTGCGGCTTCCTGTGCAGCCTCAGCCGCTGCCTGTGCCGCTTGAGCCGCACTTTTTGCGGATTCGGCTCCGGTCTTTGCTGTTTGAGCCTGACTCTTTGCGGTTTCAGCAGCGGTCTTGGCAGTTACTGCCGCTGTTTGCGCGGCTTCTGCGCCTTCTTTTGCTGTCTGAGCACTTGATGCGCTGTTTGCTGCCGCCGTTGCGCTATCTGCAGCATCAGAAGCACTGTCGGCCGCGTCAGACGCGCTGTCTGCGGCATCACTGGCAGAGTCCGCTGCATCTGTCGCAGAGCTCTGTGCATTGGTTTCCGATGTCTTGGCATTCGTTTCCGAACTCTTAGCATTTGTTTCGGAAGTCTTCGCGGCCGTCGCACTACCTGCGGCTGCCGTTTCGCTTTCCGCTGCCGCCTCGGCAGAATCTTCTGCGGCAGTCTCGCTTGCCTTGGCGTTTGTCTCCGAAGTTTTAGCATTGGTTTCCGAGGTCTTTGCCGCCGATGCACTTGCCGCCGCCGCACTTGCCTGTTGTGTTGCTTCAGCCGCCTTCGAGGTTGCAGTAGACGCGCTTGTTGATGCCGTACTCGCACTGTTTGCCGCGGCTGTTTCACTCGCCTTAGCGTTCGTCTCGGAGGTTTTAGCATTAGTCTCCGAAGTTTTAGCCGCGCTGGCAGAAGACGCCGCAGCAGAAGCGCTCGATGCCGCCGCTTGAGCCTGCTGTGTCGCAGTCGTGGCTTGCTGCGAAGCCGTGTCCGCACTGTCGGAAGCGTTTTCCTCTGCTTGCTTTGCAAGGTTAGCGTAGTATTTGGCCGAGTACTCGGAAGCATCTACCGTGCCGTTGGTTTTGTTCGCCCAATCCTTCGCTAAGTTCTCGCTTGCTTTGGCATTAGTTTCGGAAGTCTTGGCGGCTGTCTCAGAAAATTTTGCGTTGGTTTCCGAAGTCTTGGCCGCGGAAGCGGAATTCGCCGCGTTTTGTGCCGCGGCCTCCGAGTCCGCCAGATAACCTCGGAAGGTCTCAAGATACCCGGGAAGTTGATCAATGTGCGATGCCACAGACTGAACGTCGGAAATATTTTCCGCCACAGTCGTAATCACATCTATGCCTAGCGCAACGGTGTGAATGTAGCCGTCTACAACCTCGGTAATTTGGTCCGGCTCGTCGGTGATTGAACCCAAGTCAAAAGATTCGGCATTGAGGCCCTGCAAGTCTTGGCCGACAGTGTGCAACTCGTCAATGTGAGTGCGAGTCACCTCTATGTCTTCAACATGCGTGGCCAGTGTTGCAATGCTGTCCATACCAAGGGCAACTGTGCGGATATACCCGTCTGTAACCAGTGTGATCTTATCCACAGGATCGTCGATCTCGCCCATGTCAAGGCCATCGGCATTGACACCCTGAAGGTCTTGGCCGACGGTGTGTACCTCGTCCAAGTGCTGATCAACATTGACAACGCTGTCAATGTTCTCGCCTACGGCGATGATCTCTTCACTATTTTGAAGGAAAGGATCAATAAGTTCGGCAACCTCAGAAATCTTGTTCAGATTCTCGGCAGCCGTTTCAGCGTTGAGCCTGGCAGATTCTTCCGCTCGGATAGCCGTCTCAGCTGACTCCTTGGCAATCTCCGCCGCGTCTTTTGCTCCATTAGCAGCTTCTTCGGCAACCTTGGCTCCTTCCAAAGCGGCATTTCTCGCATCCTGCGTGATCTGCTGAAATTTCTCAATGACATCAGCACCGAGAGTATCTTCCGTCACAATGCCGTTTTGCAGGGTGCCGTCATCCTTTTGAATTTTGGCAAGATTGTCACGGATGCCGTTGATAGCAACCGCAGCATCGTCCAGTTCTCCATTGAGGGGCTGTCCGGAAAACTCTTCGTCAAGCGTGAAGTCATGCTTTCGATCGTATCGCTGCGGCTGAGCCATCTTGCTTCTCCCGTTTACTTGGCAGCGGCTTTCTTGACAGCGGCAGCAACTGCTCGTTCATAGTCGGCGCCAAAGACGCTGCGCATTGTTTCCGGCCCATGCTTTGCCGCAAGGCGCATAGCTTCCGTTTCTTCGTCGCGTTCAACCGTGACGGGCTCTGTATTCTTCTTCAACACCACATGGTCCATACCAAAGAGTTCGGCAAGAACCTTGGCCTCGTAGTCGGGGACCTGCACAACAATCGATGTGTAGGCGTCACGGGTGACTTCGTAGGAATTCGCTTTGACCAGCATGTCTTTTCCTTGAGGGTAAAAAAAGGGACAGGCTCGCAAAGGGGCACCCCGAGCGAGCCGTATTCATGTCAAAAATGGTTAGGGACCAGTGCCATCTTCGTCACTCTGACCTTGACCGCCTGCGCCCCCGGTGCTTGCCTTGAGTGCGAGCACGGCATTGGCGTTCGGACGATTGATCGAAACAGCGCAGCGCATGTTGATCATTTCGTACAAACACAAGGTGTCGTGCGGACGGACGGGCGTGATGATGTCGTAACCGTTGTCGCGCCACTTGATCGTCTTGGAGTTGATGAAGTAACAGCGGGTGGCCCATTTAACGCTCGGCGTGTCGGCCGTGTCCAGATCGTCAAAGGTCGGGTCCCAGAGGATTTCCTTGCCCTTGAAGAAGAGCCCGGTACGGTTTCCTTCACCGATGGCACCATCAGCGCGAGCCACGTTACCGGCATTGACGTTGTAGGTCAGCATCGGCTGCAGGCAGTTGCGGTAAGCATCGATGAAGTCGGAGCCGGCGAAGATGTAATCAGGCGTGCCTCCATGGCGATAACACTCGCGCCAAGCCTTTTCCATCTGGTTGAGCATGGTGGCAGTTTCAATAGCCGTATCGGCGTAGTTGCGCCAGTAGGTAGCCGTCGAACGGTCCAGGCCGCCAAGCTTGCCGGTTGTGGGATTAAGCGGAATCAAGGCGTCAAGACCCACCACGGCATCTGTACTCTGAGTGCCGTCGCGATGCACGTGCAAGTCCAGGCTCTTCATGAAGCCTTCGCGCAGAGCCAGCAGATTCTCGTCGAGCAGATTCGTGAGCTGAACCTTTTCGTTTTGCTCAAGGCGGAATGCGCCATGACCGCCTTCACGCACATCAATGCCGTTGGAAAACAGCGTATCGTACGGGATATAGAGCGCATCCACAGCTCGACGCCACGGGAACATTGCCTGTTCAAGCGTATCTCGCTTGTTGAACACGACCTTGGATTCGCCGTAGGCCCACGCAAAGTTCGAACCGTAGTCTTTGCGCAGCTGTTCAACGATGTTTTGCTTGGCGCCGCCGAAAGGCTTCTTACCCTTCAGAAGCATTTGGAGGAAGGGACGTTCTTGCGCAATCTGATCCACGGGCGTGTTGCGCAGGTAATCATCCAGAGAAGATTTCGCCAGTTTGGCGAGGTCGTCAGTCGAAATCGGCATAGTCGTAAATCCGAAAGTGTTTTGAATCAATCGAATCCACACTCCGAAGACGCCGATTTCGGATTGGTTTCTATCAGCTCAGAGTTGCCGACGCGACACGGCTACTGCGATTGATCTCTTCCTGATGAGGCGCTACGGGACGCGACCCCCGCAGACTGCGGTTTTTGTGTGGTGGCACCCGTGTTTTCGGGTGACACCACAATTAAATCGTTTGTCAAGTCAGATTTTTAAGATTTCGCAGGCTAGAGACCAAGCTCACGCATGCGCTCTTCAATCGAGGCAACCGAACCGCCGTTTGCGTGCGAGACTCGGACTCCAGCGGTGCGTGCCCGACTCTGCGTAATCGGCGCGGGAGAAGGTGTTGTAGGGGCGTGCTGCGGTGCTGCATTGTCATACATCCACATCAGCGCCTGGCTCCACGTTTCCGGCTTGTGCGTAGCCACAAACTGCTCAACGGCTCCGGGGCGGCTGAAGTGCTTCTTGAGAATTTCGATTCGAGCGTCAAAATCGGCTTCTTTGCTGCGGGCCGCAAAGGTCTGCTGCACCTGCTGCCCGAACTGCTGAATGCGATTGACTTCCTGTTGCTGCGCCTTTTGTGCGGCGTAACGCTGCTTTTCGGCCTCCTGAACTTGACGAGCCTGGATGACCTGCAGCGCATCCTCGCGAGTCATGCCCATGCTCTTGACCTTGCTGGCAAGATCCGGATGCTGAGCAATCAAATCCACGCCCGGCGCCTCGCGTCCCAGTGCTTGGTACATACGCGTACGCACGGCTTCGAATTCTTTGAGGCCCTTGTCGATTTCTGCCGGATCCGTGGAACTTACCAGGCGACTGATTTCCATCAGGTTGGCAAAGCTGTCACGATCCAAGCCGGACGCGCTGATCGTGCGTTGCATGGCTTGCAGTGACTCGCTGTTTTGTTTGCCGTCGGCCAGAAGCTTACGCAGCCTCTCTCGACCTCGTTCGCTTTTGATTCCGACGAGGAGCTCTTCGTCGCTCGGTTCTTTCGCCGGCTCCTTCTTATCGGAAAGTTCGCCTTGCGTTCCTCCGTCTTTGGCCTCGACTTCCTTTTCTGCCCCGGACGCAGTCTCATCCTTCGGCGGCTCTTGCGTTTCTTGCTTGGGCTCTTCTGGTCCGATGCCCAGATCGTCAATAGCCTTGGCAACGGAAGGGTGCTGTTCATCGTTTTGCGATTCAAGCGCCGACTCTTGCTCCGCTGTGGCCTGTTGCTGATTTTCTGCAACCTGCGCATCGTTCGTTTCCTGCTGTTCGTTTTGTTCGGTCTTAATTTCTGTGTCTGGCATAGCGTTTCCTTACTGCTGTTGAGAAGAAAGTTGAGAAAGCAAGGCCTGGGCCTGCGCGGGATCAACGCCGCCGGCAGCCTGCTGAATTGCCGCTTGCTGCGGCATTGCCTGGATGTTTGGAATGAGCTGATCGGCGTCGAAATGATCATCAAAGCGATGCACCGTTTCGCGCAGAAGCACCTCCACGGGACCGGTATCAAGGCCCTGAGCCTTGAGCTGATAGATCATCTGGACAAGCGTCTGCACCGTCGGCAGAAGCTTTTGCCAGTTTTCCTGCTCTTCGAGTTTGTTCGGGGCGCCAGTCGAGCCCGCAGCGATCTTGACTTTGATGAGCCGGGCAACTTCTTCAGTCGTCAGCTGCGGCCAGTCGTAGGGCTTTTGAATGATCGTGACTCCAGTCATCGGATCAACCGTCTGCGTCGGCTCTCCCATGATTCGCGCAACGTCTTCTTCCTTGAGTTCGCGCAAAAGGATCTGAGCCGAATAGGTGGCAATTTCCTGCAGCCAATCTTCGACGCCGTCGCGAAATGCCGCCACGCGCGCCGACAGCCCTTGCTGCATGATCTGAGCCTCAGTGGCCGTCTTTGGCTTCACTACGCTCTGCCGCATGGCATCCTGCAGTCCCGTTACTTGCTCAATATCCTGTCGAATGAGCGAAGTGTCGTAAAGTGCCTGATCAATCGGCGGATAATTTTTGGGTTGGATCAAGGTCCGAAGGTCTTCTCCTTCGGAGTTCTTTAGTACCGTGATTTCACCGAGCTCGGCTACGCAGAAACGATTCAAGCTCTTTTCGTCAATCGAAGCCGAGGCGATGTACCCCGGCTTGCAGAACGAGCGATGCTCTGCATAAGCTTCTCGCGTCTCGTTGTGTTCCTTTTCGAGCTGTTCAATCGAATCGACAAGGGACTGAGCAACGAACTTTCCGTCGACCTGTTGATACGGCAAAAGAAAGAACGGATACCATCGGCCGCCGACTCGTTGCGGACTATACGGATCGCGAAGGAAGAAGTCGCAGCCGTCGGCCAAGGTATAGACGCGCTGGCTGATGCGATCCCAAACCTCGTAAAGCAAGATCGTGTCATCATCCTCCGGCATGACGTTGTTGGCATTGCTCGATGCCCGGGCCCGATCAAATGCCTTGTCCAGGGAAATTTCGTAGGCCGTGGCTTTCGGCAGCTTCACCTTGTAGAGTTCTTCGGCTGCCGAACGACGCATTGGAACCATCTGGCACATCCAGTCAGCCTGAACGTAGTCATCAAAATCCACGACTGAGGGGTCGACAATCAGCTGGTCCGTCAGAATACGATCGATGACGAGACCGTCGAGCATCTTGGCCTCAGCGTCCTCCTGCAAGCCGGCGATTGTTTCTCTGAGTTCTGCCTGCTGTGCCTCAAGCTCGGCACGACTGCCATTGTCTTCCGACAAGCGCGAAAGCAAGCCATCGATGTGCTGCAGATTGTCTTGTGCATCCTGCAGGCGTTGCGTAATGATCGGATCTGTCTCCAAATCTCGTTGATATACGACCTTGACAATGCCGTAGGAGCAAGTGAGCGCCGCCCGGACGGCAGAGCGGGCACGCTGCTTAAGCTTTGCCTGCTCCAGATAGCGGTTGAGCACCTGCTCGAGCGTATCGATTGCTGCGTCGAGCCGCCCGCTGTCGGCATCTGAGCGCCGCACCGGCACAATCGAAATTTCCGGATTGCGGGCGTAGAGATTCGGCAGGATCCCTGAGATCGTAGCCTGCAAAAGATTGGCTCGCTTCGGGCAAAACTTCGGCTCTTCGGGATTTGCCTTCCAGTCGATGTTCTCGGTTGCCGCACGATTGTGCTTGCATCGATCAAAGAACTTTTGCCAGTGTTTGCGCCCGGCTTCGATCTTCTTGAGCCACTTTTTGGCAAGTTCGTCAGGCTGAGTCGGCGGCTCTCTGAGCGGTTCAGTCTGAAACACAAACGTTTCCGTCTGCATTTCCGGAACCGCTTCCGCCAACGGGTTAAACAAATCGGGAATCATGTTTGCTCCTTAAAAATCGGGCTCATAGGTGATCACGCCATTGCCGATCACGGCATCTGACTCAACGCGCAATTCCTGCTTTTGCTCGGTAGCCGGCGCCCGGCGCTTGCGCATCACGCCGTAGCGCAAAGCATCGGCTGCGTGGTCTTCGGTCTCGGTATCAATGTCTTCTGGGTTGTTGTCATCCGGCGGCAACTGAGGCAGTGTGCGAATGAGGTTCTTGCACGTCTTGAAAATCTTCAGCCGCCCGGTCGAGAGGAGATAGACGATCTGCTGCCAGCCGAGCACGCGGCTGCCCTTGGCATTCCACGCCGGTTGCCAAACGACGCCGTTGGTGCGAAAGATCGACCCGATAGAACTGCTCGTGCCCGTCTTGGCGAAGATCGAAGGGTCGGCCAAGTTCATCCGATACTCATAGCCGAAACGCTCGTCGTGCTTTTCGAGCGCCTTGATTCTCCCTGCCACCTTGGCCGCGTCCTCTTTGCTACCAACATTGGGCTGATCCTGATCGATGCCGTAGAGTTCGCGCCAAACAAAGATGACGCCTTCTTCGTTCATGGCCAGCCACAGCACGCAATAGGGCCTGCTGTAGCCCCAGTCCATTGCCTTCCAAACCTTCCACTGCGCCGGAATCGGGAACGGATCAACAACGGCCGCGTCGTTCCAAACTTCCGCAAAGAACGTTCCGATGTTGATGTCCCAACTTCCATCAAGCCACGCGGCCCTGCGCGCCGGCTCCTTTAGACCTTCGAGTGTTTTGATGTAGTCTGGATCCGCGCTCATGAGCACGGTGTTTTCGTGCAGAGTCGAATGAATGTAGAGGCGCTCCTTGCCGACAGGGCCAAACGGCACCTCAGGCTTCACAGTCCCGATCTGAAAGCGTTCCTTCACCCAGCTGTGACCCTTGCCGAACGGGTTTGTCGTGGCACGCACCCAGCGCGGTACATCGGGATTTGACGAACGGCAAGTCGACAGCATGGCTTCGTAGAAACTCGCGTCCTTCCAGTTCGTGAGCTCTTCGAACCCAAGGAACGGATAGGCATGGCCGTGATAGTTCCAATAATCGTCAGCCGAGTCACCGAAGCGAAAGTACAGCTGTTCCCCGGTAGCAAACGTCCAGACGTTTTTTGAAGCGTTGTATTTCGCACCAGGAAAGATGCGCCGAAACCACTTGAGGCTTTTACTGATCACGTCCTGCAGCTGGGGATAGGTCAGACGAAAGATCACGCCGCGCCAGTCTTCGCCGTAGCCGCGTCCAACCATCTGGGCAAAATCCATCAGGAGTGCATCAGTTTTACCTCCGCCGCGATTGCCTTCGAGCAAAACTTCGTAGAAAGGGCACGTCATGAAGCGGCGCTGAGAGCCGGGCAACGGCTGCCAGATCACTCTTTTGTCCATTGCTCGGCTCCTTCTACGTCATGGATGAGCAGCACACCGGAAGTGTCATCCTCAGACTTTTCATCTGCCTTGTCGAACATCTTCAAGAACTTGGCTACGTCTGATAGCGTGTTGCGGGCAGAGTTTGCGTCAAGCATCTTGTAGACCTGCTTGCCGTCGCGCCCCTTGAGCGGAGCGCCGGTCATCGAATAGGCCAAAACCTCCTGCGTGCAAGACTCCACAACGGCCTTCCATTTTTTCTGCACCCACAATGCATCGACGAGCGCTTTTTCCTCGATCTTTTCTTGGAGTCGTTCAATTTCGGCTTTGACCATCGGATCCTTACGAAGCCTGCAACCTGTTGACCTGGCGTTTGACTCGCTGTAGCCGGCGCGGACAGCCGCCGCCGTTGCGTTGGAATCTTTGACGTACTCCAAAGCAAAGCGTTTTTGCGCGTCAGTCAATTTGTTCGTCTTCGTCTGCGTCATTGCCCGTGGGGTTCAAAAGCTTTATGGCGTACAAAACCTTGGCCCCCGGGGCCAAAAGGTCGAGGGTATCCGGCTGAAGCCGCACACAGTCGCGCGTGATGCCGTCCAGATAGCGGATTTGGCACCGCGGCAAATCTCCGTCGGAGCCATACGTGAGCTTTGTCACGATCCCGTACCGGCCTGTGGGCGTTTTGACCAGAGATCCGGGCGAGAAATCCTCCAAGTTTCTGTGCTTCATCTCGTTGATTTTGCTCGTCTCGGCGTCGATTTTTGAAGAAATGACACCCTTGCCAAAACTTGCCCTTGCGGGTAAGAGCCGTGCACCGTCATTTCCTTGTAGTGGAAGTACCAGTCATTGACGCAAATGGCGTCCGCGATGCCGTCAATGCCTGCCTTCATGCTCGCCAGCAGATTGTCTTCGTCGCGCCTGGCGTTGTCCGGCGGATAGAAATGAAACTCGATGTTGACCTTGCCCACGACGTTGCGAACTCGCACCTTCTGCGCTGCCTCGTGCGTCAGGATCCGAGCCGTTGCGCGGTAGTTCCGGATGATCTTCTGAAGCACCATGTAGTGGATTTTCTTGTTGTGGTTCGGAGAAAGTTCAATCGGCGGCCACGGCAAGATGACATCGAAGTGCTTTCGGCGCATCACTTGGAGCCCCCTCCGGCATGTTTGCATTTGTCGCCATGTCTACGGGCCTGAGCAAGCAGTTTGAGCTCATCGTTGTAACCGAGCAAAAAACGCGCCCAGAGCGCGGAACGACGGCGGTAGGTAGGGTGGTATTGGCTAGTCGCCTCTCCGCGCATAGCCGCGCGCCTACCCTCGTCGTAGGCATCTTGTTCACGGTCAAGTCCCTTCATGCCTCCTCCTGTCCACCCGGCAATGTCGCCGATTCCACGATCCCGACCAAAATTCGATCGACAGTCTCTCGCAAGCCGTGAGTCAGGTGTGCGGTCTCGCCAATATCCGGAAGCTTTCCGTCGGCTGCCCGAACAGTGATCTGCTCCAGGTCTGCCAAAATTTGCTTAGCGTCATCGATAGCCTGAAAGGCTTGTTCGAGTTTTTGGTTCTTGTTTCTGACAAAGGTTGCGTATGTCATCCGACGATCTCGATACTCGTCCTGCTTTTGGTAAAAGCTCATTTCGTTGCCCTCATTGCGGCGTGGTTAGTCAAATCAAAGAAATTCCAATAATCAAGAAGTACAAAGGCGATAAGATCGTTGAAAGAAACCCACATCGAGATTGGGAGTTCAAACTCTCTGTTGATGATTTTTTTGAGGCATATCCAGATACCAAGTACGTTGCGACCAAATGCACGCACTGCGGGAAGCTTCACTTCTGGGCAAACTGCGAACTTGTGTATCCATCTGGCACGGGCATTCCACCAGTCGCAGACATGCCCGAAGACGTCAAAGAGATATTCGACGAAGCCCAAAGAGTTACTCATGTTTCGCCCAGATCGGCATGTGCACTTCTTCGCATTTGCGTGGAAAGAATCGCGGCACACGTTGCGGATCAACGAGGCATCAAGTTTGGAGAACGTGAGCGCCTGTACGACAAAATCCTGAAGTTGAATTTGCCGAGTAATCTCCAGGAAATCTGCGATGCCTGTCGGTTTGCCGGAAACGAAAACGCTCATACCGGCGAGCTGGACATGTCCGGCGAAGACACCGAAGAAATCGCCTACGCCTGCTCGTTTTTGGTAAATGCTTTGGTCCAGCTGCTCATTTCGCCGGCGATTCAGGCAGATCGAGTTCTGAGAAAGCTCGGAAAGAGATAACCCCATCGCACCTCCTACGCCGGCCGAATGTGCGCGGCATCCATCATCGCCAGCGCTTCCTTTTCGGCCTGCGCCAGAAAGACGACTTCCTCGAATCGCTGAAGCCGCACGATCATGTCGGCCTTGTTTTCGGCCATCCATCGAAGAGAATCGACGATTCCCATCTTTGCGGACTCGATTGCGTGCATGTGGTCTTCGAGTGAAAGACGCAACAGACGGTGCCCGTCGTCAATCGCCGAGAACTTCTCAAAGATTTCAGTCGTAGTCATGTCCACCCCACGGAGTAATGCGGTTTGAATCAACGCAGAAAGCCGTTGCCTTACGGTTGAACCACAGCCCTAAGCTTCCTTCCCAATCGCCGTTACGCTGTTTGCATACCCGGATAAATGTGTCGGGGCTGTCGGCGTCCTCAACAGGCGTGAGGATGTTTTCCTGACGGCGCTTTTCCTTGTCGCGATTGCGCTGCACGATCACCTGGTTATCGACCTGATCCCCAATTGCGCCCGATCCTTTGAAATCGAATTTGCCAAGTTCGTCGGACTCGGTCTTACCCTTTCTGACGTGGTGGATCAGGTGAACGTGGACATTCATGCGATGGGCCAAGTCGCAGATCATCTGCACCGTATTCTTTTGGGCATTGAAATCGTCTTCGCCCGCAACGACCTTGGCGAGGTTATCGATCAGCAGGTGCTTGCACTTGTATTGCGTGGAAGCCACAACACCGGCACCGAGCACGGCGCGCGGGTCAATGGCGCCTACATGGTCAAGGATGAAGAGCTTATGGCGGTACTGCGCGTAAAAGCGACGGACCTCATTCACGTCCTTGGTCTTTCCGCCAAGCCACTGGCGGATCATGCGCGCCCAGGTGAACTTCGGGAGCATTTCGAAGGACATGATGGCTACACGCTCTCCCGCATCTGCCAGCTGCATTGCGAGCTGCCCTGTAAGCAGGCTCTTTCCGTGTCCGTTGATGCCGCCCCAAAGCGTCACTTCGCCTTCGCGAAAGTACAGGTTCGGAGCGAATGGACACTGCACGCCGGACTGCAATCCCTCGAAGATGCACATCGTTTCGTCTTCGTACTCGTCGGCTGTACGAAAGATGAAATTCGTGGGTAGCGTCTCCCACTCGTCTATGAGCGCTTGCTCGTCGTAGGGCATTTCATTCATGCTGCTGCCTCTTTGAAAAAGTCTCTGTGGCCTTGCGTCTTCGGATTGAAGACCTGCAGGCCGTCTGGGAAATCGGTAAAGATCAACCGAGGCTGGTTCTCGAACTTCTGAAGTTCCTCGAAGATCACGTTTGCTCTTCTGCGTCTTGCCTCGTCGCAATCGATCCAAACGAGTCGGTTCTTGCAGAACTCGAGGTTTGCTCGCTGAATCGCATCGTTGTTCTCGACCACCACCGTCAGGCATTCGCCAGCCAGTGGATAGTCCAGCTCGTGCTGATGCGCCTTCGGGTTCTCCGGCACCACAAAGCGCACGGAACTGAAACCGCCGAATGAGTTGAACTTGTCGATCAGCTTCTTATCCGGGAGCACGTCTCACCTCCTCCCAGACTTGACCAACGAGGTCTTCAAAAACACCTGGCTGATCGTCTTCCTCGTCCTGCCTTTGAGCACGCAACGCCTCGGCCCTTCTTCTGGCCTTGGCTTCGGGTGTGAGTTCAAGCGGAGGAAGCTTCTGCTGCTTGTCCTCCTTAAGCACCCAGGAGAGTTCAAACCCCTGCCATGCCCTTGCAACCTGTTCGCGCATGATTGCCTCCAGGTTCCATTCGGGATGACCAAGTCTTCGGGCTTCATCGGCTTTCTTCTTCAACCCGTCAATGACCGACTGGCTAATGACTGCTCTCTTGGCTTTTCGATTGGCTTTCCAGTCCTCAACAATTTGTTCTGAAACGCCGTAAAAATTCAGAGCGACCTTGGTCGCGCGCTTATTGTTTCTTATTTGGTTTCTTATTTGGTTTCTTCGACCTACATCTGATGTAGGTGGTGTACCCACATCTGATGTAGGTACCCTAGTGGCATTGGATGTAGGTACTTCCGATGTAGGTGCATCGAATGTAGGTACATTGGATGTAGGTACTTTTGATGCTGGTGCTTCTAATGTGGGTACATCAGATGCAGGCACTTCTCGATTAACAAGAACGTACTTGTTCCGTTGACCTCGGGCTTTGACGACATGGACATGACCGAATTGAACAAGCGCCTCGATTGCCTTCACGACCGTGCGTTCATCCTTCACGCCGGCATCAGCGCAAATGGTCGCCAAACTCGGATCACACTGAGCCGTATCCTGGTTGCGGCGTCCAAGCAACGAAATGCCGGCAACCGCCTTTTCGACTACGCCAAGCCTTTTGTCGTCACGAATGGCGCGCAAGAACGCGAAATGATCGAAGCCGCTAGTCATTTCGATCCTCGCAATCAGCACAATCCTTCGAAGAGTTTCCAGTCAATATCGGGGCGCAACTCCCAGCGCGTAATCCGACCGTTAGTAACGGTCTCGATCTTTGCAGCCAAGGCAACGCCTGGATGCCGTTCCTTACTCGAAATCAAGTTCGTCAGATACGTGCGCTTGATGCCGCACCGGGTGGCAATGGCTCGCCGTTCGGCTGGCTTGAGCGATTTGAAAAAAGCCGTAGCGTGTTCATTCATGGAGATCAACACCATATATGTGTTAAAAATTCACACTACATGATACACTGTTTTGGTGTTACGTCGCAACCCCAAACAACACTTTCGAGGTGATGATTTTGGTTAACATGCTGTATATCACTGGAGAAAACCATGCTCGATATACCTGCAATACGAAGACAAAACCTGCAGAAGATTCGGGATAAAAGCTACGCTTCAAATGCAGAACTGGCGCGCGCAATCGGTCGTTCGTCATCCCAAGTCAATGACATGCTTTCGGGCACGAAATCTTTTGGCCCCAAAATCGCCCGTTCTATCGAGGAAAAACTGAAGCTTCCACGCGGTTATCTCGATGAGCCGCATGAACTCGAGAAAGTGCCGATGCGTTTCGGCAAAAAAATCCCCATTATCTCCTTCGTTCAGGCTGGAGACTTTACTAACGCAGGGGACGACTCCTTTGATGAATGGATTGATGTGCCGGAAGACATGCCCGACGGCTCTTACGGCCTGAAAATCAGAGGGAAGTCAATGGAACCCGCCTTCTACCAGGGGGAAATCGTTGTTATTGATCCAACACTGTCAGCGAACCCAGGCGACTTTGTCGTGGCCAGAATTGCCAACTCCTCAGAAAACGAAGCGACCATTAAGCAATATGCCGTCACAGGCATTGACCGAAATGGAGTGGAAACGTTCGAGTTGCGCCCTCTGAACCCGCTATTCCCGACCTTTTCGTCAAAAGAACACGACATTGATCTTCTCGGTGTTGTCGTTGAGAAGCGAATCAAGATGCGGTGAAAATGATGGACAAGTCTTTAGATTTACTCATTACCCTTGACGAAATATCGGAATTTTTTCGATCCCTGGAACAATATAGATGCCCCGTGTGCGGGAATGAAAAGTTCACGATCCAATCCAGAGGTGATCGACCGGTTGTCAGAGAAACAGCGGAGTTTGAATTCATCCCTGACGGATCAGGCGGCATCAAAATCAAACCAGAGGAGAAAGCGTTACCCGGGTATTTCATTCAAGCTATCTGCAATAACTGTGGTCACATAAATACACACAATTATCTTGTGTTGCACCATAAGATCGTAAGAATGCGCCAGGAGAAAAAACAATGAGCGACGCGGCTTTTTCTCCATCCCCACTTTTGTTTCCCACGCAAGCTCAATCTGAACTGACGATACAATACGAAGAGATTGTTCGCCTACAGGTTGACACGTCAGCCATAAAAGCAAGAATGGAATACATGGGAACAAAAGCCGACCTGCAGGAACTGCGTGCTGACTTCAATAAATCGATGCGGGAATTCCAAGCCGAATGCAACGCGAGATTCGAAACAATGGAGTCCAAATTGCAGAACATGCTGATCACAATGTGGGCAGCAATGGCAGGCGCTGCACTTACGGTTTTTGGCATCATCGTCACGATTGTAGTTGGGGTACCTTGGGAAAAATTCTTTGAGTTTCTGGCTTGGATCGATACAAACTTCTAGCAGTCAAAAAGCATGAAGATTACTCACCGCCTTTCGGGGCGGTTTTTTTTGTTCTCGAATTTTTGATTTAAATCAAACAACAACCATTTTCCCCACCTTGTTGGTGTTCTCTTGGTGTTGCTTTTTGGTGTTATTTGTGGTGAAATTCACAACACCAAACAACACCATTTGCTTTCTAAGAAAACACCATGATCGAATACCAACCCAACAAAGTCTGCCTCCCGTTGCGGAGCATTCCATCTGAATCAAGCATCTCGTTTGACGTGCGCAACTTCGGACGTCCGGTTGTAGTCATCCGTATCCCGAACTACATAGCCAACGAAATGCTTGATGCGCTTGTCTGGATGACTGACGACGAGATTGAAGCGATCGTTGCGTGGTGGATGCTCAACAAGGATCACCGGGGAACTGCGCCCCAGCGCGATTTCTGGAACGAAGTTCATAGAAAAAATTTGAAGCTTCCTCTTGAGCTGTCGCCATCCGCTGTGCTTCGCGCTGCAGCAAGTTGTAGTCAAAGCAAACGTCCCGGTAAGGATTGCTGTTCTTTGAAGGATTCTTCCTACCTCGCTTCTGAAGCCCTGTCTGAAATAGAAGCACATCGTAACCATCAGGACCACCACAAGTGACTGCGTGGTCGAGAGCGTTTCGCAGGTTTACAGCTTGTCTGAATCCGGAACAAATGGAATCGAGTTTTTGACGATCTTCTGGGCTTCCGATCTCTTCCAAATCATCCAACAGATCAGATGGATTTAGTTGATCTCGAAGGTAGTAGCCATGACGAAAACCTTTTTTATGGAACCCAATGATGTCAACAATAGTCGATTCAAACCGGGCGTAAACAATCTGGGTGACTCCGACAAGAAACGCGTATTTGGGCTTGATTGAAAAGTTCACTTTTACAGGCAAAGGCAAATCATCTAACACAAGTTTTCTCCAGGGATGATTAGAGAAAGTCGGTTTTTTCGAACTTGTTTCCGACGCTCTAATCATCCCACGGAGGCCAGGACAAAGGAATAAGCAAATGCTCCGCACTCCCTCAATCGACACCTTCGGCCTCGCACAGTCCGCCAGGGACATGAGGTCTGCTGCTGAGATCCAGGCCAAGTTCCGCAACGACGTCGACGATCTGATCTACAAAAGCCTCGAAAGCGCCAAGGGTCGCGCCCGGATCATCCTCGCCGACTACTTCGCTGACTTCCTGGAAGACGCCTTCGGAGCCTACGACGACGCCGACACGATTCGAAGCGAAGAGCGCGTTGCCGTCCGGGATGCTCAGACCGACGAGGAAGAAGAGGAGGCGGTTCGCCGTCACCCTTGGTAAGGAGAAGAACAAATGACAAATCCCAGCCTCCTCCGAGGTTCCGGCGGCCGAATGATCGCCAAAGGCATCCTCTGCCAGCTCTACTGCCGGCAAACCAAAACCATCGACATCAGCGTCACGAACCTCGACGGCCTCAAGGTCTGGCTCATGGACATCCCGTTTGCGGACTTCTGCATCGGCATCCAAAACCTCAAGGCCAACACCGAGTACTCAATCAACACGGTCATGTGCAAGTTCGTTGCCGAGTGGTCAGTCACAGACTGCGGCCTCGTGCTCGCCTACAAGGGCGGAGAGATTAGCTTGTCTTCGGGGCGTGCCGGGGCTCTGGCCTTGGTCGAGTACGCCGAAGAGTTCATCGCTGAAGTGAAGGAGCAGATCGATGCGCAAGCTGCTTGACTGGATGCTCACGGCGGACGAGCACGGCGATTCAACCATCGGACTGATCGTGGCCGTCGGCACCTTCCTGATATGTATGTACGCAATCGCCTGCATGCCAGGCCACTAACCACCACAGAAGGCGAGTCCTTCTGTCTGCCGCTCTGATCGAGTTATCTCCTGCTCGATCCGTAAGACCTTGAACCTCGGGGCGGCAGACAAAAGGATGCTCGATAAAGGAGACATCAAGCCGGTTGTGATTCCGGCGGACGCTATGAAGCAGTGTGGCAACTGTGGAGCCGAGCGCGGCACGGGTCCGTAGTCAACCGAGACACCGTTAGCGGGGGTGCAGCCGCCCCGTCAGGCTATGAACCTTTTCACATGAGAGGGTTCGTGTCAGCTCGTTCATTGATTGGATAGATCTGAAAACTTGAGCGAATTGACGCGAGCACTCTTACTTGCGTATTCCTAGGCATCTGCCTAAGGCAGACTTCCGTTCGCAGATTCTCCCAAATTAGAGAAAAACAACAAGAAAAACTTTACAATCCATTTCTTTACATGAGGCTATTTTTTTTATTAAAGTTGTCGTGCGGAAGTTGCTCTT
>ENA-UEOZ01000276-UEOZ01000276.1-human-gut-metagenome-genome-assembly--contig:-NODE-276-length-39409-cov-68.066028_pt1 | contig 39409 bp, 36 predicted proteins | sample MGYA00242898_ERZ507912 | MGnify/ENA primary metagenome ERZ507912 (study PRJEB26167, sample SAMN06115410) | human gut metagenome | host: Homo sapiens | place: China:Chongqing | collected 2016-04-27... | reverse complement strand
CCAAATTTTATTAGTTATATTACGTTAATTAACTCTCTCATTTTCAATCGATTACATAAGAATTAACAGAGTATTGAAATGTAAACACATCGCATGACTGTATCTGAATTTATCAAAAAGATATTTAGCCGTCCGCTCCTTGGCAACTGTTTGGGAGTGGTGATTGTAACCCTGTTGCTCGGCATAGGGTCGCTGGTGTTTATAAACTTTTACACCCATCATGGCGACGAGGTGATCGTGCCCAACGTTTGCGGTATGGACCAAGGCGTGGCCGAAAAGAAACTCCGGGCAATGGGTCTGCGCATGGAAGTGACAGATACGGGCTATGTGTACAATGCAGCCCCCTTCTCGGTGCTTGAGCAAAACATCAAGGCTGGCGAAAAGGTGAAACCCGGCCGTATTATTCTCATAACCATCAATGCCAACGGACCGCGACAAATAGCCATACCCGATGTGGCAGACAACTGCTCGCGTCGTGAGGCCGAGGACAAACTCAGAGTGCTCGGTTTCAAGCTGGCTGCTACCGAATATGTGGTTGGCGACCCCGAATGGGTGTACGGCATCAAGGTTAACGGACGCAGTGTGGCGGCTGGCACCAAGGTGTCTGTCACCTCACCCATCACATTGGTTGTGGGCTCGGGCGGTGTGACAGACGAGTATAATGGCAACGACAGTCTCGACTTTGTAAAGAATGCACCACCCGAGGAGGTTGACGAGCTTGAGGGCGGTGGCGATGACAGCTACGACACTCAGTCCGGCCACAGCGATAATAATACAGACAACGGGTAATAAGGCAGTAGCCCCAGCCCCCAGACTTTATATAAAACAACGTATAGGCGGAAAAAAGTAAACAGATTGACAAGTTGTTAACGGGTAAGTTTGCCAAGTTCTTACCATTTTGGCTTTAACATAATAAGTAATGTGTCGCATACTTACTTGTCAACCCGTTAACCAAGAATTTCGCCAGCGGGTATTAAACACGGCATAACACGTGGAAGACATCATGACACAGGCAGACATCAGCGAAGAACTGCCCGACTACATAGACACCGACGACATGGACGAAGAGGGTGGCGACGAAGGTGGCCAGCTCTACGAGCATTATCGCGTAGTGGCCGACAAAGGCCAACAGTTGCTGCGCGTGGACAAATTCTTGCTCGACCACCTGAAGGACACCTCGCGCAACCGCATACAGGCTGCTGCCAAGGCCGGCTTTATACACGTCAACGACAAACCGGTAAAGAGCAACTACCGTGTAAAACCATTCGACGTGGTAACCCTGTTGCTCGACCGTCCGCGTTACGAAAACAAGATTGAGGCGGAGAACATTCCGCTCGACATCGTATACGAGGATAGCGAACTGCTCGTGGTAAACAAACCCGCCGGGCTGGTGGTGCACCCGGGTTGTGGCAATTATACCGGCACCCTGGTCAATGCCATAGCCTGGCACTTGAAGGATGACCCCAAGTACGACCCCAACGACCCGTCGGTGGGGTTGGTGCATCGCATTGACAAGGACACGTCGGGGCTGCTTGTGGTGGCCAAGACACCCGATGCCAAGACTAAATTGGGGTTGCAGTTTTTCAACAAGACCACACGCCGCCGCTACAATGCCTTGGTGTGGGGCAACTTGGCTGATGATGAGGGCCGCATTGAGGGCAACATAGCGCGTAACCCGCGCGACCGCATGCAGATGGCCGTGTTCGACCCCTCGTCGGGCATAGGCAAGCATGCCGTGACACACTATAAGGTGCTGAAGCGCTATGGCTACGTAACCCTTGTGGAGTGTGTGCTCGAAACGGGCCGCACACACCAAATACGTGTGCACATGAAGCACATTGGCCACCCCTTGTTCAACGACGAGCGCTATGGGGGCGACCAAATTCTGCGAGGCACACAGAGCAGCACTTACAACAGTTTTATACGCAACTGCTTTGCCATTTGTCCACGACAGGCGTTGCACGCCCGCACATTGGGCTTCAAGCACCCCAAAACGGGCAAGGAAATGGACTTTACCACCGACCTCGCTGCCGACATGGTGGCTTTGCTGGCCAAGTGGAATAAATATATTGAAGGAATTAAAGCATAGCATATAGATATAGCATCATGAAACGTAACATTGCTATTGTGGCCGGAGGCGACTCCTCTGAGCACGACGTATCTCTGCGTTCGGCAGAAGGTATCATGTCCTTTATGGACAAGGACAAGTATAATTGCTACATTGTCGAAGTGACAAGCAACAACTGGAAGGTGGAGTATCACAACGAAACCTGCCACATTGACCGCGCGGACTTTTCGTTTACCGCCAAGGACGGCCGTCACACATTCGACTTTGCTTATATTACCATTCACGGCACTCCGGGCGAGAATGGCATCATGCAGGGGTATTTCGACCTTATCGGCATGCCCTATTCAACAAGCGGTGTGCTGGTTGAAGCATTGACATTCAACAAGTTTGCTTTGAACAACTTCTTGCGTGCCTACCCCGAGTTGCACATTTCCGACTCGGTGCTCATTCGCAAGGGCGACACCGTTACCACCGACACCGAGCAGCAACTGGCTGCCCGCCTTGGCATACCTTGCTTTGTCAAGCCCAATGCCGGCGGTTCGAGCTTTGGTGTGACCAAGGTGAAGCACGCCGATGCCCTGCGTGCTGCCATTGAAAAGGCTATGGTGGAAAGCGACGAGGTGATGGTTGAAAAGATGATGAGCGGCACCGAAATTACTTGCGGCTGCTTTAAGCGTGCCAATGGCGAGATTGTGACCTTGCCTATTACCGAGGTGGTGTGCCACGACGAGTTCTTTGACTATGATGCCAAGTACAACAACAAGTCAGACGAGATAACCCCGGCACGCATTGCTCCCGAAACGGCCCGGCGCGTTGGCGAGATGACCAAGCACATCTACCACATATTGGGTTGCTATGGCCTTATCCGCATCGACTACATCTTGTCGGGCGAGAAGGGTAACGAACAAATTAACATGCTCGAAATCAATACCACTCCGGGCATGACAGCTACAAGTTTCATTCCGCAGCAAGTACGTGCTTCGGAATATGACATTAAGGACGTGCTGAGCGACATTATCGAAGGCAAGTTCTGCTGAATAGCTTAAACTAAGGTTATGAGGTCGGCCGGCAATTAATGCCTCAGGCTGCCCTCATAGCCTTATCTTATTTTATCCCCCTCCCTCTTAAACACACTTTACTGCCATGAATATTCACGATTTCGACGCCATACGTCCCATTGAGCCTAATGAAATTGGCGCTGCCATTGACGAGCTGTTTGCCGAACCACAGTTCTGCGCCATTGTGCAATCGTTTTTCAAAGACGTGCCTGTTGAGGCCATCAAAGCCAAGGCTAAAATGTGCCGCACTGGTTTGGAAATACAGAAGACCTTCTTCTATCCGCTCGTCAAACAGCTGATGGCCAAATGTGCCAGTGGCTTGACACTCGACGCCGAGGCTATACCCGTGTCGCAGCGTGACAAGAGTTACACCTTCGTGTCGAACCACCGCGATATTGTGCTCGATTCCGCTTTGCTCGACATCTTGCTTATCGACCACCAGTTCAACGACAGTATCGAAATAGCCATTGGCGACAACCTGCTCATTTACCCTTGGATAAAGACCCTCGTGCGCCTGAACAAGTCGTTCATTGTGCAGCGCTCGGTGGGTATGCGCGAAATGCTCATGTCGAGCAAGCGCATGAGTGAATACATGCACTTTGCCATCAAAGAGAAACATCAAGGCATTTGGATTGCACAGCGCGAGGGACGAGCCAAGGACTCGAATGACCGCACACAGGAGTCTATACTCAAAATGATGACCATGGGCGGCGAGGGCACACCACTCGACAGATTGAAGGAGTTGAACATTGTGCCGTTGAGCATATCGTATGAATATGACCCATGCGACTTTTTGAAAGCAAAGGAGTTTCAGCAAAAACGCGATGATGCCGCATTCAAGAAGAGCCGTCAGGACGACCTTGTCAATATGCAGACCGGCATATTTGGCAAAAAAGGACATGTGCATTACCGCATGGCAGAACCCGTCAATACATGGATTGACCAATATGCCGAACTGCCCAAGAACGAATTTTACAAGGCAGTGGCCGCTCGCATTGATGTGGCCATACATCGGGGCTACGAAATATATGCCAACAATTATGTGGCGCTCGACTTGCTGAATGGCAACGAGGCCCAGGCCGCACATTACACAGAGGAGCAAAAGAAGGCGTTTGAACAATATTTGCAGGAACGCATTGACATGATAGACTTGCCCAACAAGGACATCGACTTCCTGCGCGAACGCTTGCTCACCATGTATGCCAATCCGCTCATCAACCAGCTGAAGGCCAACGCTTAGCAATGATGAAACGAACTGCACTTTGCCTTTGGGCTTTAGTCACAGTTGTCATGCTCAATACCGCTTGCAATGGTGATGAAAAGCCTTTGCCCAACATACAGACGATGCTGGCCGACATGACACCCGACGCCAACGGGCAGGTGAGTGAACTGACGCTCGACGATGGTGGGGTGAAAACGCTCGCCAAGCCGCTGACGGGATTAAAGGCCGACAGCACATACCGCATTCGGGCTGTGTACGAGGTGCAAGCGCCGACGCGCATCTCGCTGATTGGTTGTACGCCTGTGCTGGCTGCGGCTCCCAAAGCCTACGCTGCCGACAAGGTGCGCACCGATGCCGTGAACGTTGTGTCGTGCTGGCAAGGGACTTCGTACATCAATTTGCACATAGGCATCAAGGGCACGAACACTGGTAAGCACTACTTCGGTTTTAACCGGGGCGAGCTGACCGACAATGGCAATGGCACACGCACTTTGCACATCACGCTGTTACACGACCAGCATGGCGACCCGGCATATTACACCACCGAAATGTACTTGTCGATGCCACTAAAGTCGTTGGCTGGCATGCTCCGGCCATCAACCGACAGTGTGTCGGTAAGTGTCAACACTTTTGGAGGTGTGGCACATTTTGCATTCATTTATAAAGAATAGAAACTGCTAACAGACTGTCACGACGATGATACCATTTCACCCGTTAACATTGGCAGACCGCGAACTTGTGCAGCAGCGCGTGTTGCACAGTGACTACCGCTACTGCGACTACAACTTTCTGAACCTTATAGGTTGGCGCTTTATGTACGACACCGAGGTGGCCGACTATAAGGGCTGGTTGCTCTTCCGCTTCAAGGCAGATGGCCATTTGGCCTATCAAATACCCGTGGGCAATGGCGACAGAAGGGACATAATAAAGGATATGCTCGACGATGCCCAGCAACAGGGGCACCCCTTTTTGATGCTTGGCGTGTTTGAGCATGCACTCGCGCAACTCGAAATGGCCATGCCAGGCTATTTCTTTGCCAAAGCCGACCGCAATTACTCTGAATACATTTACAGCCGCGACAAGCTCAGCACCCTTTCGGGCAAGAAGTTGCAACCCAAGCGCAATTTTATTAACCGCTTTGTGGCGCAGCACCCCGACTATCAGTTTGTGCCGCTCACGCCCGACTTGTTTGACCGTTGTTTGGAACTTGACCATAAATGGGCCGCAGAAAAGGCCGAAGAAGAGACGCACGACAAATTTACCTACGAAGCCGAGCGACAAGCGTTGGTAACCATGTTTGATAATTGGGAGCCTACAGGCGCAAGGGGCGGTGCGCTGATTGTAGACAACGAAATAATAGCCTTTACGCTTGGTGCCGGCATCAACTACGACACCTTTGACGTTTGCATCGAAAAGGCCGACACGCAATACGAGGGTGCATTCACCATTATCAACCGCGACTTTGTGCGCAGCCTGCCCGAGCAGTATGTGTACATCAACCGCGAGGAAGACCTCGGACTGCCAGGCTTGAGGCGCTCAAAACTGTCGTATCACCCCGAACAACTGCTCCATAAATATACTGTGATGACCAAGCACCCGCTTGGCGAATAAGCCAAATAGGGTGGGGAAGACTGCTTGCCGACAAGCTTGCAAGCATGTGGCTAACGTTTCGGATTTAAGAAGAACGGACTGAACCCGAAAGATGAGTTACTTTACTTTGTCAACCCTCTAACCCCATAACCCTCTAACCCCATAACCCTCTAACCCCCATGTTACTTACACCCGACGAAATAAAGCAGCAAACGCGCGACTTGTGGCGCACTTGCTTCCATGACTCAGAAGAGTTTATGGACATATACTTTGAAGATAAATACACTGATGACAACAACTTGACCATACGTCACGACGGACAAGTGGTGGCTGCCACGCAGCTGTTGCCGTACCGATTTACTTTTTATGGTTCGGTACTGCGTGCTGGCTATATATCAGGCTTGGCCACTCTGCCACAATTCCGCAACAAAGGTTACGCCTCGAACCTCATACACGAGGCACACCGCCGGTTGTTCAACCAAGGTGCTACGCTCAGTTTTTTGATACCCGGCAGTGACGAACTGCGCAGCTTTTACGAAAAGCCCCAACATGGCGCTTTTTGGAATGCCGTGTACCGTCAGAATTTGCCACTCGACATTACCAACGATGGCGATTACAGCAAAATAGAGGTGACACGCCCCGATGAGTGGGGCCGCGACCTGTATGTGTTTTACCACCGCCTGACCGTAGAGTTGCCGTTTATGATGCACCCGTCGGAGAACGACTTCTTTGCTGCATTGTCAGATGCCGACCTCGATGATGGTTATGTGCTCGTGGCGCGTCGCAAACGCCGTATTGTAGGCGTTTGTCTGGCGGTGAAGGAGGCCGATGGCAATGTGTACATTCGCACTTTGGCCATTACCGAAAGCGCTGCGCGTGCTGCTTTTGTGGATTATCTGATGAAAGCGTGCAATGTGGACAAGGTGTATCGCCGTTTCTGTATGCCAGCTTCGCTCAAGGGCTCAGAGCCATACGCCATGGCGCGTGTGGTAAATGTGCAACGTTTTTTGTCGGCCATTGCCACCCCCAATCCGGGTTTCCAACTGCACATTGGTGTGGACGGTGACCTCGATATTCCAGAAAACAATGGTTGGTATATAGTAGAGAATGGACGCGTGCGTTTGACAGACATCAAGCCCGACAGCATTGTTACACCTGGTGGCTTGGCTGCCATGTTTATGGCCGCACAACCCATGGTGATGGATATGATGCTTGACGAGTAGGCACGTTGTGCCGGGTTAACGGGTTGACGGGTTGACAGGTTAACGGGTAAGTATGTCTATTTATTACATACTTTAGTCTCCTGCCGTTAACACAAAATAAACTGCACTGAACATACTTACCCGTCAACCCGTTACCCCGTCAACCTATAAAAGAATTATCTTATGAACAAACTGCGATATGGCCTTGCAATGATGGCTGTTGCACTTTGCAGCTTGGCCTCTGCCCAAACGGCAGTAGAACTTAAACAACAATCACTCGGCAAATGGCGTATAGGTGCGGCACAGTATAGTGGCATTACTGCACTTGGCGGCAACCGCTATGCTATGGTGAGTGACAAGGAACCCACCGATGGCTTTTTCTTGTTTAGAATAGACCAAAGTGCTCTGACGGGCGATGTGACTAATGTGTACCTGGAGGGGTTCAAAGGCAACCGCTCGCCCAAGGTTGATGCCCAGGGTATATCCATACGCGATTGTGAGGGTGTGGCATATTTCCCTCAGCGCAACACACTGTTTATCAGCGGTGAGGGTGACCAGCGCATTTTAGAGTATGACATGGAAGGGCAGCCCACAGGGCGTGAACTGAATGTGCCGGACATATTCTCGTCTGAACACATTGTGTTCAACTATGGTTTCGAGGCGTTGTGCTACGACACCATAGCACACCGGTTTTGGACCACGTCGGAAAGCACACTGCCTGCCGATGGACCGGCGGCTTCGCCCACTCACCCCGGAGTGGTAAACTTGTTGCGCTTGCAGGCATTTGACGACAACCTGCAACCTGTGGCACAGTATGCCTATCGCATGGATAGGGGACGCACTGATGACTTTGGCAAGACTTATGTGTTTGGTGTGCCCGAAATTGCCCCATTGCCCGACGGCAGGCTGTTGATACTTGAGCGCGAGTCGAATGTAACACATGGTGGATTGAGCAGTACGACCCGTTGCAAACTGTTTGTGGTGGACCCGCGCAATGCGCACCAAATTGACAGCAGCACACCGATGAAGGATGTTGACGGCAACCACTTTCTGGATAAAAAGTTGTTGGCGGACTGGACTACTGGGGTGCAGCCTTTCAAACTGACATTTGCCAATTACGAGGGTATGTGTCTTGGCCGCACTTTGGCTGATGGCCGCATGACGCTCTTGCTGGTAAACGACTCGCAAGGGGGCTACCGCAAGGGGCCGTTCAGCCTGAAGGACTATATCAAAGTGATAGTTATAGGTAACTAACGCATCTTATTATATGAAGAAGCTGTTTGCCTTATCGGTAGTTATGGTCGCCTTTATGCTTTGTGGCTGTAACGAAATAGAGTTGCCTTCAGAAGGCTCGGGCGGCAAGAATGATGATGATGATAAGGAGAATGTGACCGCGCCCGACAGTAGCGACACGTTTACCATAGCCACGCTAAGCCGGGCTGACGATGGCGAATTTATAGCACTGAAGGGCTACATCGTTGGCTACATGCCTACGAATACCATAAATAAGGTGGCTTTTAATGCCGATGATGCTGTGAATACCAACATTGTGCTGGCCGACAGGGCTGCCGAAACGGATACGAAACAGTGTGCGGGTTTGCAACTCAAGGCTGGAAGCGACGCACGTGTTGACTTGAATCTTGCAGACAATCCTGCCATGTTGGGGCAGCGCATTATAGCGTATGGCTATAAAGGCACTTATTGCAACGCTCCCGGACTGAAGCAGGTGGAGGTGTATGAATTGGTTGACGATGACGATGAGGCTGGCGATAGTGATGACGACAGCGGCGACGGTGCTGACAGCAAGGACGACGGTGGTGAATTGTTTCCCACTCTGGTGACAGAGGGGACTGCACAACCTTTTGAAGGGTGCTGAACTTGAAACTCTTTTACGGTGTTAGTGCAGAGTGGGAATATTAGTTTTTCTTCGTCAATTTAGGCTGCACCTCGGCCCTGCAAAGCAAAAAATGCTTTTTTTGTTTTGCAGGGCTTTCGGTTTGCACTAACTTTTCTTTGTCAATTTAGGCTGCACCTCAGCCCCGCAAAGCAAAAAATGCATTTTTTGCTTTGCGGGGCTTTCGGTTTGCACTAACTTTGCACTCGCAAAAGACGAAACTAAAGTGAACGAGGGCTGCTATGTGAGTGCATCGTTAGCATGCACAACTGGTAAAAAACATTTTGAAGCGGCGGACAAGTGTGTCCGTTCGCTGATTTTTTGTGTCCGCACGTCGGGGAAGCCCTATACCCTGAATGATGCGGATTTTTTCGTCTTGCATAATGGCAGTTCCTTGGTACATGGCGTTTCGCCTGTTGCAGTTCTTGGCAAAGAGGCCGGGTGCGTAAAGACTACTTTACCAGCCCGGCAACTCGGAGTTGTGAACTTGATAGAAACAAACAACATTATTAACAATAACATTAAAGAGCTATGAACTTTACCTTATTTGTCACTGCATTGCTGACAGGGTTGGCGTTCGTAGGTGTTGTGACGATACTGGCAAAACTGATTTCGCCGCGCAGCTATAACGCTCAGAAGGAAGAGGCATACGAGTGTGGTATTCCTACACGTGGACGCTCATGGATGCAGTTCCGCGTAGGCTACTACTTGTTCGCTATTCTCTTTCTGATGTTCGACGTTGAAACGATGTTCCTCTTCCCGTGGGCCGTCGTGATGCGCTCATTTGGCCCTGCGGGCTTGTTGAGCGTGCTCTTCTTCCTGTTTATTTTAGTTCTGGGCTTGGCTTATGCCTGGAGGAAAGGAGCGTTGAAATGGCAATGAAAAGAGCAAAAATCAAGTCGATTCCTTACGAGGAATTCAAGGACAACGAGACTTATGAAGAGCTCGTTGAACAACTCAATGCGGGCGGCGCAAACGTAATTGTGCGCAAGCTCGACGACCTCATCGACTGGGGCCGTTCAAACTCTCTTTGGCCGCTGACATTTGCTACCTCATGTTGTGGTATCGAATTTATGGCCGTGTGTGCTGCACGTTATGACATCGCACGTTTTGGTTTTGAGGTTACACGTAACTCTCCCCGACAGGCTGATGTGATATTGGTGTGCGGAACCATTACTACCAAAATGGCTCCGGTGCTTCGCCGTCTGTATGACCAGATGGCAGACCCGAAGTATGTGGTGGCTATTGGTGGTTGCTCTATTTCGGGCGGCCCGTTTACCAAGTCGTACCATGTGCTCAATGGTGTGGACAAGATTATTCCCGTCGACGTTTATGTGCCGGGTTGTCCGCCGCGCCCCGAGTCATTCCTTTATGGTATGATGCAGTTGCAGCGTATTGTGAAAGTTGAAAACTTCTTCGGTACTACGAACCGCAAGCAGAAGGACCCCTTCAAGGTGACTGCCGAGGAAAAAGAAGAAACCATTTATAATCAGGAGGAAGAGGCATGAGCGAAGAATTGAAAGCTACAGCTAATAACGGCACTGAAGCACAGAAACCTGCTGCGCCCGCCGCAGCTGCCAAACCTGCTGCTGCACGTCCGGCAGTGGCACGTCCTGCCGCTGCTCCTGCCAAACCTGCAGTGAATGAACTGAAACCTAAAACTGTGGCCGCTGCCGACTTGCACGCCGAAATGAAGCGCTTGCACGACGAAGAGGGCATGGACTTTTTGCTGAATTTAACAGGTGAAGACTGGCTCGAGGACGGCATTGGCGTGGTTTACCAGGTAGAGAATACCGAAAATCACAAGCAGGCTTGCGTTAAATGCGTGGTGAGTGACCGTGAAAACCCGATGATACCTTCGGTTAGTGACCTTTGGGACATTGCCAATGTGTATGAACGCGAGGTGTACGATTACTACGGCATCATCTTTACCAACCATCCTGATATGCGCCGTTTGTTCATGCGCGAGGATTGGGTAGGTTATCCCTTCCGCAAGGATAATGACCCTGAGAAGGACAACCCCTTCGACCCGCAACACATGACCAACGAGCCATTGGCAGACGTTACTTACGAATACCAATTGGAGCAGGACGGTACGGTGAAGAAGGTTGAACACCAAATATTTGGTGAAGATGACTATGTGGTGAATATCGGTCCGCAACACCCTTCAACTCACGGTGTGCTCCACTTCCGTGTAGACCTTGAGGGTGAAATGATTCGCAAGGTCGACCCGATACTCGGTTACATTCACCGTGGTGTGGAGAAAATTAGCGAAAGCATGACCTATCCTCAGACTCTGGCTCTGACAGACCGCTTGGATTACCTTGGTGCCATGCAGAACCGTCATGCGCTGTGCATGTGTATTGAACAGGCCATGGGCGTTGAGGTGAGCGATCGTGTGCAAGTAATTCGTACCATCATGGACGAGTTGCAGCGTATTGACTCGCACATCTTGTTCTTTGGCTGTCTCTGCCAGGACCTTGGTGCCACAACCGCCTTCCTTTATGCTTTCCGCGACCGCGAGAAAATACTCGACATATTTGAGGAAACTTGTGGCGGCCGCTTGATATTGAACTATAACACGATTGGTGGTGTGATGTATGACATTCACCCCAACTTCCAGAAACGTGTGAAGGAATTTATCAAGATTATGCGCAAGAACATTCAGGAGTATCATGACATCTTTACAGGTAACGTGATTTTCCAGAACCGTTCAAAAGGCGTGGGCGTGCTGACCAAGGAACAGGTGATAAGCTTTGGTTGTACCGGCGGTACTGGTCGTGCATCAGGCTGGCACAACGACTTGCGTAAGATTAAGCCTTATGCAGCTTATGACCGTGTGCAGTTCAACGAGATTGTACGCACCGAAGGCGACTCTTTTGCACGTTACATGATACGTCTGGACGAGATAAAGGAGAGCCTCAACATTATTGAGCAGCTCATAGACAACATTCCCGAAGGCAATTATCAGGAGAAGATGAAGCCAATCATCAAGCTCCCGGTGGGCACTTTCTACAGCGAGGTGGAAGGCAGCCGTGGCCGCATGGGTGTGTTTATCGAGAGCAAGGGTGACAAGAGCCCCTACCGCTTGCACTACCGTTCGACCGGCTTGCCTCTGGTGGCCGTGATGGATACGGCTTGCAAGGGCAATATGCTTGCTGACTTGATAACAATCGGTGGTACGGTGGACTACGTTGTGCCTGATATTGATAGATAAACTTTTAAGTTGAAAAGTTTATAAGTTGAAAAAGTCAAGAGGTATGTATTGCTTATGAATAGTATGAAGGCACCGATATTCTCTTTCGAAAAGTTGAAGGTGTGGCAAAAGGCAAGGTCGTTCCATAGAGAAGTGTTTCGTCTGACGACAAGTTTCCCTTACGAACAGAACTATGCATTGATACCACAAATAAGACGTGCTGCCCTGTCTGTACCATCTAATATATCGGAGGGTGCGGGTAGGTTGGGATCAAAAGAGTTCGTACATTTCATCAGTATAGCTTACGGCTCTCTGATGGAGACGATGAACCAGCTGATTCTGGCAGATGATATGGGCTATGTGCCAGAAGAGATGATGGTGAAACTTCGTCTTGATGTGGCAGAAATAGCCCGAATGCTCACAGCTTTGAAGAAGAAAGTGGAATGTGGTGCAAATAAAGGCGACCTCATGGACTTCTAAACTATTAAACTCATAAACTCTAAAAAAAATGTTTGACTTTTCATTAGTAACCTCCTGGTTGCATGGCTTTTTGATGAACACATGCGGCTTTGCCGAATGGGGTGCAATCTTGACAGAGAGCATTCTTGTGGCATTAGCCATCATCACTTTGTATGCCGTGTTTGCCATAGCCCTCATCTACATGGAGCGCAAGATATGTGCATTCTTCCAATGCCGTCTTGGTCCGATGCGTGTAGGTAAGTGGGGCCTTCTCCAAGTGTTCAGCGATGTGTTCAAAATGCTGACCAAGGAGATTATCAGTATGCGACAGAGTGACCTCTTCCTGCACAATTTGGCTCCGTTCCTTGTTGTGACAGCCTCAATGGTCACCTTCTCGTGTTTGCCCTGGAACAAGGGCGCGCAAATCATCGACTTCAATGTCGGCGTATTCTTCTTCCTCGCCATGTCGTCAATTGGTGTGGTAGGTATCCTGCTTGCCGGTTGGAGTAGTAATAACAAGTATTCGTTGATTGGTGCCATGCGTAGCGGTGCACAGATTATCAGCTACGAGTTGTCAATCGGCATGACCATGCTGGCCATGATTTGCTTGACAGGTACCATGTCGTTCAGCGAGATATGCAACGACCAGTATTTGAATGGTTGGAACATCTGCCGAGGACACATTCCGGCAGTGATCGCCTTCCTTATTTACTTGGTTGCCGGCAATGCTGAGTGTAACCGTGGCCCGTTTGACTTGCCTGAGTGCGAAAGTGAGTTGACCGCAGGTTATCACACTGAATACTCGGGTATGCACTTTGGCTATTACTACTTGGCTGAATACTTGAACCTGTTTATCTGTGCCGGTATGGCAAGCACCATTTTCCTTGGTGGTTGGGCTCCGCTTCATATCTACGGACTTGACGCTTTTAATGGTGTGATGGATTACATACCCGGTGCTGTATGGTTCATTGGCAAGACGTTCTTTGTGGTATTCTTGCTCATGTGGTTGCGTTGGACTTTCCCCCGTTTGCGTATCGACCAGATATTGTCGCTCGAGTGGAAGTACCTTGTACCCTTCAGCATGGTAAACCTCATCATCATGGCGCTTTGCGTGGCCATGGGGTGGACGTTCTAATTTTATAGTTTGGTAAGTTTAGATGTTAACGCATGCTTGGGACTTTAACTGAAAGCTCCTTAATCATGCCAAACAGTATAAGCTCATTGAACTCATTAAGCTTAAATTCATGGAAGAAAAAAGTTATATAGGTGGTGTAGTAAGTGGCTTGAAGAGCCTTGGCACAGGTTTGAAAACAACCATGCGCGAGTTCTTTACTCCTAAAATCACCGAACAATATCCCGAAAACCGTGATTCGAACAAAATGTTCGAACGCTTCCGTGGTTCGCTCACAATGCCCCATAACGAGCAGAATGAGCATAAGTGCGTGGGTTGCGGACTCTGCCAGATGGCTTGCCCTAACGGCAGTATCAAGGTGACCAGCGAGTTTTACGAGACTCCCGACGGCAAGAAAAAGAAACGCCTCGTGAAGTATGAGTACGACCTTGGTTGCTGCATGTTCTGCATGCTCTGTACACGCGCTTGCCCCCATGGTGCCATCACATTTGACCAAAGCTACGAAAATGCGGTGTTCAACCGTGCAAAGCTTGTCAAGGTGCTTAACCACCCCGGTAGCCACGTTGAAGAAAAGAAATAATTAGTATAGTTGAAAAGTTGAAAAGTAGAGAAGTAAAGAAGATGCTTATGCATTCAAACCAATGCTGAGACTTCTGCTTTTTAGAGAAAATAAGCTGCGGCTCGGCATAACATTCAAGCAAGCTTGATGTTTTGCGCTCGCCTTGCATTATTTTTCAAGAAAAGAATTCAAGGCGTGAGAATGACAAAGCATACGCTTAACTCTTAAACTTTTAACTCTTAACTTCAAAAACAATGAATTCACAAAACATCATGTTCGTCATCTTGGCTGTGCTGATGGTGCTTTCGTCGTTGGCAACAGTGCTGACCAAAAGCATCGTGCGCGCTGCCACATACCTGTTCTTTGTGCTGCTTGGCACAGCGGGCATGTATTTCTTGATGGGCTACACATTTCTCGGTGCAGCGCAGGTGATAGTTTATGCCGGCGGTATCATCGTGTTGTATGTGTTCTCTATCTTGCTGACAGAGGGTGCGAAGGATCAAGAAATCTTCAAGCGCAAGATTAAGGACGCCTCATGGGGCTTCGTGTTGAGCTTTGTAGGTTTCCTTGCCTTTGTAGGTGTGGTGCTCACGCACAATTTCAAGGCTGCAGTGCTTGCTGCACCGAGTGAGACTGCCAGTGCTGTCACAACCATTGATTCAATCGGCCGCAATATGCTATCGTCTGGCGACAACGGCTATCTCTTGCCTTTCGAGGCTGTGAGTGTGTTGCTGCTGGCCTGCATTGTGGGCGCACTGATGATTGCTCGTAAACGCTAATAAGAATAAAGTTGAAATGTTTAGAAGTTGAAAGTTAAGGTTATACCTTTAACTGCTTAAAAGTAGTTCGTATCGTGTCGTGAAAACGGTGCAATTTAAGATACAACGGTAAGCGAAAGGGTAACTGCTAAACTCTTAAACATTCAAACTCAACAACAAACTATTATGATTCAGATAGAATATATCCTGATTATTTCAGCCATCATGATGTTTGCGGGCGTTTTCGGCTTTCTGACACGCCGCAGCACGTTGGCCATACTTTTGTCGGTAGAGCTTATGCTCAATGCCACCGACTTGAACTTTGCAGTGTTTAACCGTATGCTTTATCCCGACGGTTATGAGGGCTACTTCTTTGCACTCTTCTCTATTGCCATATCGGCAGCCGAGAGTGCCATTGCCATAGCCATCATGATCAACATCTACCGCATGATTAAGAACATTCAGGTAGGTGAGCTCGAGAAGATGAAGTGGTAAATAAAAAAGTTGAAAAGTTGAAGAGTTGACAAGTCAAGAGATTGCTCCTATAATATAATGTGTCGGGGTGAGTCGCAAGCACATCGATAAGTAACCTCGATACGAACGGCGACCTCTAAACTCAAAACTCTTAAACTCTTAAACTATATAATACAATGGATTATACAATTCTTATACTTTTGCTGCCATTCTTCTCGTTTCTCCTGCTTGGAGTGTTCGGAAAATGGTTCAGCCATAAAGCAGCCGGATTGGTAGGTACAGTAGTGCTTGGTGTGGTAGCCGTCATGGCTTATTACACCGCCTTTGAGTACTTTTTCCAAACTCCGCGTACGGCAGAGGGTGTGTTGCCCACACTCATGCCATACAACTTTACATGGCTGCCCTTCTTCGTAAAGGGACTTAGCTTTAACATGGGCATCATGCTCGACCCCATTTCGGTAATGATGTTGATCGTCATCACCACGGTGTCGCTCATGGTACACATTTATTCGTTTGGCTATATGCATGGCGAACGCGGTTTCCAGCGTTACTATGCCTTCTTGAGCTTGTTCACCATGTCAATGCTCGGCCTTGTGGTAGCTACTAACATCTTCCAGATGTACATGTTCTGGGAGTTGGTAGGTGTATCATCTTACCTGCTCATTGGTTTCTACTACACTTCGCCCGCTGCTATTGCAGCCAGCAAGAAGGCATTTATCGTGACCCGTTTTGCCGACCTCTTCTTCTTGATCGGTATCCTTATTTATGGCTACTACTGCCATTCATTCGGATTTGAGTTCAACCAGGACGGTTTTGCACAAGGAGCCATGATGCTTCCCACCGCTTTGTTCCTTATGTTCATTGGTGGTGCTGGTAAGAGTGCCATGTTCCCCTTGCACATATGGTTGCCCGATGCCATGGAAGGCCCAACCCCCGTGTCGGCCCTTATCCATGCTGCCACCATGGTGGTGGCCGGTGTGTTCCAAATAGCCCGTCTGTTCCCCTTGTGGATAGAATATGCTCCTGGCACGCTGCACATTGTAGCTTGGGTAGGTGCTTTCACCGCTTTCTATGCAGCAGCTGTGGCTTGCTGTCAGAGCGACATCAAGCGTGTGCTTGCATTCTCAACCATTTCGCAAATAGCCTTTATGATGGTGGCTCTCGGTGTCTGCACCGAGTTCACAACAGGTCATGAGCATGTAGGTTCGTTGGGCTATATGGCCTCAATGTTCCACTTGTTTACACACGCCATGTTCAAGGCCCTCTTGTTCCTTGGTGCTGGTTGCATCATTCATGCCGTGCATAGCAACGAAATGTCGGCCATGGGTGGTTTGCGCAAATACATGCCCATCACCCACATCACCTTCTTGATAGCTTGTTTGGCCATTTCGGGTATACCTCCCTTCTCAGGTTTCTTCTCAAAGGACGAAATTCTGACAGCAGCCTTTGCTTACATGCCCGCCATGGGTTGGATCATGACAGCTATTGCCGCCATGACAGCCTTCTACATGTTCCGTTTGTACTACGGCATATTCTGGGGCACAGAGAACAAAGCCTTGCATGCTGAGCACACCCCGCACGAGGCACCGCTCACCATGACATTCCCCTTGATGTTCCTCGCATTGGTTACCTGTGTGGCAGGTTTCATTCCCTTTGGCCACTTTGTAAGTGCCGATGGCCAGTTGTACGACATTCACCTCGACTGGAATGTGGCCGGCACAAGCATCATTATTGCTGTAGCCTCAATATTCCTTGCCACCTATATGTACATTGGCGAGCGCCAGCCGCAGGCCGATGCCCTTGCCGAGAAGTTTGGCAAGCTTCATCGCTGGGCCTACAAGCGCTTCTATATGGACGAGGTTTACCAATACATTACTCACCGCATTATATTTGCACACATATCAAAGCCCATTGCCTGGTTTGACCGCCATGTCATCGATGGTTTCTTCAACTTCCTGGCTTGGGGTACCAATGCCCTCAGTTTCCGCATTCGTGGTTTGCAGAGTGGTTCGGTACAGGGTTATGCTTACGTATTCCTGCTCGGTACTTTGATATTGCTGGCAATTATGGCCTTTGCGTGAATTTTAAGTTGAAAAGTTGAAGGGTTGAAGTGGCAAGCATCGTTTGCTATCCTTCTAAACCCCAAAACTCCTAAGCTAAAAACAATAAACAATGAATTTCTTATCATTATTCGTATTGATTCCACTTGTCATGCTGCTCGGTTTGTGGCTGGCAAGAGATGTGAAAGGCGTACGTGCGGTGATGGTGACAGGTAGTACACTGCTGCTCATCTTGGCAGGCTATTTAACCATAACCTTCCTTGGCGATCGTGCGGCTGGAGCCACAGATGAGATGCTTTACACAGCATCGTTCAACTGGTTTGAGCCCCTTCACATCAAATATTCGGTAGGCGTTGACGGCATATCGGTGGCCATGTTGCTGCTTTCGTCAGTCATCGTGTTTACCGGTACATTTGCCTCTTGGCAACTCAAGCCCCTCACCAAGGAGTACTTCTTGTGGTTCACATTGTTGAGCCTTGGTGTGTTCGGTTTCTTCATTTCGGTAGACATGTTCGCCATGTTCATGTTCTACGAAATAGCCCTTATCCCGATGTACCTCCTTATCGGTGTGTGGGGTAGTGGCAAAAAGGAGTATGCAGCCATGAAGCTGACCCTCATGCTCATGGGTGGTTCAGCCTTCTTGATGTGTGGCATATTCGGTATATTCTACGGTGCCGGTGGTCAGACCATGAACATTGTCGAAATAGCCAACCACATAGGTGGTGCCCACGCTATTCCCTTTGCCCAGCAGTGCATTTGGTTCCCGCTCACATTCATTGGCTTCGGTGTGCTTGGTGCATTGTTCCCCTTCCACACATGGTCTCCCGATGGTCATGCCTCAGCCCCTACCGCCGTGTCAATGCTCCATGCCGGTGTGTTGATGAAACTTGGTGGCTACGGTTGCTTCCGCATCGCCATGTATCTTATGCCTGAGGCTGCCAACGAGTTAGGTTGGATATTCCTTATCCTCACCGGCATCTCAGTTGTTTATGGTGCATTCTCAGCATGTGTGCAGACCGACTTGAAGTATATCAACGCCTACAGTTCGGTGTCGCACTGCGGTATGGTGCTCTTCGCCATACTCATGCTCAACCAAACAGCTTGCACGGGTGCTGTGCTCCAGATGCTCAGCCACGGTTTGATGACGGCCCTGTTCTTTGCCCTTATCGGTATGATTTATGGTCGTACCCACACACGTGACATTCGCGAACTTAATGGCTTGATGCGCATCATGCCATTCCTTTCGGTAGGTTATATCATTGCCGGTTTGGCCAACCTCGGTTTGCCCGGGTTCTCTGGTTTCATCGCCGAAATGACTATCTTTGTTGGTTCGTTTGAGAATGCCGACACCTTCCACCGTGTGCTCACCATTGCAGCCTGCTGTTCAATTGTCATCACCGCTGTCTATATTTTGCGTGTGGTGGGCAAGATACTTTATGGCACCTGCACCAACGAGCATCATCTCAAACTCACCGACGCCACTTGGGACGAGCGTTTTGCTGTCATCTGCCTCATCGTGGCAGTAGCCGGCCTGGGCTTGGCTCCGTTGTGGGTGAGCGACATGATCACCACCGGTGTGGCACCTATTGTTGACCACATTCACAATGCGGCAGTAACTGTTTCATCTTCTAACCCTTTCCTCTAAATTTATAAGACAATGGATTATTCACAATTCTTATACATGCACGAAGAGTTGTCGCTTTTGGCAGTGATTGTTATCCTGTTCATAGCCGACCTCTTTATGTGTCCTGACAAAAAGAGCGGGAAAGGCGTTTACAACACAGCTTTACCCGTAATATTGCTCACCGTGCACACCTTGCTCAACCTGCTGCCCTGCAGCAGTGCCGAGCCTGCGAGTGCCTTTGGCGGCATGTACCAATACACTCCCATGATGACCATTATGAAGAGTGTGCTCAATGTGGGTACCATCATTGTGTTCCTTATGGCACACAAGTGGTTGAGCCGCAACGAGAACCTTGTAAAGCAAGGCGAGTTCTATATGCTCACCCTCTTTACACTGCTTGGTATGTATTTCATGATTTCGAGTGGCCATTTCCTCATGTTCTTCATCGGTTTGGAGTTGGCCTCTGTACCTTGCACCGCATTGGTGGCATACGACAAAAAGCGTTTTGAGAGTGCTGAGGCCGGAGCCAAGTTCATTTTGTTGGCTCTCTTCTCAAGTGCGCTTCTGCTCTATGGCGTATCGCTTATTTATGGTGCTACTGGCACACTCTATTTCAGCGAAATTGGCAGCCAGCTCGACGGTTCAGTATTCTGCATCTTCGGCATGGTATTGTTCATCACTGGCATGGGTTTCAAAATATCTTTGGTACCCTTCCATCTTTGGACAGCCGACACCTACGAGGGTGCTCCCACCTCTGTTACCGCCTATTTGAGCGTCATCTCAAAAGGTTCAGCAGCCTTTGTGCTCATGACCGTGCTCATGAAGGCCTTTGCACAGAGCGATCTGTTCTATAGCTGGAACACGGGCATGTACTGGATCATCGTGGCATCAATCACCGTGGCCAACCTCTTTGCCATTCGCCAGAACAACCTCAAGCGTTTCATGGCTTTCTCAGCCATTTCACAAGCAGGTTATTTGGTATTGGCCATTATGGACGGCACAGCGCAAGGTATGTCAGCCCTTGTATTCTACCTCTTGGTTTACATGGCCTCTAACCTTGGCGCTTTTGCAGTAATGACCACAGTTGAGAATAACAGCGGCAAGATCAACATCAGCGATTATGACGGACTATATCAGACCAACCCCAAATTGGCATTCCTCATGACGCTCTGCCTCTTCTCTTTGGCAGGTATCCCGCCGTTTGCAGGTTTCTTCAGCAAGTTCTTTGTGTTCATGGCAGCCTTCAAGGCAGGATACCCCCTGTTGGTATTCATTGCTTTGGCCAACACTGTTATTTCGCTTTACTACTATCTGCTCATAGTCAAGGCCATGTACATCAAGGGCAACGACACCCCGATTGCCACATTCCGTAGCGACAACTACACCCGTGTGGCTCTTGCGCTCTGCACCATTGGTGTTGTAGCACTCGGCCTTGGCGGTGTGTTCTACAACTACATTTCAGGTTTTAGCTATGGCTTGTAAACAATAGTCTGACACAACGTCTAACCTGTTGTATTAAAATCCCCCTCGGAACCCGTAGAAAAGTTCCGTGGGGGATTTCCGTCTTTTAACAAGAATGGTTTTACCGGACAGCGCTTGGTGCTTGAAGAGACGCAAACACAAATGGGGGCGACGCGTCTCGCGTCGGGATAATGAAAGAAAAGAATACAAACTCTACTAAATAACAGCTGCACTATTCCCGACGCGAGACGCGTCGCCCCCATTAGAGTTAGCGTTTGATGGTAGCGTTTGATGGTAGCGGTGCTTGAAGAGACGCAAGCTCTAATGGGGGCGACGCGTCTCGCGTCGGGATAATGAAAGAAAAGAATACAAGCTCTACTAAATAACAGCAGCACTATTCCCGACGCGAGACGCGTCGCCCCCATTAGAGTTAGCGTTTAGTGATAGCGCTTGATGTTTGACTCCGTTCGCATGTTTACGCTAAAAGAACCAAGACGAAAAAGTGGTACTTGGGACCTTTTACCATACTACAATATCTTACACACCGAGTATCTTGCATCTTACACTAATACGCTACAACTCACTGATTATCAACACTTTGTTGAGTGTAAGATGCTACAAATTTTACCTACACACAACCTACACACCCCATACGCTGCCACACGGCACAAGCACGGGAGGGCGATACCACGGCATAGGGGAGCAGAAAGGTCTGTTGCTCCAACAGAACCTTCTACGTCCCTGTGGTGTAAAATCCACCGCATACGTCCAAGTCAACTGCGCGGCAGCGGGGTGTGAAGTGTAAGATGTATGCAAGAGTGTGTAAGATACTTTGAAATCATCTTACACTCTTGAAACCTTTGTGTATCAACTTGTTACATACAAAAAGTGTAAGATGGCAGTAAAAGCACACGCATTCATTTACAAGTGGGCTGCTGGGAAGTGGGCAAATTCAATTCGCAGGACTTGGCTCTTTTGCGTGCTGGCACCGGACGCCTTGCCAAACTTTTAGACATCGATTTGGCCGATGTGACCCTTGTGTCCGATGGTAGCGCTTACAGCACAGTCGAGACCGACCGCTACCAAATAGGACTTGGTATGGAAACCACTACTTATTACCTCTCCGATGAGGAGCGAAACCGAGAAGCCTTCATCATTAGCTGGCCTTGGCGCTTCCAACCACTATGTAAAGGAGTATACGTTCGATATTGCCGGAGCCTTTGCTAACATGACCCAGTTGCAGCGCATTGTGCTGCCCACCATTCATCCGTGGTATTTTATGACAATAAAAACATTGGAATACAAATGTTTGAAAAGAAGAAATCCGCACCTTCGTAACTGACACAAAAATGGATGCGTATCTTTACAAACAGGGAAGAAGTATTGGAAAAGCCCTTACAGGTATTCACCAAAATGAATTATGAGAAAGCAACCCTGATGGAAATACCCAAAGCCTTCGGTCTGTCAAAAGCCGGATTGGTGTATTATTTTCCATTCAAGCCGAATTTGTTCGTGGTTATTGTGGACAAATATGTATTTCATCCCCAGCAGTTGGATAAAGTTTCCAATTTACACCAGGTTCGTTCCCGGAGTTTATCGACCAGTATTACGGCCGTGTGATTTTTGCCCTAATACGGCTCAGACTTGCCTGCGTTACCCCTAAATAGGTGGCGATGCTTCCCAGCGGCAATCGCTGTAACAAATCTGGTTCTTTCTCCAATAGCTCCTTATACCGTTCCGAAGCGATAGCGGACAACATTGAAATCAGCCGTTCCTCAGTGGCAAGCAGCTCCATCTCCGCATAGCGCCGTCCCCAATTGGCGATGTGCAAGTCTTCCGAAAACAACTCTTTCAATTTTTTCCTTTTCAATACATATAAGGCGGAATCTTCCATCAATTCCATTGTTTCATATCCCGGCTCGTCATTTACATAGCCTTTCATAGAAACAAGGGTCGCTCCCTCTTTGCCGACCCAAAAAGTAATTTCTTTCCCATCCACCGAAGTATAGGCACGGACAATGCCTTGTTTAATGAAAAAGATGTCTTTCTCCACCTTGCCGCATTCCAATATTCGGAATCCTTTGGGATATGAGACTTCCGTCAGGCATTGTTGCAACCTGTCCAAAGATGCGTCCGGCATGGCATATCTTTGGTTGATGATTTCCTTTATATCCATAATTCATTGCTGTTGTCAGTGTGCAAAATTATAAAATAGCATACGTAAACGAGAATAAGCATGTGTTTTTTGTCAAATGAAAAGTCTGTTTTTACCAAATGCAAAAAGCTATTAGGGATTGCTTATTTATTTTTGTGCCCGAATTTAATAACTCATAGGTATGAATTGGATAATCTTATTATTGGCAGGATTGTTTGAGGTGAACCTCACATTCTGTTTAGGGAAAGCGAGAGCGGCATCAGGAGTTGAATTTTATTTGTGGGGAAGCGGGTTCCTTGCCTCTACCGTACTGAGCATGGCTTTGCTTGCCAAAGCAGTACAGACTTTGCCTTTGGGAACTGCATACGCCATTTGGACGGGAATAGGAGCGGTTGGTACGGTTTTGATTGGTATATTCGTTTTCAAGGAACCTGCCACTCCCATCCGGCTTTTCTTCCTCTTCACGCTCATTGCATCCTTGATAGGATTGAAAGTCGTGTCATACTGAAAGGAGACGACAAATGAAGTATGAATTAAGAGAGAACCAAGGCATTCCGGTACCTCTGCTGGCTCTGATGGCAGTTGCTACCGGACTTTCCGTTGCCAACTGCTACTACAACCAACCTTTGTTGGGTAGCATGGCAAAAGATTTCGCGGTAAACGATTTTTCTGCAAGCATGGTAGCGACATTGACACAGATAGGCTATGTGACTGGACTTGTGTTTGTCATCCCGCTTGGTGATTTGATCTCACGAAAGAGACTGATATTGACCAATTATATCATATCTTCGTGCGCCTTGCTTTCCATAGCCTTTGCCCCGAACATCTATTGGGTGTGGGGCGCATCATTGCTTGCCGGCGCATCTTCGGTTATGCCCCAATTTTTCATTCCGTTGGTATCTTGCTATTCACCCCCTGCGCACAAGGTGCGCAACGTAGGGATTATACAATCTTGCCTGCTCATAGGTATTCTTGGTTCACGGGTGTTCAGTGGTTTTTTGGCTGACGTATGGGGATGGCGTTCCGTCTATTTTGTAGCTTGCTTGTTTATGCTCGGATGCTTCCTGATGATTCACAAAATGCTACCCGCGCTGTCTAACTGTTCTCAAGAAAGTTATGCAGGGTTGATGAAATCTTTGTTGCGCCTGTTTTCCCGATATCCGTACTTGCGTATCGCATCGCTGAGGGCGGCATTGGCTTATGGCTCGTTCTTCGCTTTATGGAGTTGCCTTGCTTTTCGTATGAAGCAGAAGCCTTTTTTTGCCAGCGACGACATTATCGGGGCACTCGGTTTGTGTGGACTGGCAGGTGCATCCACGGTGGTTCTCATCAGCGGCTACGTCCAAAAATACGGTGCGAGGTTCTTCTCTATTGTCGGAGGATGCGTAGTGTTGGCTGCATGGATACTGGCATTTTGGGGGAATGATAGCTATTTGTGGATAATAATTGCTATCTTGCTGATTGATGCCGGTATGCAATGCATCCATTTGTCCAATCAGACCAGCGTAGTCGCCCTTGACGCCTCTGTCATCAATCGTATCAATACCGTTTATATGACCATCTACTTTTTGGGTGGTTCTGCCGGTACATTCGTTTCCGGTCTGTCTTGGCAGCATTACGGGTGGACAGGTGTGGTGGGGGTAGGAATTGCCTTTACCGTGGCTTCCTTGCTCGTAAACTGTTTCAAGCCCCAACGACATAAGGGTGGGTACTAAATATTCTTTCTGTCTGAATATTTTATATTGTTGTCACGGATAATACGCCGAATTTTCGCCTTTTAACGAGATTATATTCTCACGTTTCTTTGGCGTTTCAAGCAAAAGTCCATACCTTTGTACAAAAGACAACAAATACAAACAAAGTTAACACAAGCAAATCCTATTGTAGCTTATGCAGAAATTATCCCCCCTAATGAATTTTAGAGAGACATCAACAAAGGCATGGCGCCAATTCGTAGCCTTTTTGATATGCAGCATCGGAGCACTCCCCATGTGGCCCGAGCGCATAACGTACACTCCCGAACAAATAATACAGAAATTTAATATTGATGCCGATGGTGGCGAATTCATTTGCAAACTTGGCACCGACCCCGTGTCGGGCAAACCTGCATTGGTATTCGCCGGCTTTGGTGGTTATGTCACCATCACTGGTACACGAAACTACAATTCTGTACAGTCTATCACTTTAGAAGGCTCATCGTCTGCCGATGGTACCGAAACGATGAGCCAGGCAGTACTTATCGAGCGTGTTGAGATAAATGGAAATAGCTATTATAACGAACTCAATGTAAAGGCAGCCTGTTTTTACCCAAGTGGCAGTTATGACTATGTAGCTAACACAACGAGTGGCTCGCTCTACATTTATTTTTATAAAGGCAGCTCCACCACGTTTTATCTCACCAGTTTGTCAGTTGACTGTGCAGAACAGCGAAACATCTCTTTCGACCCCGCAACCGTGACCATTAAGCAAGGTGAAAAGGTTGAACTGCCTGATATGGTAGGTGATACCGATGGTATTATCAGCGACTCCACAAGCTATACTATCGACAATCCTGCCATAGCCGCTTTTAATTGCGCTGAAGGCAATCGTAGCATGATTTTGGGTGAAAAACCTGGCGAAACCACGCTCTTTGCTCATGTTAATGCAACCAAAAATCTACCGGCTGGCGTTGCCAAGTTGCATATTACAGTCACACCAGCCGAGGTTGAAGGCGACGTTGTTACAGTCCGACTCACCGAAGCTGGTACATTGCGCGAAAAGTTGGCCGAACTCGAAGATGTAACAAGCATCAGCCGACTCAAGCTCGTAGGCCCCATCAATTCGCAGGACTTGGCTCTTTTGCGTGCTGGCACCGGCCGCCTTGCTAAACTTTTAGACATCGATTTGGCCGATGTGACCCTTGTGCCCGATGGCGGCGCTTACAGCACAGTCGAGACCGACCGCAACCAAATAGGACTTGGTACGGAAACCACCACTTATTACCTCTCCGATGAGGAGCGAACCGAGGAGTCTTCATCATCAACAGGCCTTGGTGGTTCCAACCACTATGTAAAGGAATATACGCTCGATCTTGGCGGAGCCTTTGCCAACATGACCCAGTTGCAGCGCATTGTGCTGCCTACATCACTCACCCGTGTGGGCGACCATTTCGCTCTCAACTGCAACAAATTGGTGAGTGTAACAAGCCAAGGCAAAATAACAGAGGTTGAGCAAGACGCTTTTTATGGTTGCGAAAAACTTGTTGAACACCCATTTGATGGTGTGGAGCGCATAGGCAAAGGAACCTTCCAGCGTGCAGCCATCGGTTATATAGACCTCAGCCAACTCAAGGAACTTGGAAGTGCTGCATTTAATGAGAGTTGTGTCAGCCATGCCAACCTTGTTAGTCTTGACAGTATAGCCGCTGATGCTTTCCGCGAATCGTATATCAGCCAGCTCGTTCTGTCAGATAGCCTGAAGTATATCGGTGAAGGTGCTTTTGCTAACACTGCCATGTTGCGAGGCAACCTGGCGCTGCCCAAGCACCTCAGTGAAATAGGAAGCGCCGCATTTATGCGGTCACACATTCAGCAGGTCACATCAGCTCCCGACAAGTTGACACGTGCAGGTTTCAACATCATGTATGGTACTGAGTGGTATTGGCAGCACGTGCAAACAGACAGCATCATCATGCTCGGCAGCGCAGCCATAGAATTGGGCAGTTCATGCAAAAGCGGTAATCTGACAAGTATCACACTGCCCGCTGGCACAACGGTCATTTCCGACCAATTGTTTTACGGTTGCGATAAATTGCAACACGTTTCATTGCCTGCCAGCCTGCTGGCAATAGGTAACAAAGCATTTGCCTCGTGCACATCGCTCACCACCTGCACCTTGCCCAAACAGTTGCAGTATATAGGCAATCAGGCGTTTTCATGGACCGCTTTAAGCACTGTCAACCTCGATGGTAACATGACTATAGGTGAGAGCGCTTTCAACAACATCAGCACCCTTCTGCGTGTCAATTACAACGTGCCAAATGCTGCCACCGCGCAAAACATGTTTGCTTCGTGCAAGGGACTTGAAATCGTTAACATCGGTGCCGATGTAACCATATTGCCCGCCTACATGTTTACAAAGTGCAACTCTTTGCTCAAAGTGAATTTTGCCGACCGTCCAGACTACACGCCCCTTGTTATTGAAGACGAGGTGTTCAATGGCTGCAACCTGTTGTCAAAAGCCGAACTGCCCATGCAAACTACCCATATCGGACGTTATGCCTTTGGTGCTACCGCCTTGACCCAGGTGACTCTGCCCAAAACACTCACCTATTTGCATAGTTCGGCTTTCGACTATGGCAAGATAGCAACCATCTACAACTATATGCGTCGCCCCTACGACTTTTCTTCAGAACTGTCTGGCAATGTGGCGGTCACCCCCTTTGCCACAACAGGTGGACGTTACATTTTGCCCGATTGGTTTGGTGCCGATGTCACGGTATACGTCCGTCCTGAAAGTGTAGAGGCATACCAGGCAGATTTGGCATGGGGCAAATGCAACATTCAGCCTATGGACGCTGAACACATGGCTGTAGGCATCAATTCCATACGGCAAAACAATTACTCGCCGGCCATACACTATGGTGCCGATGGCCGCACCCTGTCATTGGCCGACGGCCGCACGTTCAGCGTGTTCACCCTCGATGGCCGTTCTGTTGTCAAGTGCGTTACCACCTGCAGCATTGCCCAGCCAGGCACCTACATCATAGTAACTGACAACAGCACCGCCAAAGTCATTGTACACTAAGGTGCATCATGGCAAAATATACGCAAAAATCCCTTCCACATCAAGAGCAGACGATGTGGAAGGGATTTTCCTATAATTGTAGAGTCAGACTAATGTCTGTGCCTTTTTGGCATCTTGACCACTCATTAGTTAGCAATAATAAGCTTTTGTCCGTCAGAGTCAAGTGTCACCTTGTGAGCAAACGACGTGCAGCCACCCTGGCTGATGGCCGAAAGGTCAATGCCCCGCCGTTTCAGTTCGTCAATAAGTGCCACGTCATGGCAAGCACGAGCTGAGCCCCAGCCCCTGCAGCCTACTTGTGCATTAAAAGAGTCAATGAGAGATTGAAGTGAAGCCTTCGCAAAACGCGCAGCAAAATCTGCGTAAAGAGAATTGTTGTTCATGTCAGGAAATGTTTGAAGTGTTTTAATGAATATAGAAAACTTCCACATCGTACCTTAACCACCGTGGTTCCTGTAAACTCGGTTGGTGAGTTTGCCACCATCAGCAAATCAATGCTGTGTAGCAACTGCTCTTGATGTTTCGCCTGCAAAAGTATAGAAAATATATTACAATTCGTGCCTCAACATAAACAATTTGCGCTTTTGCGTGTAAAGACGTGCCCTTTCATTTGCGCCTATTCTCTTTCTGCGTGTTAGGCAACAGGCCTGCGATGATGCCGAGAAGCGGCAGGAAGGCACTTACTTGAAAGATATACTCAATGCTGGTTCTATCGGCGAGCCAACCGAAGAAGGCAGAACCAAGTCCCCCCAATCCAAACATCAGTCCGAAAAATATGCCCGCTATCAGTCCCACCTTGTCAGGCATCAAGTCGGTGGCATAAACCACGATAGACGAGAACGCCGAGGCTATGATGAGTCCCGACAGGAATGTGCAGATAATGGTCCACGTTAAATTGGCAAAAGGCATGGCTATTGCAAATGGCGCAGCACCTAAAATGGAGAACCATATTACATACTTCCGGCCAAATTTATCGCCCAACATGCCCCCGGCCACGGTTCCGATAGCAAAGGCCAATAGGAACACGAACAAACAAAGCTGCGATGTTTGTACCGAAATGCCGAACTTGTCTATCAAGAAAAACGTGAAGTAGCTCGTGATGCAAGCCGTGTAGAAATACTTTGAAAATATGAGAAGTATAAGAATAAGCAGAGCACCATATTTGGTTCGTCTTGAGATGTCGTGATTGATGAGAGGTTGCGCAGACTGATGCGTCACCACATAGGACAGTTTGGTTCTATACCAAGTTCCCAACCGTATCATGATGATAGTCGCTAACAATGCCGCCAAGGCAAACCAAGAGATGGCATGCTGTCCGAAGGGCAGAATAATGATGGCAGCAAGCAACGGGCCAACAGCCGAACCGCCATTGCCTCCCACCTGGAATATGGACTGTGCTAAACTCTTTTTGCCTCCCGAGGCCAGTTGTGTGACAAGTGAGGCTGTAGGGTGAAAGATAGAAGAACCAAATCCCACCACGCTCACCGCCAGGAGTATAATAAAGTAGTTCTCGGCGAAGGCAAGCAGCAACAATCCTATCAAGGTAAAGCACATGCCCACCGACAGGGCGTATGGTCGTGGGTGTTTGTCGGCATAGAAACCTGTGAAAGGTTGCAGAATAGAGGAAGTCATTTGAAACACCAGTGTAATGATGCCAATCTGTGCGAAGGAGTAGTTGAATTTGTCCTTCATGATAGGGTAGATGGCAGGAATGATAGATTGAATCATATCATTCAAGAAATGCGAGATGCTGCATATAACGAGCATCGAATACACCGTACCCTCCACCATCGTTGGGTTCCCTTTCAATTTACTGCTTATAGCCTTAATATTCATGCGTAATAGTGTTTGTTCCTTTATGCCGGGCCGTTGCTTGTTTTTGGGCTAGGAAACAGACATGGTGTTCCGTCAAATATTTCTTTCCATATAAATAGGAATTTTATAACAGCCTAAAACACAGCAATTTACAATTACTTAAAACTTGTTTGCTGAAAATTTGCAGTTTACTGCTGGCTATCCAGCACCCCGTCGCCGTTAGCATCCAGTACCGAATTATCTAAGTTAAACTGCATACTGGCAGGCACACCAATATATAGAGACTGGCCAGTATTTAGCGCGTCGCTTTCCTCAGTATGGAGAACACCGGAGAGCGTAGCCGTAAAAGCATCGAGACTACTATAACGCGCTTGCACGGTAAAATCTTTTATACTATATATGTACGCAGGGTAGCTGCCGGACGTAGTTACGTTAGTCCAGCTATGAAAAATACGGCCCTTTATGTAGGGTGCAAAGTAAGAGCAACGACCACCTTTAAGCTGCATACATACAACCATATCGCCGGAGCGTGCGATATACTGCCCGTCGTTAGGGGCTAAATCGCTTTCGTCTTTTGAGCAGGAAACACAAACGAAAGCGGCCAGCATCACAAATAATAACTTTTTCATTTTGCCATTAACTGTAATAGGGTTTGTATTTGCTTATCCTTTTCGGCCAGCATATCGCGCACGAATATAGCATTCCAGACCTTTAGCTTCTATAAAAGTCTTTGCTTTGAGAATGCGTCCATACGAAACGCGTAGAACGAACCATTGATCGTTCTCAGTGGGCACACTTCTTACCGACACCCCATTTCCGACATTCTCAGATATGGAGGGCGTACAGGAGGTAAGTTCTGCACTCGGACACGATAAGCTTGTGTCGGTTGGCTGCCCATTATACAATGAGGCATCGGCCGTTGAAGGCTGGTTGGTTGTATCTTCCAATGTTGTTGTTCAGAGATAAAAACCAATAGACTCTTCCTTGGTGGAATTGTCAATAATGATTACAAAGATAAATAATCTTTCTCAGACGAAAGAACAAATAATAGGGAAGATACAACAGAATTATTTAACACCACATTGCCCCCAAAGTGCAGACAGTTTGCACAAAAAAAGTGTGGAGGGGGTGTGGGGGCTTTCAAAAAATGTGCGTAATATTGCACTCGCTTGTTGGCTCTCGGTAAGCAAGGGGGCACAGCAAATAATGCAGTATAAAAAACAATAGAGAATATGATACTATCTACATTGGCAGAGAGTGGGCGCGTAGAGGATTTGCACCCGGCTTTCAAATTGGTTTTAGATTATGTCAAGTCGCACGATTTGACAAAGGTGCCGGCAGGACGCATTGCGCTCGATGGCGACCGCTTGTTTATAAATGTTGATGATGCGACCTTGCGCACAGAGGCGGAGCAGGCACTTGAGGTGCATCGCCGCTACATCGACATACATTTCCCGCTCAGCGGTAGCGAACGGGTGGGGTGGAGTCCGCTTGAGGCTTTGGCAGCAGAAAGTAGTCGCGAGCCCTTTGATGTGGCACGCGATTTTGCTCTTTACGACCTGCCGGCTGCCACTTACTTTGATGTGGTGCCGGGGCAGTTCTATGTCATGTATCCCGAAGATGCCCATGCCCCTATTATTGGCAGCGGTACACTGCGCAAACTTGTGGCAAAGGTGAGGATAGACTGATGAGGTGATGAGGCTGAAAGGTCAAAACGAAACGCTGCTATTGCTGTTCGGTAATATTATTCAACTTTCGGATTTAGCAAGTGCGGGCTGAAGGCCCAATGGAGCACATAGCCCAGGGCAGGCGAAGTGACACCCTGGGTATCGCGTGTTGGAGCAGTCGCGCCCTGTAAGGGCAAAAGCTTTAAGCTATGGCGCAGTTCTTGAACAAAATATACATGTGATATTCCACTTTAAGACTGCGAATTTAGCTATCAAGTAAGAATACAACATAAAGGGTTAAAGCTTTTGCCCTTACAGGGCGCGACTGTTCCAACACGCGATACCCAGGGTGTCGCTTCGCTTGCCCTGGGCTATGTGCTCCATTGGGCTTTCAGCCCGCATTTGCTAAATCCGAAAGTTGAGTAATATTAGAATTGTTTTACCGGACAGCGATTTACCTTTAAGTTGGTGTTCGGGCTATGTGACCGAGAACGAAAGGAACAGATGCGCCTCGATAACGTGTTTTCAATGTGAAAATAACACCTACTGATTGTATAAAATAATTCTGAATACCTACTTTTTAGTTAGGGCTGTCTGCCCCCCAGTGGCTGAGTGGGGTAGTGTGATGCAGTATGTGTGACCAGCCATGGTGTTGAAACTGAGGCGGTTACCCTCGTGACTGTTAGGGGTGACCTTTTCACCAGTCGTTTCGTTAACAATGGTGGCTTGCGACAGGTGGGGGTAAGCCAACGTGACGGGCGTGCCCTTGACAGACAGAATGCGGAGCGTTGACAGTTGGCCAGCGCACCACGCCATGCCGATTTCGAAATTGCCAATAGCCTTCAGTCCGTCAATCTGGCCATTGGCCCATGCCGGGGGCAGGGCGGGGAGCAGAACTAATGAGTCGGGACGGCTTTGCAGCAGCATTTCGGCAATGCCAGCTGTGGCGCCATAGTTACCCTCGATTTGGAATACGCTCGTGGCGTGAGCATCGAGCAAATTGTCGTAAAGGCCGCCTTGCCAGTCGTAGTTGGTGTTGGTGGTGTGGTGGGCAAAACCTCGCAGCGTTTGGTAGGCATGTGCGTTGTTGCGTGCCCTTGCCCATAGCGAAATGCGCCATGCGCGTGCCCAGCCTGTGGCATCGTCGCCTCGGTTGGCAAGCGATTTAATGGCAGCGGCAAATATCCGGCTGTCCTTTCCGGGATCTATGTTAAAGCCCGGATAGAGGGCCATGAGATGTGAGGTGTGGCGGTGGCCCTGCCACACGTTATGCTCGTCGTCGGCAAAGAAGTCGGTGTTGGCACTGAGGTTGGGCGTGTTGTCTTGATATTTCCATTCGCGCAGCAATCCGTTTTGGTCTATGCGCAACCCTTTATCAAGTTTCTTGAGTTTGCTTTTGAGTAATTCTACATACGCCTTGTCACAGCCCGATGCCTCGTGGCCAAGAACTTCGATGGCCTTAAGCGTTTGTTCAAAGAGTTGTGTGACAAGCTGTTGTGAGTGTGCCGTGGCATTTTGCACATAGCCTTGTTCGGGTGAATATTCGTTGGGACACTCGAGCGTGCCGTCGCCATTTTGTGCTTCGACCAGGCGCTTGACCCAAAAGTCGCAGGCAGCCTTCATTACAGGCATGGCCTTTTGGCGCAGGAATGTGGTGTCGCAGGTGTAGGCAAAGTGTTGCCACAGGTGTGAGCAGTACCAGGCATTGACCACCGAATACTTGCCAATCTTGTAATTGCTTGAACCGCCAAATATGTTTCCGGCCGTGTTGACCACCCAACCGGCCTCCACACCCAGTTGGCGTGCGTTTTGCTGCCATTGTCCGCCATGGCGCAGGGCTTCGTTGCAGATGAAGTTGAGAAATGGCATGTGGCACTCGCTCAGGTTGGTAGGTTCTGATGGCCAATAGTTCATTTGCACATTGATATTGGAGTGTATGTCGGAAGCCCAAACGGCGTCGCCTCCGCGGTAGCCGTCTTTGTTCCACAGCCCTTGCAAGTTGGACGGCACATCTATCCCCCGCGAGGCCGCGATGGTAAGGTAGCGTCCATACTGAAAGATGAGTTGGTCGATCATTTTGTTGGCCCCGTTGGTGTTTGTTGTGAGCAGCTGGTTGGTGGGGCGTGTGTTTTCGGCCCCTTGCAGTGTAAAGTTTACGCGGTTGAAGAGTTGTGCATGGTCATTGATGTGGCGGCTCATCACGCGTTCAAAGCCCTTGTTGCTTGCCGCCTGCACTGTGCTGCTGATGTTGGCCATAATTTGAGACACGTTGCCCGCAAGGTGGTTGGTTTGGGTGGGGTCGAAATTGGTGGTGCATGCAAGGAATATCACAACCTCTTTTGCCCGGTCTATTTCAATACCCTCGCTTGTGGCTGTGACGCGTCCCGCCTTGTGGCAGACGCGCATGGTGGCAGCATAGGCCATGCCGTTGGTCAGTGTGCCGCTGAAGGTGGCTCCCTTGGTGGTGTAGGTGGCACGCAGCCCCTGTGCATTGATTAGATTGATGCTTAACGACAGATTGCGGGCGTGTTTTGCTTTGTAACGAATGGCCATGACCTTGTCGGGATTGCTGCACAAATATTCGCGTGTGTAGCATTCGCCGTCAGCATCGTACTGCACATCGGCCACGGCTGTGCGCAGGTTAAGACTGCGTCGGTAGTTAGTGGCGCTCTTTGCGTTGAGGTTGGTAATATAAATATCGCCGAAGGGCAGGTACGACCCAAGGTCGGTGGGTTTGGAGGTGCCTTTCCACAGTGTTTTGTGGTTGAATTGTATGCGGTCTTGTGCCACTCCGCCCAATATCATGGCTCCCATGTCGCCGTTGCCAATGGGCAATGCCTCGCGCACCCAGTTGGTGGCGGGGGTGGTGTACCAAAGCGACAGAGGCTCTGACGGGGGCTGGGGGTTGGCGTTTTGTATGGCTACTTCGTGTGGCGTTGCAGGGGCATCTTGGTAGGTCGATGTTGTGTTGGATTGGTTATTTGAGGTCGCTTGTGGCGTTTGCCCCATTGCAGCATAGGTAAATAGAAGGCCTAATAGGGTGAATAGTACTTTTTTCATAGGTAGGTGGTATGAGTTTAATAGGGTTAGGTGGGGGGTAATGTTGTTTGGATCGAGGGTTAATGGGGGTGTGGGACGAGGCTGTTGAAAAATTCTCCGATGACGCGGGACGCGGCTGCTGAAAACACCCCGACGCGAGACGCGTCGCCCCCATTAGTGCTTGCGTTTCTTCAAACACCAAACGCTATCACCAAACGCTATCACCCAACGCTATCTCTAATGGGGGCGACGCGTCTCGCGTCGGGCATTTTTCAACAGCTTCGTCTCGCGTCGGTTTTTTTAGTAGCCTCGTTTCGCAGGAGTAGTGAAGGGTAATATACAAAACTCTACTAAATAGGTCGTCTCGTTATTGACGCCAATTTTGATTACATAAGTGTGATTAGTTCGATTTTAGGCCAGGCACCAAGTCGGTATGGTACTCCGCCGCCGATGCCGGTTGATACATAGAGTTGCTGATGGCCTTTGGTGTAAAGTCCTCCCCATTCGGACATGAACCATGCGGCGGGCGAGAAACTGCCTACTTGCATTTGCAGGGCATGTGTGTGGCCCGACAGGGTGAGGGCAATGTTGGGGTACTTTAGCACACCATGGCGCCAATGCCATGGGTCGTGACTTAACAGCAGGGTGCAGGCATGCGAGGGAATGTCCTTCATGGCCTTGTCGAGGTGGCCACGTGTGGGAAATGGCGGTTTGCCCACATTTTCGACTCCTGCCACGTAGAGTGTGTCGTCACCGCGCACAATGTGGCGGTTTTCGTTGAGCAGCACTTGCCAGCCCATGATGCGTTGCGAGCGTATGATGCGCCGGATTTCGGTTTCCCTCTCCTGAGGTGAGAGTCCGGGGTGGTACATGCAGTAGTCGTGGTTGCCCAACACCGACATGACACCATCGGGCGCATGCAGTTTGCCAAGTATTTTAATGTATGGCAGTGTTTCGCTTGAAGCGGTGTTGACCATGTCGCCGGTGAACACGATGAGGTCTGGGTTGAGTTGGTTGATGCTGTCAACCATGTTTTGCATGAGCGATGTGTCGCCCGAGTAGGTGCCGAGGTGTATGTCGGATATTTGCACAATGCGGTAGCCCTTGAAAGCTGCAGGCAGTCCGGCTATGTGTAATGTGGTGTTTTCGACCTGTAGTTTGCGCCAGCCCCATGCTGTGCCATACACTTGCAGGGCGGCCATGCCTACTGCCAGTGCTGTGGCCACTTTGTGTACGTTGGGCAGCATGTTGGGGTGGTGCCAGCAGATGCCTCGACCTATGATGTCGGCTAACACAAATACGAGTTTGGGCACTGCTACGCATATAAGCAGAATGAAGGCCAGTTGCATGAGTGTGGCTGCACGTACTTGGCATATTAGCAGCAACATGCAGCCCAAGGCCATTAGCGAGGGTAATGCTAAAAGCAATGTGCGCAATATGCCAGTTTGTGTGCGTGTGAAGTTCCACCAAATATACAGGTCTGGCAGAATGAGCAGTAGTAGTAACAGAATGAAAAATCGGAACAATGTAAAATAGCTTTTATGGGGTGGGGGGAGGAATGGGTTAGTGGGTTAGTTGGTTAGTGGGTTAGGGGGGTAGTTGGTTAGAGGGTTAATGGGTTTAATGGCGTTAGCACAATAAATAGTATAAGCATATCTACTTGTTAACCCGTTAACTTGTTACCGTGTCAATCATTCTACTTGTCAACCTGTCAACTTGTTAACCCGTCAACCAAAAAATCTGCCAGCGAGTTGTACTTGTATACTTGCTTAAAAAAAGACAGGCAGTTGCCGTTAAGCAACTGCCATGTGTAGAGATAGTGTGTGAATTTACTTTTTTTGCTGCTGTTGCTCTTGCCACTTTTCGCGGGCGAACTCTTGCATGTCGGTCACGGTGTCTTTTTCGTCAACAATCTCGGTGCCGAGCATGGTTTCGATAACGTCCTCCATGGTCACGATGCCGCGGAAACAGCCGTATTCGTCGATGATGATGGAAATATGCTCTTTCTTAGCCAGCAGTTGCTCCCATATTTTGCCCACGTTCTCGTTTTCCTGGAAAGTGAGTACTGGACGTATGATGTCGGTAAGGCGCAGGTTGAATTTGTCTTCGGAGAGCTTTTCGAGTATGGTCTGACGCAGCACATAGCCCTTGATGTAGTCATCGTTCTCCTCGTTGTAGACAGGAATGCGTGAGAACTGGCGGAAGGCATCGTTCTGGTAGAACTCGCGCAAAGTCATGCTCTCTTCGGCTATTTCGGCCACCGAACTTGGGGTCATGATGTCGCGAGCTTTCACATCGTCGAGTTTCAACAGATTTTGAATCATTCTGTTTTCTTTCTTTTCGAGTACGCCCTCTTCGGCACCCACAGTTACCATGGCCGACACCTCCTCGCGGCTGACAGAAGTTTGTTGCTTCTTGCCCGAGAAAATGTGTGTAATCAATTCAGACATCAGCACCAAAGGATAGGTGACGATTACCAATACGTGGATAATGCGTGCGCATGGTATGGCCATTTTGCGCCAGTATGATGCACCGATGGTTTTGGGTATGATTTCGGAAAAAACGAGAATGAGCAATGTCAGTATGGCCGAGGTTATGGCAAAGAATTGGCTGCCGAAAATGGCCTCGCTCTGTGCGCCGACACCAGCAGCGCCCACTGTGTGCGAAATGGTGTTGAGCGACAATATGGCCGCGATGGGCTTGTCGATGTCCTGCTTGTATTTTTTGAGTAGGGGAGCGCCCTTGCGTCCTTCTTTTTCGAGCATGGACACAAATGACATTGGTGCCGAAAGCAGCACCGCTTCAAGAATAGAACATAAAAATGAGATGCTTAAAGCACCAAAGAGATAGAGGAGTAATAGCCCCATGGAATGTGGAATTAGTTAGACATGTGCCCTGTCCCACATACTTTTTTTGATGTGTGCGGATGCCTGTGTCGTGCGTTTGGTTGTGGCAGGCTTTCGCAGGGAGCGGCTGATGGCTTTGGTTAACTTTTTGTGTAGCCTTTGCCGCATTTTTTCGATATTTGACCACAAAGGTACAAAATTTATGCGCATTTGTTTGCGATGTGTGGCTTAATTTATTGTTAAACAAGTGTTTTAATGCATATAAAGGGCAATGCAAGAGGCTTGTTGCGTGTACAAACGCATACGGGCTGAATTGAATTGGCAGCCTTTGGGGGCGATGCCGTGTTCAATTCAGCCCGTATGTGTAAGGTGTGGCAGGTGTATGGTGTGTTAGTAGCCTGCGTTGCTCCAGTGTGTTATTTGACAGTTACGTAGCTTGCCAGGCGCTTGGCTTTGTCGCGCAGTGTGTCGAGGTCGGCATCAAGCGGCCCGTTGCAAACGACTACGCCCATGCGGCGGCCCACACGTGTGGTGGGTTTGCCAAAGATGCGCACGTCAGCGTCCTCCTCACAAGTGCGTTCAAGTCCTTCGTATTCGGGGGTGTTCTGGCTTTCGATGGGTGAGAGAATGACGGCGCTTGCGCCAATGCGCATTTGTTTGATGCAAGGAATCGGCAATCCGAGCACTGCGCGCAGATGGAGCTCGAACTCGGTAAAGTTTTGTGTGCCGGCCAAAGTGACCATGCCCGTGTCGTGCGGACGAGGTGAAAGTTCGGAGAAGTATACGCCGTCTTTGTGGCTCAGGAAGAACTCTACGCCCCAAATGCCGGCGCCTGTTAATGCACGTGTAACCTTTTCGGCCATACGTTCGGCTTCGGCCAGATGTTCGGGGGCTATGTGTGCGGGTTGGAAACTCTCGCGGTAGTCGCCGCCTTTTTGCACGTGGCCTATTGGCGGGCAGAACAGTGTCGGGCCATTCTTTTGGGTGACGGTGAGCAACGTGATCTCGCTGTCGAAGTGTATGAACTCTTCGATGATGACCTCATGAATGTCGCCGCGGCTGCCTCCCATGGCATATTCCCATGCGTGCTTGAGGTCGTCGGCAGTCTTAACGAGCGACTGGCCTTTGCCAGATGATGACATCAACGGCTTTACTACACAGGGGAAACCGATAATTTTGGCGTGCTCAACCAACTCGTCGTATGATTTGGCGTAGAAGTATTTGGCCGTTTTCAAGCCGAGTTCCTTGGCTGCGAGGTCGCGAATGGCCTTGCGGTTCATGGTGATGTTGACGGCACGGGCCGAAGGTACTACTTGTATGCCCTCCTTTTCAAAATCGTAGAGGCGCTCGGTGCGTATTGCTTCAATTTCGGGTACGATGAGGTCGGGGTGGTGCTTTTCAACTGCACGCTCAAGCGCCTCGCCGTCGAGCATTGAGAAAACCTCAAATTCGTCGGCCACCTGCATGGCTGGTGCTCCTGCATAGGCATCGCAGGCAATGACATGCTGTCCTAAGCGTTGGGCGGCAATAGTAAATTCTTTACCCAGTTCTCCCGAACCAAGAAGCAATATCTTTTTCATTGTGTAAGGAAATAAATTAAGTGTTAGCTATAATGGCGGGCAAGCCCGCTGCGGGTTTGCCTGCTCAACCTTATGGCAAAGGTACTGCTTTCTGTGCAAAGTGGCAATGTTGTGTGTTGAAAATAAAACAGTAACTCAAAAAAATGTTATTAACACGTTGATGGCATGTTTGGTTAACGGGTTAACAAGTTGATGGGTTAACGGGTAAGTTTGCCAAGTTTTTAGCTTAACATGCGAGCATCATGTCCTTGTCGTGCTCAACGACCACCGTAACTTTGCCAAGTTTCTTAGCTTAACATGGCAAGTAGTGTATAGCAAACTTGCCTGCTAACATGTCAACTTGTTAACCCTTTAACTCCAAAATTCGTCAACGGGTTTGTTAACACTTTGCTTGTCGGCGGCATATTGACGCCATGCTGCGTGCCGTTTGCTCATTGTCGGGGGCAGGGGAGTAAAGCCTTGCAAATGCTGTTATGTAGAGCAGGCTTTCGGGTTTCGGACTTTTAGCTTGTGGTGTAAAATGTGGCATAGGCGCTAATGGAGTTAAGTATATGCAGGCGGGCAAGTTGGTGTTCAACTGTGTCAATTCATATCGACGATTTATGAACACCAGTTTATCGCTCATATCCTATTAACGCACAATGTGCCATTATATTATGATGGCGTGGTAAAAAAAGTGTGTGTTAGTACCAATAGTTCGTTAAAATTTGAGATAATGGCTAAGCAGCTTTACGTTGCCAGCCAAAGAGTTCTTTGATAGTATGA
>ENA-UEOZ01000265-UEOZ01000265.1-human-gut-metagenome-genome-assembly--contig:-NODE-265-length-40598-cov-45.647442_pt1 | contig 40598 bp, 34 predicted proteins | sample MGYA00242898_ERZ507912 | MGnify/ENA primary metagenome ERZ507912 (study PRJEB26167, sample SAMN06115410) | human gut metagenome | host: Homo sapiens | place: China:Chongqing | collected 2016-04-27... | reverse complement strand
TAAGGTGTTTTTGTATCATCACTATACAAACGACCTTCTTTCTCGCATCGGAACAATTCTTTAACATCGCTCGCAGGTCTTGGCTTGCCTAATGGGATGAGTTTACAGATTGTTCCACGCTTCTCGTCATCACGCAACCACATACAACATATACGTGTAACCTTCAGATGAGGATTCAATGTTTCGAAACCGAACTTATACATCGAGTTCTGCCAACGCACATACTCCTTATTAACGGAATAAGTACCCTTAATATCCCAAATCTCAACCTCATCGTCCGGTGCATCATCCTTGTGCATCACCAAGTCGATTGCACTTGCATGGTCTTCTCCGACACGAAGGACATATTCGCTACCAATTATCTCATATCCATTCTTTTTGATATAAGCGACAAAAGCCTTGACACTCTCTGAGGCTGGCTCAATACCCAATGAAGCAAACAACTCTACCTGCTCATGGATAATAGTGCCTTTTTCGGCAGCTTTCTTCAATACCTCTTCGCTTACGTTAGAGTACATATTGGGGAATACATACTGATGAAGCATACCTGTAATGCCACTTAATTCACGACCATCATAAAAGTACTGATGTGTGGAGTCCTCATAAAGAACTCCACTGTTATTCAATTGTATCATACTAATCTTGATTTAAATTGTGTCAACTTAGCTAAGAACTCTGCATTCTTTTGATATTCGGGATAAGCATCATAAACTGCTTTTAAATCCTTCTTGCTCTGTGCGAGTTCCATCTTTCGTAATGCACATTTGCGTTTAAACTCTTCGGACTTCTGAAGGTCTGGGAATCCGTTCCAAACTCTATCTACGTCCTCCCAAATTTGAGCCTGTTGCAATTGTGGATAAGCATATTGTTTTTGCTCATTAAGATTTTCGTCTTTTTCTTCCTCGCTCTTTGGAGCTGGTTCAGAGTAACCATATACTTCTTTCTGATTATTCATCCATTCAAGAACTTCTTGCTCGGTCATACCGCAATACCAACGTACAATGTTATTCTCATCTTGAATGATAAGTTTTGTAATACATCTGTTAGTATAGCCCACATATCCTACATGGAAAATCGTCTTCAGCTTTCCGCTCGAAGAATATTCAACATTTCGGTTAAGGTTAACGAATATCTTCTTGGGAGCGGTATATAATTCTCGACCAACACCTAAACAAGAGCAAGCACGCTTGAAAGAGTCGCTAGCTTGGCCTTTAACGGCTTCGGTGTTACTTGGCGTACCAACATCTTGCTTATCTATCCAACCGATACCTTCTTTATAAACGGAAACCGTACAAAAGAGGTTTTGACCAATAAGCTCATGCTTACGTTTCCAACCATAGATGCCGAACTTCTCATCTAATCGTCTCATGTCACATCTTGCGTCCTTGTAAAGCAACAAGGAACACCAGTCTGGTGACTTCTGATTACCACCTTGACCGACACGGACTTCTATCTCATCCGCATCAAGGAGGCGAAACTCATAATCCTTAATTTCTACGCTCTGCCCTTCTACAGGCTTCGCTGCCTTATTCTCTGCCATAGTCGTATATTTTAAATAATCATTTTCTTTATCTGACAAGAAACAACAAGTTCATTGATTTCTTTAAGGGAATAATATCTAGGTGAGTTCTTACAATCGCCTACATATTCTTTCATTAGTCTGTTCTTGACCCATTTGTCAATCATCTGCTTTTCGAATCCTTTAGATGCAAGATAGCATTCGGCATCTTTTCTGCGTATCCTGTCGGAACGCAAGCCCATATCAAATTGGGCATCCATCCGCCCAGCTTGAAATGCTATAGATACTAATTGCTTAATCTCGCTTAATGACATTTTCTTTCTACAGTTTTTATGGTGTGTCTCACCTTTTTATGTAATATTACAAAAAATCTATTAAATTTCTTGCAAGTTACGATATTTTTATGTATATTTGCAACATCTTTAATGTTTTCGAGTGCAAAGATAAGAAAAGTTTTGCAATCGTGCAAATTAATTAGTGTTTTTGAATACTATATTAACTTTTATTATCTAACCGCTCTAGATATTTACATAAATTAAGTTACACATACGCTTACTGCGTATTAAATTTTAGGTTATGAATAGTGCATACGAAAGACTGAAGGCTGTAATCACTGCTTTGGGTTACACTTCAAACGAAAAATTCGAAGACACCGTAGGCTTAGGGCATGGGTTCGTAAGCCGCATCACTAATCGTGTGTCATCAAAAAGCTTGCAAGCCATAACAAGTAAATTTCCACAGGTGAATCCAAGCTTTATCAGAACCGGAATGGGAGAAATGTTTATTTCTTCGCCTGTCAAGGTTAATGAGAACGGAAATGCAAAGACAAGACTGCGTGAGTACCTTAAATATAAAGGAATTACCAAGCGTGAATTTTGCGATAAAGCTGATGTGGCATCAAACTTTCCTATAATTGGAAAAAATGGCGTATTCACAGCAAGAGTGTCTTATAGGGTGAATTCTAAATTTCCAGACCTTAATATGGATTGGTTAGCCAATGGAGCAGGTGAAATGTTGCAGCCCGAGTCAAATATTGAAAGATTCAACAACTACAAAAGTAGGATTGCACCATTCTGTACAGAGATGGGAATCAGTCCTACCTTCTTTTTGCGGAAGTGTAAGAGCTATACCAGTTCGATTAGCAGATTGCCGGATATACCTAGTGATACTTTCTTGAAGAATATCTCTTTGGCTTACCCTCTGCTTAACTTGAACTGGCTTAAGACCGGAGAAGGAAAGATGTTCAACGATGACATCAAGTCGAATATCAATTCAAGCGTCTGCTTTGTTCCTCTTGTTCCTGAGAGGGCTTATGAGAGTTATCTCAGTGGATATGCGGATGATGTATATATCTCATCACTTCCAACAATTCCTATCGTAAAGGAAGATAAAGAGAAGTACGTGGCATTCGAGGTAAGCGGTGACTCTATGGATGATGGCTCGTCTAGAGCTTACCAAAATGGAGACATCGTTATATGCAAAGTCTGTCCTGATTATATGGTCAAGAACAATGGACTGCATATAGACGGAAAGGAATATATCATAGTTTACAAAAAAGGTATTCTGTTGAAGCGCATCATTGACTTGAATATGAATGACGGAAAACTTATTTTGCGTTCCTTTAATCCTACTTATCGTGACTTAGAGTTGGATTTAGCTGATGTAAAGCAGCTCCTCATTGTAGAATATCAGCAGAAAAAAAGATAATGTAAATTATATTTGTATATTCTGTGGAACAGGCTTGCATTAAATGTCGCAAAATTGCCGCAAAACGATTATTCACCTGTAGTGTAAGCTACTATTGCTTAGATGTTTATTGATATTCCGAGCAACAGCCTTCTAAGCTGTGGGTCTTGGGTTCGAACCCCAACGGAATCACAAAAGTGGATTAATCGAAAGGTTAATCCACTTTTGTTTTATATCACAGAACTTTCGCTTGTGGCTCAAGAACGGGCAGAAGGCCCAAAAGCTCCTAGCCCAGGGCAACGCCCTGGGGGTATATGAATCCCGCTAGGCGTCCCGGCGGATTTGCAATCCGCCATAAAAAAAGGTTCGACCTATTAAAACTGGGGGATTTATAATCCCCCAACAAAAGAAAAAGCATACTTCTTTGCTGCGGATTGCAAATCCGCAGAGCCTAAATAGGTTAGGACATTTTTTAACGCCGGATTGCAAATCCGGCGAGACACCTAGCGGGGGCGGTGTTCAAATTCTCCGAGACACCTAGCGGGCTTGCGTTATTGAAGAAACGAAGAAGAGGGTGTGTCTTGGACTTTTGACACACCCTCCTATGAGCTTTTGCCCTTTCAGGGCGTTTGAAAGTGCAATTATTACCACCTTCAATTTTGTTATTTCAATTAATCTGGTTATTTCAATTAATCTGATTATTTCAGTTTCTTGAGATAACCCTCAGCACGGGTATCTCCCAATTCCTTTGCTTTTTCCAGGTTCTTGCGAGCCTCTTCCTTCTGCTTGTTCTCCATCTGGAGCAAACCGAGGAGGAGATAGCCATCAGCATATTCTGGAGCAATCTCTATGCAATGCTTGGCTGCACTGATGCCTTCTGCATATCGCTTCACACGCAAGTCAAGACTAGCCCATTCTGCAAAATAGGTAGGCTCGTTTGGAGCGAGGTAGCAGGTACGGGCAATATCTATCAGCGCTGGCTGCCACATGCGCAACTTGGTCTCAGCCTTGTATCTTGCATAGAAAAATGCAGGATTAACAGGACGGACAATCGAATCATACATATTGTAGTCAGCTATGGCATTGCGATACTCACCCTGTTCTGCCTGGAAATCACCACGAGCCAGATAGTAAGGACCTGCCATGGTGCCCGAGTTCTTAGCCTCATTGACTGCACTGTCCAGCAAGACCTTGATCTCTGTAGCTGGAGCCTTGAGCTGAATCTTAGCCTGAGCAGCTTCCAGGAAGATTTCCGGATTCTTGACCGAAGTCTTGGTCAGGGCGATGAACATATCGTATGCCTTCTGATAATTACCCTTGGTAAAGATGATGCGTGCCTCCTGATGCTGATACACAGGATTAGCATTGATGGCGTATGCCTTCTGTGCCTCTTCTATCGCCTTGTCGTAAGTCCAGGCTGTATAGGCAGAATCACCCTTATAGATCAGTTTCTGATAGATGACATCAGAATAATTGGAGTGGGCTTCATCCTTGGCAGATGATTTCTTGATTCCATCTTCCATACATTTGGCTGCCTCGGCAAACTCGTTCTTATCTACAAGAAGAGTTGCTTTTTCCTTATAGCCGAATGCTGAAGCAGGGAACTTTGTCATAAACTCATCTGCATACTTGGCATAGATGTCGCGGGACACCTGAGACTTGTTGAGCGTCATCATCGTAATCGCCTCCTGTTCGGTATCAGGAAGAGCGGTACGGATGCCTGTTTCGCGAAGGGCTGCATCCAGTGTGGAAAGACCTGTCACCTTCAACTCCTTGGCATAGTTGGCGTCAATGGCAGTTACCTGACCATTGCTATGCATGATACCAATCACCTGACCGCTTTTGTTGACGAATGGGCAACCCACTGCATTGTCGGGTACGGTGTTGGAGAAGATGTAGTAATTGTAAGTTTCCTTAAACTTCTCAACGCTTGCGATATCCTCCTGCTGGAAAGGTGACTTCTTGATAGAATAAGGAACGAGCCAAACCTTGCTGCCCGCAGGTGATTCTGCCGTTGCAATGTTGGCAGCCGTAGTATTACCCAATACTCTGAACTTAGCCACATCGTAAAGTTCATCGGCACCGAGGATGGCATCCACGTCCATCGACTTTCCGCTGGCATCCACGATGGTAGCCTTTACAGCACCGATAAACGGTTTGAAGGTACCGATAGCCGTTCCCTTGTTATCAATAAACACACCTTGTGTAGAAGAGATGATGTTACCATCCTTGTTGAAGGTGGTGAGTGTAAATACGCTCTTAGCGGCTTTCTGTACAGAGCCTGGCTGAGCGAAGAGGGATGATGCACCCAGCATCAGTCCCATCATGATCATATTAATTCTTTTCATATTCTCAATAATTCTTTGGCATTGGCAAGAGCTGCCTGCGTGATGTCACTGCCACTGAGCATCTGGGCAATTTCCTCAATGCGCTCCTGGTTGTTGAGTTCTTTCATGTGCGAGATGGTTCCATTCTCGGTTTCCTCCTTCAATACCTTGTAATGATGGCTACCCTTGGCTGCTATCTGTGGCAGGTGGGTGATGGAGAGTACCTGTCGGTTCTGGAGTCCCATCTCTTCCATGATATCTGCCATCTTTTCTGCTATCTTACCGCTTACACCGGTATCAATTTCATCAAAGATGATGGTTGGCAACTTCACGGCTCCACTGATCATTGCCTTCAGCGAGAGCATCACACGGGCAATCTCACCACCCGAAGCTACCTGACTGACAGGCTGTAGCTGGGTACTCTTGTTGGCACTGAAGAGGAAGCTGACCTTATCGGCACCATTTCCAGACAGTGGTTTATCTGCGAAGGCAATCTCGAATCTCACATTCGGAATGCCCAGCGGGATGAGTCTGCCCTTCATCTCTTTTTCGATGGCCTTTGCTGATTTCTGACGGATGGAAGTGAGTAGGGCAGCTTGCTTTTCTGCCTTGACAAGGAGTGCTGCAACTTCTTTTTCCTTCTCTTCGATGTCTTCATCGCCATTATCGATATGCGAAAGCTGTTCTGCTATGCGGTCACGGGTAGCAATGAGTTCAGTCACCGTTTCCACATGGAACTTCTGCTGCAGGGTGTAGAGCTTGTCCAGACGGGTATTGATGGCATCCAATCGGTTAGGATCGAATTCCACGTGATCTACACTACTGCTGATTTCCTGTGCGATGTCCTTCAGTTCAATATAGCTGCTCTGCATTCTGCCAGCCACATCAGCCATGCTTGGATAGACATCACAGATGTTTTCCAGGTGATGAGTGGCGTTCTTCAGTTTGTCAAGTATGCTGTCGTCGTCTCCCGAAAGCGCATTGTCTGCTTCGAAGAGAGCGGTCTTGATATCCTCCGAATGGCTCAGGGTTTCTGCTTCCTGTTCCAGCTGTTCCAACTCGCCTTCCTGCAGATTTGCATCATCCAGCTCTTTATGCTGGAAGCGCATAAACTCCTCGTTCTCACGGTTCTTGGCAATTTCGGCTTTCAGCTCTTCCAGAAGTTCCTTGGCTTTGCGATAGGCATAATACTCCTTTTGGTAAACCTTGAGCTGGTCGGCATCCTGAGCGATGATATCCACCACATTCAACTGGAAGTCTTCTTTCTGCAGAAGAAGATTCTGATGCTGCGAATGGATATCCACGAGTTGCTCTCCCAATTCTCTCATACGGGTGAGAGGCACCGGGGTGTCATTGATGAAGGCACGGCTCTTGCCAGCTGCAGTCAACTCTCTTCGGATGATTGTATCATCGGCATCATAGTCGATGTCGTTATCATCAAAGAATTTCTGCATACCATATCTGGAGAGATCGAAGTGAGCCTCTATCACGCATCGGTCTCTTCCAGCCTTGATCGCCTTGCTGTCGGCACGGTTACCCAGAAGCAGACCGATGGCACCGAGGATGATACTCTTTCCTGCTCCTGTCTCACCCGTGATGACGGAGAAGCCAGGATAGAGAGAGATATTCAGCTCGTCGATGAGCGTGAAGTTCTTGATATATAATTGCTTGAGCATATTTATTCTACTTTTTGATAAAGATATAAAGGGAAAGCTGATTCTGATTATCAGAAGCTTCTGTTCTGGAAGATGATCTCATGAAGATTCCAACCTGAAAAATCTATCCAGACAGATGATTCATGAAAGATTATTCCTTGATCTGATCCCAATATTTATTCTGTGAAGGATTGATGGAGAAGAGGAGTTCATAGATGCTCTCCTTTTCCTTTTGGGTTCCTTTGCCGCGATAGATGTTGGCAAGTTCATCCTTCTTGAAGTCGGTCCATATCTGTGGCAACAAACTGAGTGGGCGATTTTCCTTCGCCTTCTTCAGTCCTGTTTCCAGGGCTGCGGTTATCTCGGTACGACCTCTTTCCGCATTATTCGCCATCTCGTCGAGTCCTTTCCGATAGTAGTCATACTGCAACTGTCTGAAGGGTTCCAACGCTCCATCCACATAGTCTGAGATGATGGCATATCGGTTGCGGTCATCAGCGAAAGCCTTCCATCCGGGATAATCCAGATTCTGGGCATTGTTTGTCAGATTCATGCAGCGCTGCAGGATGTCTTCACCGCCTTTGGGTGCAAAACTATCCAGATCGATGCCGATGATAAGATATGCATAATAGGCAAAGAGAGCTGTAAGCTGATTGTCTATCTGCTGCTCATTGAACTCCAACTGGTCGTATTCAGCAAAACGAAACGTGAAGTTATCGTCCACATTATTATATAAGGTGGAGGTGTATGCCGAATTGAAGACGGGGCGATTGGCCTGTATCAGCGCCTTGCAGGTAAAGAGATTCTGGTCTCTGTCATACTTGGTGACGGTGATATTGAAGTTGCAGATGATGCGTTCGTTCTTCTGAAACTGAAGATGAGTCCATTGGCGATTGTTGACGAATTGCTGCAAGGTCTGTTGCAGATTGTCGAATACGCCTTTTTCCGTGCCCGAAATCTGGGCATGGTTGATGGTAATCTTAGCTTGCAGCTCCTGTGCTGAAATCGTAGAAGGACTGCAGCACAGAAGACCAGCAGCTAAAGATACCGGACTAAAACAGGAGAGCCAGCTCGTCAATGATGTCGTGAGCCACCTCAGTCTTCGGTTTCTTTTCATATTCTTTCTTTCCCTTTTCAGAGATGATGGTAATCTGATTGTCATCAGTGCCGAAAGTAGTGCCCGGATTACGGGTAGAGTTGAGCACAATGAAGTCGGCGTTTTTCTTCACTCTCTTCTTCTGTGCATTACTCTCTTCATCGTTGGTTTCCAGAGCGAAAGCTACGATTCGCTGATCCTTTTGTTTCATCTGTCCCAAAGCTGCTGCGATGTCATGGGTAGGCACCAGTGTCAACTCCAGGTCATCCTTTTCGCGCTTGATTTTCTTATCAGCTACATTGGCAGGACGGAAGTCTGCTACGGCTGCACAGAGAATGGCAGCATCAGATGAAGCAAAGGCTGCTGTGGCTGCCTGATACATCTCTTCACAGCTCTCCACATTGATGCGGTGGATAGCAGGACTACAGTCTAAAGAAACAGGACCTGCCACCAAAGTAACATCCGCACCACGGCGAAGACATTCTTCGGCAAGTGCGAATCCCATCTTTCCTGAAGAATAATTGCCGATGAAACGCACTGGGTCAATCTTCTCATAGGTTGGTCCAGCAGTAATCATCACCTTCTTACCGCAGAGGTCTTTCTCCGTATTCTTCTGGTTCTCCGATTCTACATCAGCAACCTCATCGGCATTCTCCATCATCTTGAAATATCTATCCAGGTAATTCACGATGACATCCGGTTCCTCCATGCGTCCCTTTCCCTCTAATCCAGAAGCAAGGAATCCCACTTCCGGTTCGATGATATGGTTACCATAGCCGAGAAGGGTTTTCATGTTAGCCTGGGTAGAAGGATGCTTGTACATATCAAGGTCCATGGCAGGAGCAATGAAGACTGGTGCCTTCATGGAGAGATAGGTGGTGATGAGCATATTGTCTGCAATACCATGCGCCATCTTGCCCATGGTAGATGCCGTACATGGTGCAATGACCATCGCATCCGCCCAGAGACCGAGATCCACGTGCGAATTCCAGGTACCATCACGCTGTGAGAAGAACTCGCTTACCACCGGCTTGTGGGTCAGCGCAGAGAGGGTGATAGGGGTAATGAACTCCTTACCGGCAGGCGTAATGACCACCTGTACCTCAGCTCCCTTCTTGATGAGACCACGGATGATAAGACATGACTTGTAGGCTGCAATGGAACCCGTAATGCCCAATACGATTTTCTTTCCTTTTAACATATTATTTTCCCATTCTCTTGTTGAACTCGCGCAGACGGATACGGGTGAGTACCTGCTTGGTATTGTTGGTGAAATCGCTTCCCAATACCCAGGTGAAGTAACCAGGATCCTTGGTCAGGATCTCTGCCACATCCCATCCTTTGTATTTGCCGAAGTTGAATACCTCGTGCTTGCGAGGATTGCCCTTTTCGTCGAGTATCACATTGCCGTCAGCATCCTTCAACTCCTGCCAAACGATGCGTCCGGCAAAATCTACATTGTCGTTGCGCTTGGAGAACTCAGCAAGCTCGTCCATGTCATTGTTAAGCACACGGTCGGCTTCCTCCTGAACACCAGGGGCATAACGGTCCAGCTCGCCTTTCAGTACGCAATAGGTAGCCTCGGTATCCTGGTCGGCACGGTGTGCCTCGAAGTCTTCCTCCATCTTTCTGCCGCAATAGAACTTGTAGGCAGCAGCCAGGTTACGACGCTCCATCTTCATAAAGATGTTCTGGGCATCAATGAGGCGACACTTAGAGAAATCGAAATCGATGCCTGCACGCAGAAATTCCTCTGCAAGCATAGGCACATCGAAATGATTGGAGTTATAGCCAGCAAAATCACAACCGGAGAATTCCTGGTTGAAGGTAGCCGCCAACTGCTTGAAGGTTGGTGCATCCTTCACATCATCATTGCTGATACCTGTAAGAGCAACCACCTCTTCAGGGATTGGCTTCTCTGGATTGATAAACTGGTTTTTACGTACCTCTGTTCCATCTGGATACACCTTGATATAGGAGATCTGGATGATTCTGTCTTTTACCATGTCAAGACCGGTAGTCTCTAGGTCGAACACGATCAGAGGCTTAGTAAGATTTAATTTCATTACTTCTAGTATTTATTACTATATATTACTGATAGGGAAGGAGTGTTTAGATGAACCAAGCTCCTTATTCGTTAAGGAGCATTGGCATGATGAGCATGAGGATGTCCTCGTCTTCTGGCTGCTCAGCTGGTACAATGATACCGGCACGGCTAGGATCTGCCAAGTGGAAGACAACCTGATCGCTGTTCAGATTACCCAGGATTTCCATCAAGCTGCTACCCTTGAAACCGATGCTGATGCTGGAACCGCTATATTCGCAAGCCAATACTTCCTTGGCAGAAGTAGAGAAGTCGATGTCTTCTGAAGAAACCTCGAAACGGCCGCTCTCGATATGGAAACGGATCAGCTGGCTGCTCTCGCTGGCAAATGGCAAAACACGGCGCAATGCACTCTGCAAGCCCTTGCGATCTACGGTTATCTCACATGGGTTGTTGGCAGGAATCACTGAGTTGTAGTTAGGGTAGCGACCATCAATGAGGCGGCATTTCAATACGCCATCGCTAAACTGAATCTCAGCTCTGCGTGCATCAAACTTGATGGTTGCCTCATCATCCTTGCTCAGAATGTTCTTCAGCAATGATGCTGGCTTCTTTGGCAGGTTGAATGAAGAAGGAGTCTCACTCTTGACAGTGAAGTTCTTGCTTCTTACCAACTTATGGCCATCACTTGCTACGATGGCAAGCGATTCGGGAGTAAGGTCGAAATAGATACCATTCATTACAGGGCGCAGCTCATCGCTGGCTGTTGCAAAGAGAGAACGGTTGATATTGTCGATCAGCACCTGTGCTGGCAAGACGAGGGTAGTGCAGGCATCACCCATGTCCTGTGTTGGAGGATAGTCTTCAGCATTCAAGCCTGTGAAATTATAGAGACCATTCTGATATACAATCTTAATGGCATAACTATCTGTATCTACATCGAAGCTGAGAGGCTGCTCAGGCAACTCCTTCAATGCATCCAGGATGACGCGGTTGGCAACGCAGAACTCGCCTTCGCCATCGCAGTCAGTGAGAGCGATGGTACTCTTGATGATGTTGTCACTGTCGCTTGCGGTGATGGTCATCTCGCCGTTGGCAACTTGAAACAGGAAATTGTCAAGGATAGGCAGAGAATTCTTGCTGCCAATCACCTTAGCAAGCATATTGAGCTTGCTGTTCAATGCTGAACTTGAAACTGTAAATCTCATGAGTCGTTATTTTATATTATTAATTTTCTATATTACTTATCTCATTTTCATTGCTGATGCTCCTTACTTGACGGGCAAATTGGGGCATTTGCGCAATTATGAGCACAAAAATACAAAAAATATTGGGGATAGACAAAAATAATCGAAGAAATGTTTTTGTTTTAAAACTATTTTTAGTAATTTCGCAGTCAGAAAGAAAAATAACAGATAGATTCACTCGTTTTTGAGCCTCTTCATACATCTTTTGATTCTCGAAGAAAATGGGGCTCGGCAGGCGAAGGATTGAAACAATTTTTAAAACAATAATATGGAATTACAAGGAAAGGTAATTGCCGTTTTACCTGAAAGAAGCGGCGTTTCTGCAAGAGGTGAGTGGAAGGCTCAGTCGTTCGTTATCGAAACTCACGAGCAGTATCCAAAGAAGCTTTGCTTCGATGTTTTCGGAGCAGACCGTCTTGCTCAGTTCAACATCCAGAGTGGTGAGGAACTTTTGGTTTCTTTTGATTTGGATGCACACGAATATAATGGTCGTTGGTTCAACAGTGTCCGCGCTTGGAATGTGCAGCGTGTAGATCCTAATGCTGTTGCTGCCATGCAGGGTGGTATGCAGCCTGTTGGTTCTCCATTCCCTCCAGTAAGTGCAGCTCCTCAGGCAGCTCCAGCTCCTGCTCAGGGTGCAACTGCTCCATTCCCTCCAGCTCAGCCAGCAGCTCCAGCAGCAGGTGGCAGCGCAGATGATCTCCCATTCTAAGAGAGAACTGCATGTAAGAAAATTGCAAAGAGCATTCGAAAGGGTTTGTTTCCACAATCCTTACGAATGCTCTTTTTCTTTAATTGGACTTCTATACCGGTTTAAAACCAGCAGTAAACTACCCTTAAGGAAAAAAAGATTTATCCTTAAGGAAAAATATAATTTCCCTTAAGGGAAAATATTTCTAGCCTTAAGGGTAAAAGTTTAGCCCTTGATGGAAGCTAAACTTTTACCTGGAAAAAACTTATACTTTTTTATTCCTTTACTAATCGTTTCGTCTTCTTTTTTCAAAGAATGCCCGGGAGGCAGCAAAGAACAATACCACTGCGGCGGCATTTTCGACCACTACCATCCAGAAGGCACCACTATAACCGAAATGCTCGGCTACAACACCACCCAGAAGACAACCGATTCCGAATCCCAGGTCCCAACCGGTCAGGATACTGCTGTTAGCCGTTCCACGCTGGTCGTGGCGGGCTACATTGATAAACATATTCAGGAAGGCTGGATACAGGTGACCATTTCCCAATCCTATCAATGCAGCTGAAAGATAGTAGGCTATCGGATGCTTGATGGCTACGAATATCGTAAAACCAACGAGCGATATCAGCATTCCTTCGGCAGCATTCTGGGTCAGCTTACCCTGACTCAAAGCCTTTCTGCCTTGCAATCTGCTCATGAACAATCCCATAGAGAGGATTGCAAAATAGGTACCCGTTCCTCCGGTAATGCCTAATTCCTCCTTACTGTAAATGGCGAGATAGTTGCTCAATACACCCCAGCAGAAACCAAACATGCAGATGTTGATGGCCAACAGCCAGGCGCGGGTCAGGAAGAAGCGGTCGAGCGAGAGCTTCTCCTTGTTTCTGATGATTTCCTTCTCTGGGAGTTTCACCGTTCCTGCTATCACTACAGAAGCAATGGCTACCACAAAGGCTATCCAGAAAAGTACCATATAGCTACCCACCAGATTGTGCAGATAGATACCTATGGAAGGGGCTATCGCCATGGCGAAGTTGTTGCTCAATCCATAAAGACCGATACCCTCATTGCGTCTGCTCGCTGGCAAGACATCGATGGCACAGGTACTGTTGGCAACAGTTACCGCTCCGAAAGGTCCACCATGCAGGGTTCGGCAGATGGCAAACATCAGGATGGTACTGGCTGCTATGTATCCTGCAAAGAAGATGGCAAAAGCCGTCAGACAGATCATCAGCACTTTCTTACGGGAAAATCCATCCACCACATATCCGCTAAACGGACGGATGATGAGTGCCGCCACCGTATATCCGCTCAGAACAATGCCTATCACATCCTTCGTAGCCCCGAAAGTTTCACTCAGATAGAGTGGTAGGAGTGGGGTAAGGAGATAGAAGGCAAAGTAGAGCAGAAAGTTGGTGGTCATCACCTTGATGTAATTCGCATTCCAAAGTTTTTCTTTCATCTCTTCTGTATTTCTTAATTTCAAGATTCTACCCTATACTGATCTTTCGCATGTGGAGAAGTTAAGTGAAGTTAGGGAAGTTTATATTCTATTCTCCAACCAGGCATCAATGAGTTTGCGGGCAATCGACAATTTCTCCGGCAGAACAGGGAGATTGTCCTTGCTGAACCATTTGCCGCGGGAAAGCTCTTCCTTCTGAAGATGAATCTCACCATCTACATATTCGGCCGTATATCCTACCATCAAGCCACTTGGGTACGGCCATGGCTGGGAACCGAAATACTTGAGGTTCTTGATGGTCAGACCGGTTTCTTCCATCACCTCACGATGAACAGCTTCCTCCAGACTTTCACCTGTTTCCACAAAACCGGCTACCAAGGAATCGAAGTTACCCTTGAAGTTGCGGGCATGAACCAGCAGCACCTGATCGCCCTTCTTGATAAGAACGATGATGGCTGTAGCGAGAGAGGGCCAGACAGACTTGCCACACTCGGTACACTTCTTACTGATATCCGTTGACATCTTCATCGGTGAACCGCATACCCCGCAAAACTGGGTGTTCATATCCCAATAGTTCAGCTCCTGACATTTTCCCGCTTTCTGATACAACTCTGGGGAGAGCTTGTAAAAGCTAGGACGCAAACCGCACATCTCATATTTCGGATTGTCGGTTACGGGCTCTGGAATGGTGAAAGTCTTCACTTCCGTACCGTCATTCATCGGTGTGATGTTGAGGATATGGGTCCAAGGCTTGGTTGCTACCGGACTTTCCTCACTACATGGAATCGTATAGGTTCCATCTTCTCTCTTCTCGAGCAAGATATCTGTCTTGCAAAATATAAACCAATACTTCATTCTTTACTTTGAACTTTGAATATTGAACTTTGAACTTTATGATATGCTTTGACGGGTAGTTCCCGGCGGCTTTTGGGGACTAGTGGGCTATTGCTTTTTTCCGAAAAGCAACTCATAGTCACGCTGGGCTGCAGGCTTGGTCCATGCTTCCGGCACGAACTTCCAATTGTTGTTTGGCTTGGCTTCTACGGTTCCCATCTTTTCGATGGCCTCCATCAGGTAGTAACGCTGGTCGCGCTCACTGCGATAGATGATTCTGCTATCCAGACTATCCTTTGGAATACCGGCACCACGGGTAAGGAGCTCGCCGCCACCATTGCCACGATAACTGTTCACTGCCACCTTATACCATTTCTTTTCATCGAAAGGCTGGCCATTGCTCATACGCAGAATCTTCACCTTCTCGCCGTTTGGTTTGGTAACATCTACCTCATAATCGATGCCGGCAGCACTGTCAAAATTGAAGGAGAGGTTCTTGAAGCCCAGACGCTGCTGATCGCCCTTAGTCTGGGTGTCGAGCAGGAGCAGATGGTCATCAGGACTCTTCATCGTATTCACCCAGAGGTCATAGCTCATCTCCAGATGCTTGCGGATTTCCTCACCGGTAAGGCGCATCACGTAGAGCTGATTCTCATATTTATAGAGATTGAACATGTCACCAACGTAAATAGGTCCCGCCTTGATGGTAGAATTAAACTGGAGGGGCGCATTGAAGGCAATATCAGCATTCGTGATCTGAAGCTGCAGGTTGAGGATAAAATCATTGAAGGCGCAGCTGCCGAAGAAAGACTCGCGGCTGTGAATGGTATTCTTGAAAGTTCCGATCTGCTTGCTGACAAACTTGTTGATTTCTGCAATCTGTGGCTCGAATGCCTTCATGAAATCCTCATCAATAGGACATTTTGTCACATCTGGCAGACTGCCAACTATCTTTTTGTCTGTCACAACATACTGTTTCTTGCCATTCACCTTCTTCTTGTCCAGGGTAATGGTCACCTCGGCGTCTGCCACATTCAGGGCATTATTGGCAGGATCGAGACACACCACAGGCTTACCTTCCACATTCAGGATCGTCTCATTGCAGCGGGTATGGTCATGTCCGAAGAGTACCATGTCGAAGCCTGGCACCTCCTTTGCTACTCGCAGGGAGGCATCCTCCTCATATTCGGGAGTGACAATACCGCCATCCTTACCGCTGTGGAAGACACCGATGACAACATCCGGTTTCTCCTTCTCCTGGATAATCTTCATCCATTTACGGGCACTGGTCACCATATTCTCAAACTTCATTCCGCTCCAGAGATTCTCTGTCAGCCAGTTAGGAATAGCTGGAGTCAGCATACCGAGAACGGCTATCTTCACGCCCTCACGGTTCAGGATGATATAAGGCTTCACATAAGGCTTACCGGTCTTGGTATCAATGATATTGGCACCCAGCACCGGACAGTTTAACTCCCTGATCCACTTATCGTAAACCGCATGACCGGTCTCTACATCGTGATTACCAAAAGCCTGGGCATCATACTTCATATAGTTGACTACATCAGCTGCCACATTGCGAGCCTGGGTGTTGACATAATTATAGAAATAGCAGGTAGGTTGTCCCTGAAGGATATCGCCATTCTCCAGGAGGATGACATTGTCCTTATAGGTCTTGCGCAGATCGTTTACATAAGAGGATACGCGTGCCAGGGTTCCTGCCTTCGGTTTGCGATTGATGAAATCGTATGGGAAGAAAGAACCATGGACATCACTCGTCTGAATCACTCTGAGTTTGACGGTGCGCGGCTGAGCCATTGCCTGCGAATTAAAAGTGAGCGCCAACAAGAGCGCTGCAAATAACTGTTTCATACTTTTTTCTCGAATTTATTTGTTTCAACTGCAAAATTACAAAAAAGTTGGCAATTACGGCATACTTTTTGTTGGATTCTTATAAAAATCATAAAAATAGGAGGTATTATACTATGGCATTTGTAGATTATTACAAGATTCTCGGTGTAGATAAGAACATCCCGCAGAAGGATGTGCGCGCTGCATATCGCAAGCGTGCCAAACAGTTTCATCCGGATTTGCATCCTAACGACCCTAAGGCAAAGGCTAAGTTCCAGGCGCTGAACGAGGCGTATGAGGTGATTTCGGATCCGGAAAAGCGTGCTAAGTACGACCAGTACGGCGAACAGTGGAAGAATGTAGGAGGCTTCGGCGGTGGAGGCTATGATGGAGCTGCCGGCGGAGGTGCCGCTGGTGGAAATCCATTCGAAGGCTTCGACTTCAGTGGCTTCGGTGGTGGAGGCGGTGGTTTCTCCAGCTTCTTCGAAAATCTCTTCGGCGGAGGTCGTGCCCGTGGTTCACAAGGTGCCGGTTTCGGTGGCTTTGGCGGATTCGGCGGAGCAGGTGCTGGTTTCGGTGCCGGTGCTGAATATGGTACAGGCGGATGTAACGGCGGCTGCGGTGGTAATAGCGCCAGAACGAATACGGGCGAGATGAACATGAATGTGAATATCGACATGTACACCGCACTGCTCGGTGGTGAGGGTATCATCACATTAAGCAATGGTTCGAAGATTAAACTGAAAATCAAACCGGAAACCCAGAATGGTACCAAGGTACGTGTTCGCGGCAAGGGTTATGACAGAGGTGATGGAACCTTCGGTGATCTGATGATTACCTATAACGTGAAGTTGCCTACTGGTCTGAATGAAAAACAGAAGGAATTGCTCCGACAGATGAAGGAAGCAAAGTAAAAGGAAAAAAGAAAGCTCCGATGGAATCAACAAACCATCGGAGCTTTCTTTTTATATTGTTTTTGAATCTTATGATTCTTTTATATTGTTTTAGAACTACGAATCTTTTAATCAGAACAATTCTATTGCTGTGGCTCTGAAACCTTGTTCATATTGAAGGCAGAAACTTTGCCATCGGGTGAAACAACAGCAGAAATCTTAAAGAGTTGTTCCTTCTTGGTGCCATCTGTCAAATCTACGTCCTGACGGGCAGAGAACTGTACCTGATACTCATATTCCTCATCGCCAACCTCGCGCTTCTTTATCTGGTAGTCGTTGTTGATGTGCCAGTTCATATTGGCTACATTATCTTTATAGAGCTTGTCCATAAAGGTAACGACATCAGCCTTGGTAGCCGAGTTCTTACCAAGCAGGGAAGAGAGAATATCCTCGCAGGTAGCTGTCAATCCATCCGCATTACGGGAATTGATGCTCTGGAAGAACTGACGGAACAATCCGCTCACCATCTGCTTTTCTTCTGGCTGGAGGTCACGGCTCTTCACCTTCTTCAGGGCATTTTCTGCCTCTTCGATATGAGCACCATCTGTATGAGCATTCAGGTATGCCTGGTAGGCATCAGCTGTATCTGCAGCCTTAGCTACATTCCAGTCGAGGGAATCTATTTTAAGCAAAGCTTCCTGTTTGTGCAAACTGTTAGGATACTTCTGGAGATATGCTTCCAAAGCTTCTTTCGATCCGCTCACTACCGCATTGGTCCAATCCTGGTCGTTCTGCTTCAACAGGTCTAGATGAGCCATGATGGAATCGCGATGTGCTTCATCCGCATCCTTGTAGGTATCGAGATAACTCTGCAGTACCATCGGATCGCTGCTTTGCATCGCATACTCGTAAGCTTCCATCTCCTTGTTGCGATTGGCACTGTCGTAGAAGTAATACATAATGCCACATGCCAAGACAGCAAAGATGAATGAGATGATGAAGATAGAGCGAGTGTTCTTTTTCTTCTGTGGTTCCTGAGGAGTATTGCCCTCTCCGCCATCATTTCCGCTCGCAGTAACACCAGGACGACGTACAGGAGGTACTGGTGGGACAGGAGGGGTTGGAGGGGCTGTCTGAGAAGTAGAAGATACTACTTGAGAAGTCGAAGGAATCTCTGAAGCTGGAGAAGATACCGGAGACGGAGGGGCAACCGGTGTTGAATCTTTTACAGCTGCAGATGATGCAACAGGATGCGTAACACCCACTGCTATCTCATGGCAGTTTGGGCACATCTCCTGACTGCTGAAATAAACCTCACCGCAATGAGGGCATTTAGTGATTTTTCCAGCTATCTCAACGCCACAACTAGGACAGGTTGGAGCCTTGTCACTGATCTGGCGGCCACATTCTGGACATTTAATAATTGCCATAGTTTTATTTAAAGTTTATATTTTACTAAAAATGATTCATATTTCTATGCTTTCAGACGATATTCACTCTTTACCTTAAAACTAATCATAAAGTTCAAAGCTCCAAGTTCAAAGTTCAAAGTTACAAAGCCTTATCTGTGTCTGAATCTAATCTCTCTCAATCGATGCCTGCCCATGAATCTGCTCTTATCCACGTAGCCATTGATACCGTTCAGCTTTCCCTTACCGGTATATTGCCACATTTCAAAGTCTCTTCCATCCTTGAGCACTGGTTCTCGCTTGGTATATTGTGCTATCATCAGTTTGTAACTGTCGAGCTTTCCCAAGAGATAATGGTCATAGAAGTTGGCACCCGTATAGATGAGCGGCTTCTGTTTGTATGCCTTTTCCACGAGATGCAGGAACTTAAAGAGTGAGTCGCAAAATTCTTCTGTTTCCAAACCACTCTTGGTCTCTACGTCAATCATAGGCAAGAGATCCTGGTCGCCCGGTCGGCATTGAGCCATGAAATTCTCCAACTGGGTCTTCTGCGGAATACGGGCACGGTAAAAGTGGTATGAACCCACCTTGAGTCCATATCTATGAGCCAGATCAATATTCTGCTTATATTTGCTATCTACATTGGTTCCACCTTCGGTAGCCTTCAGATAGACATACGCCATCTTGGAGTTATCGCCCACCGTTTCCCAGAACACATTGCCCTGATAGTGGCTGAGGTCTATGCCGTGCACATGACTGCAGGTATCCTCGCATTGCACCTGCGCACTTGCGCATAGTGTTATAATAGATGATATTATTGTTATACAAAATCGTTTCATAGATGCAAAGGTACGAAAATCGCTTGAAATTCGTCACAGAGTATGCTTATTTTTTATATATTTTATATTATTCTTCGATTTCTGAGAGCGAGCGGTAGAAGTTATTGCAGAAATTGCTGATAGTTTCTATGGGCGCATATTCCAGATACCGCATACTGCGGCGCAGGTTTTTGCGCATCGTGCCACCGGTGGTGCGAACGAATCCAGCCTGGGTCTGCTCGAATAAAATTTCCTGCTGATCGAGACTATTATAATAAAGCGAACGGAGGGTCAGCTTGTAGGCACCACGTTCTACACGGCGCACGAAAGGTATCTCATCCTGTTCAAATTCGAAGAAAAGGATAAGTACACTGCCCTGCAACTGCGCCATACGCTGGATGCGGAGCTTGCGCAGCCATTTTTCCAGTTTTACGAAATCTACCTTGTCGCCCTTGGTGCGCAGGTAGTTTCCCATCTCGATGATACCGCCAAGATTAACGCCATTGGCTAATATTCCATTGATATTGGATACGATGATGCGAAGTAAATGAATGGTCTCAATAGAGGTGTCGATGGCATGACGCTCGTTTTCCTGTATGCTGGCTAAACGTCGGTTCAGGAAACCATTGTTCATGCGTACTTCACCCGCAGGCACATCGCTGAGGTTCTTCATCATCTGGGCTATCTTCTTCTGTTTGAAGGTAGTCATCGGTTCCATCTCCTCCTTCGTATGAAAGTGATCGGAACGCAGCTTGACAAAAAGGTTTCTCTGTAAAAAATCCATCGTGTATTCATTTAAAAGTTAAACAATTGGCAATAAGCTACTTCCATTCTAGCTGTATCGCTTCGGGTAACGAAATAGTATCGAAAACAGCGCAGCTATACCGATAGCCAGAGGATAATAGAGGTATGGAAGGATATCCATCGGACTAAGATTGGCAAGACCTGCTGCCAGAAGCATCTGTACTCCGTATGGTATCAAGCCCTGAACCGTACAGGAGAAAGTATCGAGGATACTGGCTGCCTTGCGGTTGTCAACTCCAAACTTATCACCGATTTTCTTGGCTATATTGCCTACCGTGAGGATGGCAACCGTATTGTTGGCAGTACATACATTGACCATGGAAACCAGTGCTGCAATAGACAGTTCGGCTCCTCGCTTGTTGCTGACGTGTGCCGTAATCTTGTCGATGATATAATTGATACCGCCATTCTCACGGATGATTTCGAGCATGCCACCCGCCATCATTGCGATGATGACCAGTTCGCCCATACCGATGATTCCGTTACCAATGGCTGAGAACCAGCCGAAGAGATCGTAACCTCCGGTAGCACCCAGGAGCTGACAGCTTACACCAATCACACCACAGAGCAATGTTCCCATCGTAAGAACCGCCATCACATTCATACCCGCCACAGCTGTGACAAGCACTACCAGATAAGGGACTACCTTGACATATTCTACCTCCGGAATATCAGTAGGTGCCTGCAGACCGATACCCATCACGGCATAGATAGCCAGTACAATAACGGCGGCAGGTACTACGATAAGAGAATTGACACGGAACTTATCGCTCATCTTGCAATTCTGAGTCTGGGTAGCAACTACCGTGGTATCAGAGATAAAGGAGAGATTATCTCCAAAATAAGCTCCACCAACGATGATAGCTGTCATCATACCTGTATTAACGTCCATGGAGTGGGCGAGTCCCGCAGCTATCGGAACAAGTGCCACAACAGTACCTACACTTGTTCCGATGGATACGGAGATAAAGCAGGCTGCCAGAAACAGTCCCGGCAGAATCATGCTGGCGGGAAGAATGCTGAGTGCAAGATTGACTGTTGCATCGACAGCTCCCATCGCCTTAGCCGAAGCTGCGAAGGAACCTGCCAATACATATATCCACAGCATGAGCATCAGATTGTTGGCACCGGCACCCTTGCTATAGGTATCTACACGACTCTTGATGGGCATACCACCAGAAATCGCAATGGCATAGATACTGGAGATCATAAATGCCACGGTGAGCGACAAATTGGTATCCTTATGACTGGCATCTACCGAATAGACGGTGAATGCTACGATGAGGACAATCAACAAAAACAATGGCGACAACGCCAACAATCCTTTCTTATTACTCATGTTTCTTTTTAAGTTATTACAATGTTACTCCATTCTTGAAAATGGAAATCTCTCGATAGCCGTTGTACTCGTTGCGAGCTTCCTCGCCACTGGCAACTGCTATGATCTTATCGATGAACCTGTTTACCAACTCCTTCATATCGGTGCCTTCAACCAGTTCTCCGGCATTGAAGTCAATCCAATTTGGTTTGTTCTGGGCAAGCTTGCTATTGGTTGAAATCTTCATCGTTGGAACGAATGTTCCGAATGGGGTACCACGACCCGTTGTGAAGAGTACAAGCTGACAGCCTGCAGAAGCCAATGCGGTTGCTGCCACGAGATCATTACCTGGAGCAGACAAGAGGTTCAGACCTGTTGTCTCCAAACGGTCACCATACTGCAGCACGCCACTGACAGGAGCACGACCGCACTTCTGGGTACAACCCAGTGCCTTATCTTCCAGAGTAGAGATACCGCCAGCCTTGTTGCCTGGAGAAGGATTCTCACCAACAGGCTCACCATGACTGAGGAAGTACTCCTTGAAATCATTGATGAGATGAACGGTCTTGTCGAAGAGTTCCTTATTCTCACAACGGTTCATCAGAATAGTCTCAGCACCAAACATCTCTGGCACCTCGGTAAGGATGCTGGTTCCGCCCTGAGCAACCAACCAGTCTGAGAATTCACCAACGAGAGGGTTTGCAGTGATACCACTGAAGCCGTCAGAGCCACCACACTTCAAACCTACGCGAAGCTTGCTTACCGGTACCTCCTCACGCTTATCCTCCTTAGCCTTGGCATAGAGATCACGGAGAATCTTCATTCCCTCTTCGATCTCATCACCCTCAACCTTCTGTGTTACCAGGAGCTTGATGCGATCCTGATCGTAATCGCCCAACATCTTCATGAAGTCGTCAGGCTGATTGTTCTCACAACCCAATGAGAGAACGAGAACAGCACCAGCGTTCGGATGCAGACAGATATCACGGAGAACCTTGCGGGTGTTCTCGTGGTCGCCGGAAAGCTGAGAGCAACCAAAATTATGGTGCCAAGCGTGGATGGCATCAATGCCCTCACAGCCAGTCTCCTTCTTCAGAAGCTCTACGAGTTTCTCGGCAACACCATTCACGCAACCTACGGTTGGTACTACCCACACCTCGTTTCTTACACCTACTTCGCCATTCTTGCGTACATAGCCCTGGAAGGTACGTGATTCCTTGGGAATGTCCAACTGCTCATCTACTGGATTATAGGTATATTCCAGCGTACCGGCAAGGTTGGTCTTGAGATTGTTCTCATTCACCCATTCACCCTGCTTCAGATTCTGCTTGGCATGACCGATAGGGTAGCCATACTTGATGATGTTCTGTCCCTCGGCAGCATCATCGATGAGCACCTTATGACCAGCTGGAGTATCCTGCAAGAGAGTGATACTCTTGCCATCCACCTCGATAACCTCGCCCTTCTGCATAGGACGCAAACAAACCACTACCGAGTCGGCAGGGTTAATCTTGATAAAGCTTGATAGTTTCATTCTGTAGTTTTGTTTTTGTTTATTTATCATTTATAATTCTATTCTTGTCTCTTCATTTCCGCCTTAGATCTGCGTCCTGCGGTAGAAATCGATATTCTCCTTCATCAGCAGCTCAATAGGCATGTAATTCACCGGATTCACCTTCTTCTTGAGAACGATGGCACGGAAGAGGGTATCCACGCAATAGTAGCCCTGCATATAGGCATGCTGTGCGATGAGGAACGAGATACTGCCTTCGCGCAGACATTTTGCATTCTTGCCCACCATATCATAACCCATGATCTGTACATCACGACGATTGGACTTAAGGAGATAATCTCCCACGATATGCGCCTTCGATGTCATTGTTATACAATGATGTGTAGCAGGATGTTCATCAAAGTACTGACCCAGCATCTTCTGGTACTCGTTGCGGGTTCCATTGAGCGGAAGATCAAGCACATTGATGACAATCTGTGGGAAATGATCGTGCATATAATGACGGAATCCCACCTCACGGTTATCCTGCTGCTTGCTGACCACATGGCCATCCTTGGTCTGTCTCATCAGCATCACTTCTTTCTCATTGCCCGCAAGCATCATCAGCATCTTGGCTGCAAAGTAGCCAGAGCAGAACGAATCCTGTCCATAGAAGGAGAGAGGGCGCAAGTCTGGCATATAAGAATCGAGAAGGATAAATGGAATACCCTTTTGATGCAACTGGTCTGTAAAACCACGTGTCACTTCCAAAGATGATGGTACTATGATAACACCTTCCGGATTGGCATCAAGAATCTCTTGTGAAACAGCCTTGAAAGAATCCTCACTGGAACGCTCGTAGAATCGAATCTCTAAATCGATATGGAAATCCCGGCGCTGGTCTTCGCACTTTCGGGCACCTTCTTCTATCTCTTCCCAATAGGCTTCCGATTCATGCTTCGGTATCAGAAGATAAAAAGTATAAGCCTTGTTGTATGCCAATGCACTGGCATACATATTAGGTTGATAATTCATTTCCTTGAGCGCTTGTTCCACCTTCTCACGAGCCGGCTTCGACACGTTCGGGCGGTCGTGGAGCACACGGTCCACTGTTCCTACAGATACGCCTGCTCTTTCGGCGATATCCTTGATTCTGATTCTTTCGGCCATTGTTTTTAAGTTTATGGTTTGAGCACATCGCACGTACATTATTATATAATAGGAGACTTTTATCTTGAAAGACGGCAGCGTTCCTTTCATAACTGTGCGCACAAACTGTGCTTTTTTACTATGTTTTGTTGAACTGCTGGTTTGTGTGCGGTCACACCATCGGCATTCGGGCGCAAATATACAACATTTTTTTGAATTGTGCGAATGCACAGCTCTTTTTTTGCACAAAAATCGAAAAAAAAGGAGAAAAAAAGGGAAAAAGTGAGAAAAATACGAAAAAAATAGGGCGATAAATGAAAAAAACTGCGATTAAATTTTGGTATTCGAGAAATTATAGCTATTTTTGCCAACGGTTACGGACAACTACAATAAAATTGTCTATTAGTAAACAAACAACAAAAACAAAGAAATTAAAACTATCAAACAATGGCAAAGATTGTAACATTAGGCGAGATTATGCTTCGTTTGTCACCAGAAGGCAACGATCGTTTCATCCAGAGTGAGTCACTTCGCATCATCCCTGGTGGTGGTGAGGCTAACGTTGCTGTTAGCCTTGCTAACTATGGTCACGATGCATATTTCGTATCAAAGTTGCCAAAGCACGAGATTGGCCAGATTGCAGTAAATGGTCTTCGTCGTTATGGCGTCAACACAGAGTTTATCGCTCGCGGTGGTGATAGAGTAGGTCTCTACTATGCAGAGACAGGTGCTTCTATGCGCCCATCTAAGGTTATCTACGACCGTGCTCACAGCGCTATTGCAGAGGCTGATCCTTCTGATTTCGACTTTGACAAGATAATGGAGGGTGCTCAGTGGTTCCACTGGAGCGGAATTACTCCTGCTATCAGCGACAAGGCTGCAGAATTGACCAAGTTGGCTTGTGAGGCAGCTAAGCGTCATGGCGTAACAGTATCTGTTGACCTCAACTTCCGCAAGAAGCTCTGGACATCAGAGAAGGCTATCTCTGTAATGCGCCCATTGATGCAGTATGTAGATGTTTGCATCGGTAACGAGGAAGATGCTCAGCTTTGCCTGGGCTTCAAGCCAGATGCAGACGTAGAAGGCGGCAAGACTGATGCTGAGGGTTACTATGGCATCTTCAAGGGTATGATGGAGGAGTTCGGCTTCAAGTATGTCGTTTCTACGCTCCGTGAGTCTCTTTCTGCTACTCATAATGGCTGGAAGGCTCTTATCTATGATGGTAAGGAGTTCTATCAGAGCAAGCACTACGATATCAACCCTATTATCGACCGCGTAGGTGGTGGTGACTCTTTCTCTGGTGGTTTGATCCATGGTCTCCTGACTAAGGAGACTCAGGGCGAGGCACTTGAGTTCGCTGTTGCTGCTTCTGCATTGAAGCACACTATCCCTGGCGACTTCAACTTGGTTTCTGTTGACGAGGTTGAGAGCCTTGCTGGCGGTAACGCTAATGGTCGTGTACAGCGATAACACTTAACATTAAACATTTAACATTAAAACAAGAAAATGGCAAAGTTTAGCAAAATGCAGGTCATGGCAGCTATGAAAGAGACTGGTATGGTTCCTGTATTCTTCAATAAAGATATCGAAATCTGCAAGAACGTAATCAAAGCATGCTACGAGGGTGGCGTTCGCGTATTTGAATTCACTAACCGTGGCGATTTCGCTCACGAGATTTTCGGAGAGTTGGTAAAGTGGGCTGATAAGGAGTGCCCAGAGATGATCTTGGGTGCTGGTACTGTGGTTGATGCTGGTACAGCTTCCTTGTATCTCCAGTTGGGTGCAAACTTCATCGTTGGTCCTAACTTCAACCCTGACATTGCTCCTGTATGTAACCGTCGCTTGGTGCCTTATTCACCAGGTTGTGGTTCTGTAACAGAGATCAACAATGCTCAGGCAGCAGGTTGCGATGTAACCAAGGTATTCCCTGCAGGTAATGTAGGTGGTCCTTCATTCGTTAAGAATGTTATGGCACCATTGCGTTGGAGCAACATCATGGTAACAGGTGCAGTAGAGCCAACAGAGGAGAACCTTACTCCTTGGATCAAGGCAGGTGTTCTCTGTGTAGGTATGGGTTCTAAGCTCTTCCCTAAGGAGACTGTTGCTGCAGCAGATTGGGCTGCCATCACAGCCAAGTGCCAGGAAGCTTTGGGCTACATTGCTAAGGCACGTGCATAATCAGAATGCATAAAAGATTTCATCATATTTATGGCATCGCCATCATCTGTATGATGGTGGCGATGTTTGTTTTTTCAGCTTGTTCGCCATCGCATAAGGGCGAAGTAGATGAGCTGAATTATCTTTCTTATGCGCTTCACTATCGTAACCTTGATTCTACTAAAGTATTGGCAGAGAAGGCTTTGACTCTTTCCGAAGACTATCCTGCCGGATACGCAGAGGCTTGCAACAACCTGGCTTTTGTGGCTATTGCCAAGATGGATTACCATACTGCCAAGCGATGGCTTGACAAGGTAAACGAACGCAGTGACAACCAGATAGAACTCCTTATTGCCGACGTTCAGAATATGCGACTCTGTCAGCGTGAGGCCCGCAACAAGGATTTTTATAGCTTCAGGGAAAAAGCCATCCGTAAACTGCGAAGAATCGGTGAGGAAATAGATAACCTTCCTCTTCGAGAGCGTCATCGCGCCATTTATGCGAAGAGTGAGTTTGATATCGTTGCTGCCACCTATTTTTATTATGTACAGCTAGACAAGCCGATGCTCAATGCGCTGGCAGATCTTGACCCGGATGAAGTGGAACAGGATACGGCACAGTATCTCAACTATCTTTATAATATGGGAGCTGGTGGCGCCATTACTCATGGCACCCCACAAGAAATCTGTCAGGCGGAATTTGATATGCTCATTCGCCTCTACTTTTTGGCAAGTGGCAGCAATCCTTATCCATACTGGCAGGCAAACGCACTGCAATCTATCAGCGAACATATTCAGGATCCGGAACAGCGCGATTTCCTGGTAAAAAACAATCTGCCGGCATTCCAGTATCTCAATGTAGAACAGATGCCTTTGGAACTTCTGGCAGGAAACTTTGCGCAACGCGCACTCAATATCTTTTCTGAATATGGAGACGTTTACCAGACGGCAGGAGCATACCGCACACTGGCAGAATGTTACTGGCAGATCAAGGATTATAAATCGGCTGGCGAGTGCCTGAATAGGGCACTCAACCAGAACAGAGCCATCCAGCAGGCACCCGACCTGGTGGCATCTATCCGAGAAAGACTCAGCCTGGTTTATTCCGCCATCGATGATAAGCCGGAAAGCGATTATAACCGCAATATTTACCTCGATTTGCAGGAGCAGAGCCGACAGGATAGGCAGTTGGAAGCGCGTGCCACTCAGTTGGACAACAATGCCGTCCAGCTGAACACGATGATTGCTGCGGTAATCTTTATGATTGTCCTGGTTGTGGTCTTGCTCCATGTATTCGACAGAATGAAACGCCGCAATACCAAGGAAAGTTCTGTAGAATCCCTACTGATACCTTTACATGAATGGGAAGAACAGAACATACAGCATATCAATGCGTTATCAGAAAAGCATGAAGAATTGGAAGAAGCCAAGAATATGGTCCAGCTTCATATATCTGACAATAGACGCCGCAACCTGGAACAGCGTGCCAAGCTTTCTCTGGTCAATAGCATCACCCCGTTTATCGACCGTATGATCCATGAGGTAGATAGGCTGATGAAGGGTGATGATTCAGAAGAAGTGAAACAGGAGCGATATACCTATATCTCTGAGTTGACTGATAAAATCAATCAATATAATTCCATTCTCACCGATTGGATACAGATGCGCCAGGGAGCCATCAATCTCCGCATAGAGAGTTTCCCGCTCCAGCCACTTTTCGATATTGTAGCCAAAGGAAAAATGAGTTTTCAAATGCGTGGGGTCAAACTGACCGTACTGCCTACAGATGCTATGGTAAAGGCAGACCGTACGCTGACACTATTCATGATTAACACCATCGCCGACAACGCCAGGAAGTTTACACCTGCAGGAGGTGAGGTCGTGGTAAGCGCCAAGAGCCATCAGACATTTGTGGAAATATCTGTAAAAGATACGGGAAAAGGTATGGATGAAGAAACACTGGAACATATCTTCGACCGTACCTATACCGGCGGACATGGATTCGGATTGCTCAACTGTAAGGGAATCATTGATAAATACAAGAAAATCAGTTCGCTTTTCTCTCCTTGTAATATTCAGGCAGAGAGTGAGCCTGGAAAGGGTAGTAGGTTCACTTTCCGACTGCCTTGCGGTATTCGGAAAATGCAAATGATACTGATGCTTGCCTTGATGCTGATAGGTTGTAATATCCCATCTGCCGTACAGGGAAGCATCCGGAATAAGGTCTCTATGCACAGAACTGACAAGCACAGAACTGACAGGCACAGGGGCAATAAGCAGACATCGCGATTGCTGCAAAAAGCAGCATCCTATGCCGATAGTGCCTATTTCAGTAATATCAATGGTACCTACGAGCGGACCCTGGCTATGGCAGATTCGTCTCGCAGCTATCTCAACCGATACTATCTGACATTGAATCCTGATGGGAAATATCTGATGGTGGCACATCCCATGAAAGGAACCGCTGCCGAAATCCAATGGCTGCACGACAGTTTGCCAACCAACTACGAGATCATACTCGATATCCGTAATGAGAGTGCCGTGGCAGCGTTGGCGCTCCACAAATGGGAACTATACGATAGTAACAACAAGGTATATACACAGCTTTTCCGTGAACGGAGTGCGGATAATTCGCTCGATAACTACGTAAGAACCATGCAGACTTCAGAAAACTCGAAGGCGGTAGCCATCGTCTTGCTGATTATCCTGCTGTTACAATTGCCACTGGCATACTATCTGCTATACTATCGCCACATCCTCCGTTATCGCTATGCCGTAGAAAAGATCAATGGCATCAACAAGGTGTTGCTCAGTGGTGATTCCAACACGGATAAGCTGAAACAGATTACCGGAATCTGGACTCCATCCGGCAGCAATAACATACGTAACGTTCAGCTTTTTCCTCAGCTCAACAAGGTGGTGGAACGTATCTCGCAGGCACTGAAGCAAAGCATTGATATGCAGCAGAATGAGGCTACGAATATAGAAATGGCTGAAGACGAACTGCATCGTGCCGAGTATGAAAACGGAAAGTTGCACATTGCCAATTCCGTACTCGATAACTGTCTCTCTACGCTCAAGCACGAAACGATGTATTACCCATCGCGAATCAGACAGCTTATCGACAGCACCCCGGAGGATGTTACTTCCCTGCAGGAGTTAGTGGATTACTACAAGGCAATATACACGATGCTCAGCGCACAGGCAATGGAGCAGGTGGAAGGAACCGTGAAATGCGACGCTGACTTGCTGGCATATCTCAGGAAACTGATCACTGGCGGAGTGAAGAACTTCACTTATCAGGAAGCAACCTCATCATCCGCCTATGTCACCTGCCAGTATATCCTTCACGATATTCCATTTGACGCAACCCGGCATCCACATCTCTTCACACCGCTCACCAGCGATATGAAATATCTGGTGGCGCGCCAGATTGTGAGAGAAATAGGGGAGGCAACCAACCTGCGTGGCTGTGGCATTCTTGCCAAGCCGTCATCTGATGGCAAACTCATGATAGAAATCGTTTTACCTGAAAAAATAATAAAGACAAAGACATGAATAAATTTAAGGTTATTATAGTAGAAGATGTGCCTCTGGAATTGAAAGGCACAGAAGGAATCTTCAAGAACGACATACCCGAAGCAGAAATCATCGGCACTGCGGATAGTGAAATTGCTTATTGGAAACTCATCAAACAGCAAAAGCCCGACCTGGTACTGCTTGATCTTGGCTTGGGTGGCTCCACCACTGTTGGAGTAGAAATTTGCCGTAGTACAAAGGAACAGTATCCTGATGTGAAGGTCCTGATCTTTACCGGTGAGATTCTCAACGAGAAGTTATGGGTAGATGTGCTCGATGCAGGCTGTGAAGGCATCATCCTCAAGAGCGGAGAATTGCTGACCCGTGGTGACGTGGCTTCCTGCATGAGTGGTAAGAAGCTGGTTTTCAACCAGCCGATTCTCCAGAAGATAGTAGATAGATTCAAGCAGAGCGTAGGAAGCCAGCTGATGCATCAGGAGGCAATGATCAATTACGAGATTGATGAGTACGACGAGCGATTCCTCCGCCATCTCGCCCTGGGTTATACCAAGGAGCAGATCACGAACCTGCGAGGTATGCCATTCGGAGTGAAGAGTCTGGAAAAACGGCAGAATGAACTCGTACAGAAGCTCTTCCCTGATGGTAATAACGGAATGAGCGTGAATGCGACCCGACTCGTGGTACGTGCCTGCGAGTTACGTATCATCGATATTGATAATTTGCAGGCTGATGAAGAATAGTCATACATTCAGCAGGATATTTGGCTATGCCATGTTCCTGCTGATACTGGCACAGATCGTACTGATGCTGGCTTCATGGCTCATCACTGCCGCTATGCCCGATGTCTTTCCCAGGTCATTGCTCAGTCCGGAAGGTATCCGATGGTTCTTCGGCACTTTCACCGCCAACCTGCAGTCACCTTGGCTGGTATGGCTGTTGCTGATCAGCATTGCCTGGGGAACGCTACGGGCTAGCGGCTTGTTAAAATACGATCATAAGGTTTACCGACAGCGCAATGCCTTGCGGTTGGTTTGCCTGGAATTCGTCCTGTTTATCGGTGTGATGCTGTTGCTCACACTCATCCCTCATGCCATCCTGCTCAATGTGATGGGAGGATATGCCTCCAGCAGTTTTTCCAGAAGCATCTTGCCCTATATCTGTTTTATGGTCATTGTCATGGCACAGTCTTTCGGCGTAGTCAGCCAAAGACTGAACAGTATTGAGGCAATGGGAGAGGCGATGGCGGATGGGGTACGCCTGTCAGCTCCTCTCTTTATCATCTATATACTTGTCATTCAATTATATAGTTCTGTAGATTATCTTTTTTGATGATCTTTGATAGTACATCAATTCATCATACTAAAAAATCAAAGGGGCATCCCAATCACTTGGAATGTCCCTTCTTTTGGTATATATTTGGTTTGATAAATTGGTCTTAACTATCTTCTGCCACCGAATGAACCGCCGCCATTATTGCTCTTGCTACGGGAAGAACCACCTCCAAAGGAACTGCGGGCACCATTGCTGCCTCCGCCAAAGGAACGGCTTCCACTGTTGAATGAACGGCTGTTATTCAACGAATTGCCGCCACGGTTTCCACCGAAAGATCCCCTGCTTGGAGTGCTGGAACGTGGAGTGAAACCATTATTAAACGAACGGCTGTTGTTGGTAGAGCCACTGCCGAATCCGCTTCGGTTATAACCTCCGAAAGAACCACCGCCACGGACACCATTTCCAAAGGTAGCATTATTTTGGCGACTGTTGCCGAAAGAATGATCACGTGTAACCGTAGTTCTTGTACTGCTCTGACGATTGAGGTTACCGAACGTCTTGCCACGACCATAATCGCCACGGTTGAATCCATCGCGCATACCGAATCTTGGTTCCTGACCTCGAACACCGATAGGGCGAGGACCGCCGAATTCACGTCCGTGATACCAGCTTCTGCCACCATTCATTCTCCAGCTGTGTCCACCACGATATACTGCATAGAAATGAGGTCTTCCGAAGAAGAAGTAATCTCTGCGCGGGTAGCGTGCATAGATGCCGAAGTGGAAGTATCCACCATCCCAGTAAAGAGGACGGTAGAAATAGCTTGCGGCACAGAATGAGCGATACTGCCAATCCAGAAGGATGTAGCTCAAGTCGAGATTACGCTGGCGCCAATAGATGCCGTAGAGATCGTCGTAAGTATCTACGCCCATCAGATAGTCGAGGTTGATTTCATAAGCTGCCTCATACTGATCATCTGTCAGATTCAGCTCGTAAGCCATTTTATCTGTCAGAAACAGAGCCTGCTGGCGAGCCTGTTCATAACTCATTGCTGATGCAGAAGTGAATGTCATCATGAACATTGCTACTAGTGCTATGATTAACTTCTTCATAATCTTATCTTATTTTATATGTTAAACTTCCATTTTCCAGGAAACCATCAGATTCCAGAATCATCGTCAATTCCGTCATCTTTCTGATTTCTGCTGCAAAGATAAGGCGATTTATGGAGGTATAGTAAGGATTTTCCCTAAACCGATAGAGGAATTTCCCTAAACGATGCTTTTCATAACCACTATTTATCATAACGTCCCTTATGTTGGTAATAGAGTAGTATTTCATTATCTTTGCACTCGTTTTCAGTTACTTATGTTTCTGAGTTATTTGTTTGTTTAATTAAAGTGTAAAGTTATATGAAATTGATGTTAGTTAGGGATTCATTCACTTCAAGTTCTACGGATGGTGTTTTATTTGTTAATTCTCGTCCGTTCTGTAATACTCTTGAGCCTGCTCAAGGTAAAAAGGTTAAATACGGCAAAGGTTGTTGTATTGCTCCTGGCATTTACTCAATTGTTTTCCATTACTCTCCAAAGTTTTGTAAGTATATGCTTACTCTTTGCGGTGTTCGTGGTCGTTCTGGTATTCTCATTCATTCAGGCAATACTCCGAAAGATACTTTAGGTTGTATTCTTGTAGGTAAGCGTGAAAATATTAGTGTTCTTTCTAATTCTCGTTCTACCTTGGATAAGCTTTTCGATTGTTGTTTGGATGCCTTAAATTGTAGACAACCGATTTCAATTATTATCAAAAATAAATAAGTTATGTTTAAGAAGGAAGAAGTTATTAAAGTTATTATTAAGGCAGTTCTTTACGCTATTACTGCGCTGGCTGCTCAGTTGGGTTATTCATCGTTTTAGTGATTATGAAAGATAGTATTAAGGAATATGTTAAGCGTTTTAGGCAGAAAGTTACCCCTGCTATGCGTTGTTACCATCCACTTCGCATTTTTAATGCTGTGAGAGGTGATTTTGAATGGCATAACTGTGGCAAGTGCCCTTACTGTCTTAAGATGCGTTCTGACGAATTGACGCAAAGATGCTATAAGGAGACTGAACAACATCCTTATGCTATCTTTTTCACTCTCACTTATGATAATGAGCATATTCCCTATTTAGAGCGTGTTGGTAAATGGTGGATACTTCGTAACCGTAGCGAAGTAGTTGATGGTGAAAGTACTGTTATTATTCACGATTCTGAGGTACAAGGTGTACACCCTATAGAGTCTAATGAATGCCCCATTGATATCGATTGTTTCGGTGTCCTTTGGAAGCAGGATATTATTAATTTTAAGAAACGTCTGTTTATAAATCTCAAAAGATATGTTAACCGCAATAAAAAATATTATACAAGTCTTTTCGTTAATGGCAAGCTTAAAGAAGAGCCACTTTTCCGAATCTTCATTAATGGCGAATATGGACCAACTACCTTGCGTCCACATTACCACGGTATTCTGTGGTTTAATGAAAAGTGTTTGGCAAACGATTTTCTTGACTCCTACAAGAATAGCTCACAATCTGCCGATAGAGACTATTGGCACGGTCTTATATACGAGAGTTGGCAGATGTGTAGTCCGGATAGATGCGACTCACAACACGTCTCAAAAGCTGCTCCTTCCTACGTTGCGAGCTACGTTTGTAGCACATATAGTCTGCCTGATGTTCTTCAGGCTAAACCCTTCCGTCCAAAGGTCTTGGCAAGTAAAAACCCTATTATTGGTTCTTACAAAGTTAGCCCAGATGTGCTTACAGATGCACTCTTTAATGGAACTATCCTTTATCCTCAATGGAATGATGACGAGAAGTCCTTTACCGAGTACCCTCTACCCTACTCGTATTTGCTTAGATACTTCCCTAAGTGTGAAGCATATAGCGTTTCGGATATTAATGATAAATTATCAATATTTGCTAAGTATGAAGCAGAAAGGTATGTAAAAAGACCTATTGTCAGACGTGGTTTTTTCGACCAAAAGAAACAAGACTTGGTTTGTTATGATTTCAATCAGGATTATAAGGATACCCCTTATAACGATTACTATCGCTATCAAAATAGCCGATTCCATCGTATGTTGAAGTATTGGTGTTCTCGCTCCTTTGATGTTCCTGAACGTGATAATTTAGGTAATCTTACAGGTCGTTATGTTTCTCTTAGGTTGACTCCTCGTCAATATATAGAGTGTCTTGATAGATTATATAGTAATCTTGAGTTATACAAGTTGTCTAAGTTCTATGCTGAGCAAGAGGAGTTATTGGATGGTTCTCGAAATACATATAATGAGTATCTATTTACTCAGCGTTTTCAGGCTAAAATCTATCTTCTCAGTTATTATCCTGAGTTCGTTCACTCTCTTCCTAGGGTGCTTACTCCTGCCGTTAATAGGTTTCAACTTAATCGACAGTTAAATAATTTTGGTCTCTGTATCTCAGATATTTATAATGGTCTTGAGTTGTCTTCTGCCGTTTTGGATTTCTTATATAATAACACAATTAATATGAATTTCCGTGTTAATATTACTCAAAAGTGTATTGACCGTAACAAGTCTAAAAAGTATAAAGAGTTTTATGCCCGCCAAAAGGGTATTATTTATTAATTAATATATTTTATTATGGTTAAGTCAGTTTTACAAAAACCGCTTTCGATTTCAAATGTATCTCGTAATGCGTTTGATGTAGGCTATAGTAACAAGTTTACTAGCAGTCTTGGTATGTTGTTGCCGTGTTTCGTCCGTGAGTGTAACCCTGATGAGCATTACCGCATTAATGCCCGTATGTTCACTCGTACTATGCCTATGAACTCGGCTGCGTTCATTCAGTGTACACAACATATTGAGTTCTTCTTTGTGCCTTATCGCCTTTTGTGGCGTGATTTCCCTCAGTTTGTGACTGGTACAAAGTATCCTACTTCGTTGTATGATTCTAAGGTTTCTGCCGATTCTCCAAAGTTCGATTTGTCAAAGGTTTATAATTCTTTTAAGAGAAAGTTAACCGCTTCCAATCCTACCCCTTCAGCTGGTCTTGGTACTGATTTGTTAGGTTATCCTAAGATTCAGAATGCTATGCGTTTGCTGGATTTGCTTGGTTATGGTTGCTATTATACTCCTGAAGCTAAAGATTTTGCACCTGCTGCTATGAACCCTTTCCGTTTGTTGGCTTATCAGAAGATTTGTGCCGACTTTTATCGTGTTGCTAATTGGGAAGATAACCGTGTTAAGTCTTGGAATATTGATGGTCTTAATATCGACCTTACATCATCTTGGAATTCTGTTACTTTGCAGAACTTCTTGGATAATTATCTCGCTTTGAATTATCGTCCTTGGAAAAAAGATTTGTTTACTATTGCTAATACTCAGTTTCAAGGTGCTGATTTCTTGAGTAATAGTTTTGCTGCTCCTGGTTTTCCTCGTCAGGAGGGTTCAGAATACACTGGTATGTATCCTAATACTTCTGATATAGACGGTAAACAAGGTATCGTTATTGGTTCTTTAGGTTCAAAAGGTGTATCTTTGACTATGGCTAATCTTCGTAGTGCCTTTGCGCTTGACAAGCTTTATCGTCTTATGTCTCAGGCTTCGGATGGTGATTATAAGTCACAGATTAAGGCTCGATATGGCTTTGATGCTTACGCTCCCCAGATGCGTTGTCAGTTTGTTGGCTCTGCTAGTAGCGTGATTCAGGTTAACCCGATAACATCTACCGCTGATACTCTCACATCTTCGGATAATGCCTTTGAGGGAACTCCCGTTGGTCGTATCTACGGAAATGGTGTTGCACAAGGTTCTGATACTTTCGAGTTTGATACCAAAGAACACGGTATCCTGATGGGTATTTGTTCTTTTGTGCCTGATGTTGATTATAGTTCTTATGGTGTTAACATCTTTAACAAGAAGCTTTCATCCTCTGAGTATTTTCAGCCCGAGTTCGATAACTTAGGCAAGCAGCCTCTTGATGCTACTGCTCTGTATCTTGCCAAAGTCCCTGGTCCAGGCGGTATTTATTCCCCTGCCGTTCTCGGTTGGATTCCTCGTTATGCTGAGTATAAAACCCATATTGATGAGGTACACGGTCAGTTGAATGGTAATATTTATCGTTCTGCTAGTGGTGAGCCAACTCTTTCTTCTTGGACCGCTCCCCGCTTAGCTGGTTTTGAGGATGATAAAGCGTCTTTTTGGTGTAAGGATGGTTTTTCAAATAACTTCTTCTATATCAATCCTGCTTTGTACAATAGTATCTTTGTCAATCAGTATGAGGGATTTCAGTCTCAAGACCAATTTATCTGTGAAGTTAATAATAATGTTCAAGCCGTTTTGCCTATGTCGGTTAGCGGTGAGCCTTTAATTTAGTTAGCATATGAATTATAGTAGTTATTTTCTGCATTGTTATACTGCTGCTCCGTCTCCTTCTTATGAGGTGCACCCTGAGAAAGTTATTAATCAGGATCAAATGAATGCTCTCTGTCCTCTTGATGAGACAACAGGTAAGCGTTGTGAACCGCTTGTCCGTGCTCTCGACCCTTCTTGTAGTGATTCTGAGCGTCAGTCCCTTTTAGCTTCTCTTCAGCTTGTTAAGACTTCGTCAGGTTACGAGTCTTTGTCTGATGATGTTAAGTTGCAGATTTGTAAGTTGCGTTCTTTACAGACTCCTAGTGAGTTAAAGGATTTTGTAGGTTTTGTAAATCAGATTTGTGATAGTCTCGATGTTGAGACTCCTGAGACTCCTGAGACTCCTGAGACTCCTGAGACTCCTGAGACTCCTAGTGATAACGTTTAATATCTATTTGCCCACTACCGATGTAGTGGGCTTAACTCTTTAAATATCAATTATATGGGTTCGTTTCTTTCAACTTTAAGTGGTATTGCTTCTGCGGTGTCTCCTATTCTCGGTGCCGGTGCTTCTCTTCTTGGTTCTCATAAGGCGCAAAAGGCTAGTTATGAAGCTATTGACCGCCAAAATAGCTTTAACGAGTATATGTACAATAAGTACAAAAACCCCGTTAACTCTAGTAAATTGCTTCTTCAGGCTGGCATTAACCCTGCATTTGCCTATGGTAATATAGCTAGCAATATGGGTTCTACTCCCGAGCAAACTACACCTGCCGATACGTCTGCAACACGTGACGCTATTCCAAACGCTGTTAATGCTTTCGCCCAGATGCAGCAATCTAACCTTGTCCGTTCGCAAGTCACACGTCAGGAGATTGACAATAACTATGCAGCTGCCGAAAAGGCTGCTCAGATTGCTAAGATGGTGCAAGAGACTACAGGTCTCAAGTATGATAATTATCTCAAAAAGTCCTCTCAGGATATGCAGTTGAATATCCTCAAGCAAACTGAACAACAAATGTATACCAAGACCTATGCTGATAACTTGCTCGCTCAAGGTTCTGCGTGGGATTTGGCAACTAAGCAAATGTATGCTCGTATCGGTCAACCTTTGCAGTTCCAAAAGTATAGATTAGAGATTGCTTATACTGCTGCTCAGATTGCTTATCAGCAAAAGGTAAACAAGTGGTATGATAAGATGAGTAAAGCACAAATGGATTCGCTTTATACCAATGCTGCTGCTGCCATTGTTGGTGCTCGTGCGTCTGCTCAGAATGCGGTTACTAATGCTAAAGTTGGTGCATCTCAGGCTTATAACTTGGATACTGATTCTTTTGTAAAAGGTCAGCAAAATACTCGTGATTCTCGTTTGTTTAATGTCACTTTAAAGTCTCTTCGTTTAGGTGTTCAGGAAAATCAGATGAAATTTAATTGGTGGCATAATTCAGGTTGGTTTAACGACTTTGTTTGGCATTCAGGTAATACTCTTCAACATTTTAACCCAATAAAATTTGGGTTCAAGTAATATTTTTCTTTTTTTTTCGTTATCTCTATTATGAGACACGGTTTATTATATTATTTGATTTGCACTATACTTATTATGTTTATAGTGTTTGTTTTGTTAGGTATTTTATGCTCTGTATTTGCTTATGCAAGTATGTAAATTAATTAGGCAGTCATTTATATGGCTGCCTTTTTTCGTCTTTAACTCAGTCCGCTAGGCTAAAACAAAACAAAGAGAGTTTCAGTTCAGGAGACTTCCCCCCATTTGCCCAAATTGGAAGCCATGTTATGGCTTCGCCGGTACGGCAATGCGAAAACTTTGATAGCTTCTCCTTTTGATTTTTGTTCGTGGTTCCTGAAATATTTTATTATCTAGTGGTCGAATCGTAGCGCAGCGGAGATTTGATTACTAGAGAATAAAATATCTTAGGTCGCACAAAAACCCTTGCGGGTTGCTTTTCTGAGCGTGCGCAGCCCTCCCGTAGGCTCAAACAGTTATATTTCGGTTTTCACGAAGTGCGATTGCCCCCGCCAATCGCCAACCTACCCTTGTCCTTGAAAGGAAAACCGACACACACGTAAATAATGCTATCTCTACATAGCATTTCACGTGAAACATCGTAAAAGTAAACTAATATTTGTTAACATAACGTCCCTTAAAAGTAAAATAATAGGGGCTCTCTTCTTACTTAGAAAGAGAGCCCAACTTATAGCTTATTTCAATACAAACACCTTGGTTTCGTGAGCTTTCACGGTGCCTTTCCATCTGTTTGCCTTCTTGGCAATGTCGCGATGCTGCCATACATCTCTTACCAGATACTTGCCGTTTAAGCCCAACTGCTTGAAATCTGCCTGAATAGACTTATCTTTATCACCACAGTTAAGAATGGCAACGGCATGAGAACCATTTGCCAAAGGACGAACATAAATCTGATGATCAGCCTGATTTACCTTGCGCTCAGCAGCCTTGCCCAACGGATCCTGATCAATGGCGATGATTTCCTTGTTCAGGAGAATGCGCTTATCCTCAGCAGAAAGCTTTCTGAGATCGTTGCTCAATGCCAGTACTGATGACATCATACACCACATACTCATCTGGGTCTGATACTCAGTATAGCTGCAGCCAACACCACCCAGATCACTGGATGGTCCGCCCTTGCCATTCAATCCCACAACCAGCATATCCATATCAGGCCACTGTCCGTGGCGAACATCCTTGGCGAGCGGTGCTGTGATATTCACGATATCGAGAATACCCATACCGCCTTGCTTCACGATATCTTTCCACATATCTCTTACATCATAGCTGGTTCTCCAGAGCGAACCGCCTACCTGCTCGCACCATTCTTCGCAGTTGCGCTGTCCCCATTCGCAGATACCTAGAACGATGTTTCTACCCGATTTGCTCAAAGCCTGAGCCATCGTATGATAGCGTTTACGGGCTGTGGCACTGTCCTCCGGAGCATTGCAGTAGTCATATTTCAGATAGTCGATACCCCATGAAGCAAAGGTGCGGGCATCCTGCTCCTCGAAACCATAACTGGCTGTCCATCCACCGCAGGTAAGCTGGGCTGCATCAGAATAGATACCCAACTTCAATCCCTTGGAGTGTACATAGTCGGCAAGCGCCTTGATGCCATTCGGGAACTTCTGAGGGTCTGGAATGATGTTATTATGGCGGTCACGACCTCCCTGCCACAAGTCATCTATAAAGATGTATTCGTAACCGGCATCGCGGAAACCGTGTTCTACCATGGCATCGGCAGTTTCCTTGATCAGCTGTTCACTGATGTCACCTTTAAAGAGGTTCCATGTCATCCATCCCATAGGAGGAGTTTTTGCTAATTGGTTGCGCTCCAGCAGCGTTTCGCTTTTCTGGGCAAAAGAAGATGTAGCCAATAAGGCTGCAAAAGCAATAGATAAGATTTTCTTCATATTGAATTTTAATTATATGGTTTATTCCAATATGCAAAGGTACATCTTTTTTCTAAAAAAACGTTAGTTCTTAAACATATTTAATACTTTGTTCCCCTTACATTCGCCATTATTTCATACCTTTGCAAAAAAATAACAAAAAGAAGAAGATATGAAAAAGAAAGATAGTATGACAGGATGGCTCATGAAATGCAGTAGCAGCTGTCTGATATTCATGGGATGCAGTCTGATGATTACGGGATTCTGCCTGCTGTTGACAGGATGTACGGAAAAAGCCAGGAAGGTGGAAAAGAAGAATATCAAGGTGGAAATAATCTCTGTAGGAAATACAAACCTGGGGGGAACGAAAGACTATGTGGGTACCATCGAGGAAAAGATGGGGTCAACACTCAGTTTCGAAATTGCCGGAAATATCACTTCCATCCGTGTAGATGAAGGTGACAGAGTCAGCAAGGGCCAGTTGCTCGCCACCATCAACCCTACTACCGTGAAGGAGGCTCACCGGGCTACCCTCACCACC
>ENA-UEOZ01000257-UEOZ01000257.1-human-gut-metagenome-genome-assembly--contig:-NODE-257-length-41100-cov-297.407747_pt1 | contig 41100 bp, 22 predicted proteins | sample MGYA00242898_ERZ507912 | MGnify/ENA primary metagenome ERZ507912 (study PRJEB26167, sample SAMN06115410) | human gut metagenome | host: Homo sapiens | place: China:Chongqing | collected 2016-04-27... | reverse complement strand
GCCATTTTAAGCCCTTATGACGAATTGTTTAACATAAACTAAAATTTTAAGATGAAAAAAGATATGCCCTTAGAGGGGCTTAGGTGGAGTCGTGATAGCGGTTCTGCCCTCTATGATACACCCCAAAACGGCCGTTCTCGGACGGGCTGGGGGGATGTTATTGTTTTGGGGTATAATACTTCACAGTGGTATTTGTTGCATCTTTCTTCCAGTTGGCAGGAAGATAATCACTATTTGTTTCTAACGCATTATAGGCAGCCTCATCTTTTACTATGAGTGTGCGTGTAATTCCATCCTTTGTTCCAGCACCGTCCAACCAATAATTAAAGGAAGAAGATGTATTTTTAATTTTGTCGCTTGGTGCCAACATTGTGACAGATGACAAATTCTCACAACCATTGAACATATTACAGTAACAGGCTGTCGCTAATTCTGTAGCAGTTAATTCTGGTGCAGAGGTGAGACTTGTACAACCATAGAACATTTCATAATAGCAGTAACCAGCTAATTTTTTAGCAGGCAATTCTGGTGCAGAGGTGAGACTTGTACAACCTCCGAACATACCAGAATAGCAGTCATCTGCTAATGTTGTAGCAGGCAATTTAGGTGCAGAGGTGAGCTTTGTACAAAGTCTGAACATGCTATCATAGCAGTAATTTGCTAATGTTGTAGCAGGCAATTCAGGTGCAGAAGCGAGATTTGTACAACTCCAGAACATTTCTCGATAGCAGCTATTTTCTAATGTTTCAGCAGGCAAATCTGGGGCAGCCGTGAGACTTGTACAACCTGCGAACATACTATAATAGCAGAAGTCTGCTAACGTTGTAGCAGGCAATTCTGGGGCAGAGGTTAATACAGCGCAATCTTTGAACAAATAACAGAATCTGGCATTGTTGGTCTCTACTATATTATAGTTTCTCCAGTCCAGCAGCGTGCGGATGTCGCCTGTGCAAGCTACATTCACATTATTATCAGTAAATGTGATGGTTGAATATGTAGACCATTCAGACGCAGTTCCATTAATGTTCGTGCCACGCAAGCGAAGGTCGCCATTTGCTCCACCGAAGGTGACTTCTTCATTTGCCACAACATTTTCCCATTTGCCATTATTCACAGAATACTGAAGCCCAGAGATGGTGTAATCATCTGTGATTGTCATCATAAACTTTTGCTCCCCATTTGCCTTAAAGGTGATGTATGGGGTAGGGCATTCTTCTGTTTTACCTCCAGTAATATCCCCCGTAGTCCAATCTGCCACGTAGATACCGGAAACAGATACCTTGTCCTTACCCACGGTGAGCTGATAGGTATAGCTATTGCCGGCTGTGAGAGCAGGGATGCCGGCGAGCGTTTCTGTTGTTGTTTTGCTTTCTCCTTCTGCTACATCAAGAGAGAGGAAGGTTGCGGAGTTTTGGGCTTCGCATGGCTTGATAAGGGCATAGAACTTCTTATCGCTGTGCTTAAACGCTTTCACACCACAGATGCTGAGGCTATTGACGTTATCAATATTGGCTCCGGCATACTGGTCCTTGAAGCCATCAATCATTACTACCACTCTCGCCATTTTTCGCTCCATGGTGAGTGTGAGGTTATTGCTATTGTTGGTGTTGGTTTGCGGACCGCTAAACGACATGAAGTCGGCGGCAGCAAGCGATTCTACGCTGGTGTATTCCGTAGGCTGGGTGATGGTACCATTGAACAAAGAAGGATAGTAGGCGGTGAAATTCATCGTCTCGCTTTCCCATTTCAGGAACTTGCTGCCCTGTGGCTGCCATTCATTGTTGTTTAACTGATAGGTTACGGCATCCTGGCCATCAGCCTGGACGCTGATCATATCACCATCTTAAATTTCTTCTGCGCTTCGGCATCCCCCAGCGGAAAGCTGCGGGTGAAGCCATTGGCAGATGCTTTACCTACTTGCGCAGTGATGCGCACAGCGTTAGGGTCGCTGTGGAACGCTGAGAGGAGGTCTTCTGACTCGGAGCAGGAAGACAGCGCCAGAATCATGGTCATTGCTGCGAGAGCAATCATGTAAAGTTTTGTTCTCATATTCTTTAATTATTTAAATTTTAGGCTTTTTATTTCCATGGTACAAATATAGCATTTTTTTCCGAAAAACGGTGTCGTGATTTTCGAAAAAGGTGTCTACTTCCTATGTTCAAGGTGTCGCATTGGTACCAATGCGACACACCAATTAACATAAAGATACATATAAATACGTATTTTAGCGCATATATTCAAGGAGCCTCATCACAGGGCGTATTTTATGGTATGTAAAGATAATGCTACAAAAAATTAAGTTTCGCAAATGACTTCCGGTCCCCGAAGGGGGCGAACCACATCCAGTCTTGCTCCTGTTCGCCCCCTTTGGGGACGATAGAGAGAGTATGTCTGCTATCCGCAGGTTCCATTCCCTTCGGTCATTCCACCCGCGGTTATTCACATTCGCCCCCTTCGGGGACGGTAGAATGCTACTTGCGAAACTTCTGTAATATAATTCAAGTATATTCCATAATGCTATGCTTTATTATTATCGTTCACAAAGATAATCTTTCTGAACGATAATTCTAAATATTTGAGCTACAATTAGTTGCTTGCTATTGTTATTTAACTATTAATCGGGGATTTCATCACCAATCATCTGTGGAATCTTCGTGACTTTAAATCCAAACCAAGAATCTGTGTGAATCTGTGAAATCTGTGGGACAAAGAATAGGGGATTGTCAAGTATAGTCTTAAAAAAAGGAGCATTTCAAAACTTGCCATCCAGATGGCAATGAGGCAGGAAATCTGCCCCTTACTGAGGGCTTGGGCTGCGATTTCGAGGTTGAATGGGCTACGAGTGTACGGTCGTAAACCTGCGACCGTACGGTTATATAGTGTATGCTCGTACACTCGTAGTGCTACGACCGTACACTTGTAGGGTATTCAACCGTACACTCGTAGAAAAATGAATGGCTTCGAATTTTTTACATTCTTCTAACCAATTGATTTGCAGCGAGAAACGAAAATCCTTCATATTTCCGGTATTTCAGATAAAATATTTCCCGGCGGAAAATACGGGAATTATGGTACGTTTTAGTTGAAAATTTGTATACTTTTATTTGCATTATCTGTCACCATACTGCCCCGCAGAAAGGAAGTTATCAATCAGCACGGCTCGCACAAACAAACGCCTGCATACCGCATAGAAGACAGGATTCCACCACAGAATACATGTTTTTTTGTTACATTATCGGTTCAATTTGGTTCATTTTAGTCCAAACGGCATTTTTTTCTCCTTTATATTTTGCTCATTCAACATTTTTATTTATCTTTGCAGGGATTTAGTAGAAATGTCTTCTTTCAACGAAGATTCCGTTAAAAACTATTATTGTAAGAACTATTATAAATTGTTTATATGATGAATAATAACTACTACAGAGGGAATGTGCTGGTAAGACGACTGGTAACATGCATGGACATCGTTATCTTAAACGTTTTGCTGTTTGCCTATACCAAGTATGGTGCAGAATTGGTTCCCGATTATTTTGATGAAGCAACGAAGATTACGGCTTTCGTTGCCAATGCTGCCTTACTCCTGAGTGAGTATTATTACTCCACCATCATCCATGTAAGAAAGATCGGTTTCCTGCAGGTATTGAAGCGCACGCTATGCCTGGCTGCATCCACCACCTTCTGGTTCTTTGTCTTCGTAAGACTGCTCAGCCATGGAGGTCAGATGTTCTCTTTTGCATTCATCTTCGGCATATCATTTTATTTTTTACTGGTTATATCCCGACTCTGCGAACTCTCACTCCTCAAATACTACCGTTCCAAGGGACGCAACAGCCGCACGGTTGTCTTTGTGGGCAATGACCCGGCAGTGGGAGAGATGTATCGGACGATGACGGAGGATCCTTCGGCTGGTTATATCGTGAAGGGATATTATGCTGATGCCGATATGGCCAAGGCTCCAGAGGGACTGAAGAGGATAGGAACCATGCAGGATTTCAATAATAACATGTCTTCCACCATCAACAATACCATCTATGGTACTCCTAACGCCATCGACGACGTGTTCTGCTGCCTGTCGCATACAGAATCCGATCAGATTGTGAAGATTATGCAGTTCTGCGACAAGAACGTGGTTCACTTCTATTTCTTGCCTCGCGTTTTCGGCGAATATAAGCTGCATCTCGATGCCCAGAACTTCATGGGCAGAACGGTATATTCCAACCATCAGGAGCCGCTGGCAAGCATTTCCAACCGCATCGTGAAGCGAGCTTTCGACATCGTGGTGAGCGGAATTATATGTCTTTGCGTATTGCCGTTCATCCCGATCATCGCGCTCATCATCAAGATTCAGAGTCCGGGTCCTATCTTCTTCAAGCAGGCAAGAACGGGTCTGAACGGTGATACTTTCTACTGCCTGAAGTTCCGTTCCATGCATGTGAACAAGGATGCCGACAAGGCGCAGGCTACCAAGGACGACCCAAGAAAGTTTGCTTTCGGCAACTTCATGCGAAAGACGAACATCGATGAGTTCCCTCAGTTTATCAACGTGCTGAAGGGCGACATGAGCATTGTGGGTCCTCGTCCTCACATGCTGCATCACACCGAGGTATACGGCAGCCTGATAGACAAATACATGGTTCGCCATTTCTCCAAGCCTGGTATCACGGGTTGGGCTCAGGTTACGGGATTCCGCGGCGAGACCAAGGAGCTGTGGCAGATGGAAGAGCGCATCCGCCGAGACATCTGGTACATCGAGAACTGGTCGTTCTGGCTCGACATCAAGATTATCTTCCTCACGGCCAAGAGCATCATCTTCCCGGATAAGAATGCATACTAATTAAGAATGCATACCTATTAAGGATGCATACCAAATAGAAACAATTCATACTATACCTTCATTCAAGTTTCGCAAGTAACCTCCGGTCCCCGAAGGGGGCCAACTTTCAATAACCGCTGGTGGAATGACCAAAGGTCATGGAACCTGCGGACAACCAATAGTAGGGAGAAAGCGTCCCCAAAGGGGGCGAACCACATCCAGCCTTGCTCCTGTTCGCCCCCTTCGGGGACGATAAGAGAGTATCTGTAACTATCCGCAGGTTCCATTCCCTTCGGTCATTCCACCCGCGGTTATTCACATTCGCCCCCTTCGGGGACGGTAGAATGCTACTTGCGAAACTTCAGTACCTTCATTATGTAAGGGCAATTATGGTAAATAGGGTTTAAAGCGCAGAAGTCTGCCGGCATCACTGCCAGCAGACTTCCCTCTTCATTAATAGAACCTAAAATTACATCTATTTTTCAAGAACGGCTTCTTAATAGGGATAATGCGTAGAGTGGCAGTATGGTAACGTGCCTTACAGCGCCATCGGCTTGATTGTCAATGTAATTAATCTTCCTTGAAAAATCGTAGTGCCATGATAGCTTCCGGGCATTCCTGGATTTCGTCGAGGAAGAGGAGCGTCTTGCCTGCTTCTATAGGGACATTGATATAACTGCTGATTTTTTCAGCAATCAATCGCACGTCTATATCCCCCTGAAAGAATGTTTTTATTGCCTTGTTGCGTTCGAAGTTCACTTCAGCGAAATTCTTGAATTGTCTTCCGAAATTTTTCACTGCAGAAGATTTTCCAACCTGTCTGGCCCCACGAAGCAACAGAGGTTTCCGCATGGAATCTTCTTTCCATGCGGTGAGTTCTGAATCTATGTTTCTTTGTATGTATTCTGCCATAATTGTAACTGTTTGAATAACAGGTGCAAAAATAGCGAAAATACTCAAATCCGAGAAATAAATCGCGTTAAAATACTCAAATCCGAGAAATAATTTGCATTATCCGTGTAATATGGCTACTTTAGAACAAGGAGTTATAGTTAATATTACATAAAAAAATAATTCAAAAATACATATTTGCCCTTAAAGACTTATCTTTGCAGAATAAACTAAGAGTCCACTTGAATTAGTGGGTTCTATTTGAATTAAACAATTGCCTCAAAATGGGGCTATTCGCTCTTTGAATTACTTATTTTGCTATTTGGAGACTAAATTTGTAGTCAAACCAGAAAATACGGCGCATGTCTTGTGCATATTTTCTTTGAGACTTCAAAGGTACAAAAAAATCTCCAGATTACAAAATGTCAAGGAACGAATATATGTTAAACTTTTAACGAGAACACTTTTTCAAGTGGACTCAATTAAAAATTAAAGCTTATGGATAAATTAAAATCTATAGTCATAGGCACTTTTCTATTATGTCCGATGTGTGGTAAAGCTCAGCTGTACTATACCCACGACTCTAGTGGCAATCTCATTTCGGTAGCAGGAAGCAGTTGGAGTTCATTTAATGCTCTAGTAAATGATTCCATGGTATGCGTAGTTGACTCCACCAGCCTTAAAATAACCTACGAACCATCTAATTCTAAAGCTTATATTTCTATCGTAGGGGAAACGGATGTACCTTGTTATGTCTTTCTCTATGACATCATAAGCAATCAGCTTATAGACCAAAAGAATTTCCAAGCATCTTCTTTCGAGTATGATCTAAGTTCACTCGCCAGAGGCGTATATGCCATTGAAGCTATCAGGTTGCAAGAAAAGAAGTCTTTAAAAATTTCAAAACAATAAGCCATGAAACAAAACTTAAAATGCATATTGACCGACTTGATTCCACTTGCCCTATTCCTAGTTTCGCTCAATGTCCATGCTCAGATAGCTGACAATATCCATGGAGGGACTGAGGGTGGAATCGTCGGCAAGATACCTGGGAAGCACGACGTAACTCCCAACGGCCAGTTCACATATGAAATTCCCATTTCCATACCATCAGGGATAGGAGGCATAGAGCCAAAGTTGACCATTGCATACAATAGTGGCAATGGGAATGGTTTGTTGGGATACGGTTTCGACTTGAAGGGACTTTCCGTCATCAGTCGTGCACCAAGGAATCTATTCAATGACAATATTTCAGACGTTATACGGTTTGATAAAAACGACCGATTCACCCTGGATGGTGCAAGGCTACAATTGATAAAGGCTGGCAACGACAACAGAGAGTACAGGACGGAACACAATACTTTTTCTAGAATCATCGCATACGGAACAGAGGAAGCCCCTTCCCGTTTCGTGGTTTACTCCAAGGCTGGCCTCGTCTATGAGTATGAACCTTTGACACAGTCCACCAAAAACTTATTTTGGCCGTTGGTCAAAGTTACGGACACATGTGGCAACTATTACACCATATCTTATAACAAATATGGTAACAACGAAGTTGTGCCTTCTCATATTTTCTATACAGGAAACAGTAGTACTGGCACTTCACCTTCCAACTCCATAACTTTCACAACCACATCCATATCTCGCACCGCATCGTATATCGGTGGCGAGAAATATCTTCACAACAAAGCCATCAAATCCATCTCCGTAAAATATGGGGATGAGCTGGTCAAGCAATATGACATTTCCTATGAAAGCAAGAATGGGAAGCAATACCTCTCTTCCGTTACAGAACGCACGAGCCAAGAGAAGATGAACCCCACGGTTTTTTTCTGGGACAACAATGAGGATCACAAGATTTCAAAGAATTCCTATACACCATCTGAGTTCAAAAAAGTCAATGTTATAACAGGAGATTTCAATGGCGACGGAAAGATGGATTTCATCACGAAAGCCAACAACAATGCAAAGGACTACAACTTCTACATCTATCTCGGTGCAGGAAGTGGTTTTGCCACACCTATATCCTATCAGTACAAATTACCAGAAAAGGGAAAATACGGGGTAAGGATAGAGAGCATCGTTGCCGGAGACTTCAATGGGGATGGCTACGACGATATCGTGATAGAGAGAAGTAGCGATCGTTTCTATTGGCTAGATTATATGAAAGCAAAGGTTTCAGGCAAAGGCAATGTTAGTTTTGAATATCAAAAGACCATCGAACCTCCTTTCAACCTGAATCATCGTTTGCATGTCATGGATGCTAACTGTGACGGGGCGGCAGACTTATTCATAGTCAACTCAAACTACTACTTGGATACTTACTATGCCCTAGTCTCAACTTACAGCGATGATGTTCTTTCCCCCCTAAACCTTACCGCCAAGGGAAAACTGGTAAATGATGACTGGGACTATCCTGGTTGTATGTCACTACTCGACCTTGACGGAGATGGAACTTACGAGGTTCTGAACTGCAAAGAGAAGAAAAGCAGCAATGGCTGCGGAAGCGTCTTATACAAGATGTCCAAGTCTGGAAAACTAACTCAGTTGACAGGCTTGACACTCGGAGGCGAGGATCATTTCATCATCGGTGATTTTAACGGTGACGGGAAAAGTGACATCATCACTACTGGGAACGACAAGAGCACAAAGTGGGAAGTCAATTTTTCCACAGGAAGCAATGATGTTGGCAAGTTGTTTGACAGTTATACTATCAGCACTGCCTACTTTAGCCAAAAGAACAAGCTAGCCTATGGCGTGGATGTAAATGGCGATGGGTTGTGCGACATCGTTGCTGTGGACAAGGACAATACGGCACCTTTGGAGGTGTACGTTAATAACGGAACTGGAAAATCATTTACCAAGACCGTCAATAATTCTGTGACCACAGCCAAGGGATGGAATTACAGGTTCGAGGATTTCAATGGCGACGGAAAACTGGAGGCATTGTCATACCCAGGACTGGGAGATGGCACTGTTGGATTTAGCCTCTATGCAGTTACCGGATCCAGCCACTTGCTCACAGGCATTACGGACGGATTGGGAAACACCCTGTCAATAGCTTACAGCCGTCTTTCTGGCAATGATTGCTTTACCAGAGGAACCGCACATGAGTATCCGGTTGTCTCCGTGGCCAACTCATGGCCTGTAGTTTCCTATGTCACCTCTCCTAATTCTGTATATGGCAATCACAAGGTAGCGTATCGCTATCACAATGCCCTTTACCACAAAAGAGGCAGGGGAATGCTTGGCTTCGAGAGGGTAACTGTCTTCGACAATCTTACAGGTGAAAGGAAGGAAAGTGTCTATGAAGTGAACAACATCGTGCTTACACCTATGCTTCGTAACACCAGCAAATACATGGACAGCGTTTTGTTGGAGACTTCCTACAGTGACTATGTCTTGAATTTCCGAAACGGCATTAGCATGCCATCTGAGTGGGTATACACTTGCCTTCCTAAGAATACGATCAACAATCGTTATGAGTTCAGCAGCAAAGAATTGGTTTCCCATGTAACCACCACCAATGACTACGACTCGTATGGCAATGTAACCTGCAACAAAATGGATTATAGCGACAGGCTTGTCACAACAACCAACACTTATATAAATGATGAGAAGAACTGGTTTCTGGGGCGTTTAGTCAAAGGTAATGTGACCAAAAGCAACTCCAAGCAAAGTACCAGTGTCACCTCCGAGTTTTCTTATGATTCCAAGACAGGACTACTGTCAACAGAAAAGTACGCCGTAGGCACAGACAAGGGGTATGAGAAAAAATATGAGTACGACCAATATGGCAATATCACCAAGGACATCCAGACACCCAATGAAGGAAGTTCACCACGAACAAGACACACCGAATACACCCAGAATGGCAGATTCCTCAGCAAGAGCATAGATTGCCTTGGATATGAACAAATATTCAGCATAGATCCGAAACTGGGCGTAAAGTCTTCCAGCAAGGATGCCAATGGCATAAGTTCGAACTATGGTCACAACAGTTTTGGGGAACTAACTTCCATAGCTAGCGACTTGTCCATCACCACATATACCAAGGCATGGAGCAAAGGGCATCCTTACGCTCCCCAACATGCCCTATACTACACGAAGGAGGAAACACGTGGAGAAGCCACAAGTTGGAAGTTCTACGACCGTCTCGGTCAGTTGCTACGCATCGCCAGCACGGCGCACAATCCTACACAGATTGTATGCCAGGACTATCAATACGATGCCAAGGGACAGACTATAGCTGTATCTGAACCATATTATCTTGGCTCTAGCAAAATCACCTGGACTACCACAACGTATGACCAAGTAGGGCGCACAACCAGTGTCACAAGCCCTTTAGGTGCTACGACCGACTATGAATACAATGGGCTTACGACTACTGTAACCGACCCTGAAGGCAATACCTCCAGCAAGACATACGACATGCTGGGGCAGTTGACAGAGAGCCGCGATGCTGCGGGGATTTCTGTTACCTATGAATATGATGTCAACGGGAACTGCACAAAAGTTACAGGTCCAAGGACAACTATCTTGTCTGAATATGACGAAACGGGGAATCGAACGAAGCTGACCGACCCAGACTTGGGAGTCGTAACGAACACCTACGATGCCTACGGCAACAAGTTGACCGAAACCACCTCACACGGAACAACCAGTTATTCCTACGACGTGGCAGGGCGTCTAACCAAGGAGACTCGCCCAGACTTCACATACATTTACACTTACGACACTCAGGTCAAGGGAACACTATCCTCCATGAGTTGCTCCAATAACACCTCGATGGAATATACTTATGATAGATATGGACGCAAGACGCAATGCAAGGAAAACATCCATGGGAAGGAGTTCGTCACAAGAACAGAATACGATGCCAAATTTAATAGGGTAAGCAAGACAACCTATCCGTCTGGCTTATGCATCGGTTACGAATATACGGGAAGTGGCTACTTGACAAATGTCTACAACTATAATTCCCGCCTATCATTTTGGAAAGCCAAGGACGTCAATGCCCGAGGACAAGTCACGCAGGAGAGTCTCGGCAATGGATTGAGCGTCAATCGCAGCTATGATTCCAGCGGAAGGCTACTTACCATAAGCACCCCCGGCGTGAATGAATATACGTTTGGCTATGACAGAAACAACAATCTCATCTCAAAGGAAGACAAGGTTAACAACCTTGCATATTTTTATTCCTATGATGAGTTGGGCAGGCTCACTCACATATATAATGACGGAGAAAAGCAAAGTCTTTTCTGCGAGATGAAATATGATGAGGCTGGTAACATCACTTACAAGACTGGAGTGGGCAACATATCCTACAAGGATGGAACGAACCAAATTGCCGAAATTAGCGGATACAATCATAAGCTTCCCGCATGGAATTATATCGGCTATACGTCATTCGATAAAGTTAGCTGTGTAAAACAAGGTACGCAGAAAGTCTATGACATGCTCGACCTTACATATGGACCGGACAAGCAATGCAAGTACCGAGAAGTATCAAAATGGAATACACGGAAACTGTCGGGAAATATCGTACGTCCACAGAAAATTATCACGTCCTTGCAAAAATATCACATAGGGGCTTGCTATGAGTACGAAAGCGGCTTAGATAAATGCAAGGAAACAACCTACATCATGGCAGGGGATAAGCTTGTGGCATTCGTAGTAAAGAAAGACACGGTGGAAAATACATATTATGTGCATGACGATAACATTGGCTCCATTGTGGCATGTTCCAAGGAAAACGGTCAGGTTGACAACAGGACGATTTGTGACCCATGGGGACGTAGAATGAATTCGAATGGAAGTTATGACAACACCACCGTGTGGAACAAGACAGACCGCTGTTTTACAGGCCATGAGCATGTGGGATTCAGCTTAATCAACATGGGCGGAAGAATGTACAGCCCAGATCTCGGCAGGTTCTTGTCGCCAGACCCATTCATTCAGGCTCCGGAGTTTAGCCAGAGCTTGAACAGATATGCCTATTGCCTCAACAATCCGCTGTCACTCACGGACCCGACTGGCTACAACTGGTTGGGCGACACTTTCTGTGCCATCTTGGGTATAGCTGTGGGCTTCGATACTGGTGGGTTGGCGACAGGTGTGGTTGGAGCCTTGATAGGTGGAGCATGTGGTGGTGCTTCCTCAGCCTTGGCTAGTTGCTTGATGAACGGAGCGAACCTATGGCAGACGACGAAGAGTACCTTCGTTGGCGGCTTTTGGGGTGCTGCAACGGGTATCATGAACTGTGAGATTGGTAACTTTTCCGATGACTTTGCCACCAGTTGTGCCTTGCACTCCGTGTCTGACGGTGCTGTGGAAGCCATGCAGGGAGGACATTTCGAGCATGGGTTCTTCACAGGCATGGCTTCGGCTATAGGGAATCTAGGCATCGCAAAATATGGCGACCATCTTTCCTTGGAGGCACAAGTAGCAACAAGCGCAGTGCTTGGTGGTACGGTTTCGGTCATTGGCGGAGGTAAGTTTGCAAGTGGTGCCATGACCTCAGCTTTTCAAATGATGTACAACGAGCAAATGCACCGTGGACCTTCTATGAAGGACTTGAAGGCCATAGATAAAATCTATAGACAATCCATGAGAGATTTTTCAGCAAAAGAATTATACGCATCCTTGGGATTTCCAGAATATAATAATGCCTGTGCTGCCCGTATGTGCTATGCACTAAATAAAAGTGGAGTTCTAAAAATACCATATATCAAAGGACAAACTCACTTGGGCAATGATGGAAATTATTATTTCTTCTTTGCAAAAGATATGGATAATTGGCTTTCTTCAAGAAGAGTCTGGGGAAATCCCCGAATATATCATCATTCAAAAACAAAAACTCTAATGAACGGAGTCGTTTCACAAGGTCCTTTTGGAGGAGATATAACTGGACATATCGAATATTTTTATAATGGCCATGATGGCCACTTTGGCACTTCTGAATCATATGGCGCACATTATTATTACAATAGCGAAGAATATGATTATTTATCCACAAAATTATGGAAATGTGGATATAGATAGTTAATATAAAACGAAAAGACAATGAAAAAGTTTGCAATTATCAGTTGTGTATTAATGCTTATCATTAATTGTTGTACACAAAAAAAAGAAAAATCAGAAATAGTCGTAGAGACATCCTATAATCAATACAACATATTCTATGTACAAAAACAGGATGTTCCTACATCTATTTACTTTCCCTTTTCATATGAAAAGGAAAAGTCACTAACCATTTGTGTTGTGACAAAAGACATGTTTGACTATTTGAGAGGAAAGACCATAGTTAGTCGAAACAGCAAAGACGAAGAAATAAAAATCCCCCTTGGAGAAGAAACTTTGCAACAATTTGATTTGTGTCTGAAGCATGCTTCGAACTTGTATCCAATAAGAAATCTAAATTATATTTATGGCAATACACTTATGTTTGGAACCCATGCTCTATTGGACGCAAACAAAACAAAATATTCTTCGTTTGCAAGATATGAAGACTATTGCCATGCAGTAGATCATGCTTTAACAAAAACTCCACTTTACGAGAAAATGAATAAATTATTATTTAAATACGGATTAGGCATAGATACTATTCAGGCTGAAAATAGAGATGGACGCAAATATCTTATTCTGCCTAAAAAGGCGATAATAAAAAGTTGCCATATTGATAAACATACATTCATACCAGATAGTGTATTGCTTACTCCTATAACGATAAAGATAAAGAAACGAAAAGAAGGCTCTTTTAAAGACTGAAGATCTGTAAAAGAAAAACTCTGTGTGGTAGTAACTAGTCGGCACCCGTAGGGGTGCTGACTGGTTACGTAAATGATTAAACAAGAAGACAATGAAAAAGTTAGCAATTATCAGTTGTGTATTAATGCTTATCATTAATTGTTGTACACAAAAAAAAGAAAAAGCAGAAATCGTCGTAGGAAAATACTATGACAAAGACTATATTTGTCATGTGCAAAAACAGAATGTTCCTACGTCTATTTACTTTTCCTTTTCGTATGGGAGGAAAAATACTCCATGTATTGGTTTCTTGTCAAGAGATGAATTTGAATATTGGACAAGAAAAAAAAGAGTCTTTAGAAACGTAAAATTCCCCCATGGAGAAGAAACTTTGCATCAATTAGATTTGTGTCTAAAGCATGCGTCAAATTTATATCCAATAAAAAATATAAAATACATTTTTGGTGATACTTTCGTGTTTGCTGATTACGCTCTATTGGATGCAGAAAAAATAGACTACCATTCATTTGATTATTATGTTGACTATTGCCATGCTGTAGATCATACCTTATGTAATACTCCCCTTTATGAGAAAATGAACAAATTGTTGTATAAATATGGTTTGACTATAGATACTATTATGGCAGAAAGTGAAGGTCGTAAATATTATGTTGCTGCAAGAAAAGAAATAAAAAATAAATGCAATATAAACAAGGACACATTTGTGCCAGATAGTGTATTGGTTACTCCAATAACTATATACATAAAACAACGAAAAGGCATGCTATGAGCAACCCTGGAGGAAATAACATTCTGTTTTTCTCTCATCTGATTGTAGAAGAAAGATACAAATAATCCCTCAATGAGGGATGAATTTAAGCATTTTTATCCCTCATTGGGGGATTTTTGCACATGATGCCATCTCCGTATGTAATAAAATCTATCCCATTGCAGCGGTGTTTGCCTTGACTTTTGGATAAAATTAACTGTTGTTAGCCTTGACTTTTGGATAAAAGTTGTATCTTTGCACTGAAATAGATATGCTTAATAATAACATCAAGCGATATGAAGGTATTCAATACGACAGGTAAGTGCATCCCATCCATGCACTATATGGTTGACATCAGCCGTCAGGTGGAGGCTGCTGCCAAATTGGTGCGCCGTGGCAATTTCTTTTGCATCAACAGAGGCCGCCAGTATGGCAAGACCACGACTTTGGCTCTCCTCAAGAAAAAGCTTGAGGGAGAAGGGTATGCTGTGTTCTCCTTGAGCTTCGAGGGGCTTGGGGATAGTGCATTCAAGAGTGATGAGACCCTAATGTTTGCATCCTTGTTGCTGATGAATGATAGTGTGGAATGGGATGAGGTTCAGAATTTGTCCGATTCTTCTAAAGAAGTCCTCAGGCTATCTGTTTCGAGTGAAGACAAGAAGATGGATAGTCTGTCTTTTAACAGAACGGTATCTAAAATGTCAAAAACAGATAAGATAGTTCTTTTGATAGATGAAGTGGATGCTGCGGGCAATCATATAGAGTTCATTCATTTCTTGGGACTTCTTCGTAACATGTATCTTAAGCGTGATGAACGCCCTACTTTCCAGTCGGTTATCCTCGCAGGCGTCTATGATGTCAAGAACTTGAAATTGAAACTCCGTCCGGAAGAGCAGCATCAGTACAATTCGCCTTGGAACATTGCTGTGACTTTTGATGCTAACATGAGCCTACCTTCCGATGGCATCGCAGGGATGCTGGCAGAATATAAGGCAGACCATCATATTAGTTTTGATGAACATTTCGTAGGTCAGATGATTTATGACTATACTTCGGGTTATCCATTCTTGGTGAGCCGCATCTGTCAAATCATGGATGAGGGTGGTCTTACCTGGGACAGGGAAGGTGTATTGGCGTCGGTGAACCATCTCCTGAAGGAGCATAATACCCTGTTTGACGATATGGAGAAGAAGGTGAGCCAGTTCCCTACTCTTGCGGAAACGTTGAAGGCGATTATCTTTGGTGGCAAACGGGTTTCGTTCAATTATTATGACAGGGACCTCAATATCGCTATCATGTTTAATTTTGTCAAGGAGTACCAAGGTGCTACCCTTATTTATTGCCGTATCTTCGAGACTTGGCTTTATAATCTCTTTATTTCCAATGCCAAGGATACTTCCATCTATCAGCAAGGTGAGTATGACAAGCCTCGTTTCGTGCATGATGGTTATCTTGACATGCGTCTCCTCTTGGAGCGTTTCTGCGTGCATTTCAATGAGATTTATCGTCCGGGACATGATGATGAGTTTGTTGAGAACAATGGTCGTCAGATATTCTTGACTTATCTTCGTCCCGTCATCAATGGCATCGGCAACTATTATTGTGAGGCACAGACTCGCGACTTGACTCGTACTGATGTCATCATCGACTATCTGGGTCAGCAATATGTGGTGGAGCTGAAGATCTGGCGAGGCGAAGCCTACAATGAGCGAGGCGAGCTACAACTCAGCGAATATCTCGACTATTACCATTTGCAGACAGGCTATATGCTCAGTTTCTGCTTCAACAGGAACAAACAGCCTGGTTTGCATGAAGTGGTAATAGGAGACAAGAAATTGTATGAGGTAGTAGTGTGATAAACCAATTCCACATATTTCTTTTCCTGCTCCCCCCATCCTATCTCGACTTGCACAGCAGATTGTTAATCTGCTTGCGGATATTGTTGATGCCGGTGGTGACATGGGGAGCCAGCGGAAGGAGAACACGGATGAACTCCTGCATCACCGCCGTATCGCGATCCACCTTCACGGCTGAATCCCACACCATGTCATCAACCACCAGTGCCAGTTCGCGGGCACTGACACATACAGAGAGCTTGGCAACATACTCTTCCAAGGTCTCCACATTATTAATATATATAGCAAGATGAAGCTCTTCCTGGCGGAGCTTCAGTAACGGAGTCTCGATTCTTGCTTCTTTTTGTACTAGCATATCCATCATTTTTAATTTTTGTAAACGAGCAGTGAATCAGAAGTAAACCAAACAGCATGAATAGTAAACGCACTTGACTTTGCTCTTTTTTTGTTGTATCTTTGCAACGTCAATCAGACAAAAACTTAATTATTAACCTTTTAACAGTTTGTTTTATGAGTAAGAGTTACAAAATTTCAAAGACAGTGGTCCACATGGGACCTAAGAAGGGTAAGACACTCTACAGCGTTCGCCCTTACAGTTATGGTACTTTGACCACCGAAGAGGTTGCTAAGCAGATCTCTATGGAGTCTACCGCTACTCCTGCCGACGTAAAGGCTGTGCTCGACCGCTATGCCTACTATGTGAAAGAGAACCTGAAGAAGGGTTACGACATCGAGCTGCTCGGCTTCGGCAAGCTTTACCTCCGCTTCATCACCAGCGGTGCCGTGGAGAACGAGAAGAATGCCAACGCCAAGCTCGTGAAGAGCCTCATCCCATCCTTCCGTCCTGCGTATAGCCTGCTGAAGAACGGAAGCCGTGTCTATAACCTGGTTCCTGACAACATCGAACTCGTGAATTACGATGACGAGAAGAAGGGCAAGACTCCAGGTGATGCTGATGGCGGCGGTTCTGCCGGCGAGAACAAGAATCCTGACTCGGGCGATAACACCCAGGGCGCAGGCGGTTCTGGTACTACGGGCGGAACAACGGGCGGCACAGACCAGGGAGGCGGCAGCGATGGTGATTCTTCTGACGTAGTAATCTAAAATCATCAATGCCTATGAATTTAAATGATGTTCCCAACAGGAAGATTTCCTGGACCAGTGTTCTCTATGCCGTGCTGCAGGCATTGATTGCAGCTCTCACGGCCTTGGGTGTCAGCTCGTGTGCCCAATGTCTCAAGTACTAATTCCTAAACACCTGATTTTTGCTTATGACTAAAGATCAGTTTCCTATGACGATTGGTGGGGAGATGGTCCGCAATGAGCGGACTCTCCTCGCCAGAGTGGAGGACGGGCGATATATGATGTCGCCAGAGTCAGTGAAGTATCTCGTGCTGCATTGTTCTGCCACGAGATGCAACCGGAATTATCCGGTGGAGCAGTTGCGACGCGACCATCTGGCACGCGGTTTCCGTGACATCGGCTACCACTTTTATGTGCGAAAGGACGGCAGCTGCACGCAACACCGTTTCCTGCTGGAGGTTGGTGCCCATGCCCGCCCCTACAACCGCTGCTCGATAGGTATCTGCTACGAAGGCGGTCTGGACGAGAAAGGCAGACCTTCCAACACCTTGACTCCGGAGCAGTATTCCAGAATCCGTGAACTGCTTGCTGTCCTGATGAGGCTTTTTCCGAAAGCCGAGATTGTGGGTCATCGGGATTTGCCGGGTACGACTCCCAAGGATTGTCCTTGCCTGGAGGCGAAAGAGATTTTTGGGACGTAGAACACGTTGCAAAAATACAAAAAAATATGATTCGAACAAAAATATTTGCGCATTTTCATGGAAATAAATGATTGAAAACAAATAAATGGCATTAGAATATGGAAAAGCTCCTATTCTAATGCCATTTATTATTATATTACTTTCTGGCGAAAGTTACTTCACAATCTTCAACGCCTGCTTGCCTACCTTTACCAGGTAGATGCCATGAGCTGCATCGGCGAGAGACAATGACTTCACGTTCTTGGCTGACTTCACTACTGCACCTGCGGCTGTATAAACCGTGATGTCGGCTGACTTGGCGAGTGTTACCTCATTGCCATCCCAATCGATGGTGTTGTCGTCGGCAAGAACCTTGCTGATGCCTGATGACTCTGCATTGTTATAGAAGATGTATGAGTAAGTGCCTTCAGTGGTCTTGTCCTCATCACTACCCTTTACATTATCTGTCTGATAAAGTGCATAGTTTCCGTTCTCGGCTACGGATGTGATCAGTACCTGCTCACCCTTCTGCATGGCTGGGGTCTTGGTGTTGATCTGATAGCCCAGAGGAGCCTCGATGGTGCGGTGGTAGGTATTCTCTACCCAACCTACCAGAGTGACTTTATCCTCATCAACCAGCATACCGCTGATGATTTCTGCCTTGTGCTTGGCATCACCCTCATCGAAAGCACTGGCTACTGCCCAGTTCTTGCTGAGACTTGCTGCATCCAGACAGGCTGCGTAGGCATCGCAACCTCCCAGATAAGAGATGGTGTTGTCGAAAGGAAGTGCCTGGTTGAAGGAACCTGCCAGATAGAGCTTGCCTTTCTGATAGGCCATCTCGTCGATGGTGTTCAGAGTGTTGGAATTATCTGTGGCTACAGAATGATAAACCTGGGTAGTTACCTGGTCGCCATCAATGGCTGCCAATACGTAGGCATGCTCAGTAGCACTCGCTTCATAGGCTGTCTCAATCTTGGTATCCTTGCCGGCAGCAGTAAGGGTCATATCCTTACCGGATGCTACGTAAGCTACGTAAATCTTGCCGTCGTTGATGGCGAAGTTAACGTCTTCTGTATTGTATGTAGCCTCTTTTGTCAACTGCTCTGTAGCGCCAAGCACAGAAACTATGCTGGCATTTGCCAGGTCGGCTGCATCGAAAGAGAGCACACACATGGTTGTTTCATCATTATACAACCAGCCCTCTGAGCAGGCATATTTACCCTGCAGGGTAACACCATCCAAGGCTACATTGCCCTTGTAAGAGGCAGAAAGATAGAGCTTGTTGCCATCAACTACCAGTTTCTTGGCTGTGAAAGAAGGGCTCAGCACGCCAATCTCATCCAAGGCTGCAATCTTTGCATCGTTCTCGGCAAGGATGGTCTTGGAAGCTACATACGCACCCTGCTTGTCGTACTTCACGATGAAGCCGGATACCTGTTTTACATTGTCGGCCATACCGGTGATGGTAGCCTTGGTTTCGCCGCTGGCATCCTTGATTGCTACCTGATCAGCAAATACGCCGGCTGCATAAACGTTGCCGTCGGCATCGGTAGCCACTGTGGTGACGGTGGCAGCACCAGCCAGACCGGCAGCCCACTTCTTGGCACCAGCCTTATCGTACTTGGCAATGAAGGCACTGTTGGCCACTGGTTCCAGATAGCTGGCAGCGAACTCCAGATCCTTGGTAAAGCTACCGGTTACGATGGAGTTACCCTCGTTGTCAACTGCCATGGCTGCAGCACGGGTCAAATCCTTGGCTTCCGCTGTGGTGGTGAGGTTGTCTGTCCAGGTAGGAGCATCCAACACATCCTTGGCATTGGCAGCAACCGTTGCCAGCGCCAGCATCATTGAAAATGTAAATCTTCTCATTATCAATTAATTTTTATGTAAAACAATTATCTTACTTGCCCTCCCATTTCTCGATATTCGGATTCGCCTCTACTGCCTCGATAGGGAAGCGGAGGGTATATCGGGAATCGTTGGCTTCAAGTACATAGCTATTCTCACCGTAGGTCTTGCTCAACTGCGGACGGGTGGTACGACGGAGGTCGAACCAGCGATGTCCCTCGAAGGCAAGCTCGCAGGTGCGCTCGTTGTAGATGGCTTTGAGCAAGTCCGCCTTCTGCATGGTATCAAGCTCGGCTGCATACTGGTTGTATTTAGCTGCTGCATATCGCTTGGCCATCAGCGCCTTGAGATAGGTGCGAGCCTCAACCAGATTAGCATCATCGGCTGCGGCGTTGTCAGCTGCATTCTGGGCTGCTGCTTCGGCAGCAATGAGGTAGGCCTCGGCAGAACGGAAGGAGCAGCGATAGCCGTCGTTGCCCTTGTCGCCATATTTAATCAGACTGTAGACGCTGGCGGTCTGTGCCTTGAAATAGAGCGCCTTGCGCTTGTCGCCCGTGCGATAGGTATCAACCAGCGCCTTGCTAGGTACGCCCATCTTCACATAGCCGGAAGTCATCACCTGCTCCAGGGCAACGATGCTCTCCACCGACTTATAGTAGTTTGGCAATACCTTTGAATCGGTCAGATCTTCCAGGTCGCCATGTTTCTCCATCACCACTTTCGCTTCTGCCAGGGCATCCTGCCAGTCGCCCTTGTAGAGATAGACTCTAGCCAGCAGAGCATCGGCAGAAATCTGGTTGAATCGGTAGGTGTAGCCCTCGTCCCAGGCAGCCACCTTCAGACGGGTCTTTGCCTCCTTGATGTCGGCAATCACCTGCTGGTAAACCTGCTCCACGCTGCTGCAGGTGAGCACGTTGTTGACATTTGCCTCCAGCGAGAGCGGGATGCCGCGGGTGGTAGCCGGATTGCAATGGGTATAGGCATCGGCATAGAGATTGACGAGCAGGAAGTGGCAGTAGGCTCTCATCATATAGGCCTCGCCCACCAGCTGACTGATTTCATCCTGTGTAGCCTCGGTAATCTTGGTCTGATTCTCGATGATGTAGTTGGCGATGTAGATGGCATGATAGTAGCGGCGCCAGCCGAAAGAAGCCGTGGTGCTCTGCTGGTTGAGGTCGTTCCATGCCCAGATGTCGAAGTAAGAATCGTAATCCTCGGTAGAGGTGGATGCCTTGCTCAGGGTCATCTCGTCGCTTCGCAGGGTGGCGAGTCCACGGTCTTCCGGGAAATTCTTGTATTCGTAGGTGAGCAAGGCTCTGTATTCCTTGCCCGTCTTGGCTATCACCTTTCCGGTTGGGGTGATGTCGAGGAAATCATCGCAACTGGTGAATCCTATCATCACCAACATCATGACGATGCCCATCAAATATCTTCTTTTCATTGTCTTCATTCTTTTAGAAATTTACGTTTACGCCAAATATGAAACTCTTCGGGATAGGCTGCGCGTATGGGTTGCCCATCGTCTCCGGGTCCAGATAGTTATCGTAGTTGCTGGCGATGACGAGCAGATTGCGTGCCTCAAGAGAGAGGGATGCACTCTTCACGCCGATGCGGCTCAGCCACTGGGTTGGCAACTTGTATCCCAGGCGCAGGCTCTGAAGGCGGGCGTAGTTGCAATCCTTCACCCAGGTATCGAGCATGCTGTAGAGGTTGTACTCGTTATACTGCACGTACTCGCGTGGGCGCTCGGTGCTGACCATCAGCTTGGTGAAACTGCCGCTGGTGTTATCTGCCGTCCAACGGTTCAGAATGTCGCGGTTCACGTTCAAGCCTCTGTCGTAATTGGCTGGCGAGTAGCTAGGCTGCACGCGCACCTTCATGCCGAAGTTGAAGGTGAAGTTGATGCCCAACTGCCAGTTCTTGTAATCGAAGGTGTTGATGAAACCACCCGTCCACTTTGGGTCTGTGCTACCCATGTAGGTATACAGGTTGCGCTGCTCCTCGGCGGTGAGGGTGCTGGCTCCATGGGCATTGAGCTTCAGGAACTCGGTGGCAGATACCTTCTCGCCATTCTTGTTGACGAAGAGCGGATAACCGTCGGCGTCGAGTCCGGCTGTCTTATAGGCGAAGAGTGCGCCCACAGGATAACCTTCACGGCCAGGATAGGTGGCATTCTGAGCCACGGTTTCCTGAATCACCTTGTTCTCGTTGTAACCAATGTTGAGATTGGTGGTCCAGTTGAAATCCTTGGTATGGATGTTTCTGGTGCCCAGGGCTATCTCCACACCCTTGTTGTCCATGCTCGCCCAGTTGATGGTGGTTGAAGAGAATCCACTCTCCAGCGGCAGCATCTTCAGACCGATGAGGTCGGTGCTGTGGCGATAGTAGTAGTCTACAGAGAGGGTGATGGCATTGTGCAATACGGCGAAATCGATTCCAGCGTTCACGTTCTCCGTCTTCTCCCATTTCAGGTTAGGGTTCGGAGCGGTCTCGCTGTTGATGATGTCCTCGCTGATGCCCGGCAGGATGGTGCCCTTCTTCAGTGTACCTATCAAGTAAGGTGATGTATTCTTGTCGATGTTACCCTGCAAACCGTAAGAGGCACGGAGGCAGAGGTTGTCCATCCACTTCACGTCCTTGAGCCAATTCTCCTCCTTCGCTCTCCAGAGTCCACTCACGGAGTAGAGAGGCAGATAACGGTATTTCTTGGCTACGCCGAAGACGTCTGAACCGTCGAAACGAACGCTTCCACCGATGGTATAGCGGTTGAGAAGCGAATAAGAACCTGTGGCATACCAGGATACGTAGGCATTCTCCGACTCTGTCTCCTGATGCAGCGGATAGGAATCTGCCCAGGTCTGGCTAGGGAAGATGACCGGCTGGGTGGTGAGGGTGCGGGAATCATATCCGTAAGCCACGCTGTAGATGGAATTTGACTTGGCATGGCGAACCTCGGTACCCAGCATGAAGTTGACATCGTGGATGCGGTTGAAGGTCTTCACGAATTCAGCCATCGCCTTCCAGGTCCACTGGCGGTTGTGATACTCCGTGGTCTTGTGCATACCTCCATCCGGCAGGAAGCTCTTCTTCACGCCGTCGGCACCCTGGTATTCGGTGAAGAGTTTCTCCTTGCGCATGGCGTAGGTGTTCTCGTTGGCATATTTGCTCAGGGAATAGGAATCCTCCTGCAAGCCAAACTGCGAGGTAATCTTCAGATAGTCGGTGAGGCGCAGCTCGGCATTGAGAATTGCCATCATCGAACGGTCGCGGCGCTTGGTGTTGGCATTGGATCTCTCCTCGAAGATATTGAAGTTGAGTGAGGAATCCTCCTTGCCCTGCACGTTGGTATCGTAGTTGTAGTTACCGTTCTCATCGTATGGGGTGAAGTATGGGTTTGCCAATCGGGAATAATATACAGGGTTGGTAAAGCCGTTGCTATCAGTGAGATAGGTATTCTGCTTACGCTCGTTGGCATATACGGAAGCGCCCACCTTGAGGAGTTTGTTCACCTGGTAGTTGGTCTTCAGGGTGATATTGTATCGGGTGTTTCCCACGCCCTTCACGTTACCCTGCTCGTCGGTATAGCCCACGGATGTATAGTAATCGCTCTTGTCGCCACCACCCGAGATGCCGATGTTGTACTCCTGGGTGAGTGCATTGCGGAAGAGGATATCATTCCAGTCGGTATTGGTGTTGCGGAGCTGGTTAATCTGGTTCTGGGCTGTCTGGCTCAGCGCATTCCATCCGCCTGCCTTGTAGGCGCTGGTTTCGCCCAGGCTGTTGAGGATGCCTGCTACCCCACCCTTGTTCTGGCGATAGGTGTAATCAGATGCCAGCAGACCGAGTTCCAGGTCAACCTTCTCATTGCTGTTGAGCAGGTTGAGTCGGTCGATATCCGTCTTAGGCATGAAGGTCATCTTGCCCGAGAAGTTGATGACCGGTGCTCCCGCACGTCCCTTTTTGGTAGTGATGACGATGACACCATTGGCAGCTCTCGCACCGTAGATGGCAGTGGCTGCAGCATCCTTGAGCACGGTGATGTTGTCGATATCGGATGGATTCAATCCGGCGATGGAAGTCTGGTAGATATTGTCGATATCCTTCAGATCCTCCATGCTTGGGATATCGGTGCCATCCATCGGGATACCATCGAGCACCCACAGCGGTTCCTGGGTACCGTTGATGGAAGCGGTACCACGGATGCGGATCTTCACCGGCGCACCCGGTGCACCCGAAGAGGTGATGGAAGAAAGTCCGGCAATCTGTCCGGCAAGTGCCTGGTCGATGTTGTTGACGGCACCGATTTTCTCATCGCTGATTTTCAGGGTGGTTACCGCCGAAGTCAGCTTGCGTCGGTCCAGTTCCTGATAACCCGTCACCACCACCTCGCCAATCTGCTTGGCGTCAGATTCCAAAACCACCTTATAGTCGTTTTTTCCTGGTTCGATGTTGACATCCTTGGTTTCAAATCCCATGAATCTTACGGAGAACGACTTATCCTGGGCATCCACCTTGAGGGTGAACTTGCCTTCGTAGTCGGTCACGGTGCCATGTGACACCTTCTTGTTTGGACCTCTCACCACAGAGATGGTAGCGCCTGGCAGCGGGTCGTCGCCCATGCTGCCATCCACCACGATACCCGTGACGGTGCGCTCCTGTGCTGAGAGGATGTTCATGGCGAAAACCATGATCAAAAGCATGAATGTTCTCATTCTCATATACAATCTCTCTATTTTTTTGTTTACCTTAATTACTTAATCCCTTAATTATGAATTATAAATTATTAATTGTCAATTATAAATTATCTAATCTCCTGCCCCAAAGCCGTCTGGATTCTCATGATCACGTCCTCGTAGTGGAACTGGGTGGCAGTATCGCCCGAACGGCGCTTGCCCTTCAGCAGGTTGAGGATTCTCACGAGTTCGCCGCGCTTCACGCTGATGGCATCGCTCACACGAGCCGTCTGGGTGCCGCCCATGTCGATGGTGCGGGGAGCCGAACTGAGGCTATGGCATGGCATGTTGAAATCCGGCGAGTCGATGATGGCAGGGGAATCGAAAATCTTCTTGTTGATCTTCACGCCCTCCTGCTGAGCGGCAGCCGTGATGAGCGCATCCACGAAGTTCTTCTGCAACTGACGGTCGTCTACGCTGAGCGACTTGCCTGCCAGGGTCTTGCCGAAGAAGTGCTTATGCAGCATATCCATCATCTCTACGGCTGTGAATGCATTCCTGCCGTTGTTCTGCTCGTTGGCAAACATGCGCATGATGCGGCTGTTGTCGAGCATATCCCAGAGCATGTAGCTCTGCTGGTTCTGCAGTGCATAGTCTGGCGACTGCTCCTGCACGCCCAGCGGCGTATTCTTGTTGATGAAGGTATACTTGTTGAGCTCGCTTCGGAAGAGCCACTTCGGACAGGTGAACACCTCGTCGATGAGGAACTGCACGGCTCGCTTCTGCTTGTCCTTCTCCACGAAGGTGAAGGTAGGCTTGCCATCGTCGATGGTGGTATTGTCGATGTACATGCCGCCCACATTGGCAAGCACATGGTAGAGGTAGAGACTCCACTGGAAGATGACGCCCTGATAGAGCTTCGATGCCTCATCGTAGGTCTGACCCGGTTCGCCTGTGCGGGTCCAATCGATGATGTTAGGCATTACGCGCTTCAGGTTGGCGATGCCATAGGCAGCCGACTTCATGGCATCATCGCCCAAATCCTCGCTCAGGGAACGTGGGTCGATGGCGGTGCGCTGGCTCTGCGTCTCGCTGTATCTGAATTCCTTTCCGCTGTGCTTCTTCAGGAAATCCTGCTGTGCTGAAGCGGCCTTCTTCTCATCCGGGAACCAGCGGTAGCCCCACTCTATCGCCATCAGGTCGTAAGGACCTATTTGCGGAGAAATCTGCTGGATGCCATCTCCCGGCTGTGCCACATAGTTGAAACGGGCATAGTCCATGATGGATGCTGCAGTGCCGCATACATGGTCGGTGAACGACTTGGAACGGAGGGAATCCGTAGGGTATGCATTGGATGCTATCATGTTGTGGCGCAATCCGAGCGAGTGGCCCACCTCATGGCAGGCTACGAATCGGGCTGCATCGCCTATCAAGGCCTCTGGCAATTCATACTGGCGTGCCTCCTTGTTGTAGGCTCCTGTCTGCACCATGATCCATTCGCGCAGGAGCGACTTCACGTTATGCCACCAGATGATGTCTGCCTCCAGAATCTCGCCTGTTCGAGGGTCGATGACGGAAGGACCCATGGCGTTCGCCTTCTCTGAAGCATCGTAGGTCAGCACAGAATACTTCATGTCGTCGCCTTCGGCAGCAATGCTGTCGGTGAGGTCGAACACCTGTACGGCATTCTTGAATCCTGCCTTCTCGAACGCTGCGTTCCAGTCGGTCATACCTCTTTTAATATAAGGGCGCAGGAACTCCGGAACGGCTGGGTCGATGTAGAAGACGATAGGCTTCTTAGGCTCTACCAGTTCGCCACGCAGATAGGCCTGCTCATCCTTAGGTTCCAGGCGCCAGCGGGTGATATAGTTGTTGCGGGTCACCTCCTGCTGGTGGTCGCCATACTGCAATCGGCTGGTGGTGAAATAGCCCACGCGCTGGTTTTCCTTGCGTGCCACCATCGGGGTTTCAGGAAGGAGGACCAGCGAACTGCTTACCTCTACGGTGATATTGGTCTTGCTCTTACCCTCGTGTACCACGGTGGTAAGTTCAGAAGTTGCGGTGATATTGTTGCTGAAAGCCTTGATATCGATGATGCGCGACAAATCGGAATCGGCAGAAGTGCCGAGGTTGATGAGATTGAACACATCATTGAGATAAGTCTTCTTTCCGTTGAAGAGGTCGTTCACCTTGAAGATGACGGTGGAAGAATCCTTGGCCACCGCCTCTACCTTGAGGCTTGCGATGAGCGGATCAATGTAATTGCTTTCAACGGATGCCGCCATGGCATCCTTGGAATCTACTTCGGGAGTAAGGCGCTGCTGGCGCACAAAAACGGTCTTTTTATCCTGATTCCATTCAAAACGGATACACTGGTTTTCGTAGTTGATACCACGGTTTACACCTGCCTCGTTGAGTTCGGAAGGCACACGCTGCAGTTTGTTGGAAACGAGGAACACTCTTCCCATCAGTTTGGTAGGCATTTCAAGGTAGAAATCCTGTTCCTTCTTTACTACATTCATGACTCCTCGTACATTCACAGAATCGCTGCCTACTATTTTCTTATAATCCGATGTAGGTTGCTCTGTTTTTTTCTTTTTCTTCTTGAACAATCCCATCTCCGGTGCAGCTTCCATGGAGATGGCATAGCAAGAACTTCCAATCAGGGTGGCAGTGATTGCCCCCAGCAAGAATCGCTTTTTATTCATTTAAAATCGTATATTTATTCCAAATATTATTGAATAATCTTCTATAACCTTGCAAAGGTAAGGACAAAAAGTTATGATACACAATTAATTATGTATTTTTGGAAAGTTCTTAATGGTTTTTAACGTTATTTTGGAAATGAATAAGAAATAGAAACGGCATCAGGGGATTATAATTGACGGTTGGCTTTAAACCTGTGCGCACCTCGATTCTCTCACCATAGGTGGTATATTTCACCAGCAGGTTACCCGTTTTCTTTGGGGTAATACAATAAATTCACACTACAAATGCATTTTTCAAAGGAATTTGACATGACGTAAGCAGAAAAGTTGTATATTTGCACAATAAATGTGTCTGCAAGGAAAATCATATATCAACAACTGATAAGAACTGGCAGCAGATGCAGAGAGACATTTAACTTTTTATTCACCCTTTAAACTCCAGAATTATGGATAAAGGATACCTCACAATCATGGCAATGGCTTGCATATCACTGCAATGCTACGCTGGAAGCGGACAAGGAACCGCCGTCAACGACATTACTGTCGACAGTTTACAATACACGGTAGTGGATTCCACCCTCACTGCCACGCTTTATCGCTATAATAAGAAAGGTGATACTGCCATTATTCCAGCCACCGTGGACTATAATGGCAAGACCTATCAGGTGGTAAGCATCAGCAGCAGATATAATTCTGTGTTTTATGACACACATGACAACATCAGAAAGGTGAATCTGCCTGATGGCATCAAAGACATAGGCCACTATGCGTTCTATAATTGCCAAAACCTGGAAGAAATTGAGATTCCGGAATCAGTAAAGTCTATGGGAAACTATTGCCTCGGATACACCAATCTCAAACATCTGGTGATGAAACCTGTAAAATCGCCTACATTGGGTGAAAACCCTTTCTATGGCACAAATCAGTTGAGAATCATCAATATTCCAGAAGGAAGCCTCAACAGCTATAAGGAAGTGGAAGGATGGAAGAACTATATCCTGCTGGCTGGCAAGGGTTTCAGCATCTCTGTGGATTTGGCTACACCGGGAGAACTGGGTAATGAAATCCTTAAGAAGACCGAGAATATCAGCGATGTCAACATATTGACCATCAAGGGTAAGCTCAACGACGACGATATCTACAATATCCAGAAGCGCATGCCTAACCTCGTAGAGGTGGATCTTTCTGAGGTGGATATGGAAAACATACCAGATTATCTGTTTAGTGAGCGACGTGGCATCAAGAAGGTTACCTTGCCTAAGAATCTCAAGACCATCGGAGAAGGGGCATTCAGATACTGCGAGTCTCTTGAAAATGTAGTCATTCCTGATGGTGTAACGAGCATAGGCAATTCTGCTTTTTATGGTTGTTACAATATAAAGAGCATCAAATTCCCTGAAGGTCTGGTTTATATGGGAAGTAATGCTTTCTATCAGTGCTATGCGCTGACCACATTAGAACTGCCTTCTTCGCTGAAGACCATCTCTGGCGGAGCTTTTTATGAGTTAAGAAATTTGGCATCCGTCAGCATGCCGGAACAACTGGAAACCATTGGAGATAATGCATTCGCACATTGCAATAACCTGAAGGAGATTTTAATTCCAAAGGGAACGCAAACGATAGGATATGCAGCATTCTACGAATGCAATTCATTGGAAAAGGTTACCATACCTGCCAGTGTAACTGCCGTTAATAACGCTTTCACTTATTGCAAAAATCTGAAAGAAGTTACTTGTCTGGCACTGGTACCTCCACAGGTTAGGAATGAAAATCCTTTCAATGGAGGCATGGACATGAGCAAGCGAACCCTCTATGTGCCTACTTTCGTGCTCAATGTCTACAAGCAGACGCGGGGCTGGGATGCATTCACCAATATCAAGGCAACAGATGAACTTCCTGAAAGTATGAACATCTGGAAAGAATTTACGCTTAATCTGCCAGACTCTCTCCCTGCAGACTACAAGCCTAGCATGCTGATTGATACTTATGGTGGAAATGGCGGAAGCCTGACCGTGAAGGGAAACAGTATGCTGTCACTCAGCAAGTTTGACTTTACATACGATCCAAATTACTACATCAATCAGTCAAGCTCAACCAGTGCAAATATCCACGGAACCCTCATCAACGAGGCTACCATGCGTGCCGACAGTATCAGTACTAAACTGTATGTGCCTAAGCAGCGCTGGGTCTTCCTCTCCATGCCATTCAACGTGAAGGTATCAGATTTCCAGTGTCTCACCGATGAGACGCAGTGGGTAATCCGCAAATACTCAGGATTGGCACGAGCCAACGAGCAGAAGGAGAAGACCTGGCAGAACATGACAGCCGACAGCATCCTGCATGCACACGAAGGCTACATCCTGCAATGCACCAACAACGATGGCTGGAATAATCATGTACTCTTCCAATTCAAGGCTATCAACGATGCAGAGAAAAACAATCTCTTCGCATCAACCGACCAGAAGATTGAACTGAAGGAATATCTGTCTGAGTTCTCTCATAACCGCAGCTGGAACCTCATCGGCAACCCATATCCATGTTATTTCGACACCCGATTCATGGACTTTGGCGCCCCTATCACCACCTGGAACATGAGCAACTCTACCTACGAGGCATATTCTCTGGTGGATGACAACTACATCCTCTGGCCAGGAGAAGCTTTCTTCGTTCAGCGCCCTGTGGACCAGGCTGAGATTACCTTCCTCGCAGAAGGACGCCAGCACAACAGGAATGTAAGAGACATTGAGGAAACACGTGCCAAGATGCAGACCGGCAACGCAGCACGCCAGGTTTACAACCTGACGCTTACAGGCGAAAACACAGCCGACCGCACACGTATCGTCATCAACCCGGAGGCAGAAATGAGCTATAACGCAACCCATGATGCAGGCAAGATGATGAGCGAGGAAACTCTGTCGGCTCAGCTCTACTCCATCGAGAGCGATGCCGACTACGCTATCAACGAGCGACCTATCGGCAACGGCATCATCCAGCTGGGAGCAAGATTCGCACAGGGTGGCGACTATACCATCAGTCTGATGGATGCACCGGAGCAGGCCGTACTCCTGGATAAGCAGGAAGGCAAGGAAATCACCCTCGACGAGACTGGCTATCGCTTTACAGCCAAGGCTGGTGAAAGCAGAAACCGATTCAGTCTTATCCTTCGTGGAAACACCACGGGTATCACCACCCTGGATGCCAACACGGGCAGCATCCATATCAGCACCCAGGCTGGCTGCATCCATGTAACGGCAACTGCCAAGGAAGACATCAAACTCTATGGTGCAGACGGAAAACTGCTGAAGAACCAGAATGGAACAGAAGCTATCTTCAATGTGCCAGGTGGTTTGTATATCATCAAGGTGGGCAACGTAACCCAGAAGGTTACCATGGTAAAGTAGTAATATAGTACTTAAAACGAAGAGACATGAAACACAGGATATTATTCATGCTGTTTCTATGCTTGGCACAACTGCCTCTATGGGCACAAAGCAGCGACTATAACCCTGCCAACCCTGGAGACCCGCAGGTGCCAATCAGGAAATACAGCCTCAAGCTAAAGGCTTCTCCAAGCAACGGCTGCAGCTTCAACTACGCTTCAGAACAGAAGTGGGAAGCCAGCAAGCAGATTTACGTGGAGGCATATCCGAATTCAGGCTTCCAGATGGTGGCATGGGTTTGCGGCAAGGACACCCTGAGCAGAGAAAGAGGGTTCTACTATACAATGCCTGAAAGAAACGTAGAGTTGACGGCTCTGCTGAAATACAATCCGAAAAATCCGGAGAACCCGGAAGAAATGAATACGAAATATACCGTGCAATTGACGGCTTCCCCTGCCAATGGTGGAAGCTTCAACTTCAGCAGCGACCGCTTCACGGCAGGCAGCAGCATTGATCTGTATGCTTATCCAAACAATGGATTCGTGTTCAGAAAGTGGATGAGCGGAGATTCCGTCATCTCGAAAGAGCAGAGTTTCAGATTCGTGGTTCCAAAGAAGAAAACGCAGCTTACTGCCATCTTTGAATACGATCCGCAGAATCCTGACAACCCGAACAAGAACTATTGGAACAAGGAACTGGGCGAAGTAATCGTGGATGACTTCAAGCCGGGAAATCTGAACGGAAGTATATGGAGTGCCATCAACGGCGCCAGCACGTCGGACGTGCAGATGATTACCGTGGCTGGCAAGATGAATGACTACGACTTCGGCGTGGTAAACGATTTCAGCAATTGTACCTTGCTGGATATCAGCAGAGTGACTGGCATTACGGAGATTCCGTCATACGCCTTCGACAACACCAACCTGGAGTCGGTATGCCTTCCTGCCAGCATCGAGAAGATTGGCTACAACGCATTCGCCTATGACAGCCGCCTGGCGTCGGTAACAATCTATGCCATGACTCCGCCTAGCGTGGACGAAAAGGCATTCAGAGACACAGGCGAGGGACTCGTGGTATATGTACCGGCTTCGTCACTGCCGCTCTATCAGGAGGCAAATGTATGGAAAGACTTCACCCTGCTCCCTATACAGGACGACATCCATTCTCTCGCCGTATCACTGCCGGAAGGCATCGATACCAAACAGTATGAGCAGATGTGGATTGAACTGACCAACACCAAGAGTGGCCAGAAGATGCACTATGTGATGACCAACCGCACCACCTACACCTTTGCCAACCTCATCAAGAACACCTCCTGGAACGTTACCCTGCGCAACCAGCGCGGCGATGTATTCGCACAGTTGAATGATGTGGAGGTGAAGGATGAAGATGTGAACGTAACGTTCAAGGATGTGGCGATGCCGCAGGATCTGAATATCAGCGTGACAACACCTGACGGAAATGACGTTACCAACCAGGTGCAGGTGACCTGGCTCGACGAAACCGGAAGCTATCTGGCGCAGACTGTCAACATGAGCGGACTGCTTGCAGGCAGCAAGCTGAGCTATCGTCTTGCACTGTCACAGGAACTGGCAATGGAATATACCATTCCTGCGCAAACCACCTATACCGTGAAGGAGAATGACAATGTCATCAAACTGCAGCTCAATCCTCTGCAGACCGTGAAGGTAAGCGGAAAGGTGAAAGACCTGGTGACCCGAAACGCACTGGATGGAGCTACCATCAGCGCATCGCAGACCTTCGGAGGAAAATATACGAAGACCATCAGCGGCAAGACCAATGCGCAGGGCTTCTACGAACTGGAACTGAGCAACGTGCCTACCTCCATCACCTTCAATGCCAGCGACTACATCAGCCAGAGCAGCACGTATGAAAACCTGGCTGCATCAAAGGAAGAGAAGGTGGACTTGGGGGAGATTGCACTGAAACCGATATCGGGAGCCACCATCAACCTCAGCTTCAACTACAGAAAATGTGAGAATGGCAACGCAGGAGAAGGAAATGCACAAAACTGGTTCAGCGATTACAACAACGTAATATTCGGCATCTACAACAAGACCCAGAAACGCACCATCAGCCAATACAACGTGCAGTATCCGCAGATTGTGCTCCTGGAGGAAGTGAACGAAGGTGACGTGCTGGAAATTACAGCCACCAGCAAGACATCGGCATTCATGCCAACAAGCAGCGTGGCTACCATCGACGGCCAGATGAAGGCAAACACCAACATCAGCATCGTGGAACTGGGCAAGATTGAAGCCTCCTACGGCAAGAACTTCAATGGGGCCGTGGTAGGTTCGCTCTATGATGCAGCAGGAAAACTGGTAAAGACTTACGACTACAGCAATGCTTCGCTCACCATCAGCAACCTGACAGACGGTTACTATACCCTCATCAGCATGGGAAGCAGCAAGCTCTTCAATACCATGTATGAGCTGCAGCAGCTGAAGCAGAGCGGACTGAAAAGCGGAAGCGACTACGTAGAAACATCCGTAAAGGTGGAGAGCGGAAACATTGCAAAGGTGGTAATCGACCAGATTCCTACTCTCAACGAAAGCAAACTTTACTATACGGGCGAGAACACCTCGTTCACCGTAAACAAGCAGAGCATCGTGGCTGGCAATTACCTCACCCTGACGGGTAAGATAGACTTCAAGCTGGCTTATGCCAAGAAGGTGAGCAACGTGAACCTGGTGGTTGATATTCCTGAGGCATGCTCGTTCGTGGAGAACTCAGTGATGGTGGGCAATACCACCAGCACTTACTCGCTGGAAGGCAACCGACTCACCATCCCGATGGCACGCTATACCGACCGCGTGAGATTCTGCGTAATTCCTACCCTGGGTGGAGAATACGCACCAAGCGCCATGGCACAGTTTGATATCAATGGCAAAACCGTGACTCAGCCTATCGGCTCTGCCACCTATACCGCCAAGGATCTATCCATCAACGTGCCTGCCACCGTGGCTAAGACGCAGATTGCCGTAAGCGGTACAGCCGTGGGCAGATCAGAAATCCTCATTTATGACGGCGATGTTCTTATCGGCCAGACCACATCTCTGGCTAACGGCATGTGGAACAGTAAATGCGAACTCAACGATGCGTACAACCTATCACGCCACAACATCTTTGCCAAGGTAACCACCAGGCAAGGTGTGGAACTCCGTTCGGAGACCAAGGAATGTCTGTACGACGAAAATGCAATAGAGGTAAAGACGGTAACCATGTCGTTCTACAACGGATGGATGCGCAAGAACCTGGAAGTAACATTCGACTTCGAAAACAACAAGACGAGCGAAAGTTCATACCAGTTCTACACCGGTACTGACTTCACCTTCGTAGCCGACCTGACCAACAACGACACTACCAAGGTAAACGGTGTCACCTTATTTATATATACGAGCGGCAACGAAGTAAGACCTCTTGAGGCGAAGTACGACAAGAAGCGCGACAAGTGGATAGCCACCAGCAAATTTGAAAGCGACAACCTGCCAGTAAACATCAGTGCCAAGATTGATGCAGAAACCTCTGCCATACTCGACATCGAGCAGTGGAAAGAAATGGTGGGCAGCATCAATAACCTGATAGAAAGCTACAGGAAGAACGGAGAAATCATCAAGACTCTCTTCAGTGGTGACGAGCCGCTTTCTGATGAAGAGATGGCACAGAAACTGGAAGAGCTGGGACTGGATGCTACCCATGAGGTGGATATCAGCGATATACAGACCGCCATCGCCAATATGAGCGATGAACAGCTGGAGCAGTTCCTGGAAAAGGAATATCAGTCAAAACTCTCTACCAGCGATTCGCTGCTGAAGACGCTCACCGCATGGCAGGAATTACTCACCTTCGACCCTACAAAGGAGTGTGAATTTACATTGTCAAACGGTGCCACCCTCAAGCTCAAGAAGAGCGACGGATACAGCAAGGAGAAACTCCTGGAAGACGGATTCCAATGCTATGCATTCAATGACTCCAGCGAAGTGTTCATCAAGACACTTGCCAACCAGGAAACCTATGTGGACCTGAAGCGAGGCATCTACCTGGAAATTACAACATCAGCAACATCTGAAAAGAATCTCAACCTGGCAAAGAAGGACGGAGACAAAAAGGGATTCATCCAATATGCACAGGAAGGAATCAAGCAGATCAATGATGTAGTAGACAAAATCAACAAGATGTTCGGCAACCTGTTGGAAAAGGCAGGACAGGCTACCAAGGTGCTGGAGACCGCCATTGAGGAAATTGAATTCCGTCTGGCAAAAGCAGACTTCTACATCGAAGCTGCCGGCAAGAAAGGCATGAAGGGCGAGGTGCTGAAATGGAAGGTTGAAAAGCTGCTTCTGCAGAAAAACCTGTTCCTGGCCAAGGATGCGCTGAAGACGGCTAACGGCTGCTTCAAGCGACTGTTCAAGGCTTTACCGGTGGTAGGCTACCTGGCTGCAGCTGCCGACCTGATTAGCGACATGAATACCCTCATCACGTATTATAAGGCTATACCTGATCCATGTCCGGAAGACCAGATCAATGCTGATACCTATAAGTCACAATGCTTCTTCCTGGGAGGAACAGTCATTGCGTTGGCTACTGCCGACCTGGTGGGTTCATTCACCTCTGATGCAGAAATCGTGGCTGGCATCGTAGGCTCCTTTGCTTCTGCCGGAATTTCACTGGCTGGAACCGTATGGGGAATCGTACAGAAAGGTGTTGTCAAGCTGGCAAGACTCGCTTTTGACTGGGCGGTTGACAAGCAGATAGAGAATCTGGGTAAGAACATCGCAGCACTGAAGTGCATACCACAGGGACTCAACCCAATCCCTCCTCTGCCGCCATTCGACCCGCTCAACCCTATCCACGACCCATCGGGCTATGTTTACGAAGCTGTGGCTAGCAACAGACTGCAAGGTGTTACCGCCACCTGCTACTACAAGGAAACCGTGGAAGATATGTATGGCGACCTGCACGAGAACATCGTGAAGTGGGATGCAGAGGAATATGCCCAGGAAAATCCTCTCTTCACCGACGAAAATGGTATGTATCAGTGGGATGTTTCACAAGGTATGTGGCAGGTGAAGTTTGAGAAGGATGGATACGAAACTACTCATAGCGAGTGGTTGCCTGTGCCTCCTCCACAGCTCGAGGTCAACATCGGAATGAAACAGAACGTACAGCCTGCCGTGAAGATGGCAAAGGCATACGAAGACGCAGTGGAAGTGGAGTTCGACAAATACATGATGCCTGAACTTCTTACCACCGAAAACCTCATCGTCATGGATGGAGAGAATGCCGCAAAGGCACAGATAAAGCTGCTCAATGCGGAATCTGCATACGCTGACGAAAGCGAAATCTATGCGTCAAGAATCAGAATCGAGGCAGAGAAACCTTTCGAAAACAAGGATATCACGCTGATGGTAAGCAACAGGGTAAAGAGTTATGCAGGCATACGCATGCAGGACGATTACCAGCAGAAGTTCACCATCGAACCTGAGGTTCGCAAGATTCTGTGCGACAGTACGGCAACTATCGGATACGGACAGAGCGCTGTAATCAATGTGGAAGTTCTCCCTGCATCTGCAGCAGCCGGAAAGACCCTGCTCGTAACCTCATCTTCGGGTATGATAGCCCACACCGAAACGACAAGCATCACGCTTGGAGAAGACGGAAAGGCTGCCATCGAAGTATCGGGCGAACTGCCAGGAACAGCTTCGCTCTTCTACACCATCGATGGCTACGAACTGGAAGCTAGCACGATGGTGAAGGTGGAACAGCTCGACCAGCAGCTGGTGGCCACTCCTACTGCCAACATCGCTTCAGGGTCGGCAGTGAACAAGGGTACGGCTATCACACTGGCATGTGCTACGCAAGGAGCTACCATCTACTACACTCTCGACGGCTCATGCCCATGCCTCAATACAGAGGCAAGAAAGGTATACGACGGTACTCCTATCATCATCGACGAAACCGTAACCATCAAGGCGATGGCAACGGAAGAAAGCATGTACGACAGTGATGTGGCTGAGTTCACATACGTGGTAGATTCAACCAGTGGTATCAGGCAGATTACCTGTAACGAGGATGACAAGACTGACAAGACTTTCGATACCACAGGCAAGCAGGTTTACAAGAACACCAAGGGTATTCTTGTAACAAAGAGCAAGAAATACATCAATAAGTGATACGACACCCGGCATTACTTATCGGAGTAACTGAGAATATCAAGACCATTGCATCATTCTGGAATGCAATGGTCTTTTTGTTGTCATATATGATTACGGATATTACTATTTGAGAAAAAGAAAGCCTTATTTTAATAAAAACATACTAAAAAGTAATATTTTAAGCGCATTTTATAAGGAAAATCTTTTTTTTTATGTACCTTTGTATTCGGTTTAAACATTTATCATAATACTTATCATATCAGTATGAATAATATCAAAAACATCAAAGCAAAGGTTCTGCGAGTAGATGAAGAAGAACACAAGTTCGTCATCGAAGTGGAAGACAGAATTTACAAGGTGGCACAGGTTGACTTCCAGAGAAGGCAACCCGCGCCGGAAACACTCAACTGCCTGATGATTACCACCCATCTGGGTAAGGTTTTCATCGCACAGGACATTGAACACCTCATGAGAAAAAACTACAAGGAAAACGACGAGGTGAACTTTAAAATCAAGATGGCACTGGGCAACTTCTACCATCTGGAAGATGAGTTTGGCTTCACTGCCATGCTCAAGAGAGACACGGTGATCAATGCCGCACTCACCCCTATGGTAAAATGCCGCATCCTGAAATTCCACCAGAAATACATGGACGTGCAGCTCGTGGAAGTACTGGGTGCCGACAAATCGGAATTCTCACTGTCGGAAAAGGAATTCTATGATATCATAGGCGAGGAAAACTGGAATACCCAGGAATTCAGAAACCTGATGCTCGGAGATACTCCATCCGACATCTTCGACCTGGAATGCCACAGATGGATTGCAGGACTCTCTGACTCCCTGAACCAGGACGAACTGCAAATCCTGCTCCGACAGATACATAGCCGCTGCCTGGAAACGCTGGAAAGCGAAAATCTGCTGCCACGATGCAAGGAAGCCGAGCGCATTCTGCTCGAACAGCGCTTCACGGATGTCATCGAGCTGCTCTCCTACTATATACAAGCCATTGAAATCCTGAGAAAGGGAAAGGCGGAAGATACCATCAGCCAAATCCTCTCAACCCTATCCACATGCGCCTATATTTATCATCCGCGCAAGCAATTCTGCATCATGCAGTGTATCTTCATGCTCGACTTCTCCATCATGGAGAAACTCATCGATTCCATCTTAACCACCATCAGAGGACAGGAAATGTATCTATGGAACAGAAAACCATTCCAGATGCAATGGATCAAACTGCTACAGGGATACGTGGACAATATCTATAACCAGACCGACCGACTCACCAGCGACATCCATACCAAGGAGACGATGATACAGGTGCTCACCATCGAACTAATTCTGGGCAGACATGCTACCCATAAGATTTACGACAGTTCGCTGAACCAGGCACTGCTCTACCGACTGGTCTCGCTCATGAACGTGAGCGATCCGAACAAGACACTGCAGAAATCATTCCTCTCGCTCTTCACCCAATCGGAATTCGATGCCGCCCTGCCATACAACAGCGACGATGCCTTCGTGCTTTCCAACATGCTCTGCTCGCAGGAGAACGAAACCGTGGAGAATATCGAACCGGCTAAATATGAAAGCGATCTGGCTCTGCTCACCGTAAACGAACAGGCCATCACCATCCAACCCAAGAATCTGGATAAGGAAAATCTCTACCTGCCCCTGTCGGCACGAATGGGACTATGGCATGGACTCTCCGTACGACTCGACGAAAAGCCTCCGGTGAACCTGCGCGGAAAGGTGGGAACCACCATCGAGCACTTCAAGCAGCTGTGGGAGTACATCAACGACTCGCTCTTCTCCAAAAAGCGAAAGACTTCCAAAAAGCAGAACAAGAAACTCTATATAGATGACGAAACGGATATCATCATCACAAAGAAGATTGCAGGCGACATGATGTTTGAATGCAAGGTGGTGGAAGACGGATACGAGGGAACGGGTACGCTGGATGTGCTGAACGACGTGGTGCCTTTCTTCCCTGGCGATGTCAGCATGCAGTCGTTTGAATACCAGGGCATGCCGCTCCTGCTGCGTGCCTACGTAAAGAATGTGAAGAGCGACGGAACCTATGAATTTGCCATGCGCGACATGATCAGCGAATATGAGGACGACGTGAGAGTGAACGATCTGTTCTACAACTCCCGACTCACCTGTCTGGTTTTCAGTCAGGTTCCGGGTCTGACTAGAGTACCTGCCGTGAGCAGCGAGGGCTTCTCCGTATCCGTTGCGCCTGCACCGGGCATGACGGTAGAAGACCTGAGACGAGGCATGGTCGTGGAGGTGGACAACATTACCGAGGGCAGCAGCGACTATCTCTATGGCACCTTCCTGCGCGAATCGCCGGAAAGCAGATTCAGTCTTGCCGAAGCCTTCCACAACCTGATGCTCGGCTATGCCAACCACGAGGTGTATAACCCGAAGGCAGAGAAAGACGAACTGGCGGATGCCATGGATATGGACAGCGTATATGTATCAGAACTGATGGGTATCATCGACGCCAAGGCTACCCTGGAAGAGGATAATATCAAGGCGTATAACTATCTGAACTTCTGCCGACTGCTCGCCATCATGATAGACAGCAAGGAACGCACCAACTATTACGACAGCCGACTCACCCTGCTGGAACTGCTCAACGACTTTGCGGCATTAGACAAGGTGGATACCAAGAAGATAGATCTCATCGCCGAAACAGAGCCTGAGCTCTTTGAGAGAAATGCCATCCTGCGCCACGACTTCATGCAGCTGCGCATCATCGGATGTCTCGACAGCGATGAGCATTACGAGGAACTCTACCAATGGAGCAGTCTGACGGAAGATCCACAGCTGCAGCAGCTTGCCGCCCTGGTTCTGTCACACAACTTCGTGAAGAAATCGGGACTCCTTACCCAGGCTGGCGATATCCTCGACAAGATCAGGGCACTGCTCAAGCTGCACAAGTCATCTTCCAACAAGAAGAACTATGGCAAGGAAGATTTCCATACGGAGTTCAAGACTTCTATCGTTTATCCGGAAAACTCGATGAAGGTGGACGTGCAGGCTCAGACCGTGAAGATCATGCAGGAAATCTGCGCCTTCCTCAATGCCGAGGGTGGACATCTCTATCTGGGTGTATCCGACATCGGTTACGAGATGGGACTGGAAGAGGACCTGAAGAATCCGCTCTTCAAGGGTTCAAGAGATAAATTCGAGGTGTATGTGAACAACCAGATTGTTTACTACCTGGGCCAGGAGGGTGCCCACTACGTGCACACCCATTTTGATAATGAAGTGAACAATGCCGTGCTCATCATCGACATCGAACCATGTCCGCATCCTATCGCCGTAAACTCGGAATACTTCGAGCGAATGGGTACATCGGCACGAAAGGTGAACGGCAACTACAAGGACAAGTTCTTTGCCATCAGAAAGCAGTGGGCTGAGGAGCATGTGCCTCATCTGGCCATCACGCAACCCGTCACTGCATCTGCAGCGGCTGAAGCACCATCAGCAGAAAAGGAGGCAAAAACCATCATCAAGCATGTGGAGTCAGCACCTATCACCGACCATATCCAGACCTCACGCCTGCGCAACAATGCGCTGCACGACTACGAGGAAGGCTATCGCCCGGTGACAGCCGTAATCTGTCTGCTTGCCACCGATGAATATAAACTGCTCGACGAGGATGACTGGCAAGACTATCGCCTGAAGCTCGCCGTCCACGAGGACGAGGAAGAAGGCTGGCTCATTCTGGTATATGAAAGCGGAAGAGTCTGCAAGGTTTCCATGGCAGAGCTTCTGCAGCGAGAGAGAGGCAGGGTATTCAAGCGATATGCGGGCGAAAAACTCATCTTTGCTTCCATCGCCACCGATGAAGATTCGGTATGCGTAGGATTCGTTGACAGCAAGACCAACCGCTATGTGCGTTTCGACGACGTAGATAAATTCAATCATGAGAAGATGCAGGCAGAGGGCGTCCTGCCAATGGATGTGCCGAATGCCGGCGTTCACTATGTAGAGGTGATTCCGCAATCGCAGGTTCCTGTAAACAGAAATATCGGAAGAAAGACCATCGGCTGCATTCTGAAGACCGTAGAAGGAAAGAAATGCATGGCAGTATTGCCGGATTGCAAGGCGAAATAAAGATAATCATGAAACAAATGGGGTGTGCCTGCTAACGGGTACACCCTTTTTATTTATCAAAGAATCTGCGTCATCCCAGACCGAGCAGGTCAAAAATCTGTGTCATCCAGACCGAACAGGTCTAAAATCTGTGCCCATCTGTGAAATCTGTGGGAAAAAAGGAAAAGCAGCAAAGAAAAGCAGCAAAGAAAAAATCTGCGTCATCTGCGAAATCTGCGTGACAAAAAAAAGCCCCGACTACTTTCGTAATCGAGGCTTCCTGATAAAAGAAGGCGGCTACCTACTCTCCCGCATTGCATTGCAGTACCATCGGCGCAAGTGAGCTTAACTTCTCTGT
>ENA-UEOZ01000256-UEOZ01000256.1-human-gut-metagenome-genome-assembly--contig:-NODE-256-length-41158-cov-100.880115_pt1 | contig 41158 bp, 32 predicted proteins | sample MGYA00242898_ERZ507912 | MGnify/ENA primary metagenome ERZ507912 (study PRJEB26167, sample SAMN06115410) | human gut metagenome | host: Homo sapiens | place: China:Chongqing | collected 2016-04-27... | reverse complement strand
TTTTGGCACACACACCAAATTTTTGGCGAAGAAATTTTGGAGAAATTTTCGGGAATTTCTCTTGAAACGGACGTAACTCGCTGAATGCCAGCGCGTTGCGGCGTGCAAAAAAAATCGCGCAATTTTGCGCTCTCGGGCGGCGGACATGACCGTTTGTGCCCGCTGGCGGGCAAAAGTGCTGGTTTGCCGGTGCGCAGACGGGCGGGAATTTTTATGTCCAACGGGGCAAATGTAGGGCTTACTTGTGTATATGCCAAGTTTTGGGGTGGATATTTTGCAGGTTTGTGCTGAAGAACATATTTTTCAAGGATTTGGGGACAGGCCGCTAACGCGGAGGACTGAAGGGCTGGCGCCGTAGCGGGGCGCGGCAGCCGCTAACGCGGGAAACAGAAGGACATAAGGACAGAAGAACAGAAGATGCAACGTTTGTGTTAGCCGCTTACCGCGGAAAACATAAGGAACATAAGTTTACATAAGATACACATAAGGCCGCTGCGCGGCGGACGGCCACGGACTATCGTCCGAGTGGCCTCAAGAGACATAAGGGCTGACGCCGTAGCGGGGCTGGGCAGCCGCTAATGCGGGAGACAGAAGAACATAAGAGACATAAGAGACATAACTGCAGTCTGAGACTGCGCCTCAGACGATAAGGAACATAAGGGTGGACGCCGAGGGAGGGGGCGGTGGACTGTTTTTGGGGTGACGCAAAGCGGGGCTTTCTGTTACGGGAGGGCGGATTTTTTGTTACGGGGGAGCGGATTTTATATTGATCCGAGAAAAAAATCGGGCTGGCACGGGCGGTTTGACGGTGTTTTTGTGACGGGGCATTGCGCTCTAATGGGGAGGGGGGGACGCGTTTCGCGGGGTATTTTTCGACAGCTTTGGGACGCGTCGGGGAAAGCGCAATGCTCATATATTAAATAAAGGCTCACAGACTGCACTAATTATATGCTTGTCTGTGAGCCTTTGCCTTAATGCCCGACGCGAGACGCGTCGCTCCCATTAGAGGTTGCGTTTCCTGTCAAATTAACAGATTCAAAAGTGGATTTGAAGCTATGGAAAGAACTGTTGTATCGCCCCCATTAGAGGTTGCGTTCCCTATCAAGTTGACAGGTTAACAAGTAAGTATGCTATACTCTATTTGTTATGTTAAAATCATAATGGTAAGAATCTTAAAAAGTTTGGCAAACTTACTTGTTAACCCGTTAACTTGTCAACTTGTTTACTAATTCCGCCAACGTATATATATATATATTAGCAACTGATGGTGGTGATGTGCTGGCCCTGGGGGCCGGTGGTGTGGGTGATGGTGGCGCTGATGGCCTTGACTCGCTCGCTGATGGAACGCAGACCGATGCCGGGGGTGGACGATGCGGGGGACGGAGCGGTGATTGATGAGGGGGTTGGTGAGGGGGCGGTTGGTGCAGGAGCTGCGGTGTGGGCGATGGTGAGCGTGGTGTGGGGGGCGGCGGGGCTGTGGGTGAGGGTGATGCTGATATGGGTGAGCTGCGGGGTGTGCTTGATGAGGTTGGTGATGAGCTCTTGCGCGATGCGGTAGAGCTGGTGGGCCTGGGCGGCGGGCAGGGCGGCCCAGTTGTGGTGGGCGGGGGTGGCGCTGAAGGTGATGGCTATGTGGCCCATTTCGTGGAGCTTGCAGGCCAGGGCGGAGAGGGTTTGGTCGAGGGTGGCAAAGGCGGTGTTGGGGGGCATGAGCTGGTGGGAGATGTGGCGTATGTTTTGACGCACGGCGTTGAGCTGCTGGGTGGCCTGGGCGGTGGAGGCGGTGTTGGTTATCTGCATTTCGGCCACGAGGAGGTCGTTGCACACGCCGTCGTGGAGCTCTTGCGCCAGACGTTTGCGCTCGGTTTCGATGCCGTCGATGTAGCGGCGGGCCTGTTCGAGCTCGGCCTTGCGCTGCTGGTGGCGGTGGCGCATGATGGCGCCTGCTATGGTGATGATGAGCAGCAGGGTGGCTACGGCAAGGCTTGCACCAAGGCGCCACTGGCGTGCTTCGGCTTGTGCGGCGTCCTTTTGCAGTTGGCTATTTTGAGCTGTTTCTCCTTGGCATCGTAGCGTGCGGCGGCATCGGCTACTTGCTGCTGTATGTTGAGCTGGTGGAGGGAGTCGGCTATGTAGTATGCCTCGCGGTAGAAGTAGCAGGCACGTGGTGCCTGGTCTGTGCCCTCGTAGGCGCGTGCTACCATGAGCATGACTTTGTCGCGCTCTGATGATACTGCGGGGCCGTTGTGATAGAGCATGAGGGCGGACTGCAGGGCGGGTGCCCACTGGCGTGTGACGAAGTAGTAGTTGACCTTGGCGTGCTCGAGCTGCATGCGTTCGGTGCCGCCGGGGGCGAGACCGCTGACGATGGTGTTGGCGCGGGCTATGAGGGCTGGTATTTCGGTGTGGCGGTTGGGCTGCTGTGTGAGCAGGGTGATGAGTGGCGACAGGCAGCTTGCCTCGGCCAGTGGTTCGTGGGCCTGGCGTGCGAGGTTGATGCCGCGCTGCAGGTATTGCTCGGCTTGTGCAAAGGTGGCGGGGTTGTAGGTGAGGATGGTGCCGAGGCCGGCGTATACGGAGATGCGCTGTGCGGGTTCGGCAGCGCGCTCATATTTGAGTGCGTTGAGCAGTAGGGTGCGGCAGTCGTCGGGGCGGCCTATGCGGCTGCACATGGCGCCATAGTTTTGGTAGGCTGCAAAGGCCAGTTGGTGGTTGTGGTGGCGTGTGGCGTAGGCTATGACTTGGTCGTAGCATTTGGCTGCCTGGTCGAATTGCTGCAGGCGGCTGTGGCAGATGCCCATGCTGCATAGTTGGTTGTACTGCTGGTCGGCGAGGTGGTGTTTTTTGGCCACTTTGTAGGCTTGGGTAAAGTGGCCGAGTGCCTGCTGTATGTGGCCTTGTGCGGCGAGTGCCTCGCCACGTGCGGCCTCGAGGGTGACGACGTCGGTGCCTTGGGCTTTGTGTTGGGTGGCGAGCTGGGCGTAGTGTAGTGCGGAGTCGGGGCACGAGGTGCTGAAGGCTTGTGCCATTTGTGCCAGCAGGTGGGGGTTGTGCGGCTGTGTGCGCAGGAGGTGGCGCAGGGAGTCGGCTTGCGGCTGTGCGGCTGCAAGCACGGGTGTGAGCATGAGGGTGATGAGGAGGGGGAGAAGGAGTCTTTTCATAGTGTGTTGGGGTTTGGGGGTTGACGGGTAAGTTTGTTATTTTTGGGTTGACGGGTTAACGAGTTAACGGGGTTGACGGGTAAGTTTGCCTTTACATAATATATATGTGTAGTGCATGCCTGTTCGTCGACTTGTTTTACTAAGGATTTTGTTTATGAATTGCAAATATATAAAAAACGCGCCAACTGGCAAGCATGGTTTGCTTTGCAGTTGGCACGTGATGTGTAATTGCTTTCTTTTTATTTACTGCGCGCTTTAACACCTACACTCTATCACTTCTCTTACCCCAATCTCTAATGGGGGGCGCATTTCCTTATCACTACCCTACCCTTTTCCGACGCGAGACGCGTCGCCCCCATTAGAGGTAGAGTTTGGAGGTAGAGTTTTTGAGGTTGCGCTTTGAGGTAGAGCTTTTGAGGTAGAGCTTTGAGGTTGCGCTTGGTGCTTGTGTTTGGTGCTTGTGCGTAGAGCAATACTTTTTTATTTGACTATCACCTTGCGCACGGTGCCGTCGGTCATTTTGATGATATTGAGGCCTGGCTGCGGTGTGCTGATGCGTCGTCCGTCGGGGGCGTAGCAGGCTGCTGTCTTGGCGGGGGCGCTATCGGCGGTGGCTGCGGCTATGGCTGTGGGGTCGGGGCATAGCTCGATGGTGGTGGGGTGGCCTGCCTCGATGGTGAAGGTGACTGCAAAGGGGAAATACTCCTCACTGCCTTCGTTGTAGAACTCGCCCTCCATGGTGTAGTGGCCAGGAACGAGGTTGAGACAGCTATATCGTGTAAAATAGGACCCGGGCACTACGCGTGTACGTTCAGTGCCAAGGAACATGTCGAGTCTCGACAGGGCCATTTTCATTTTTCTCAGTGATTCTCCTTTATAAGTGAACTTGGTACGCACACCTGGCTGGGTGTAGGCAGTGACAGTTGTGTCGGCGGTTGAAGGGGGTATGCGTACAAAGTAATAAGGTCTGAATCCTTCATCTTTTCCCATAACAAGGTCGACCTCGTTACGCGATGATACCATAATGGCACTGTCGAGAGTGGCCGTATCTGTTTTCTTGATATATGCTGCAAGTCCGTTATTCCACTCAGAGTCAGGATTATACGCATTGTAGCCATTGAAGTGGGGAACGTATTCGGGACTTTGGGGGTCGTCATAATAATCTCTTGGTGTCTCGATTCCGTAGTCGACTCCGGCGAGTGTGTCTTTTTGTATTTTTATTTGGCGGTAAGACACGGTGTAGTCGTTGTAGCCGGGGTGCAGGGGGATTCTCTCAATGGCATAGTGTACTTGATTATGGCGGGACCCATCAACTTTATACCTTTTGTATAGGTGTGTGGCGGGTGCGTTGTTGGTGTACACATAGATTCTATCGGAGTCGAAATCGCTTACGCGCAGCATGGTAAACTCTCGGTCGTAGATAGTCTGTGTGAGGGTGTCGGTGTTGGCGAGGGTGAAGGTGTGGAGGTAGGCAGAGTCGGGCCGGGTGCCTTCTTTTTCTTTGCACACGTACCATTCGTGGTTGCCCTCGGGCAGTATGACGGTGAGGGTGTCGTAGGGCATGGGGGTTGCGGTGCCGGGCTTGAGGGATTTGGCGCAGCCTTCGTGATGGGTGGCAAATGCGCTACAGCGGTCTGAATACCGGTCCTCGCCAAACTGTCCGTGTATGTAGAGTTTTTCGCCTTGCTGCAAGAGGTGGCAGGGCACAATGAACTTGACGGGGTGCAGTTTGCTGAATGGAGGGAGTTTTGCTCCATCAAAGTGGAAGTCGTCCTGTGTTAGCTCGGTGCGGGGGTCGTTCTTATAGTCGTACACATTGCACTGATTGCTGAGCACGCTGGCTATGGTGTCGCTCTGTGCACCATATTGGGCGTTGAGGGCTAAAATGGGCCATGTGCTGCCCTCGACGAGGGTGGTGACCACGAGGTTGTTGCCTTTGATTTGGCGGCTCACCTCCTTGCACTCTACAGACATCTTGGTATCGTCTGCCCATGAATAAGGTGGGTTGACATAGGTGTGGGCACTAAACTGCAGGTGGTCGGCATAGGGCGCGGCATCGGCCAGTGTGGTGGTGACGCGCAGGGGTTTGCTTTTGGCTATCGACAGACTGACGGGTTCGGTGCTGGCGGGTATGGTTACCTCGCCTAAAATATAACCTCCATCGGCATTGTAGGGCATGAGGAATTCGGGGTCGGTGGTTTGCACCGTTGGCATGCGGAGCTGGAATGTTTGCCGACCCGGGAGCGCATAGGCGGCATGTGTGCCGTCGGGGGCGGTGGGTTCAAAAATATTGCCGCCAAAATTGTAGTCACCGTAGCCGCGGAAGCCTGTGTCAGACTTGAAGCCTGGTTGCAACTTGTAGTATGCCGAAGCTAACTGGCCGTTGGTGACGGGGCAGAGCTGGCCCTGGCTGTCGGTGATGTAGAAGCGGCACTCCACGGCCTTGCGGTAGTCGGTGGTGACGCAGGTGGTGGTATCGGTCACTACGATGGAGTCGGCATGCAGGGCGAGCTCGCTGCTGTTGGGGGCCACAAGGTAGCGCAGGGTGTCGCCCTTGTAGGCGTAGCGTGCAAAGGGTTCTGTGAGGTCGTGCATATTGACGAGGGCACCTCTGAAGCCATATCTGGCGGTGCCTATGCGCAGATCAGGGGCAAGAATGGCTGGCACGGCATTGCCGTCGCGTCCCACGGGTGGCATGAAGGCCACGCGGCGGGCTTGCACCAGCTCGGTGTGGTGCAGTGTTACCTCTTCGGCATCGGTGGGGTCGATCTGCCCCGTGATGATGCGGCTGAAGTGGGGGCTGTAGATGCGGTAGTAGATGGGTTGGCCCGTGCGGCCGCTAACATAGAGGCGCAAATTGTCAAACTTGAATTCAATCTTGTTTGTGTTGCCCCACCACGCGTTGCCGTTGCCATCATCGGCGTTGAGGGTGAGCTCGCGGCTGTAATACTTGTGGACACGGTCGGTGCTGGAATTTCCTTCATTATAGTAGTCGCTGCCAAAGTCGAGGGTATTGGCTGCGTAAAGACTGGTGTCGAAGAAGTCTTTGGAGTTTGAGAATGTGATTTTTAGCGTACCGATGTCGGCAGCAAGGGTTTGTGCATCAATGCCTTGCGGGGCATCGAGGTGCAACATGATGTTTTGCGCGTGCAGGGCTGCGGTGTGGCAGCCAAGGCCGAGCAAGGTGGCGGCCAGCACGCGGCTTAGGTGGTTGGTAAGTTTCATACGTGGTTGTTTTTATTCGTAATATGTAATGTGTCGCGTTTCTTGGTATTTGCCACCGTTTGAGCAGGTAACATCACGCACGCGCCAGTTGTTGTGCGTGTCGAAATCGGTGTAAGTGTAAGTAACGGTGACGTCTGTGGTTTCAGCTTCGTCTGCTCCCATCTCGAAACTGGTGGTTTGAATGCGTGTGCTGGCCACTCTGCCATTGGCGTCGTAGGTATAGAGGGAAGTTTCGGTGCTGGTGCCCGATTCGGTTTTATCCTTTTCGATGCGTCCTTGTTTGTCGAAATTTATTGTGATAGTTTCGGTCATGTCGTACTGGCCAATAGTGTATTGTACGACACGTTGGTTGGCGTCGCGCACTACGCCGTAAACTTCGGCGTTTTCGTCCTCTTGGGCAGTTGACAGCGGTTGGTCATTGCAAGTGATCCATCGGCCTTGTTTGTCGAAGCCGCAAGTGCCGTTGATTACTTGTCCGTCGCGTGTTAGTGTGCTGGTCTTGACTGGACCTTGGAGGTCGAATGTGGTGAGGTCGGTGGCTGTGGCATCGTATTGTGCGGCTTGTCCGCTGACGGGAGTTTCGATTTTGTCGGGGCTGAGCGGGGCGTTGGTTTGTGCGCGCAAGATGTACCAGCTTGCTCCGCCAAAGCATGAGGTGAGTATGACGGCTATGGTGACGAGTGCTACCGAACGGAATGCGAGGTGTGCGAGCCAGCCAGCAACTTTGTACATGAGTATGCACACGATGAGTACAATTACTGATAGTATGTAGGGCACGAAGGTGCCTACAAAGGCTATGAGTGCAGCTATGGGGTAGTAGATGAGTGCAGCATAGACTATGGGCTCGACGATGAAGTGACCGATAAGAGGTGCGAGGCAACTGCCGCCCATTTTGTCGATGACGTCTTGACTTTTGTGCCTTTCTTTTTTACCAGTATCGAGGTCGGTGGTTTCGATGATGGTGTCGTAGGAGTAGTGTGAGCGACCCATATTGACGAGTGCTATGATGATTCCTACGACAAAGAGCGGTGAGAAGAATGGTGATGAAAAGAGGTTCCAGTTGACCTTGAACTGCCAGTCGGTGTGGAATATCATAGCGTAGATGAGTGGCAGTGCTGCGAGTGTGACTATGGCCGTGGCTATATAGCCTGCAAGGCGGTAATGAGGGTTGTTGAAATTGGGTAGTGTCATGGTGTGTTAAGTTTGTGAATAAAGTTATTGCTTATTAAGTAGGTGTTCAAAATTATTTTATTAGCGACGGCGGCGTTTCTTTTTCTTTTTGGTGGTTTGGGTTGTAGATGTTTTTTTGTCGCCATATTCTACATCTACTACGCTGCTTGATGACGTGACGCTTTTGATGCCGACTTTAGCGGGTGCCTCGTGTTCGTAGCGCAGGGCATAGTCGGAGCTGTCGGCTGAACGGGTGAATACGATGACTTTGCGCTTGTCGAACTCGGGGTTGAAAAGTATGGCAGCAAATATGCCTTGGTCTTCGTCAAGATAGAAGTTGGGGTAGTAGCTGTCTTGCTCTATTTCGATGAACAACCACACGTTTTTCCCTTGTATGACACGCATCATGTCGTTGATTGTTTTGCCCGAAGCGAGATTGAAGCCCCGCATGTTGTTGTTTTTGTAGTAGTTGAGCAATGCGATGCGTGCCCCTACGCTCATGATGGCGCGCCGGGCTGAACACGCCACATCATCGTTTCCGCCGAAGATGGAGTTGAAGAGTTTATAGTCTTCTTTGTTAATAAGCAGCCGTGATGCGATGTAGCCAGTTTTGACGATTTCTACTTTTTGCCAACCTCCCCGCTCGCGTCCTTTGCGTTCGTAGAGGTAGCCGTAGGGGAAGGTTTCGACGGCATTAGCCTCGGCACTTGGCTCGCTGCGCAAGATGGTGGACTCGGCTATGCTGTAGCACTTGGTGTCGGGAAAGATCAGATCCCACAGTGTGGGGCCTACGCGCCAAGCCATGAGCAGGAAAAAGGCTATGATGAGGAACCACTTTGTGCGCTGCCAGAAGTGTGACTTGCGGCGAGGAGGGGGCGGAGGCGTGGGGGTTGAATCTTTAGGAGTTGAATCTTCAATTATTTCGCGCACCATTTCTTCCCAATCCGAGGTATCTAACTTTTCGAGGGTGAAGTTAGTCTTGCTTAGCACCTTGTCGTTGTAAGTTATGTGGCAAGTGTAGGTGCCAGGGGTGGAAAGGAATGTGCCCTTGTCGTTACCATAGCCGTCGAGGATGTAAATACCATTGCCGCTGACATTGACTTGACTTTTATATTGTGCTTGTACTACACCGGATTGGTTGAATATTTCGACTCCAAACTCTACCGTTTGGTTGAGTATGGTGTTGATGGTTATACGTGGTGTGAGGAAGTATAGGCCTGCATAGAGTTGCTCGCCAAAGTTTCTATTTCTTTTGCCATTTATGCAGTCGGCGAGTTCGACCTTTGTTATTTCTATGGGGTTGTTTTGCCTGCGTTCGTACTCTTTTGCCCATTCCTGTATGAAGTGAGCCAAAGGTTGCCGCACACTTTCTCTGAAGAGTTGATAAGTGGGTGCGTTGGCTATGGCACTGCGCATGGCAGCAGTTACGGCCTTGCTTTTGGTCTTGATTTGCAGGTTGGCAGGGTGCAGGTTTTCGTAGCGTTTGAGGTCGGCAATGCTTTTGTTTGCCTCGTCCTTGACCTGTGAAGTGAGTACAGGGTTGTCGCGCAGTATCACGTAGAGGTTGGTTATTGCCTCAGCCTCTTCGTTTGACAGCTGCATGACTATGTCGAAATCATTCAGGAAGATGAATGCCTCAATGAAATTGTCGGCTTGCCGTTTGACGATGGTGGGGTCGGGCTGTGGTGTGGGTGGCGGTGTGGGCTGCGGCTTGGGTGGCGGGGGCGTGGGGCGGCGTCGGCGGTAGATGGTTTGTAATTTGAGTTTGAAAGCCTCATAGGTGGGCCGGTCCTTCATGAGCATTTCGCGCACAACTGCGGTGAGTTGTTTGCTGTATTTTTTTATATCAAGGTTGTTGGGGTGTTGGTTCTCGCAGCGTTTGAGGTCGGCTACGAGTTCGGCTGCGGTGGCTTTGACGTCGTCGCGGTCGAAGTCCTTGTTCCATAGGTTGCTCAGTTCGTCAACGGCAGTCCACTCGGCAGGGTCGAGTTGTTGTTTTATCTCTTGACTTTTGAGAAATTGTATGGATTCCGTCCACTTTTTTACGTTGATATTGAGTATGGTTTCGTCCATCGTGCTGTGGCTTTCGGTTGAAGGTGTATGATTTTAAGCATAAACACACAAATGGTACGTTGAATTGTGGGTGTACCTATTCGTGTGTTTACGCTGTGGGGTTATCATTCGATATTTATGCGGCTGAGTGTGTTTTGAGCCTTTGCAAGTTCGTCGTTGCTCTTTACACCAGTTACCTTGAGGTCGAAGTCGATGGTGTCGTTGTTCAGTCGTCCTGAAACGGAGAGCATGCCTTCGTTGTCAATTTTGAATATTATCTCGATGGGGGTGCCTTTGGGATAATTGCCAGTGATGGGCATGACGTATGTTTCGGTGGTTACGAGGCGGCAGAATTTTTGGTCGACTGTTCCATCTGTCTCGGGGTTGGTAAAATCGCTTTCATAGATGTTGAAGTTGACGCCTGTCTGGTTGTCGTGGTTGGTGCTGAACTCGCAGGTTTTTACTTCGGTTGGCAAGGGAGAATTGGCAAATATAACGTTGCCTACCTGGTCGTCGATGATACCCAGACCGTAGGTCTTGCTGGTTACGTTCATTACGTGCGCGCGGTCGCCACGCAGTGGTGCGGGTCGTGAGTCGCGTTCGCCCTCTTCGTACTCTTGTATGGCTTGAGTGTAGGCTTCGTTCATAGCATAGATGGCTGCGCCCTTGGCTACGACTTCGTCTACCTCACCTATGCGTGCATTGACGTTGTAACGCTGGTCTACGCAGGCTTTGACTTGTGGCATGCGGCAACTACCACCTACGAGCAAGAATTCGTCTATGCTGTCGAAACCCTTTTGGCGTGCTATTTCGAGCACTTTGTCGGTGGCATCGATGGTCTCCTCGAGCAGGCTTGAGGTGAGTTGTTCGAAGGCTTCCTTGGTGAGTTCGGCGCTGACGGACTGCCCTTGGTAGTCGATGGCGAGATTGACCTTTGACTTGCGTGTGAGGAGTTTTTTGCGCGATTCTGCCACGGAGAGCAGTTGGTTGCGAAGCAGTGGGTCGTCGTCGAGGGTGTAACTGGTGCCGTTTTTCTGGTTGAACTGGTCGAGCAGCCAGTTGGCCACTTCTGTGTCCCAATCAACACCGCCCAGATGGTGATCGCCGCCTGTGGCTATGACTTTGATGGCTCCCTTGTTGACGAGTATGATGGTAACATCGAATGTGCCGCCTCCGAGGTCGTAGACGAGTATGGTTTTACGATCTTCGACCTTGGTGCCGTAGGCTATGGCTGCGGCTGTGGGCTCGTTGATGATGGCCAGCACATTGAGCCCGGCTATGATGCCGGCTTGCTTGGTTTGCATGCGCTCTTTGTTGCCAAAATAGGCAGGGCAGGTTATAACAACGTCCTTGATGGGTTCGGGGTAGCCGTTGGCGTCATTGGCATCCTTAACAAGTTTCTTGAGTATGAAAGCTGATATTTCGGAGGGGTCGAAGTGATAGGGGGTATTGTTGGCACTCTTGTCGAAAGCGGCGTCATTGCCCATTTCGCGTTTGATAAACGAGACGGCCTTTTCGGGCTCGGAGTTGAGCATGTCCTTGGCGTCCTTGCCCACCATGACGTTGTTCTCGTCTTCAAAATATACTACTGACGGGGTGATAGAGTCGCCCTCGAAATTGCGTAATACTACGGCTTGATCAAATTGGTCTACTTGGGCTATACAACTGTAGGTTGTGCCTAAGTCTATACCATATACGGCACGTGTCTTATCCATAATTACTGTGATATGTATGTTAGTGGTTTGTGGTTTGCTGGGGTGCGCTGACGCGGTACACATCAACCAGTGCCGGGCGCAGTACAACGTCGCGTTCAACTCCCTTGACAGGGTCGAAAGCGGTGTATTTGAAACCGCGCTGATGTATGCGCACGATGGTGTAGTCAAGTGTGGGGTCAGTGGTGGACACCACTTCGCTCACTTTGTGTTGACCGCGCACAAATGGTTGGCCGGGCTCGGGTTGGTAACTGTCTACATCATATTCATCGCTCAAGGTGTTGACTATGAGCTGCATGTAAGCTCCGATTTGGTTGAGCAGTTTTGAATATTGCTCTGCGAGACTGCCCGTTTGGCCGGCTTCGAGTTGGGAGTAATAGGCATGCGTGCGGGCTATGCTGTCGTAGAGGGTTATGAACGATTGCTTGTAGGGCTTGAGCATTTTGGCATAGAGGCCGTTGCGCAGCGCATCGAGCTCGCGGTGCATGGCATGCATCAGTTCATCACGTTGTGCTATGAGGTCGTACGACTTTTGCAGCGATTGTAATTGCTTGAGTGCTCCATCTATTGCCTGCGCCGAAACGGGTGGCTCTGTGGTTGGCTGGGCCGCTGATGTCGAGGCATGGCTGTGCGTCGCACTTTCAAGTTGTACGCGTAGCTGGCGTATGGTCTCGGCGTGTTCGTGCTCTGCCTTGCGGCTCTGCTGCAACTGTTGGGTGAGCGTCTGCACTTGAACTTGTAGTTCAACTGCGCCAGGCGATGGTTGTGATTCAATGGGCACATGGTCTGTTTGGGGGTGCTGAGCGAGCTGTTGTTCGAGTTGTTGCACACTTTGTTGCAGTGATTTTACCTGCTCGTCTAATGCTTGCTTCTCATTCAGCACCTGCTGTCGCAGTTGCTCACTTTGTTCGTATTTTTGCTCATTAAGTGTCACAGAGTCGCGCAGGGCTTTGATTTGCGCCTTGAGCTCGAGCATTTGCTCTTCGGTGTAGCCACCACTAAATAGTCCCATATCTTGTAGCTTTGGTATTATATTATGCCCGTTGGCGGAACTTTAGCGACTAACAAATTATCGAGTGAGCATGTTCTACACTTTCCTGTTGTGTTAATAACTGAAAGATGAGGAACGTGGACTAACTTACCCGTCAACCTATTCGCTAACTCCGCCAATGTACTTTGTTAGGTTTCTGTTGCAAATATATAATTCTTGTTTATAGTTTTTGTCATTAAAAATAATGAAATTACTCCCCCCAATACGCTCGTTTTGTGCTCCAATTGCTACATTTGGGGACACAAAGATGCCTCGTACAGCACTCGCAGTGGTGCAAATCATTATTTTTAATGAGGTGCAAACAAAAGCAAACGTATAATTTTGCAGCTTAAGAAAATTATCTGCCATATCATGCCTGAACAATACTCCATACTCATCTGCGACGACCACGCCATACTGCTCGAGGGGCTTAAGGTGTGCCTGCAGCGCACACCCGGTGTGGGCAATGTGCTTTTGTGCACAACCATGCACAATGCCATGCAGCTGCTCGACTCCGGGGGCCACGTAGATTTGTGCATTGTGGACCTCGACTTGCCCGACGGCTCGGGCATAGCGCTTATTGAGCATGTTAAACGGGTGCTGCCTGAGGTGCGCACGATGGTTTACACCTCGCACGAGGAGATATGGAACATCAATGCCATTATGCGCTCTGAGGCCGACGGGGTGGTGTTTAAGAGTTGTGGGGTGGAGGAGCTGCAGCTGGCTGTTACCAATATTGCGAGGGGCGACAATTACTTTTGCAAACGTTTTCAGCAGCTGGTGCGGCACATCGAGATGCACATTCCCGACTCGTGCGGACACCTTACCACCACGGAGCACAATGTGCTGCAACAACTGGCGCGCGGACTGAGGGCTAACGAGATTGCACGCATTCTTAACGTGAGTGTGAACACTATCAACACGCACAAGGCGCATCTGTTGTCGAAGTTTAACGCTACCAATACTACGGAACTTATTATCAAGGCCTTTGTAAAGGGCATGGTGGAGTTTAAGCTCGGACAATAGGGCCGGATCTAAAAGGAACAAGACTCCGACACACATATTGCGTGTGTCGGAGTCTTGTCACTTTTAGAGGGGCAGGGGGGAGTTCTTAGTTTTTAGTTTTGAGGTTATGAGGTTATAAAGTTACCTCTGCGTGTTGAGTAAACAATAGTAATCTTATAACCTCATAACCTCAAAACTAAGAACTAACTTTATAACCTCATAACCTCAAAACTCAAAACTCCCGCCCCCCCTACTCGCTCAGCGAATGGCCCTTGCGAGCCACCTTTTTGAGCTGCATGTCAAAGCAGAGGGTTGAATACGGGAGCAGCACCCCGCTGGCCGACGAGCCGTAGCCCAACTGCTGGGGAATGTACACCAGCCAGCGGTCGCCCACCTGCATGTGCATAAGGGCAGTGGTATAGCCCTCCACCAAGTTTGACACGGCAAAACTTGTGGGCGTAGAGTACTGCGCGCTGAACACGTAGCTCTCGTTTTCATACACCCCGCTGTGGTCAAACACGCGTCCCTTGGGGTAGCTCTTTGTAGGCATGAGGTGACCTATATAGTTCACGCGCACACTGTCGGTGTAGTAAGGCGTCAGGCCGGGTGTGGCGGCACTTTCTATCACACGGGCCACCACCGTGTCGGTAGATTGGCTTGCAAACGGCTTTGAAAAGCTGGGCAACAAGCGCCACGGCGTGTACGCCTGCCAGTTGTCGGGGTGAGCAGCCTTGGCTTGTGCCACATCGGTGCGGGCCACAGCAAGCAGACTGTCGTAAAAGGCGGCATTGCGGTTGCGCCAGTTGGCAAACTCGGCATCATCGCTCTCGCCCGTGTTGTCGCTGCACGAAGCCATGGCCATGGGCAGCACCATCAGGGCAAGGGCCGCAAGCGTGTTAAGTATTTTGCGCATAAGTAGAGATTTAATATCTGAGTTTTTGCGTTCACACCCACACATATCACCGCCATCAACATAAAAATTGGGGGCTTATGGGGCATACAAGCCTCATAAGCCCCCATTACGTTACGTGGTAAATGCGTGTGTGTATGTGTAAAATCTATGTGTAATCAGCGAGACACTTACTGCAACTTTTTGAGCAGTGAAGTAATGCTCACCTTGTCCTCGATGAGGGCACGCAGGTCGCTGATGGCCACACGCGTCTGCTGCATGGTGTCGCGGTCGCGCAGTGTCACACAGTTATCGTTGAGTGTGTCGTGGTCGATGGTGATACAGTAAGGCGTGCCTATGGCGTCCATGCGGCGGTAGCGCTTGCCAATAGAGTCCTTCTCCTCATACTTGCAGTTGAAGTGGAACTTCAGGTCGTTCATTATCTCGTGAGCCTTTTCGGGCAGTCCGTCTTTCTTCACGAGCGGCATAACGGCCAGTTTTACGGGAGCCAGTGGAGCGGGCAACTTGAGCACCACGCGTGTTTCGCCATTTTCGAGCTTCTCCTCCTGGTATGAGTGGCACATCACGCTCAAGAACATGCGGTCCACACCGATTGATGTTTCAATCACATACGGTGTATAGCTGCGGTTCTCCTCAGGATCGAAGTATTCAATCTTGCGGCCCGAGAATTTGGCGTGCTGCGACAGGTCGAAGTCTGTACGCGAGTGAATACCCTCCACCTCCTTAAATCCGAACGGCATCTTAAACTCTATGTCGGTGGCAGCGTTGGCATAGTGGGCCAGCTTTTCGTGGTCGTGGTAGCGGTAGCAGTCGTCGCCAAAGCCAAGAGCCTCGTGCCAGGCCAGGCGGGTCTTTTTCCACTGCTTGAACCAGTCCATCTCCGTGCCGGGCTTTACAAAGAACTGCATTTCCATCTGTTCAAATTCGCGCATGCGGAAGATGAACTGACGGGCCACAATCTCGTTGCGGAAGGCCTTGCCTATCTGTGCTATACCGAAAGGTATCTTCATGCGGCCAGTTTTCTGCACATTCAGGTAGTTCACAAATATACCCTGTGCCGTCTCCGGACGCAGGTAGATAGTGCTTGCACCATCGGCAGTAGAGCCCACCTCGGTTTTGAACATCAGGTTAAACTGGCGCACATCGGTCCAGTTGCGTGTGCCCGAAATGGGGCAAACAATCTCCTCGTCGAGTATAATCTGCTTCAGTTCGTCAAGGTCCATTTTGTTCATGGCCTCGCTGTAGCGTGCGTGCAGGGCGTCGCGTTTGGCCTGGTGTTCGAGCACGCGGGGATTAGTCTGACGGAACTTTTCCTCGTCAAAGGCATCGCCAAAGCGCTTGCGTGCCTTAGCCACCTCCTTGTCTATCTTCTCCTCATACTTTGCTATCTGGTCCTCGATGAGCACATCGGCGCGATAGCGTTTTTTCGAGTCGCGGTTATCTATCAAGGGGTCATTAAAGGCATCAACGTGTCCCGAAGCCTTCCAGATGGTGGGGTGCATAAATATAGCCGAGTCAATGCCCACTATATTTTCGTGCAGCAGCACCATGCTCTGCCACCAATACTGCTTGATGTTATTCTTCAGTTCCACGCCATTCTGGCCATAGTCGTACACGGCTGCCAGGCCATCGTATATATCGCTCGAAGGAAATACGAAACCGTACTCCTTGCAGTGTGATACAATCTTCTTAAATACGTCTTCTTGTGCCATATTAATTGATATATATTGTTATGGCCGCAAAGTTAGCAATTTATTTTATAAGTAACAAGTTAATGGGGGAAGGGGGTTAAAGGGTTAGGGAGTTAAAAGATTTCCGCCACCTGTCCAACTCACAGAGGTTACTTTACTCAAGTTTCGGATTTCGCAAGGGCGGGCTGAAAGCCCAATGGAGCACATAGCCCAGGGCAAGCGAAGCGGCACCCTGGGTTGTCGTGTTGGAGCAGTCGCGCCCTGTAAGGGCAAAAGCTTTAAGACATGGTGCAAGTGTTGAACAAAATATACATACGATGTTCCACTTTAAGACTGCGAATTTAGCTATCAAATAATAAGAATTACAACATAAAGGATTAAAGCTTTTGCCCTTACAGGGCGCGGAGACTCTACTATGCGGGAGCCCCAGGGTGTCGCTTCGCTTGCCCTGGGCTGGGTGCTACATTGGGCTTTCAGCCCGCCCTTGTTAAATCCGAAACTTCAGTAACTTTATAACCTCAAAACTAAAAACTACCCCTCTATCCCACTAACTCATACCAACACTATGCCATCATGTTCCACATTCTTATAAAAGGGCGTAATACTATTCGACGCCCACTCCTTCAACGTATACATCACAGGGTTTATCACTGCACCTATATCCCAGCCTAACACAGTCAATGGGTAAGTAATATTATCATAATCTGCCACTTCCAGCCGGGCCTTGTCCAATAGCACAAGCACGTCCCAGTCCGAATCTGCACCAGCATCACCACGAGCCTGTGAGCCATACAACACAGCCCTGCCACCTTGGGGCAAATGCTCGCGCAACTTGCCCTTGATTAGTTGCAATATATCTTTCCTGTCCATCGCTTCTTTCTGTTTATATCGCAAAAGTATGAAATATCCACACACCCCGCAACCTTTTACGCCCCAAACCTCCCAGGCTCGCGCCGCACAGCCTCCATAATAGCCGCGGGCGGCAATTCCCGTTCGAGTTGTGCCTTCATAAAGTCCATATACGGAGCCACGTGGTCAAAAAACTGGTAGTAACCCTTACACAGATAGTTCAACCCGGGCTCGCCAGCGGCCGTATGTGCAAAGCGGTTGCGCGGACACTCCCCGTTGCACGCAAACAAATACTTGCACCCCCTGCACTGCCCCGGCAGCGCCGTGCGCTTGGCCTGCCCAAAGGCATGCTGCCGCTCAGAGTGCATCATGCCCACTATCGAGTCGGTCATGATATTGCCCAACTTATACTCCGGAAACACAAAGTGGTCGCACACATACACATCGCCGTTCCACTCTATAGCCCCCGCATGGCCACACGTGGGAGCCAGCGTGCAAATGCCCGGTTGCTGTCCCACCCAGTTGGCCAGCGTGGCATCGAACAGCTGCACAAAGTACGTGCCAACGTCCTCACGCACCCATTCGTCAAATATCGCACACAAAAAGCGTCCCCACTGCTCGGGACTCACACTAAAGTCGAGCACACCACCCTCGCCGGCCTCAGTGGGCGACGCCAGGCCGCGCCCGTCGGCATGATGCTGCCCGCGCTCCACCACGGGCGTAAATTGCAGGTAGTGGCACCCTATCTCCTTAAAAAAGTGGTAAAAGTCCAGCGGATAATCGCCATTAAAGTCATTCACCACAGCCAGCGCGTTCCACTCCACGCCATGGCGGTTCAGCAGGTCAATGCCACGCATCACCTGTGCCCACGACGGCCGGCCGCCCTTGTTGCGGCGGTACTCGTCGTGAAACTCCTGCGGCCCGTCAATGCTCACGCCCACAAGCCACCCTTGCTCCTTAAAAAAGCGGCACCACTCATCTGTCAGCAGCGTACCGTTTGTTTGTATGCAGTTGTCTATCCTGCGGCCGCCAGCATACTTTTGCTGCAGCTCCACCGCCCGTTTATAGAACGACAGCGGACGCATCAGCGCCTCACCGCCGTGCCACGTAAACAGCACCTCGGGCATAGTCTGCGCACCGATATATTCGCGCACAAAGCGTTCGAGCATCTCCTCGCTCATCACCTCTGTCGGCCGGTCGGCATAAAGCTTGCCTTTCTCCAGATAGTAACAATATTTACAGGCCAAATTACAACGTGCCCCCGCCGGCTTGGCCAGCAAATACAGCGGCGAGGCAAATGGTGATATATCCATTATATTTAATATTTTAATCCGTCGGCGGAATTTCAGGCTAAAGAGCCGACAAGTTGACAAGTTAACAAGTAATATTTTCAGGTTAACGAGTTAACAAGTTGCCCCGTCAACTAACTCCGTCAGCGCGCCACCTTTCAAGTTAAAGCGCTTCGCCCTACAAAATTAGCACAAACACCCCACACACCCACCCTCCGCCACCAAAAAAAGAAAAACCACCCCACCCTCCCCGCACACAAACATCTAAAAAAGTATAGCTCACAGATCACACCGATTACACGGATTTTTTTTCGCTCGTGCGACGTGCTTTAGCACCACGGAGATGGCGGATTTGACGGATTTTGTGAGCATTGCATGCCCACTTCGCTATTAGCCCGTTGCTGCGGACAGGTAGCTTACTACATAATCTGTGCTAACATATTTCGCCACGGGTACGTTACGGGCAAATAGCGAAGTGAGCATGCAATGCTCACAAAATCCGTCAAATCCGTCATCTCCGTGGTGCTAAAGCACGTTGCGCGAGCAAAAAATCCGTGCAATCAGTGTAATCCGTGAGTGCTATAACATCAGAAAGGTCCTACCCTACAACAATCAAAAAAAAGAGCGAAGGGGAGCGCACGCCATTCGCACCCACTCCCCCACGCATCTGCATATTAACCCGTCGCCCTGTTACTGAACCACCGCGTTAATCTCGCTGCCCTGCAAGGCCGCGCTCATAGCGCCGCTTGGCGTAAAGTGCGTACGAACCCGTGCAATGTTGCGTGCCGACACATTAGCCGCATCGTCCTCGCCATTCTTCGACACAATAGTCAGTCTGAACGACCCCACACCGCCAAGGCGCACAGTATTACCCTGCTTCAGCTCCTTCAGCACCACATACTCCAGTGCCGAGAGCGCACCTCTCACATCTGCACGCGTCAGCGTACACTCCTTTTCCACAGCAGCCACCACATCGTCAAACGACAAGTGAGCCACCTGCACAATACTAGGGAAATAAACCTTCAAGCCACTCTTAGGGCTCTTCACCGAACTAATCTTATACTTAATCATGGTATCAAAATAAATAAAGTAAATAAATAAAGTAAATAAATAAAGCAAATCAATCAAAGCAACCCGCCATCACACACCCGCCTATTAGGCCTATTAAGCCTCTTATGCCCATCGCCCATCACCCGCCATCACACACCCGCCTATTAGGCCTATTGAGCCTATTATGCCCACCACCCGCCATCACACCACCCGCCTATTAAGCCTCTTATGCCAATTATGCCCATCACCCGCCATCACACACCCGCCTATTAGGCCTCTTATGCCTATTATGCCCATCGCCCATCACCCGCCATCACACACCCGCCTATTAGGCCTCTTATGCCTATTATGCCCATCGCCCATCACCCGCCATCACACACCCGCCTATTAAGCCTCTTATGCCTATTATGCCCATCACCCGCCATCAAGCCACCGCCATCACCCCCATCACTTCACCTCATAGCAAGGGCAAGCCTTAGCCGCATAAGCATTATGCCCATGCACCCCCGCCCCGGGAAAATTCAGCCTCAGCAGCTGCACCAGCGCCTCCAGCGCCACACGTTGCCGCGCAGTCCGCGTATCCTTGGGCGTACGCCCGTCAGCAGCCAGTCCCCCCACATAACACACCCCCACACTGTGCGCATTATGCCCACGACAGTGAGCACCCACCTGAGCCAGAGGACGCCCCTCATGCACACTACCGTCAAGATACACCACATAATGGTACCCCACGTCCACGAACCCACGCGCCTTATGCCAGCGCCTGATGTCCGCCACACTCACATCACGGCCCTCAGCAGTAGCCGTACAATGAATAATAATATCATCTATCTTACGCATATACAATACATTTTTACAATCACACCTTCCGCACGCCGCCATGACGCGCACTCACACTCACTGCCACACCAAATATGGCCCCGGCATATATCAGCCCCTGCGACACAAACCACAGCACCGAATCACTCAGCTCGCCCAAAGGGTCCACCACAAAGCCAGCGCCAGCCAGCACAATACCGGCCACTATCATCAGCATGGCCGAGGCAGGAGCCCAAGCCGACCCCACAGAGCCGGCCGGGCCTTTACCCGCAGCACCATCAGGCATTGCCCACCTCCTTGCCGCCAACAGCCGCACCAATGCCCTTCAGCAACTTAAACTTAAGTTCCTTCATCATCAAGCTGCGGGCCATCTTGCCACTCGGCGTAAAGCGACAGCGCAAAAACTTTATGTCCGAAGCCGACACATCTTCCTCATGCTCACGGCTCTTCACCACAGCTATCGTCGGGCGGAACGAGCCCAGTGTGCCAAGCCTTACAGACTTGCCCTGCTTCAGCGCATCTATTATCACATGTTCCAAAGCCTCGAGCACAGCCGCCACATCACTCTCCGACAGCGTGCAGAACTTCTCCACCTGTTGCACCACCTCATCATACTTCACAGGCACCGAGGCCGCAATAGTAGGAAAATACTGCTTCTTGTCAAGCTTAAAATTCTTTCTCGAACGTACTACAAAATTAATCATGGTCTATTACTTCAATTTGGTTAGTTAGTAAAACAATTTGGTCATCACAAGCGCGCCGCACATACACCTTATTATATAACACTACTCATTGACGGAATTAGTAAACAAGTTTACGAGTTAACCAATATTTCCGCCAGCGAGTAATATATTACATCATAGCCGGCTTACCAGGCAAGGCAGCGCCCTCATCAATTTTCTGATGCAAAGATACGACCACCCCACTCCCAACACCAAAAAAAGTGTACAAATTGTACACTATTTCTGCCCCACCGCCCACACCCGCCCCACAGTCGGAGCAAGCAACCCAGCAAGTCTATCCCCTTATTATGCCTAATGAGCCTATTATGCCTATTATGCCCACCCCCTATCATGCCTAATGAGCCTAATATGCCTATCATGCCCACCACCTACCATGCCTAATGAGCCTAATATGCCTATTATGCCCACCACCTACCATGCCTAATGAGCCTATTACGCCTATTATGCCCACCACCTACCATGCCTAATGAGCCTATTATGCCTATTATGCCCACCACCCTATCATGCCTAATGAGCCTAATATGCCTATTATGCCCACCACCCTATCATGCCTAATGAGCCTAATATGCCTATTATGCCCACCACCTATTAAGCCCATCATGCCCACCATGCCCCCTTTACTTACCATCCCATCAACTACCACCCCGCCCCCAGGTTAAATAACCCAAAAACACCACAAAAACCCCGCCCCACGCCCCCCACCTCCCAAAAAATACCGATATTTGCCCACAAACAACCCCCTAAAACACACATACAATCATGAAACGCACACTACTCACCCTCATCATAGCCATCATGGCACTCACAGCACGCGCCATCAGCTACGACGACGCGCGTCAGCAAGCATGGTTCATCACCGACAAAATGGCCTACGAGCTCAACCTCACCCCCGAGCAGTACGACCGCGCCTACCAAATCAACCTCGACTACCTCATGAGCCTCAACGGCCCCACCGACATCACAGGCGCCTACTGGCAATACCGCGACACCGACCTCCGCTGCATACTCTTCGACTGGCAGTACAACCTACTCAGCACACTCGACTACTTCTACCGTCCCGTGCGCTGGTACGCCACACGCTGGTACTACCCCGTCTACGACCACTACCGCATAGGCTATTACTACTACACCCGCCCCAACATCTACATCACCTACCACGGCTGCACATGGCACCGCCGCCGTCCCGACCGCCCAAGCCCCTACGCCTCATGGCGCCCCAGACGCGGTGCCGGCATGCGCGGATACGGCCCAGCCACACCACCGCCACCCACACACAACCACCACGGCCACCACGGCCGACCCGACAACAACTACAACTGGCCCTACAACAACAACCACCCCGACCGTCCCAACAATAACAACAACGGCAACTACAACCACCCCGACCGCCCCAACAATAACAACAACGGCAACTACGGCCGACCCGACCGACCCTACAATAACAACAGCGGCAACAACGGCCGACCAGGCCGTCCCAACAACAATAACAAGAACTCAGGAGCCCGTCCAGCCTTCCGCGACACCTACATCAACTACCGTCAGACAGGCCACGACACCCCCCAGCGAGGCACAGGCCGCCCCACCAGCACCCGTAGCGGACGAGGTTTCGGACAAAGATAACACCACACATTATATAATAGCATAGCTTGGCAGCCGCTAACGCGGCAAACATAAGAACATAAGAACATAAGAACATAAGGGCTGGCGCCATAGCGTTACTACCAAACCACGCTACGGCGTCAGCCCTTATGTCTCTTGAGGCCACCCGGACGTCAGTCCGTGGCCGTCAGCTGCGCAGCGGCCTTATGTGTTTCTTATGTAGACTTATGTTCTTATGTTCGCGCGGTAAGCGCTTCAACAGCCGCGCAGCGGCCTTATGTCCTTATGTCCTTATGTTCTTCTGTTTCCCGCGTTAGCGGCTAACACACAACAACTTATATTCTTCTGTTTCCCGCGTTAGCGGCCACCAAACCCCACCACCACACCCCCCCGCCACACATTTTCCCTCCGACACACACCACAAAAAAAAACTAATACGTAACTTTGCACCCACATAGATAAAAGGTATTAGTAAAATGCAAGACATTCGTAACATTGCCATCATTGCCCACGTAGACCACGGTAAAACCACACTCGTAGACAAGATGCTACTCGCCGGACACCTCTTCCGCAAAAACCAAAACGCAGGTGAACTCATTCTCGACAACAACGACCTCGAGCGCGAGCGCGGCATAACAATCCTCTCTAAGAACGTATCAATCAGATACAAAGACGTCAAAATCAACATCATCGACACACCGGGACACTCCGACTTCGGTGGCGAAGTCGAGCGCGTGCTCAACATGGCCGACGGCTGCATACTGCTCGTCGACGCCTTCGAAGGCCCCATGCCACAAACACGATTCGTCTTGCAAAAAGCACTGCAAATCGGCCTCAAACCCATCGTCGTAGTCAACAAAGTCGACAAACCCAACTGCCGCCCCGAAGAAGTCTACGAAATGGTATTCGACCTCATGTGCGACCTCGGAGCCACCGAAGACCAGCTCGACTTCCAGGTAGTATACGGATCAGCCAAAAACGGCTGGATGGGCCCCGACTACAACCACCCCACCGACAACATCAACTACCTCCTCGACAAAATCATCGAAGTCATACCCGCGCCGCAGCAGCTTGAAGGCACGCCACAGATGCTCATCACATCACTCGACTACTCCAACTACACCGGCCGAATAGCCGTAGGACGCGTACACCGCGGCACCATCGCCGAAGGCATGAAATGCACCATCGCACACCGCGACGGCACACTCGAAAAAACACAAATCAAAGAAGTGCACACCTTCGAGGGCATGGGACGCCAAAAAACCGACGCCGTAAGCTCTGGCGACATCTGCGCTGTAATCGGACTCGAAAACTTCGAAATCGGCGACACCATCTGCGACTTCGAAAACCCCGAGCCGCTCCCCACCATCGCCATCGACGAGCCCACCATGTCAATGCTCTTCACCATCAACGACTCACCATTCTTTGGCAAAGAAGGCAAATTCTGCACATCACGACACATTGCCGACCGACTCAACAAAGAGCTCGAAAAGGACCTCGCACTCCGCGTGCGCCCCTCCGAAACCGAAGGCTCATGGATCGTCAGCGGACGTGGCGTGCTCCACCTCTCAATCCTCATCGAAACCATGCGACGCGAGGGCTACGAGCTCCAAGTAGGCCAGCCACAGGTTATCTACAAGGAAATTGACGGACAAAAGTGCGAGCCAATCGAAGAGCTCACCATCAACGTGCCCGAAGAGTTCGCATCAAAAATGATCGACATGGTCACACGCCGCAAGGGCGAAATGACCTCCATGCAAAACATGGGCGAGCGCGTCGACATCGAGTTCAACATACCCTCACGCGGCATCATCGGCCTCCGCACCAACGTGCTCACAGCCTCACAAGGCGAAGCCATCATGGCCCACCGTTTCAAAGAGTACCAACCCTACAAGGGCGAGATACAGCGCCGTTCCAACGGCTCAATGATATCACTCGAAACAGGCACCGCATTTGCCTACGCCATCGACAAGCTGCAAGACCGCGGCCGCTTCTTCATCAACCCACAGGACGAAGTATATGCCGGACAAGTAGTAGGCGAGCACGTCCACGAAAACGACCTCGTAGTCAACGTCACCAAAGCCAAGCAGCTCACCAACATGCGTGCATCTGGTGCCGACGACAAGGCCCGCATCATCCCCCCCGTCGTATTCAGCCTCGAAGAGGCCCTCGAATACATCAAGGAGGACGAGTACGTCGAAGTCACACCAAAGTCCATGCGTATGCGCAAAGTCATACTCGACCACCTCGCACGCAAACGTGCCAACCGCGAGTAATAACTACATACACCCCACACACAAGGCTGGTGCCTCAGCGTTGCAAGCAGCAACGCCAGGCGCCAGCCTTTTTTTTATTATGCCACATCATGCCCACCGCCTAATATGCCTATTAGGCCTATTATGCCTATCACCCATTATGCCCAATATGCCTATTATGCCTAATATGCCCATCCCCCATCATGCCTAATATGCCTATTAAGCCTATTATGCCTATCCCCCATCATGCCTAATATGCCTATTAAGCCTATTATGCCCATCACCCATTAAGCCCATCATACCTATTATGCCCACCCCCATTACGCCTATTCCTCCTAAAATTCGTATCTTCGCAGCACAAACCAATCCCTCCAACACAACATGAGCACACACCGCACCATCACACTCATCTGCGCCACACTCATCAGCGCAGCAGCCATGGCACAAAGCACCATCAAGTTCGGCTACATCAACGCCGACTCCATACTGCACACCATGCCCGACTACCACCAGGCACAAGCCGACCTCCAGCAACTCACACAGCGCTACAAGGCCGAAACACAATACAACGAGCAAACATTCCAGCGCCAATACACCGAACTGCTACAAGGCCAAAGCCAGTTCACACCCAACATACTCGCCAAGCGCCAAGCCGACCTCCAAGCCGCACTCGACCGCAACATCAAGTTCCGGCAACAAGCCGACTCACTCATAGCCGCCACCTGGCAACAACTGCTCGCACCCGTGCGCCAACGACTCAACCAAGCCATCAAAGACACCGGACTCGAGCACGGCTACGAATACATCATCGACACCTCAACAGGCACCTACCCCTTCATACACCCACAAGCCGGACAAAACGCCACACCCTACGTCATCGAAAAACTACAACCCCTACGCGATGAACAACACACCCAACACTAACCCCCACACCCCACTGCCGCCCATCACACCAGGACAGGCACGCATAGGCATCTTCGACAGCGGCTACGGCGGACTCACCATACTGCGGCAAATAAGGCAACTGCTGCCACAGTACGACTACATATACCTCGGCGACAACGCACGCGCACCCTACGGCTCACACTCCTTCGACATCATCTACCGATACACACTGCAAGCCGTACAAGCACTCTTCCAGCAAGGCTGCCAGCTCGTCATACTCGCCTGCAACACCGCATCGGCCAAAGCACTGCGCACCATACAGCAGCGCGACCTCCCCACACTCGACCCCACACGCCGCGTGCTCGGAGTCATACGCCCCACCGTCGAGGCCGTAGGCCCACTCACACACACACACCACATCGGACTCCTCGCCACACAAGGCACCGTCAACTCCGGCTCCTACACACTCGAGCTGCACAAACTATGCCCCGACATCACCGTCACCTCGCTCGCATGCCCCATGTGGGTGCCACTCGTCGAAAACTTTGAGTACGACTCGCCAGGCGCCGACTACTTTGTCAAAAAGCGCATCGAAGGCATCATGCGCCTCGACCCCGACATCGACACACTCATTCTCGGCTGCACACACTACCCGCTGCTCATGAACAAAATTGTCAAGTACACACCCCCCGGCGTGCGCATCGTGCCACAGGGCGAGTACGTGGCAGCAGCGCTGCGCCAGTACCTCATGCGACACCCCGAACTCAACACCATGCTCTCACAGCGCGGCACATGCCACTACCTCAGCACCGAGAGCCCCGACAAATTCAACCAAAGCGCCACCATGTTCATGCACGAAAATGTCTGCGCCGAACAAATAGAGCTATAAGGCACACACAAGCCTATTAAGCCCAACAAGCCTATTAAGCCTATTGAGCCTAATATGCCCATTGAGCCTATTATGCCTATTGAGCCTATTATGCCCATCGAGCCTAATATGCCTATTGAGCCTAATATGCCTATCAAGCCTAATATGCCTATCAAGCCTAATATGCCTATTAAGCCCAATATGCCCCCCCAATAACCCAATCAACATCCAACTATGAAACTCTGGGAAAAATCAACACAACCACTCGAAGAAATTGACCGCTTCACCGTAGGCCACGACCGCGAGCTCGACCTCTACCTCGCACCCTACGACGTGCTCGGCTCCATGGCACACGTCACCATGCTCCACAGCATCAACCTCATTGCCGACAACGAACTCCAGCCACTGCTCAACGAACTGCGCCACATCTACCACACCACACAAAACGGACAGTTCGTCATCGAAGACGGCATTGAGGACGTGCACTCACAAGTAGAACTCATGCTCACACGCAAACTCGGCGACATGGGCAAAAAAATACACTCCGGACGCTCACGCAACGACCAAGTGCTCGTCGACCTCAAATTCTACACACGCCACAAACTCCAACAAGTCATCGAGGCCGTAAAACAACTCTTCGACGAACTGCAAAAGCAGAGCGAACGCTACAAACACATCATCATGCCGGGCTACACCCACCTGCAAGTGGCCATGCCCTCAAGCTTCGGACTATGGCTCGGGGCCTACGCCGAAAGCCTGGCCGACGACATGCTCTACCTCGAAGCCGCATGGCGACTCACCAACCGCAACCCGCTCGGCTCAGCAGCCGGATACGGCTCATCATTCCCCCTCGACAGACAAATGACCACCACACTGCTCGGCTTCGACTCCATGGACTATAACGTGGTGTACGCACAAATGGGACGCGGCAAAATGGAGCGCAACGTGGCCTACGCACTCGCCTCAGTAGCAGGCACAGTGGCAAAACTCGCCTTCGACGCCTGCATGTTCAACTCACAAAACTTTGGCTTTATCAAGCTGCCCGACGAGTGCACCACTGGCTCAAGCATCATGCCGCACAAAAAGAACCCCGACGTGTTCGAACTCATACGTGCACGCATGAACCGCCTGCAAGCCCTGCCACAGGAGATGACACTCATCATGAACAATCTGCCATCAGGCTACTTCCGCGACCTGCAAGAGCTCAAGGAGGCCTTCCTCCCCGCCTTCGACCGCCTCATCGACTGTCTGCACATGACCACCTACATCATCGAGCGCATCAAGGTCAACGAGCACATCACCGACGACCCGCGCTACGACCCCATGTTCTCTGTCGAGGAGGTCAACCGTCTGGCAGCCTCCGGCACCCCCTTCCGCGACGCCTACAAAAAGGTGGGCCTCGAAATCGAAGCCGGCCAGTTCCACCCCGACAAAAACATTCACCACACCCACGCCGGCAGCATCGGCAACCTATGCAACGACCGCATAGCCCAGCTCATGAGCAACACGCTTGCCCGCATCGACTTTGCCAAGGTCGACGCTGCCATAGCCAGCCTGCTCAACGAGCCAGCCAAATAACACCCCACCAAACCTGACCCAATAGGCATAATAAGCAAGCCACCAAGCAAGCCTGTTATGCCTATTGTCATTAGGCAAGCGCCCATCAAGCCGCCCACGCCTAATATTATGCCTAATATGCCACCGCCTAATATTATGCCACGGCCTAATATTATGCCTAATATGCCTATTATGCCTAATATGCCTATCACCTAATATGCCTATTATGCCTATCGCCTATTATGCCTATTAAGCCTAATATGCCTATCACCTATTATGCCTAATATGCCTATTATGCCCATCGCCTATTATGCCCATTAAGCCCAATATCCCCCATTAAGCCCATCCCCATGCCCAACAACCCCATCACCACCCTCCCCCTCGACCGTCTGGCCCTTCACCTTGCCGCCAACCACGTGCCCAACGCAGCACACATACTCCAGCAAGAAGAAGGCCGCCGCCGCATGGCCACCAAAGTGCCACTCTGGGCACAAGCCCCCGGCATAGAGTACCCACCGCGACTCGCCCTCGAACAATGCTCCGGACAACCCGCAGCACAGTACAAAGCCAGTCTTGTAGAACAACTGCTGCCCGACCCCGCCCAAAGGCAACACCTCGTCGACCTCACCGGCGGACTCGGCGTAGACTTCTCATTCATGGCGCCACTCTTTGCACAAGCCACCTACGTAGAGCAGCAACCACAGCTCTGCCAGCTCGCAGCACACAACATGCCACTGCTCGCACTGCCACAAGCACACATCGTCAATGCCGACGCCACACAACACCTCACACAGCTCGCACCCGACAGCGCAAGCCTCATATTCATCGACCCCGCAAGGCGCTCTGCCACAGGCCGCAAAACAGTGCTCATCGAGGACTGCCAGCCCGACATCATAACCCTCGCGCCAAGCATGCTCAAAGCAGCCCCCGTGGTAGTGGTCAAACTATCCACCATGCTCGACATAGCAGCCGCCGTGCGCGCCCTCAGCTGCGTCAGCCAGGTGCACATCGTGGCCACCGCCGGCGAGTGCAAGGACCTCCTGCTCGTCATCACACGCCAGGCCAAGGCACTGGGCGGCACCAACCCCCTCATCACCGCTGCCAACGTGCTGCCCGACGGCTCACCCGGCGGCACACTCTCCTTCACCCCGCAAACCGAGGCAGAGGCCACACCGCCCATTGCCGCCCAACCCTTGCGCTACATCTACGAGCCGGGACCGGCCATCATGAAGGCGGGGGCTTTCAAAACCGCCGCCCTGCACTACCAGTTGCAAAAGTTGCACACCAACACCCATCTTTACACCGCCGACCACCTCGTGCCCGAGTTCCAGGGCCGCACCTTCGAGCTGAAAGCCACCTACACCTTTGGCAAGGCGCAACTCAAGGCGCTGCGCAGCGTCACCACGCAGGCCAACCTTGCCGTGCGCAATTTTCCCGCCTCTGTCGACTCCCTGCGCAAAAGGCTCAAACTCCGCGACGGCGGCCCTTACTACATCTTTGCCACCACACTGGCCGACGGCACACACGCCCTGCTGCTGTGCGAACGCGCATGAAACTCATAGCGCAAGCACACTTCCTTTCTCTACTATCTCTCCTTTTTCTCCTTTCTCTCCTTTCTCTATCCCGACGCGAGACGCGTCGCCCCCATTAGAGCTTGCGTTTCTTCAAGCACCAAACGCTAACACCAAACGCTAGCACCAAACGCTAGCTCTAATGGGGGCGACGCGTCTCGCGTCGGGAAAATGAGAAGAAAAAAAGAGAAGAAAAGAAAACGCTACCTCTAATGGGGGCGACGCGTCTCGCGTCGGGAAAATGAGAAGAAAAAATGAGAAGAAAAGAGAAGAAAGATACAAGCCATGCCCCCCACCAACAACGGCAGAGCAAAAAACCTTTCGGAGCAAATAATTTTACGGGGTGGTATATGTGTATTTCATGCCTCACGCAACGGGGCATCTTGACATAGGGACAAAAAAAATGGGATACCACTGTATCCCAACCTTGTTAACCTTAAATCTAATACTATGAAAAACACGATGCAAAGATACGGCCTTTTCAGAAAAATGCAAGCCTTCGCACCACAAAAATGCATATATGCAAGAAAGTTTAACAACATCACACAACTTATTGCACACTTCTGCACATTATGTGCAGTTTTATCGCGGTTTTGCCTCGTTGCACGCCGTGCGCCACAACCTGCAAATTGCCACACAAAACTAACAGCACAGCAACCCCAAACCTACAAAACTGCCACACAACACCCACAACCCTGCACCACCACACCACCCCCTCAGCACGAGCCGCGTTTTCTTAATAAACAATAAATTTCAGCCACCTTTTTACCCCGAAAATTAACACCCGTTTAGACAATTACAAGACTTCGAGGCTCAAAAATCAGGTGCTGATTTTCAACGATTTACGTCCCGAATTTAACATTTCGGATTTTTTGAGTGTCATAATTTGACACTCAAAAAAGCCCAATTTTGCCGATTTGGAAAATTGAAAAAACCGTATTACATTTGCATCGGTATTAGATACAAAACGCAACCAAATTGTATGTTACTTAGTGTGCTGGGCCGAAAGGCCAAATTGTATATCGGGTAAGCACTTCCTTTTTTCGGAACCCGACACACAAGTACTCGGGGAGGCGCGACGGCCTCCCCATTTTGGTATACTGCCCCCGCCGAGGGGCATACATAACCTTACAACATAACCATAAAACCAAATTTTACCATGAACAACGGCTATGTATCCGTGCCGCGCGAATTTTTTGACAGCATTCAATGGCGGCGCAAACGTATTTTTACAGAGAGCGAGGCATACCTTGACCTGCTACAAATGGCCTACTATGGCTCCGAACCAACTGAAAGAATGGTGGGAGGGGCAAAAGTAGAAATCTGCCACGGACAACTGGCAGCTCAACAAAACTATTTAACCCAAAGGTGGGGCTGGACGCGCTACAAGGTGCGCCGCTTTTTTAATTTTCTTTGCGCACATCAATTCGCACATGTTTTCAGCACACCTACTTGCTCCGTAATATCTGTGTATCAAGGTGTTACGAGCGATGGTACCAAAAATTTCGACACACCTTTCGACACACCCTTCGCACATAAAACTAATAAGATTACAAAGAAGAAGATTACAAAGAAGAGTGTAGAGAGTAGTGTGGTGTGTGACACCACGCCCCACGCCCAAGCTGAGGGTGAGGTGGCTGAAGCTGAGGTGAGCCAAGTGGCTGAGGTGGCAGCAGTGGCCAAGGCAGCAACGACCGAGGCAGCAACCGAGGCAGCAGCAGAGGTTATCGAAGTGGCAGCAGAGGCCAAGGCTGCAAGCATCGAACCCGCAAGCATCATGCCCGCAGCAGAGGCCAAGACAGAACTCGCAGCCCACAAACCCGCAACCCGCCGCCGGACACCACCCATGCAGCGGCCCACCGTGTGGGAGGTGGAGAATTTCTGCCGCACACAGGGCCTGCAGCTGGTCGATGCGCAGCGCTTTGTGGACTACTACGAGGCTAACGGCTGGAAGGTGGGACGCAACCCCATGCGCTCATGGCAGGCCGCAGCACGCAACTGGCAACGACGCGAAATGCAATACCAACAACCGGCCGCGATGGCCGCAATCAATCAAGCTAACCTTTTTACCGAACCAAACTGTGCCAATAACCATGAACATTCCTATGCAGTGCAACCCGCTCACGACGGGGCCAATCTCCAGCAACAACAACTCCAGCAACCTCTCCAACAACCTCTCCAACAACCTCTCCAACAACCTCTCCAGCAGCCCCAACAACCCCAGCAGCCCCAGCTCCAGCAGTCCCAGCCAAGGGTATTCAGTTACCACCCCCAGCCAAGCCTCTGGCAGCGGCAGCAGTGCGCTACAAAGGCAGGCGCTTGCGCTGAAGCTCTCGAGCAGTATGCAGCTCGCCAAATGCGGTATTTCGCCAGCATGGGGGCTGAAGAACCCGACTTTTGAGGCGGTCATGCGCAACTACTCGCCCGCCAACTGGGGTGTGGTGGCGCAGTCGGCACGGCGGGCCTACCTGTGGGTGTGTCCCACGGTGGGGGCTTTGGCACCGCTCTTCGGGCCACGCTGCCCGGTGATGTGGCTCGACGAGCAGGTGACGCACCTGTTCCTCACATCGCAGAGCCGCGACGCCTCGGCAGCCGCAGCACAGATTGAGGCTTTTGTAGGCTCGTTTGTGGGCACCGTGGCAGAGTTCAAGCTTACCGAGGTGATGCTCTTCCTGGCACGCTACAAGGCTGGTGTGTACGGCCGTTCGTTTGCTGCCTTCGATGTGCGCAATGTGGGGCAGACGTTCCACCACGAGTTTGTGCAGCAGCGCCGCCAGGAGTTGCAGGCCATTGAGGCGGAGGCCACAGCGGGGCGCGATGGCGAGGAGCGCCGGTTGCGTGCGGCCCATGCCGTGTCGCGTGAGGCTTATCTGCGTTTGCAGCGCGACGGGGGCCGTGTGGGGCTGAAGGTGTGGCTCCGGGCGGCAGCCTTGTCGGCGGGCCGTGTGTGTGGTGTGGCGCAGTTGCTTGGCACGTGTGCCGAGGCCATGGTGAGTGCGGCAGGGCGTGGCGAGGCGCTGTGTGTGGAGGTAGGTGTGCAGCAGTTGCCGGCGGTGGTGCGTGCCGAGAGCGAGGGCTTGTTACGCGTGTCGGACTCGTGGGTGTGCCCCGCGGAGGGTAACAAGTTTACCGGGCTGCGGAGGGCCTTGCAGCCATGACGGTACGCAACTCCACCCTGGTGCGCCGCTCTGAGGCGCGCCGTCTGGCCATGGCGCACTATGAGCCTGGCAACCAGGCCCGCAGCCTGAAGTATGTATGGCGCCACTTTGCCGAACCGCAGCTGGGCATTGGCTACCGCACATTTTTGAGATATATTCGGTAGGGGGGCGTATTAGGCATATTAGGCCTATTAGGCATATTAGGCATATTGGGCATATTAGGCATATTGGGCATAATAGGCATAATAGGCCCAATAATAATAAAAGAGCTAACGCCTTAGCGTTACTATTTGCAACGCTAAGGCGTCAGCCCATTAGCATATCAGCTGCCTGTCAGCAGCCATCAGTCAATAATCAGCATGGCATCGCCGAACGGCCCGAACTTGTAGCCATGCTTGAGCGCCTCGTCGTAGGCGTGCATGGTATAGTCGTAGCCACCGAAGGCGGTGGTGAGCATGAGCAGCGTAGAGTAAGGCAGGTGGAAATTGACAAGCATGCTGTCAGCCACGGTGAAATCGTAAGGCGGGAAAATAAACTTGTTGGTCCAGCCCTCATACTCCTTGATGTGGCCGTCGGTGCTGCAAGCTGCCTCAAGGGCACGCTGCACGGTGGTGCCTACGGCAAGCACTTTGCGGCCCTCGTCCTTGGCGCGGTTGACAAGCTGGCAGCATGGGGTGTCGACAAACATTTGTTCAGAGTCCATCTTGTGCTTGGTGAGGTCCTCCACATCGGTGTTGCGGAAGTTGCCAAGTCCACAGTGCAGGGTGATGAATGCGCGGTCGATGTCGTTTATCTCCATGCGCTTGAGCATCTCGCGCGAGAAGTGCATGCCGGCCGTAGGAGCCGTGACGGCGCCCTCGTGCTTTGCAAAGATGCACTGGAAGCGCTCAAGGTCCTCGGCTTCGCTTTCGCGGCCTATAAAGCGTGGTATGGGTGCCTCGCCCAAGGCATAGAGCGAGCGTTTGAACTCGTCGTGGTCGCCGTCGTAGAGGAAGCGCAGTGTGCGTCCGCGGCTGGTAGTATTGTCAATGACTTCGGCCACAATGGAGTCGTCGTCGCCAAAGTAGAGCTTGTTGCCTATACGTATTTTGCGTGCGGGGTCGACGAGCACGTCCCACAAGCGCAGCTCCTGGTTGAGTTCGCGCAGCAGGAACACTTCGATGCGTGCACCGGTTTTCTCTTTATTGCCGTAGAGTCGCGCGGGGAACACCTTTGTGTCGTTGAACACGAACACGTCGTGGGGGCTGTAAAAGCTGAGTATGTCTTTGAACATGAGGTGCTCTATGTCGCCTGTGGTGCGGTGGAGCACCATCATGCGGCATTCGTCGCGGTGGGGGGCAGGGTACTGGGCTATGCTCTCCTGCGGGAGCTTGAACTTGAATTGTGAGAGTTTCATATCTTGCTGTTGGTAGTTGCGAGGAGGGGGCTGGGGGGTAGAGCTTCTAGAATTTCTAGCTTTTCTAGAGCTTCTAGTTTTTCTAGAGTTTCTAGAAATTCTAGTTTTTCTAGAGCTTCTAGCCTTTCTAGAGCCTCCAGCCTATTTATTTCTTCTCTTGTTTCAGGTCGTCGGGCAGTTGGTTGGGGTCGAAGCAGCGGGCGGCGGTGAAGTAGCCCACGCGGGTGCGGCGCAAGGCCGTGAGGTGGGCACCGCTGCCAAGGGCCTGGCCAATGTCGCGCGCCAAGGCGCGAATGTATGTGCCCTTTGAGCACACTATGCGCAAGGCGAGCTGCATGGTGGAGGCATCGAAGCTGACAAGCTCGAGCTCGTGTATGTGCAGGGGTTTGGCCTGCAACTCTACTTGCTGGCCCTGACGGGCCATGTCGTAGGCGCGCTTGCCGTTGACCTTGCAGGCCGAGAAGGCCGGGGGCACCTGCATGATGGGGCCGCGGAACTGCTCGAGGGCTTGCTCTATGGCCTCACGCGTGATGTGCGCCGTGGGATAGGTTTGGTCGACGGGGTGCTCAAGGTCGTAGCTGGGGGTGGTGGCGCCTAATTGCAGGGTGGCGGTGTACTCTTTCTCGCCAGCTTGCATCTGCTCTATGAGTTTGGTGGCGCGCCCCACACAGATGACCATGACACCTGTGGCAAGGGGGTCGAGGGTGCCGGCATGGCCTATCTTGACTTTCTGGCCGCCTAAGGCCCGGGTGAGGGTGCGGCGCACTTGTGCCACGAGTTGGAAGGAGGTTTGGTGCAGGGGCTTGTCGAAGGCCATGATGAGTGGCACAATGCCTCCCGAGGGGGGATTGCCGTCGGGGGTGTTGAAGGCCGCTGGCTGGGCTATGTAGGCTCTTAACTCTGACAAACCGGCCCAGGGCAGGGCTTGACGCTCTGCGGGGGTGAGGGCTTGCAGGGCTGCGTCGGGCAGCAGGTAGTGGGTGGGGAACATGGAGGGGGAAGTGAAAAGTTGAGGAGTTGAGGAGTTGAGGAGTTGACGGGGGGGGACCCGTTAACCCGTTAACCATGCGTTAACCCACAAGGCTGTAGATGAGTGTGGCGATACCTGCTATGGCACAGTAGTAGGCAAAGTAGATGAGTTTGCCACGGCTGACGAGTGCTATCATCCACTTGCAGGCTGCGCAGCCCGAGATGAAGGCGGCTATGAAACCGGCTATGAGGGGGAGCATGGCTATGTCGCCGCCAATGGCTTCGCCCTTCATCATTTTGATGGCGTCGAGCAGTGCCTCACCCAATATGGGGGGTATGACCATGAGGAATGAGAACTGGGCCATGGTTGCCTTGTTGTTGCCAAGCATGAGGCCGGTGGCAATGGTGGTGCCCGAACGGCTGAGACCGGGGAGCACGGCGAGGGCCTGGCTGATGCCTATGATGAAGGCGTGGAGGGGGCTGATGCTCTGGCGCTGGCGCGGACGTGCCAGGTAGCTGAAGGTGAGCAACAGGGCTGTAACGAGGAGGCAGATGCCTACGATGGTGAGGCCCGAACCGAAGATGGCTTCGACTTGGTCCTTGAAGAATACGCCGACTATGCCTATGGGCACCATGGAGATGACGATGTTGAGCAGGTACTGCTGGCTGGGATTGAGGCGCTGGAGTCCTGTGCCGGGGCCGAGGGGACTGAATGTGCCGGCTATGATTTGCCATATCTGGCGGCCTAACACGACGATGGTGCTGAGCACGGTGGCAACGTGTACGGCTATGGTGAAGGTCATGCTGCTTTCGCCGTCGACGCCGGTGAGGGCTGATGCGATGGCGAGGTGGCCGCTGCTGCTTACGGGCAGGTACTCGGTGAGGCCTTGTATGAGGCCCATGATGATGGCTTGTATGGTGGTCATGCTATCGGGGGTGTGCTATATAATATATGGGAGGGGGTTATTTGCGTGGTTTGCGCACGATGGCGTATATCATGAAGAGGTAGCCGAAGAGGCATACTGCGGGGGCTAACTTGATGTGGCGTGCATCGAAGATGCTGGCGTCGAAGGTGGTTTCGCCTGAGCCTGAGCCTGACATGAGTACCATGCCGATGATGACTACTGCCATGCCTACGGCAAGGAGTATGAAGTTGGTGCGGCCAAAGGCGAACACTGGCTGCTTGGGGGTCTTGAGGGGTGTTTGCTGCTGTTGCATTGTTGGTTGGTTTTGGGGTTTCTAGGGGGGCTAGGGGTTCTAGGGGTTCTAGATATTCTAGAGTTTCTAGAGTTTCTAGAGTTTCTAGAGCTTCTAGCTTTTCTAGAGCTTCTAGCCCTTCTAGCCTTTTATAGCTTCTATCTTTTCTTTATCTGAGGTATACTTCGCCGCCGCGGAGGCGGAGGTGGTGGTTAACCGAGAGGGAGGCGCAGAGGGCCGTGAGGCCAAGGCCGCAAATAACTATGGCACCGAGGGTTGTGGCCCACACAAGGGGGGTGACAAGGGTGTTGAGGTAGATGCTGCCGGCTCCGGCCTGTGTTTGCAAATACCACATGGCGGCGGAAAGGAGTCCGCCGGCTATGATGGCTGACACAAAGCCTATGCGCATGGCTTGCCACATGAAGGGGCGGCGTATGAAGCCCCAACTGGCTCCGACGAGCTTCATGGTGTGTATGCTGTAACGACGGGCGTAGACGCTCATGCGCATGGTGTTGTTGATGAGTGAGAATGACACAAGGGCGAGAAGGGCGGCTACTACGAGCAGACCAAGGGTGACGGCAGGTATGGTGCGGTCGAGGCTCTGCATGATGTCGCGGGGGTAGTTGACCTCGGCCACGCCGGGCATTGCGAGCATGGAGGGCTCGTAACGCTTGATGCTGTCGAGATTGGCGTAGGGGGCGTTGAGACTTACCTCGAACTCGGCGGGCACGGGACTTGTGCCGTCGAAGGTGCCTATGTCGGTGCCCATGGCCTCGTTCATGTCGCGCAGGCCTTGCTCTTGTGATATGTAGGTGACTTGGCGCGCCCAGGGTGCTGCCTTGAGGCGTGCCTGGGTGGCTGTCATTTGCTGCGGTGTGATGCTGTCGGTGAGCATTAGCTCGACGGTGAGGCCTTCGCGCAGCTGGTTGCTGTAGTTGGTGGCCATGCCTGCAAAGAGGGTGATGATGCCTATCATGATGAGCACCATGGTGATGCTGATGCAGGTGGTGAATGTGCCGAACCGGCCTGTGTGACGGCGCGGACGCTTATGGGCTTTGTTCATGTGGTGTGTGGGTTGTTGTGGGGTTGTGCCGCTTTGGCTGGTGCACTTTGCGGCTAAATTGGTACAAATGTACAATATTATTGGGGGTTGGCGCGGACTGGATAGGGCTTTTAACGCTGATTAACGCGTTGGCGGGCGGCGTGGGGGCAAAAAAAAGGCTGGCGCCATGGCGCCAGCCTGGGAATGGGGATAATGGGCAATAGGCATAATGGGCTTAATAGGCCCAATAGGCTTTAGGCATAATAGGCATATTAGGCCCATTAGGCATAATACATTGCTTAGCTATGCTTGCCCATTGCTTGCTTACTTGCCCACCTTGATGACCTCGACGGTGAAGATGAGGGTTGAGTTGCCTGGTATGCTCTGTCCTTGGCCGCGCTCGCCGTAGCCGAGTGAGGCGGGAATGTAGAGCTTCCAAACAGAACCCTGGGGCATGAGGGTGAGGGCCTCTTTCCAACCCTTGATGACTTGGTCGGGACGGAAAGTGGCTGCCTTGCCACGCTTGTATGATGAGTCGAACACGGTGCCGTCGATGAGTGAACCTTCGTAGTGTACCTCAACCTGGGTGGTGTCGGTGGCTACGGGGCCGTTGCCCTTGGTGAGCACCTCGTACTGCAGGCCGCTGGGGAGTGTGGTGACACTCTTGCGCTTGGCGTTGGCCGTGAGGTAGTCGGCGTTGGCCTGCTTGTAGCGGGCGGCCTGATACTGGAACTGACCTTCGACTATCTGCATGGCGCTGTCGCGTGTGAGGGTGGTGGCTGTGCCGAGTGCGCTCTGTGTGAGACCGCGCTCGAACTCTGCCTGGCTGACATAGGTTGAGTCGCCCTTGCCTGCGGCCTGCTGGCTGATCATGGGCAGGTTGCGCTTGTTGATTTCGGCAATGCGAAGTCCGGCAGCGAATGCTTCGGCCTTTTTGCGCTCTTCAGGAGAGATATTGGTGGTCATGGCGCGTATGGCTTCGGGCACATAGGCTGAGTCTACGCCGAGCTGGCTTACGAGGTACTGCTTGAGGCTCTCGCCCTGGGCTACACCGAGGGCGTAGCTGAAGGTTTTGCCATCGACGGCCTTGAGGGCTGGTGTGAGGGTGGCTGCGGGCTGTGCCTTGCGGGCTGACTTTTTGCTGGTTTTCTTGGCTTTTTGGGCCATGGCGCCGGTGCTGCCAAGGGTGACAGCAAGGGCAAGGGTTATGATGGTTTGAAGTTTCATTGAGCTTTCTTTTTGAGGGGGCTAGATGAGCTAGAAATACTAGAGGCTCTAGATGAACTAGAAAGGCTAGAAGCTCTAGAAAGGCTAGAGGCTCTAGATAAGCTAGAAGCTCTAGAAAAACTAGACACTTTAGAAAGGCTAGAGCCTCTAAATAAGCCTGGCTCTACCCTGCCCTATTACTTGTTAATGCTAACGAGGGTCACCTTGAATGTGAGGGCTGCGAATGGGGGAATGGGGCCTGTGCCCTGCTCGCCATAGGCGGCCTGGTAAGGTACGTAGATTTCCCAGGTAGAGCCAACGGTCATTTTGGGAATGGCGATGCCCCAACCCTTGATGACGTTGCGGAGGCTGAATGTAACTGTACCACCAGGCTGGTTGGCTGATGAGTCGAACACCTGGCCATTGGTGAGGCGGCCTTCGTACTTGACGGTGACGCTGTCGGTGGCTGTGCAGTGCTGGTCGGTGCCCTTGGCAAGCTGCTTGCCGTAGACACCCTCGCCGAGGGCTACTACGCCGGGCTGGTGGGCCATCTTTTGCATGAAGGCTTCGCTCTCCTGCTTTTTGCTGCCGAACATGTAGTCCATGATGCGCTTTTGGGCAGTTTCCTTGTCAACGAGTTTGCCACCGATTTTGAGGGTGGTCTTGTTCTTGGCCTGTGCGGTGAAACCGGCTACAAAGTTTTTGACGCTGATGCGCTTTGTGGTGTCGCCCTGGAATACTTGTGACTCGATTTGCGGGAGTTGCATTTTGGTTTGCAAGCCCTGCATGACGCCCATGTAGTAGGCGAGTTTCTTTTTGTCGTCGGCAGCCTTCATACCGTCGACGTAGCCCTTGAGGAGTTCGTCAACATAGGCTGAGTCGCTGCCCGACTGGCTGAGATAGTTTTGGAATTCGCCTTCGCTCTGCGACATGGCCATACCCATTTCGTAGCTGAGTGTGTCGATGTCGGACTTGAGGTTGGCTTTGGGCTGTCCGTTGTTGCAGCTTGTGAGGCCTGTGGCGGCTATGATGGCTGCGAGAATTATCTTTTTCATTATATTATTGTGTGTTTGTTTTTGTGGTTAACAAGTTGACGAGGTAACCTCTTCAACTCTTCAACTTTTCAACTCTTCAACTCTTAAACTCTTCCTATCAGCCTTCGATGCTGATGAGTTCGACGTCGAAGATGAGTGCTGCGTAGGGAGGGATGGCTTGTCCTGCGCCGCGTTCGCCGTATGCGAGGTTGTAGGGGATGAAGAAGCGGTACTTAGAGCCGGTAGGCATGAGCTGTACGCCTTCGGTCCAGCCAGCGATGACGCCGTTGAGTGGGAACACTGCAGGTTCGCCGCGGCGGTATGATGAGTCGAACACCTGTCCGTTGGTGAGTGTACCCTCGTAGTGGCACTTTACGCGGTCGGTGGCTTTGGGTTTGGGGCCATTACCCTCGGTGATGACGGTGTACTGAAGTCCGCTGGGGAGTACTACGACGCCGTCCTTCTTGGCGTTTTCGGCAAGGAATTGCTCGCCTTCCTGGCGTATGGCGCGTGTGGCCTCCTCTTGCTGTTGCTGCATGAAGTTGTTGACGAGCTGCTGTGCTTCCTGGTCGGTGAGTTCGCAGGTCTGGCCTTGCATGACGCTGTCGATGGCGCGTGCGAAATCGGCGCTGCTGAGGTTCTTTACTCCCATGCCTTTGAGGTTGTGGCCGATGACCATGCCGAGGGCGTAGCTGAGTTTTTCCATAATGGTGTGTTGTGTTGTATTATGTTATTGTTTGTATGATTTGGGTGCAAAAGTACAATTATTTCTTGCATCTGTGTCACACTCGGAGGGGTTTTTGTATATTTGGGGTGTTTAGTTACTTTATTATTAAGGTTATGACGAAGAAGAAGATTGTGGCGCTTACGGGCGCTGGTATTAGTGCTGAGAGTGGTTTTTCGACATTCAGGGGTGCCGGTGGTTTGTGGGGGCGCTACCCTGTGGAGCAGGTGGCTACGCCTGAGGGGTGGGCTGCTGACCCTGACTTGGTGACGGACTTTTACAACGGGCTTCGCAGTCAGCTTGACGAGGCTGAGCCTAACGCGGGGCACCGCATACTGGCTGAGCTTGAAAGGGACTTTGATGTGACGGTGGTGACGCAGAATGTGGACGACTTGCATGAGCGGGCGGGTTCGACTGATGTGATTCACTTGCATGGTGAACTGCGTGATGTGTGCTCGTCGGCTGCGCCGAATGATGCGCGTTACCGCCGGCGTCTGGCTCCTGGCGAGTTGGTGGAGCATGGACAGCTGTCGGGTGACGGGTCGCTGGAGCGTCCGTTTATTGTGTGGTTTGGCGAGGCGGTGCCTATGCTTGAGGTGGCTGCCGAGGCTGCTGCGCGGGCTGATGTGTTTTTGATAGTGGGCACGTCGCTTAATGTGTATCCGGCTGCGGGACTGATAGGTTATGTGCCTGCGGGGGCTGAGGTGATGCTTGTTGACCCTAACCCTGTGCGGGTGCCGAGCACGCGGCGTGTGGAGGTGATTGCCGAACCTGCGTCGAGGGGCATGGAGGTAGTGCGGGAGAGGCTGCGCTCGCGGTTTTGAAGCGCTTACCGCGGGGGGATAGAATGTTGTTTAACGGCTATTCGCCGTTGCGCTTACCGCGGAAACATAAGAACATAAGCTACATAAGAAACATATAAGGCCGCTGCGCGGCTGACGGCCACGGACTATCGTCCGGGTGGCCTCAAGAGACATAAGGGCTGACGCCG
>ENA-UEOZ01000251-UEOZ01000251.1-human-gut-metagenome-genome-assembly--contig:-NODE-251-length-41518-cov-239.426148_pt1 | contig 41518 bp, 27 predicted proteins | sample MGYA00242898_ERZ507912 | MGnify/ENA primary metagenome ERZ507912 (study PRJEB26167, sample SAMN06115410) | human gut metagenome | host: Homo sapiens | place: China:Chongqing | collected 2016-04-27... | reverse complement strand
AGTCATACTATCAAAGAACTCTTTGGCTGGCAACGTAAAGCTGCTTAGCCATTATCTCAAATTTTAACGAACTATTGTAGTAAAGGTGTTGTAAATAAATCTTCCGTATGGAGATTCAAACACTATATTATACTTAGACCAATACATAGAATTTTCTTTTAAGGAAAGGGAACTTTAAAGAAATATGTTCCCTCCCCATTATTAGTTATGCAAAGTTGCCTTGGCATCGGCAATCAGGTGCGCAGTTCCATGCATCACAACCCGTCCATGGGTCGCAAAATTGCAATTTATCATCAACCTTGGTGACTGAATTCGCGTGATTGCCACCTCCAAAGATTTGCGCCAGTACAGAGGCACACAAATGATTCTCAAACTGTTTGTTGGAATCATTACGTTCAACGAACGTGAAAAGATTTTTCTTCATTCTTTCCTGCTTTTTAAGTTAATAATTATGTTAACTGTTAGCCGATGATGCTTACCACCAGTTGGCTATTTATATTTCTTAATCTTTAATGTGTAAGGGAACTTACATTTGTATTTCTCCTTCAGCATACCATCCTTCTCCTTGTATTAGGATTGTGTATGTATCAGATTCCAAAACACTAAATTCCGCATTCAAGGTTGAAGAATGACTCTCAAGAGTTCCGTTTACATTGTAAAGAAACACCTCGGCTTCTATGCCCTTTTCACCAGTAACCTTTATATTATGCGTATCGGAATCATAAACCACCTCAATGGGCATACGCATTGGTGCACGGTTCACTTGCATATTTTTTCCGGGGTTTATCTTTCTATGAAACTCCATGAACACTCCACGTTGCTCTGCGAAAGCGGTATGTGCCATTGCTGTCAATAGCAACACCACTAATATAATTACCTTTTTCATACTCATTTTATTGCCGCTAAATGTTATTAATTTTTTGGTAAAGTTAATACAAATAAAGTTTTTTACCAAGAGCAAAAGTTTTACGTTAAACTTTTTTGTTCTCTGATATTCAATAGTTTACGATATATTAGTTGTGAGAAGTTTTACAAGGCGCGTCAAAGTTTTACGTGTATATCAAAATTTGCTTTTCTTTAACTATTGTATAACACATTGGATTTGGACAAAATTAGAATGCAGACACTACACATATAGTAGAAACGCCATCGTTGGATGGCGTTTCTACAGTTTTTGTTTGACTAGCATGTGTGTTGTCTAATGGGTGCAAGTCCCTAACGAGCCCTAGTAGTGGGAATCGTCCAGCCAGAGAGACAAGGGTGTCCGTGGTGACGCGGAATCTGAAAGAAGTCAGCGGCAAATATCTGACCCAACGCACAGAAACTTGATATAAGGCTACTTGTAGGGATAAGGCTGCAAAAAGAGTCAAAGTCCAATAACTACTCGGAACTACAAGTAGTAAATCAAGTGGGTATAAGATGGAAAGACAACATGCTTAACTAGTGAGGTCTCACGGACGCATGGGTGAAGATGAGTTATTCGATGCACCATGACGGAGTAAAGCTTGCCGTGAGAAGTCAGCAGAGGTCATAGTACCCAAGATACGGGCTGTCTATAGGGAAGGACTGAATCGTGCAGTGCAACAGTAAATGACTGCTACCTTGAGAGTCTTTTGTAGTCAGATGTCCGAAAAGGAACTCTCTATTCACAAGATAGGACGGAATCCGACAATAGAATAGAAGTGACGTATCTCGAAGGGATGGCTGAAAACAACTTGCCACACACCGTAAGGTGTAAAAGCGCGAAACCGCCGTATGCGGAACCGCACGTACGGTGGTGTGGGAGGTCGGTAAATGTGAAAGTAGGAGGTAAATGCCTTTTATGAATAACATTTACCTCCTACCCGATCAGAGTAGCCTCTAAGTTTACTTTTCCAAATTCCTCATCAGTTTACGGATATACAGACCTATATTTGTTTCGTGCTCGTCTAAGCCAAGTTTCTTTCGTATTTCATGACTTATGATGTAATGACGCTTAATTTGGATATAGTTTCCGACTTCCTTGCCACGCAATCCGATTGCATACAGGCACAGATAATTTATTTCATACATGGATAGACCATGTTGTTCAAGATACTCCATAAACTTTGGATGTGACGCAGCAAAAGCGAGACGGGTAGAATCCATGAACTTCTGCTTGTCATTATGAAGAGTCTCTATCCATTTGTTGTATGGCTCCGCATAGCAGTCGTTTTGAGTAATTTCTTTAGCAAGCAGGCCATTGAGGATGTCAAGTCTTTTCTTGATTACATTTTGAATGGGTTTTGCCAGTTCCTGCTGTTCTATCTGTAAATTTTTTAGATGATTACGCTCGTTTTCCAACTGGGCTATTTCTAATTTGAGGTTGACAGTTTCCAGAACTTTTTTGTCTCGTTCGAGTTCAACCTTCTCTTTTTCTTTGCGCAGATTCTCTTGCCCAAGTTTTAGATTCTCATTCTCTTTTTCTGCTAAAATACGTTTGGCTCTGTTTAGGTGTCCTCGGTAATATAGCAAGCCCACAAGCATTATCAATCCAAATATACCGCACAGTGCATACAAAATGATTCGGTCTCTTCCTTTAATCTCTACAAGGCTCTTTATCTCAAGCTGATGTTTCTTGTCTGCAAACAACAAATCGTGCGAGAGCAATTCTTTTTGATAGCGTTCAAGCATCGCAGAATAGTCCTTGTATAAATTCAGAGCTTGTTCATAATTGCCCTGTTTTTCCAAGATATCGATTTTTACAGAAGCGTATTTGAGAGAATCCAATGTGAAACGATCTGGAGTTATTTCAGAAAGCAACTTCATAGCCTTGCCATAGTCTCCAATTTTTGAATAGCCTTGGGCAAAATTCATCTTGTCGTCTTTAGTCAAATCCAAGTCTTGATTCTGATTTAAAAAAGATTTGATGTCGGCAGGAGTACAAAATTCCACAGTGTAAGAAAGCAATGAGGGAAACAGGTACGCTTCACCATCTTGGTTCTTTTGTACTAAAGGCACACAGATGGATATAAGGCTGTCCGCTGCAGTCTTGTTGTTGAGCATAACATACCCATCAATGGCATTGGTGTAGCTTTTGATTTCAAGCAAGTCTCTGCCGATAGCTCCATAAAGTTTCGCTGCTGCCATATTGTTTTGAATGAACTCTTTTGTCTTGTACTGTTTGAGATACAATGTACCTTGCGCCACAAATGTATGTGCCAGCAATAACGAGTCGGTAACTGCTTGCTTCAAATCACAGGCATTCATAAAAGAGAGCATTGCAGAATCGTCATCACCTTGATTCTGATAAATCCTGCCTTGATAATAATATGTCCGAAACTGTTCGTCTGGAGTTCCGTTTTTGATATAATAGTCAATGGCGGGTTCAAGTATATCAAAGGTCGTGGTGTCTATGCAGTTCTTGTCCAGTGCCATAGATTTCAGCAACGCATATTTGGCAGCATCCTTACCCTTGAAACCAGAGGCGTGAATGCTGTTTAAAATTGTAAGCGCCGAATCTGGTTTTGTATTCATGAGTTTTTCCGCAATATCCATCTGCTCGCTTGTAGAAGCATGTCTTTCACATGCTACCAACATCACAACTGAAACAGACATGATTATGATACTTTTAGCGCGAAATGAAATAATATATGTAGTCTTCTTTCCGCCAATATCAGCAAGAACGATATTGATGGCGGCAAAGAATGCGGATAATCTTGATTTCTTATATTTAAACATTGTATTTTATATTAAGTTTACATTCATCTTTTGTTCTATAAACAAAGGCTGGGTACATCCATACAAGAACCAAGACAGCACAATGGCAACGCTTGTCCCTGGCAGTCTTGGTATGGCATACAGAATTATGAAAGTCGGATTTGTCTGCCCTTTGTTCCTGAATAGATGACACATTAAATGTCCTTGTTTATGTAATGCTTATGTCAGCTCTTACTCGTAGACCTTGTTCTGCTTCAGCTTCTTGTTCAGATCCAGACATCTTTGCGGTATGGAGGTTGTACCACGTACTCGCACACTATTGAGCATAGCCATACGATCCAGACCGTTGGATGTCACATTGACACCAGCAGCCTGACCACTCAACACGTCAAGGGCATTGTTGGCCGCACCCTTGTTGGAATGATTTCCAACTATCTTAATAATACTACTTCCATTGTCAATGGAATCTTTCCGTTCTGCAGGAACTTGCTTTTGTGCATGAGCCAAAGAACTGCAAAAGAGTGCAATGAGAAGTAATGTAAAGTCTTTTTTGCTCTTTGCCATATTCTATTTCTATTACTTTGGTTATGGATGATTTCAGATAAGCAAAGATAAGGTGCAATACATTAAAAAACGTATATAAACTCCAATATTTATGCATTATTAACGATAAAAATCGAAATAGTCGAGTAAATCTCTATCACAGCTACACCTGCCATAGAATATAACGGTTCACGGAGTTTTTGCTTGTGTAAAATATTTGTGATTTCACATTATTACATCACAGGTCAGCAACCATTTTTATGTATTTGTATCTTAATGATATCGCATTCTTCTTGCCGTGCCATAGTCGGAGGAAGTTAGTCTGAGGTACGAGGACTGTCTTTCTTCGACGACGGCTGACTTTTATACAAAACACACGAAAGGATGAGAATATGCAAACGAAATAGACCATTCAAAAAACAGGAACCCTTGCCACATAAGTTTGAATGGATTGAAATGGCAATAGCAAAGAATAGAGAAGAATATGGTTTAATGAAAACAGATTTATCCAAGCAAAAAATCGAGGATAAAAAATCTTAAAACATTCTTTATCCCCGATTAAATATCGTACCTTTGCAACCGAAAGAGTTCTTTGGATGGTTATGCAAATCACAGCAGGATGCTACATTCTGTTTATTTCTAATTCGTAACCTCTTCTTTTTATGAGATAAAAACTTATCTCATTCTCAATCACTTATAAAAAATACGTACTTTCGCAGTCTTAAAGTGGCTCTTTAGCAAAACATACAAGCTCTTTTGGCTACGTAAAAATTGCACATTTCTTTCGTAAGACGTATAATCCATTGATTATAAACCGTCTGACTCTGCACGCTCAAAACTCACGAATTTCGCACCTAAGATTTTCTTGTGCGCCGGACTCGCAGTATTGAGCGTCAGAAATGCAAATATATTCTCACTTCCACATCACCTTGCGGCATGTTCCGTCAGAATATCTCACGAGATACATACCGCCTCTAACTGGAGCGTTTACGCGCTGTCCGCTGATGCTGTAGACGGCTGTAACAGTGGCTTCAGCGTCGGTGGCAGGTGTGGTTACGCCGATGGATGTGGCAGTGTCCTTGTATGTTACGCAAGGAGCGATGGCTATGGACGTCGGGTCGTCGGTGTTGGCGAACCACGTATAGGTGCCAAGACCGTTGTTGTCTTCGTCAGTATCTTCCACTAACTGCCATGCCGTGGTCTTCATTCCTGCGTTGCGACGCAGACAGAAGATTGAGATGTCGTCGGAGGTGTAAGGCGATTCTTCCATCGTGCCGTTGGGGAACGGTCCGACAACGACGAAGAACTCCTTGCCCTTCTCCATGCTAACCGGCTCGGCAAACGTGAATGTGGTGGCGAGATAGTCGTCATCGCTATACTTCAGGTCGGATGCCTTGACACTCGTAGAGGCAAGTTCCTCGCCCGGTTCGCCATTCTCGCCGACTGCGTTCAGCGTCAGACGTACCTCATAGTCTGGATCGATGGACGTCACGGAAGCGAAGTATACAGCCACCTCATTGATGGTTGCGTCGGCAAGCGGTGCCTTATATTTCTCTGCAAAGCGGTCGAGACCCAACCAGTTGGAGCCGGCATACGATCCGAACCATCCAAGTTCCACCTTCTTGAGATTAGAGTTCTCCTCCGAGCTGATGTTCCATACATACTGTGATCCGCCAGCCTGGATGGCATACTGGAGAACGTCGTTGCTCTGTCCGGCTGCGTTCTTGGCTGTCAGACCAACGCTCACAGTGCCCTTCTTTACGAAGGTGACGGTGGGATTCTGCTCGTTGCTCGTCTCCTTGTCGGCATACTGGAACACCCAGTTCCATTCTGTAGGATTGCCTGTAGAGAGGTCGCGGAATGTTACGGGCACGTCTGTCGGCACGAATACGCCCACCCAAGGACTCTCATATCCTTCCTCCGGCAGACCGATAAGGGCCGTCGGTGCCTTCTGGGCCACAACCACGAAGCCCTTGCGCTCCATTACGTCGCTCTCATTGCCGCGGCGAACGGTAAGGCTGACGTCGTAAGTGCCGGCCTTGTTGTACGTTACGGTCGGGTTGGGGTCGGTGGATGTCTCAGATGCGCTGCCCGGGAACTTCCATTCCGTTGCATCGGGGCTGCCCTTGGCAAGGCTCACGAACTGTATCTTCTCGCCCTCAAAGATGTGGATGGTCTCTGCTGCGGAGGCATCCTCCTTGGTAAGGCGGAAGCCGTCAATGGCAAGGTTTTCGCCACCGAACGGATAATTAAACTCAAACTTAACCTTCTTGCCTGTAAAGGCAGCAAGACTGAAGCTAAACTTGTTCCAGTTCGGACCAGTATAGCCATTGTCCTGCGCCCAGTCGAAGGCGTTGAGCAGCGTTGTGGTTTCGTTGCTCTCCGTGTCGATAACATCAAAGGTCCACTTACCGTAAATCAAGAACGGAGCTTGGAAGTAAGCATAAAACTCTACGTTGCTGCCTTCCTCAATGGTGAGCTCCGGACTGGTGAGCTGCGAACTGCCGTTGGGCTTCACGTTGTAAGCGATTGACACGGACGAAACGTCGTCTGCCTTTACGCTCTTGAAGTTGCGGTTGGCAAGTTCCCATCCTTCGCCGACGGTCCAGTCAGCCATTCCTTCCTCAGAATCGAACTCCTGATCGTAGAATGCCGTGAAAGCACGGTCTGTTGTGAAGTCGGCTTTCAGAGGCTCGTTGATGGTGAACTCAGCCTTAACCACCTCGCTGTTCTGATTATATCCGCGCGTCATGACGTAGAGCGTGCAGCTCTGGTCGATGGTGAACGTGGCGGTCTTGCCCTCCACCACCGTGCTCAGCGTATAGTCGTCCTGAAACTCCTCCTCGTTCTTAGCCTCGGTGGAATACCATATAGTGACGGCGTTCTCGTCGTCCGTTGTCACGGTCACTTCCTGCGGGCCGTCAAATACACCACCAAGCGGACTTACCACCGGCGTCTTGAGCGGCTGCTTAGCCTCAACGGTAACGAACATCTTTGCCTCGGCGGGGAGATATTCGTCATTTCCGGCAAACTTGGCGAAGATGATGACGGTCTGCGTCTGCTCCACGTAAGACGTGGCAAGCATTCCGTTCTCGTCTACGGAGCAAACCTCCCATTGTGATGATGAATATTCTATAGGCGACACCTTATTAGGATTCAAGAGGTCGGCATAGCCGTCATCGCCCGACGTAAGGGTGATGTTCTGCTTGTAGAAGCTCAGTTGCGGGTCCTTGCGGATGACATACTTCGCCTCCACCACGTCGCTATACTCCTTGCCTTCCTTCACGACAGCCTTCAGCGTGGTGGTGGCAGCGACGGTGATAGGCTCTGTGTAAGCCACGCGCGTGCCGCCTTCCAGCTTCGGATTGCTACCGTCGGTGGTGTAATAGATGGTGCGGACGACGTTGGTAATAGCCTCCGACTTAATCTCCACGGTCTGCGCCTCGTCGTATGTACCGGCGGCAGGCGTGAATACCGGCGGCAGAACCGTTGACTGCGCCTTCTCATAATCAATCTCAATCTTGCGCACATAGAGCGGTCCCTTCTTCTCGCTCGTCTGGTTTAGCACGATGGCCACCTCGCCTTCCTTGGCATCAGCGGCAGCAATACTAAACTCAAACTGCTTTTCGGTGGACTCAAGAGCGGCTGACGTATTGTCATCGCAGGCATAATTGACGCCGTTAACCGTCACGGAGACGTTGCCCTCGTACTCAGCTTTCTGCACACGTGCGGTCACACGCACAGCCGTCACCTTACCCATGATGCCGTCAGTCCACAGCTTTGCGCTCGTCGGCGGTTCGCCAGCCGAGCCAATGTACTGTCCCATGTTGGACGTATAGGCATAGATAAACGTTCCTTCGGCGGAAGCATTCCATTGCACGCCGTTGAGTTCGGTAGTGTAGACGTCCTTCTCCACACGGCTCGCTCCGAAATTATAAAATCCCTGTCCACCATTAGCCTTAGAGGTATTCCATTCGAACGACCACGTGTCAGCATTCATCGCCTGAGGCAATAATGAAAGCAGAACGGCGAATAAAAACAGTAAATTCTTCTTCATAAGCATAAATTTTGTTGTGAAACGTATTCTTCTTACAATCTGCAAGCAGCAGCGGTTTGCAAATATACAAAATAAAACAATACGCTGTTAGATTATATCAAATTATTTACACAAATCGCCTTTTTAATTACAATAATGCACTACACGCAGCCATATAGCATCATTTAAGCGATGCTTCGTATTATTTATCTTTTAGGTTTGCCTTTTGCGGATGACTTTTTATGGGTAACTTTGCAGCATTAACCTGAAATACTCATAATAATAAGATGAAGACAAAGAGAGACAACTACACATTCCTTACCACGGCGCCCGTCCACCGCGTAATCCTGACCATGGCTATACCGACCATCATCAGCATGCTGGTGACAAGCCTATATAATATGGTGGACACTTACTTCGTGGGAAAGATAAACACGCAATGTACGGCTGCCGTGGGCGTGTCGTTCTCAATGATGGCAATAATACAGGCTGTTGGATTCTTCTGCGGGCACGGATCAGGCAACTATATCTCGCAGAAGCTTGGCGCAAAGCAAACCGAAGACGCCGCAATAATGGCTGCCACCGGCTTTTTCTATAGCTTCTCGTTCGGCATTGTGATAGCCATAGTCAGTCACCTGTTCCTGGACGACATAGCCGTGATGCTCGGTTCTACGCCGACCATCCTTCCTTACACACGCACTTACCTCGGCATCGTCCTTCTTGGCGCCCCGTTTATGACCTCCTCATTCACCATGAACAATCAGATGCGCTTCCAAGGCAACGCTCTCTTGGCAATGGTGGGCATCGTGACGGGAGCCGTGCTGAACGTCTTCCTCGCCCCTCTCTTCATCTTTGTCTTCCACATGGGCATAGCTGGAGCCGCCACAGCCACGCTTATTTCGCAGATATGCAGCTTCTGCGTGCTCTTCGCCATGACCTGCAGCAGCCGAAACATACACATCCTCCCACGCAACTTCTCGTTCTCACGCCAACTCATGAAGGAGATAGTAGCCGGCGGCACGCCATCGCTGTCGCGTCAGGGACTGGGAAGCTTAGCTGTCATCATGCTTAACGTGGCGGCAGGAGCCTTCGGCGACGCTGCCATTGCCGGAATGTCCATCGTCAGCAGAAGCTGCTTCTTTGTCTTCTCGTTCATCATCGGCTTGGGCCAGGGCTTCCAGCCGTTGTGCGGATTCTGCTACGGCGCACGCCTCTACAGCCGTGTGAAGGAGGGATATATGTATAGTGTGAAGCTCGGTACGGCGTTTCTTATTGTGGTGGCAGTGGTCAGCTTCGCCTTTGCCGAACCCATCGTGGCGGAGTTTCGTGACGACCCGGAAGTGGTCATCGTAGGTACGGCAGCCCTCCGCTGGCAGCTCGTCACCTTCCCGCTCATGGCAACGGTCATCGTCAGCAACATGTTTATGCAGACCATCCGCAAGCCCATCCGTGCCAACATCCTCGCAGCAGCCCGCAGCGGCCTGTTCTTCATTCCCCTTGTCCTCATCCTGCCTAAGCTTTGGGGACTCTTCGGACTGGAAATCTGTCAGGCAGTGGCTGACGTATTCGCATTTGCCATAACCGTGCCTTTGGTGTGGAGCGCGTTCCGCGAGATGCGATAAGAAAATAAAAAAAAGACCGGAAGCTTCCTTTTGAGGCTTCCGGTCTTTTGCGTTTAGTGTGTCTTTACATCTTCTTTGCGTGCGAGAGATCTGAGATTATCGTCCCATTCCGCAGCCCGAAGGTTCTGCAGTACAGCTTGGCGTTACCTCGCCGGCATGCACCTGGCTGAACTCACGGTTGATGTCGGCAAGCTCTCGTCTGCCGAAGATGTAGTCGTCGTACATGTCATCCATGTCGACGCCTTCACACTCACCGTCACCGAAGTTGAGCGATTCCTTGACGATTGCCATGCGTTCGTCGACGGTGGTGTCTTTGATAAGAAGGCTTTTCATTTTTTCTCTAATGTTTTTTATCTTGTTATTTACTGATTATCTGCGTAAGATGGTTGTTGCGCTACCGTCAGCATACTTGACGATGATAAGACCGCGTGTGTTCTTATCAGCCTTTCTGCCGTCGATGGTGAAGCGTCCTGTCTCGGTCTTGGCAGCGTTGTCCTTGATGTCTTTAACGCCAAGGAATGTGTCAACATTCTGGAATGCGGAGCGTTCTGAGCTTACCTTACCCGTCTGGCGCTGACGTACAGCAGTGACGGTGTAAGCGTACGAATGGTTCACTTCAGGCTTCTTCAGATTTGTGACGGTCTGCGATGTCTCCTCCTCGTCGGTAGTGTAAGTGAGCAAGTCCTCGTATACACGGTCGCCGGCTGAAAGGTTCTGCGTGATCTTGATGTCGTCGATGATGAACGGATAATGGTTCTCTGTTGTGAACACCACGATGTCCGACTCCTGTCCGTCGGTGAGGTCCACATTGAACGTGCGCCACTCGTCTGGTGTGATGTTCAGGCGTACGCCCTTGCCAGAGCCCTTAGCATAGATGACAAGCTCGTCGTCCTTAACCATAGAACGAGCCGTTACCTTTACATGGAAACGTCCCTCGTCGTTAGAGAGTGTAAGCATAGGTGTGAGGAGTTCGCCCGAGATGTTATAGTCAGTCATGCCTGTGCCGACGAAGCAGCCGTCAGCATATCCGCCCCAGATGCACTGCCATCCTGTACGATAGGTCATATTCGATCCCAATGTCATATAGTTGGAGTTCTGGAAAGCCATCGGCTTCTCAATGGTAACGCCTGTATCGGCAATCTTCGAGAAGTCTTCGTTGAGCACCACGAATGCCTTCTCCTCTTCAGGAGCCACGTAAGTGTCATAGTTGGTAACCTCATAATAAGACGCCTTGGGCACCGCCTGCCAGTTAGCCGTATAGCTGTCGTGGCTGGCATCGGTAGCCGGCTCTACGACGGGAGTGGCAAGTCCGTCAGCCTCTACAGCTGATGAAGAAGCCGAAACCTCATCTCCGTTTACAGCCTTGATGGTGTAAGAATAGTCTGTCTCGGGATCCATGCCGCTAACGACATAAGATGTGCCCTCCACCTTCTCGTCCTTGAGGTCGTAAACGAGTGTTGACGACGACTCTGTGGACCAGCTGAAGTCAGTAAGACCGAAAGCGCAGTCGTCAGGCAAGCCGCTCATGCGGAAGCGAACCTTCGTAGACTTATACTTGTCCTTCTTGAAGAAGCGGCTCCAATCAAATTCGTGGCGCAGCTGATTGCCGTATTCAGAAGCGTCAATCTGCACGGTTGTGAAGTTCGTCCAGTTGAATCCGTCCCACATCTCCACGATGAGTTCGGTTCCCCAAAGGTCCTCCACATTGCGCGGCATCTTACACTCTATGAACGAGAAAGTCAGCGCAGTCAGTCTGCCTCCGTTGTCAGGCATGGTGATGATGTCGCCGTTCTTTATCTTGATGGCAGACTTTACGCCACCTTCCTCGTTGACATACTGCTCAGGAGCTGCACCGTTTGTTCCCGGAGTGTATGTCCATCCTTCCGGCAACGTGCCGTTGGAAAGACTGCTGAAGTCCTCCGTGAAGTCTTCCGTCTGCGTCACCGGAGTCTTCACGTTGTGGAAGAGTGAGAAGAGATAATGTGTGGCGTTCTCCACCGGAGCCCAGTTGGCAGTAAATCCGTCCACCGTAAAGTTGGTGGCACGGTACGCCACGGGAGCCGTCAACTCCGTCGACTTATAGATATGGACATCGTCAATAAGCACCTTACCGTCCGTATAGAAGCTGACGAGCATACGGTTGGAGTTGGCATAGATGGAGTTGTTGTCAAACTTGAACGTAAACTCGCGCCACTCGCTCTTCGTCGTAACGAAGTTCTCGTAGTATGTGGTCTGGTTATACTGATTCTCAGCCTCCTCCCAGAGTCCGATGTTCAGGCGGGTGTTGTCCTGATAGTTAGAGCTGAGAGTCTTCGCGCGAACCTTAACCACGTATGCTCCTGTGTATGTACCCACGGCGGTATTGAGCTGTGCGCCGTACTGGTCTGGATTGATAAGTGCGCAAGCTCCACCAGCCTGATGTACGCCGTAGCCTGACCATCCTGTTGTGTGGAAGTAGCGTGCAGGAATATTGCCGTTCTCGCTGTTGATGGCAGCCGAAGGCGAATCCTCGCTACCCTCCGTGAAAAGACTGAAGTCCTCGCTGATGTCCGTGGTCTGCGCAGTGGCAGCAAACGGGACAGCAACCGTCATAATGGCGGTCACAGCAAGTGTCTTGATTGTAGTCGAAACGTTCATAAACATTTAAAGATGAATGATTTGAAGAGTTTTTATTTTTTAAGTAATATTTGAGTACAAAAGTAGATAAAATCTTTGTGAGTAACAAATAATATGTTAATTTTGTGATTGTTTATTGAACTAAATGACAATAAACGATAAAGAGTAACTAATAATAAAACATCAAAAACATGAAACACCTTTACATCTTATCTCTTCTGGCACTTATGTCTGCGCCGTCATTTGCAGACAACAATCTGCCACTGCGCCGCCAGCTTGCCAAGCTTTATGCTGAGGCTGAACTGCCTGGACTCTCTTCCATCATCAGCTCACAGCCCGAGGGCACGCTCTATAAGGACCTCAATCATTATTTCGAGGGATGTTATGCGAGCAGCGACGGATACATATATGACTATCTCGGCGACGGCTATGTCTCGGACATCGTGGAGGACAGCGAGGGCAACCTATATATAAAGAATCCGTTCGGCTTCCTAAATATGGACGCTGAGATATGGGTGAAAGCCACAAAAGCCGGTGACGGCAAGTATAATGTGGAGCTGCCACAGGCCGTATATGACAATACGGGAGGATCCGACCCCATCCTTTACGCATGGCGCTATCTGAAGGACGACTCGGAGAACTATGCCACAAAGGATGCCAAGTCGCAGGTGGTGTCCTTTGAACTGCGCGGCGACTCGCTTGTGAAGGTTGGCGACAGCAATGCGTTCATCGGTCTTGGCGCTGCCGACGGCTACTTCTATGGCTACGGCGACACCGTCAGCATATACAACAAGATAAAGGACGCCGCCCCAATACCTGCCGACATCTCAAAGGCTGTGGACTATAAGGTGACATACAACGACGCCACCAACACCTCCACAGGAAAGGACATCAGCGTGGTGTTCGAGGGCAACGAGGTGTTCTTCTGCGGATTGGACGACACGCAGCCAGATCTTTGGTTCTCCGGCACCATCGAAGGCGACCGCCTTATGCTGAAGAAATGGCAGTATATGGGCGTAGACCGCAAGAACACCACCTACGCTCTCGGTCAGCCGTCCCACATGTATCTCTATCCCTTCGGATGGGGCTACTTCACCGACGAGACAGGCAATGAGAAGTACGGACTCTACGAAGTGGAGTCGCCGGCGCTTGCATACGACGCTGCCACAAAGACCTTCTCCACCGACGAGCTTACGCTTGCCATCAACCGCGGCCATCATTATTATCCCTTCGTTTACTATACAAAGCCTAAGTTCGTTCCCGCTTCGGCAGCAGGCGTAGAGAGCCTTGAAGCAGAAGAGGAAGGCGTTGTCACCTATACCGACCTCGCAGGTCGTCGTGTGGAGCGTCCTACGAAAGGCGTCTACGTAAGAACCGTTAAAACAAAGGACGGAAAGGTAAGGACAGACAAGATGGTCATGGCACGTTAACAGTACGTATACAATAATATATATATACAACAATATCCACATCAATTAAATAGGGCGTTCAGTTTGTGAACACCCTATTAATGTTTTATCGTATATTTTTTGTAACTTTGCACAAACTTTTATGACCAGTATATGAGAATTGGATTTGACAACGAGAAGTATCAGAAGATTCAGTCTGAACACATTAAGGAACGTATATCACAGTTCGACGGAAAGTTGTATCTCGAACTGGGAGGCAAACTCTTCGACGACCATCATGCCAGCCGCGTACTTCCGGGCTTCATGCCGGACAGCAAGCTGCGCATGTTCCAGAAAATCAGCGACAGCATAGAGATTGTTATCGTCATCAGCGCCACCGACATCGAGAAAAACAAGAAACGCGCCGACTTAGGCATTACCTACGACGAAGACGTGCTCCGTCTGCGTGGCGAGTTTCAGAACCGTGGATTCATGGTCGGTTCAGTGGTCATCACACACTACAACGGACAGCCTGCAGCCAGCGCTTTCCGCCAGCGTCTTGAGCGAGACGGCATCAAGACTTACTGCCATTACCTTATTGAGGGCTATCCCCACAACGTCAGCCTCATCGCCTCGGACGAGGGATTCGGCAAGAACGACTACGTGGAGACGGAGCGTCCACTCGTCATCGTAACTGCTCCCGGACCGGGCAGCGGCAAGATGGCTGTGTGCCTGAGCCAGCTCTACAACGAGAACAAGCGTGGCGTAAGAGCAGGATATGCCAAGTTTGAGACCTTCCCCGTATGGAACCTGCCGCTCAAGCACCCCGTGAACATCGCATACGAGGCTGCCACAGCCGACCTTAACGACGTAAACATGATTGACCCGTTCCACCTTGAGGCATACGGCAAAATCGCCATCAACTATAACCGTGACATCGAGATATATCCGGTTCTCAACGCTCTCTTCGAAGGCATCTACGGATCTAACCCCTATAAGTCGCCCACGGATATGGGTGTCAACATGGTGGGCTTCTGCATCAGCGACGACGAGGCTTGCTGCGAGGCATCGAAGAACGAGATTATCCGCCGTTACTACGACGCCACCAACAAGATGGCACGTGGAGCATGCAACGAGGAAGAGATAAGCAAGATACAGATGCTCTTCAATCAGGCTAAGATCAACACCGACTTCCGCCGCACCACCGTTGCAGCAAAGAACTATAAGAAGGAGACAGGACATACGTCGTCAGCCATCGAAATGGAGGACGGCACCATCATCACAGCCAAGTCGAGCGAGCTGTTGGGGTGCTCCGCAGCGCTTATCCTCAACATCACAAAGTATCTTGCCGGCATCGACCACAACGTGAAGCTCATCCCGCAGTCGATGATTGAGCCGATACAGCACACGAAGATCAGCTATCTCGGAGGCCACAACCCGCGTCTGCATACTGACGAAGTGCTGGTGGCGCTGTCAGTTCTTTCCGAGAACGACGAGAACTGTCGTAAGGCTCTGGAGCAGCTTCCGAAGCTTCGCGGCTGCCAGGTGCACAGCACCGTGATGCTCAGCGACGTCGACCAGAAAATATTCAAGAAGCTTGGTGTGAATCTCACATGCGAGCCGGTACTTAAAAGCGTAGGTGACAGAAAGAATGGAATATAAGAAACAGAAGCTGCTCTTCATCTGTCTCGGCAATATCTGTCGCTCTCCGGCTGCTGAAGCTGTGATGAAGAAGATGGTGGCAGACGCAGGAAGAGAGGACGAGTTCTTCATCGACTCTGCAGGAATAGGCGACTGGCACGTAGGACAGCTTCCTGACAGCAGAATGAGACAGCGTGGAGCACGCCGCGGATACACCCTCGACAGCCATGCACGCCAAATCTGCGCCGACGACTTCTCACGTTTTGACAAGCTGCTCGTCATGGACAACGACAACTATCGCATCGTTACGTCCAAGGCTCCGACAGAGGAAGCAAGGGCAAAGGTGGAGATGCTCACCGACTATCTCAAGGATCATAAGAACGTAAGCGTGGTGCCCGACCCTTATTACGGCGGCACCGCCGACTTCGACTATGCGCTCGACCTCATAGAGGACGCATGCAGCAATCTGCTTAACGCATAACAGCCTTCGGGTTAACTATATAAAAAGGAGAATGTGACTTGTAAGAGAAAACCTCTCACAAGTCACATTCTCCTTTTTATTTGACATTAACTTTATATGGTTATTTCAAGTTTAATATGAAAAAAACGACATGAATAATATACAAGTAAAAGAAATATTCCTTATTTTTGCATACATAATAATATAATGAGATGAGAGCACTTCAAGATTACATAGCAACCATAAAACAAAACAGTTTCAAAATCACTAATGATTTTGGAATAAAGACATTACGCATCTTTGGATCGGTTTCACGAAACGAACATACAGAATTAAGCGATTTGGATGTATGCGTGGAAACAGAAACCCCGAATCCTTTCCTGTTAGCAGACTTAAAAGAATTCTTGGAAAGTCTATTCCATTGTTCAGTGGACGTAATCCGCATACATAAAAACATGAATCCCCTCTTCAAGTCAAGAATAGAACATGATGGAATCTACGCAATACGATAAATACATTGCCAAGGACATACTTAATAGAGTATTGACGTCCATAGAACATATTGAAGAACGTTCACAACCTTATCATTGTGGCGATGATTTCATTATGTCCTCTACGGGTGTCGCTATACTTGATTCCATTTGTATGCAATTTATTGCCATAGGAGAGAGTTTGAAAGGCTTAGATAAAGTCACTAAAGGCCTGTTACTTCCCACACATCCTGAAATAGACTGGAAAAACATAAAAGGATTGCGTGACATAATTGCTCACCACTACTTTGACGTAGACCCCGATCAAATCTGGTGGATTATCGAAAAAGAATTACAGCCATTGAAAAAGGCTGTAAAAGAAATGATAAATGAGATTTAAGGCTATACTGCTATAATTATAAAGGAGACTACGGCAAAATGCCATAGTCTCCTTTATTCATATCCTAACTACAAAGCATATCATAACTCTCAATTCTCAACTCTCAACTGTCAACTCAGAATATCGACTCTTCCGTCTCTGACGTAAACAGCTCCAGGGCTTTCATTCCCATGATGGAGTTGCCCTTCGAGTTGAGTCGCGGGCTCCATACTGCGATGGAGTAACGTGAGGGATAGAGTGCTACGATGCCACCGCCTACACCACTCTTGCCGGGAAGTCCTACGAGGAAGGCGAAGTCGCCGGCTTCGTCGTAGAAACCGCAAGTCTGCATTATGGCGTTTATGCGCTTCACTCTTGATATGGTGAGATTTACGCCAGCGTGAGAGAACGGCTCGCTACTCTTTGCGAACGCCATAAAAGCGCGTGAAAGATCCTCGCAACTCATCTCCAACGAACAAATCGTGCAATAAAACTCCAGCACATCATGCACGTCATTATGCAGGTTGCCATGATGCTTCAGCAGGTAAGCGATGGAAGCGTTGAGGTAACAACTGTTCAGCTCCGAACGCATCACCTCCTCAGAATAATTGATGTCACGGTTGCCGGCAATGGTGCGTACAAACTCAAGGAAGAACTCCTTAGGATTGTCAAGATGCGAGAGAATGACGTCGGCGGTTACCAGGGCACCGGCATTGATAAACGGATTGCGCGGCTTTCCGTGCTCATACTCCAACTGCACGAGCGAATTGAAAGCCGAACCGGAAGGCTCCTTGCCTATTCTTGTCCAAAGATCCTTGCCCAATATGCTCAAAGCCACGGCAAGGGAGAACACCTTTGCTATACTCTGTATGGAGAACTTGACGTCCGACTCGCCGAGGCGATAGGTTCTGCCGTCAAGCATTGTGAGACATATACCAAACTGGTCAGGATTGACCTCAGCCAAAGCCGGAATATAATCCGCCTGCTTGCCGTCCTTGGCATATATCTCAATCTCCTTCCTTATTTTTTCCAATAAAGGTTGATAGTCTATTGTTTTCATTATTCAAGTAGTATTATAAGACGCTGCAAAGTTATCGTTTTTTTCAGAAAAACTCCGTTTATAATGCTAAAAAGCATTACTTTTCAACAATTAAATCGTAACTTTGCAATTGAATTTACAAACAGCCCCGCATACCCTACTCCACCCCAACGATCAGCAGGATAATAATAACTAAAAGAAAACACATATTATTTTTAATACAACAATGACAGACATCGAAATAGCACGCAGCACTAAGCTCGAGCGCATAGAGACAGTGGCAGCCAAGTATGGCATTCCGACAGAACACCTCGAACACTACGGACACTACATGGCTAAGGTGCCCACACACCTCATTGATGAGGAACGCGTAAAGAAGAACAACCTCATCCTTGTGACTGCCATAACGCCGACAAAGGCTGGAATCGGAAAGACCACCGTGACCATCGGACTGGCACTCGGACTGCACCATATCGGAAAGAACGCCATCTGCGCTCTTCGTGAGCCGTCGCTCGGACCAGTGTTCGGACTGAAGGGCGGTGCCTGCGGAGGAGGCAGAACTCAGGTGCTGCCGATGGACAAGATCAACCTGCACTTCACAGGCGACTTCCATGCCATCACTTCCGCACACAACACCATAACGGCGCTGCTCGACAACTATATGTATCAGAACCGTGACAACGGATTCGCGCTGCGTGAGGTGCTTTGGAACCGCGTGCTCGACGTCAACGACCGCGGACTGCGCGACATCGTGACGGGTATGGGCGGCAAGCAGAACGGCATCGTGAGGGAGTCAGGTTTTGACATCACTCCGGCTTCTGAGATTATGGCCATCCTGTGTCTTGCCAAAGACGAGGACGACCTCAGACGACGCATCGAGAACATTCTGCTCGGATATACCGTGGAAGGAAAGCCGTTCACCGTTAAGGACCTCGGCGTGGCTGGTGCCATCACCGTGCTCCTGCAGGACGCTTTCGCACCGAACCTCGTGCAGACCACGGAGAACACGGCTGCCTTCGTTCATGGCGGACCGTTCGCCAACATCGCACACGGATGTAACTCTATCATCGCCACAAAGACAGCCTTGACTTTCGGCGAATACGTCATTACGGAGGCTGGATTCGGCGCAGACCTCGGAGCTGAGAAATTCTTCGACATCAAGTGCCGCAAGAGCGGACTGCAGCCCAAGCTCACCATCGTCGTGGCTACGGCGCAGGGACTGAAGATGCACGGCGGCGTGGCTGTGGAGGACATCAAGAAGCCTAACAGCGAGGGACTGATGAAGGGACTTGCCAACCTGGACAAGCACATCCAGAACATGCAGTCGTTCGGACAGACCGTCATCGTGGCTTTCAACCGCTATGCGGGTGACGTGCCTGAGGAAATAGAGATGGTGAAGAAGCACTGTGAGCAGCTGGGCGTGGGCTTTGCAGAGAACGACGCATACGCTGCGGGTGGCGAGGGAGCCGCTGACCTGGCTCGTCTCGTGGTGGACACAATAGACAAGAATCCGTCGAAGCCGTTGCAGTTTGCCTATAACGACGAGGACACGACGGAGGAGAAGATAGAGAAGGTGGCTAAGAACATCTACGGAGCGGCTTCAGTGTCGTTCGGAGCTGCGGCAAAGAAGAAGTTGCAGATGATAAAGGATCTGGGCTTTGAGCGCTTCCCCGTCTGCATCGCCAAGACACAGTTCTCGTTCTCCACAGACCCGAAGCTCTACTGCGTGGCTAAGGGATTCGACTTTAATGTCCGCGACATTGTCATCAACGCCGGTGCGGAGATGATCGTGGCTATTGCGGGCAACATCATGCGCATGCCGGGACTGCCTAAGGTGCCGGCGGCTATGCATATCGACATAGTTAACGGACAGATAGAAGGACTATCATAATATATAATGTTTGGATACAGAATAAAGAAACAATATCGCACAAAGGTGAGGTTGTCCTGCATGGGCTGCCTCACCTTCGTCGTTGTCATCATAACCAGCATCTGCCGATGCGCCTGCTCGTCGTGCTCAAGCGAAAGCAATCACGTGAAGGACTCGTTGGCGGAAATTTCGCATCGCGTGCATCTCAACGACACGCTTACCAATGCCATGAGCGAGCAGCCCGAACTGCAGCCCATGGACTCCATCATGCGCCGCTATCTGAAGCGTTGGGAGATAAACGGAGCACAGCTTGCCATAATGCGTCATGACTCGCTCATCTATGCCCGCGGCTTCGGATTTGCCGACAAGGACAAGGGCGTGCCGATGGAGCCGTCGCACATCCTACGTATGGCTTCATGCTCGAAGCTCATCACAGCAGTGGGCATCATGAAGCTGAGGGACATGGGCAAGATAAAGCTGTCGGACAAGGTGTTCGGACCGCAAGGCATACTCACGGACACGTTCTACGTCAACTCCATCAAGGACAAGCGATACTATGACATCACCGTGGAGCAGCTGCTCAGACATAAGGCAGGATTCACCAATTATGCCGGCGACGCCATCTTCTCCACACGCTACATCATGCAGCAGAACCGCCTCACCACCCCACCCGACCACCGCACGCTGCTGCGCATTGTCCTGCGCCGACATCTCGGCTACACACCAGGTTCGGCACAGCGCTACTGCAACATCGGCTACACGCTGCTCTCGCTCATCATCCAGAAGCGCTCCGGTATGTCGTACGAGAAGTTTATGCAGAAATACGTTCTTGAGCCAGCGGGATGCTATGACTTCCACATCGCCGGCAACTATCTGAAGGACCGCCGTCAGAACGAATCGGTATACTATATGCACTCAAGTTCGGAGCCGGCTCCGGAGTTCAACAACTCTGGACGCATGGTAATTCGCTGCTACGGCGAGAACGACATCACCACTTCATTGGGAGCCGGAGCATGGGTGGCATCGGCAGCCGAGGTGTGCCGACTGGTGGCAGCCATAGACGGCGACCCCACCTTGCCTGACGTACTGTCGCCCGGCGCCGTGAAGCTTATGACAACGGAAATGCCGGACCATCAGTTCTCCTTGGGATGGAACTTCACGCCCAACCGCGGACCATGGATACGCACCGGTTCGCTCGTAGGCACATCAGCCATCATACTCCGCTATGCCGACGGCGAATGCTGGGTGTTTATCACCAACACCAGCACATGGAAGGGACACGAATTCTCAAAGGACACGATGGCGCTCTTCGCCAAGCTAAGACAGAAATACGGCAGCAAAATGCCGAAACGAAATATGTTCGTAAAATAAAAGAACAAAGACCTAACAATAGATAGTTTATAAACCTAACAACAAGAGCCTATGATGAGAAAACATCAACAGCATAAGTATGGTCTTGCAGCGACGGCAATGTCGCTGCTTGCCACTGTGCCTGTCTCGGCACAAGTGCAGGAACTGAACGTGCAGCGCGACACCATACCCACTTATCTGAAAATACAGAACAAGGGTATAGTGAACAACGCACTGGACGTACTTAACGGCAACGCAGCCGGCGTGAACGTAACGTCAAACGGCATGGACCGCATGGCGCAGCTGTCGTCAGTGCGTGTGCGTGGTACCACGTCAATCATCGGCGGCAACGACCCGCTCGTCATCATAGACGGCGTGACGAGCGACATTGCCACGCTGTCAACCATCTATCCTGCCGACATCGAGAGTTTCTCCGTACTGAAGAATGCTGCCGAGACAGCACTCTACGGTTCGCGCGGTGCGTCGGGCGTCATCGAAGTGAAGACGAAGAAAGGCACGGGCAAGGGATTTCAGATTTCGTATGAGACCAATATCGGTATGGAACGGATGTCGAAGAAACTCGACATGCTGTCGGCCGGCGAATATCTTGCCACCGCTAAGAAGCTCGGCGTGTATGCCAACAACGGGGGACATGACAACAACTTCTATGATGTCATCACCCGAACCGGATTTGTTCAGAACCACTACCTGGCTTTCAGCGGAGGTTCAGAACAGTCAAACTATCGTGCGTCGTTCGGATATATCGACCACAACACCATCATCAAGACCAAGGACTACAACAATTTTGTAGCCAAAATAGATGTCACACAACATGCCTTCGACAATCGTCTGAAAGGCGACTTCGGCGTGTTCGGTTCCACATTCAGGAACAATGACATCTTCGATTCGCAAATGCTCTTTTATTCAGCTGCATGCCAGAACCCTACATATCCTGCCGGACGCGACGCAAACGGCAACTGGACAAAGAACGGTTCTGCCTATCGCATCAACCCTCCTTCCGCTGTGCTCGTAGAGAGTAGCGACCAGAAGGAGATGTACTTCAACACGCACATGCGGCTGGTGTATGACATTGCTCATTCGCTGAAGCTGTCGGCGTTCGGCAGCTATTCTTATACATCTAACGAAAACTCGGAGTTCTGCCCCACATGGGTATGGGCGCAGGGCAACGTTTATCGTGGCGAATTCAAGAATCAAGAATATCTCGGCAACGTATCGCTCGACTATGCGCATACATGGAACGCCCACACATTGTCTGCCGGAATATCCACAGAATATCATTATCAGGAACATACAGCTTTCTGGACACACGCCAAAGGCATAACCACCAACGATTTCGGCTACGACAACATCGGAGCTACGTCGTCACGTCCTTACGGAGGAACGGGCAGCACTTACGACGACATGTCGCTGGCGTCGGTTATGGCTAACGCTTCGTATACATTATATAATAAGTATAAGCTGACGCTGACTATGCGCGGTGACGGTTCGTCAATGGTGGGCGACGACCACACGTGGGGATTCTTCCCGTCCGTATCAGCTGAATGGGACGTCAAGAAGGAGCGGTTTCTGCGCTCGTTTGACGGCATCAGCACCTTGAAGCTACGCACGGGCTACGGTCGTTCGGGCAATCTGGGCGGCATAACAGCCTACACCACAATGGAGAATGTGCAGCAGACGGGCATCGTGCCGGTGAACAACACTCCGACGGTGACGCTCGGCACTATACGAAACAACAATCCTGACCTGAAATGGGAAACGAAGACGACATTCAATATCGGAGGCGAGATAGGACTGTGGAGCAACCGACTGATGCTTACAGCCGAATACTATTACTCGAAGACCTCAGACATGCTCTATTCCTATGACGTGCCCGTGCCGCCGTTCGCCTACGACAAGCTGCTGGCTAACATCGGATCAATGTCGAACCAAGGTCTTGAGATTGGTTTCTCCATCGCACCCGTGCAGACAAAGGACATCGACCTGAACGTGAGCATGAACCTTTCGTTCCAGAAGAACAAGCTGTTGTCGCTGTCTGGCAACTACAACGGCATGAATATGTCGGCACCAAACATCACTGCCATCGGCTCCATAGACGGTGCCGGACAGAACGGAGGCGACAACAATCACGTGCTTTATCAGATAGTGGGTCAGCCGTTAGGCGTGTTCTATCTGCCGCATTGCACGGGACTGTATAAGGACGAGCAAGGAACTATGAAATACAAGATAGAAGACCTTGACCGCAATGGCACCATCGACTTCGGAGACGGCGGCGACAGACGCATCTGCGGACAAGCCACACCTAAAGCCACACTCGGTTCGAACATATCGCTACGTTACAAGGACTTCTATATGTCGCTGCAGATGAACGGTGCTTTCGGACACAAGATATTCAACGGCACGGCTTTGGCATACAACAATATGTCATCATTCCCTACATATAACGTGCTGAAGGGCGCACCCGAAAAGAACATAGTGGACCAGAACGTGTCTGACTACTGGCTGGAAAGCGGCGACTATCTGAACTTTGAGTATCTCACCATCGGATATAACATCCCGGTGAAGAGCAGGATTGTGCGCTCGTTGCGCGTATCGTGCAGCGTCAACAATCTCGCCACCATCACTTCATATAGCGGACTGACGCCGATGATCAACTCGTACGTGGTGAATTCCTCAATGGGCATCGACGACAAGAGATGCTATCCTACGTACAGAACTTACTCGGTGGGTGTGAGCGTGCAATTCTGAAAACCAACGAATTATCCTAAACGTATAATGACAGAAGACTATGAAACATAGATTTTTCGCTTTATCGGTTCTCGCCATGTCACTCTCTCTCACGAGTTGCCTGGACGAGACACCAAAGGACCAGATACCGGAAACAGAGATTTACGACTCTGCCAACAGCCTTTACGTCAATGCTGTAGCTTCGCTATACAACTATATAGGAGCTCACGAAGAGGGCGAAGGACTGCAAGGCACATGCCGCGGCATCTATGACTATAACACGCTGACCACCGACGAGGCTATCATACCCATACGTGGAGGCAACTGGTATGACGGCGGTCTGTGGGAAAACATGTATAACCATACGTGGACAGCCACGGACACCGACCTGTATAACGTCTGGAAATACCTGTATAAGGTGATAGTGTTGTCAACGAAATCGCTTGAGACGATAGAGAAACACAAGGCTTTGCTGACAGAACAGCAGCGTGTGGACTATACGGCTGAAGTGCGTGCCGTCCGCGCCATGTATTATTATTATGCCATGGACATGTTCGGACGCATCCCCATCCTACAATCGTCAACACAAAAGACGGCAGACATCAGACAGAGCAACCGAAGCGATGTGTTCTGGTATGTGGTGAAGGAACTGCAGGACGTGGCTCCGCTGCTGGCTAATGAGCACAGCAATCTGCAGGGCAACTACTATGGAAGGGTGACGCGTCCGGTGGCTTGGTTTCTGCTTGCCAAACTCAGTCTGAATGCAGAGGTGTATACAGACGATGACTGGACCGACTCTTCACGTCCTGACGGCAAGACCATAATGTTTGACATAGACGGCAACAAGAAGAACGCATGGCAGACTTGCATACATTACTGCGACCTTATCACGGCTGCCGGATATAAGCTCGAAGCTGACTATACCAAGAACTTCGCCGTACACAACGAAGGCTCTACGGAGAACATATTCACCATTCCTTTGGACAAGATTCTCTATCTGAACGAATTTCATTATCTCTTCCGGTCACGCCACTATGCTCATGGAGGTGCCTATAGCGGAGCTTCTGAGAACGGAACGTGTGCCACACTCCATACAATGGCTGTAAACGGATTTGGTACGGATACGCCGGACGCACGTCTTGACATGAATTTCTACACGGGAAAGGTGGAGGTTGACGGCAAGTATGTAACGCTGGACGACGGCACTCCACTCGAATATAAGCCACTCGCCGTTGAGGAGAATCTTACAGCAAGCCCATATCTGGAGACGGCAGGCGCACGAATGAAGAAGTATGAAGTGGACCGCACGGCTTACTCTGATGGTCGTATGCCCGACAACGACATCGTGCTCTACAGATACGCCGACGTGCTGCTCATGAAGTCTGAGGCTAAGGTGAGAAACGGAGAGTCAGGAGATGAGGAGATAAATGCTGTACGTTCACGTGTGGGCATGCCTTCGCTTCCTGCCACTCTCGACAACCTCCTCAACGAACGTCTCCTTGAACTGGTTTGGGAAGGTTGGCGCCGTCAGGACATGATACGCTTCGGCACGTATGGCAAGCAGTATGACATACATACTCAATCGGAAGCCGACAAGAAAGGATATACCACAGTATTCCCTATCCCGGAAAAGGCTCATGAGCTGAACCCGAACCTTAAGCAAAACCCAGGATATTGACTCTGATTAGTAATAACGAACGCACAAATAACACGAAAAAAGGACAGCCTTCCATTCGGGGCTGTCCTTTTTTCGTGTGTATAAAGTTATGGATATGCTCTTACTTTGTCATATCAAAGCCTACGCGTACGCCGTCGTAGTTCTTGCTGAGGTCACCAATGGTGGAGAGAGTGCTATTACCGCTTACAGAGGCAAGAGTCTGAAGGAGCGTCAGAATCTTCTTCGACTCGAAGAGCACGCCGATGCCGTCGCTGTTCTTCTTAGCATAACCAGAGAGCGAGAGAAGGAGAGTCTTCATCTCCAGCTTGCCGTCCTCCTCATTGTATGTCCACTTACCGTTGAGCGCCTTGCCGTCAATATGTGCGTTGAAGGTGCCGTCCTCATTGAAAGAGATAGAAGTGTTGGCAGCAGTGAAGCCAAGCTTCTCATACTGTGCGGCAAGCTTCTCCTTCACCTCGGCAGCAGCCACCTCGCCACCAGCCTTTGCCAGAGCGTTCTCGCTTGTGAAAGCGCAGCCCGGACCTTTATAGTGCCATGTGCCTACGAGCTGCTTAGTTGTAAGCTTATCCAAGCCAAGCACACTGCCAAGCACATTACCGAGAGTAGATCCAGCGCCATTAGAGCCGAAGATGCCTCCGAGAATGCCTCCTGTCTGTGAAGAGTTGGAGGAAGAAGAGCTGTTGTTACTGTTCGTTGTTCCTGATGTGGCACCACCTAAAGTACCGTTCGCAGGAGTTCCAAGTCCTGCAGCGCCAAGTCCGCCACAGCTTGCCAGAAGCGCAGACGCGGCTACGACAGACAAGCTAACAATTGTCTTTTTCATTTTCTTCTAATATATTTTGTCGATAATAATAATCCTTAAAAGTTACAAGGCTACGGAATGTAGGAATTAAGATTGCCTTATTCGGCTGCAAAATTAATGATTTTCCGTCAATCTGACAAACAAAAAGTGTCCCATCACATCACGCGATAGGACACTCATAACTTTATTAACCAATATTTGTATTTATACAAGAACCTTAATTCTGTATTTTAGAAGTATGGCACTCCTGCCATTTCAATATGATCATAATTAAGCCTTTGCCTCTTCCTCAGCAGGAGCTTCCTCCTTCTGAGCAGCCTTCTTAGCGGCAGGCTTCTTGGCAGCAGTCTTCTTAGCTGCGGGCTTAGTGGCCTTCTGCTTCTCCAGCTTTTCGCGAAGCTTCAGTTCGGCAGCCTCAATCTTCTCAATCTTGGTCTGCAGACGAACAATCTCCTTGTTCTTCATCTCAATCTCCTCATCCTGGTTCTTGATGGTGGTGAGGAGAGAAGAAAGCTCTTCGTTGTCAACGTCCTCTGGATAGAGAGAGTTGACGCGAGAAATGAAGTCGCCGAGGATGTTCATATAGTTGGTGAAGGCGTCAAACGGGCTTGAGAAGATGCCACGGTCAATGCCAACCTGAGACGGCTTTGTGGTCATCTGACGGAAGTTGTTGGAAGCCTGCAGGTAGTCCCAGTCCTGATTGATACGGGGATCGTCAGCGATGCGTACGCGGTCAGCCACGCTGTAGAGCTTGTTGAAAGCCTCACGCTGCATAGGATTGCCGAGCCATGAGCTTACGTCGCGCTCCTCGTCTGTCCAAGACAATGTGTCGGGAACGTCGAGCTGTGATACGCTTGGTATTGTGTCGCAAATCTCTGACGGTGTAGAGAACGAGATGCCACGGTTGCGAGCGCACTGCGGGAGAGCCTTGATAAAGTCGAGGATGTTGCTTGACAGAGGCTGTGCCACACCAAGAGCAGAAAGCTCCATGAAGATGTTCACCACCTTCTCGCCTTCCGGGAAATTGGCTATACGGTCAACATAAGAATCGGCGAAGAGAGGATAGCCCTCCCACTCCGTATTGCTGAAGCGCAGAGAGATGTCGTCGCTGAGGTTTACGTCGCGGAGAAGAAGCTTAAGATTGGGAGCGAGGGCGCAGTTGTATACATAGTGGGGCGACTTCCATCCGAGGACGTGACGCGCACCTTCGGTAAGCATACCCTTGAATCCCATCTGTGAAGCCTGCAAACCAATCTCGTCGCTATATATAAGCGAAGAGTTGCGAAGCACCTTAGGCTCCTGTCCGAAGTATTCCTTCATCTTCTGGCACTGGCGCTTCACTTCCTTGGTGAAGCTCTCCTCATTGGCGAGCGAAGCCAGACCGTGCGAGTAAGGCTCAGCAAGAAACTCCACGCAACCAGTCTGGTTGAGCTCCTGAAGCTTCTCTATCACCTGCGGAGCATGAATCTCGAGCTGCTCCATACCTACGCCTGAGAGCGAGAAAGCCACCTTAAAGTACTTGCCGTTCTCCTTGATCATCTCGCCGATGGCGTTGAGGGCTGGCATATACGAACGCTCAGTGACGTCTTCTATGATACGCTCGTCCTCATAGTCGTCGTAATAATAGTGGTCTGTGCCGATGTCAAAGAAGCGATAACGCTTCAACTGTATGTTCTGATGTATTTCGAAATATAAACAAATCGTTTTCATTGTTGTCTGTTTTAAGATTGTAGTATTAGGGTTTTGTTATTTATAATTCGCCTGCCAACACACGCTCGTATAGATTCTTGATGCGTGCGCCCACTTTCTCCCAAGTGATCTGGTCCACCTCGTTCTTGCCTTCGTTCTGAAGGTAATGGAAGAGTGAGTCGTTATGGCAAATTGAATAGATGGCGTCGGCGAGGGCGTGAATGTCCCAATAGTCAACCTTTATACAGTTGTCGAGAATCTCGGCGCAACCCGACTGCTTTGAGATAATGGTAGGCGTGCCGCACTGCATTGCCTCAAGCGGTGAGATACCGAAAGGCTCCGACACGGAAGGCATCACATACACATCAGAGTCCTTGAGGCACTCATAAACCTGCTTGCCGCGCATGAAGCCCGGGAAGTGGAAGCGGTCTGCGATGCCACGCTCTGCTGCAAGGTAAATCATGGCGTCCATCATGTCACCGCTACCTGCCATGCAGAAACGCACGTTGCGTGTGCGCTGGAGCACCATATTGGCAGCCTCAACGAAGTATTCAGGACCCTTCTGCATGGTGATACGACCAAGGAAGGTCACCACCTTCTCCTTACCGGTGTGGTCAGGACGCGGGATGTCCTGAAGTTCCTGACGGAGCGGATATACGGCATTGTGCATTGTGAAGCACTTGCGCGGATCCTGATGATACTGATTGATGACGGTCTGGCGTGTCAGCTCAGACACACACATGATGCAGTCGGCATTGTCCATACCGTCCTTCTCGATGGCATAAACGGTGGGGTTAACCTTTCCGCGAGAACGGTCGAAGTCGGTGGCATGCACGTGGATGCAGAGAGGCTTGCCACTCACGTGCTTGGCATTGATGCCGGCAGGATAAGTGAGCCAGTCGTGTGCATGGATGATGTCAAAGTCCTCCGTGCGTGCCACTACACCTGCGATGATTGAGTAGTTGTTGATTTCCTCATGCAGGTTAGAGGGATAGCCGCCGGCAAACTCCATGCAGCCAAGGTCGTTGACGTGCATATAGTTGAAGTCGGCATAGATATGGTCGCGAAGACGATAGTAATAGTCGGGGTCCATTACGTCAGACACCTGGCTCTTCACATAGTCATAGTCTACGTCGCGCCATGCAATAGGCACCTTGTTCATTGCCACGATGCGGCATGCGCTGCGGTCCTCATCACCGAAAGGATGAGGCAGACAAAGGACTGTCTCCACGTCGCCTTGTGCGTGGAGGCCCTGTGATATTCCGAAATTAGCGGTTGCGAGTCCACCAAATACATGAGGAGGATACTCCCATCCGAACATTAAGACTTTCATATATTATAAATCCTCCTATGTTTTAGTACTTGAATTTTTCGAGCAGTTCGAGCGTACGCAGAGCCTCTGCCACGTTCATTGCAAAAGACATTGCTCCTCTTCCGTGGAACGGCGGGTTGCCGTCGAAGAGTTCAGGAATGGTTCCGAGACAATGTTGCACCATCTCGTCCTCGTAACCGATCATCTGACGCTCGAGGAATGAGAGACGTGTGCGCTTGTATATCTTCAGACATGCCTCCATATAGAATCCGCCGAGCCAAGGCCAAGCTGTTCCCTGATGGTAAGCATAGTCGCGCTGTGTCTGCGGACCTGTGTACATAGGATTATATCCGCCGCTCTTCGGTGAGAGCGAACGCAGTCCCTTCGGAGTGAGAAGCTCGCGTGTGCAGACGTCGAGCACGCTCTTCTGCTGTGCAGATGTGAGCGGCGAATAGTCGAGAGCCACTGCGAATATCATGTTAGGACGTACGCTCCAGTCGGGCATGTCCTTCGGCTCCACATAGTCGAAGAGATAACCATACTCGTTTACGAAGGTCTCCGTGAACGAGCTGCCACACAGTTCGGCACGCTTCTCAAGCATTGCGGCGCTTGCCTCGTCGCCGAACTTGCCGGCAATGGCAGCACAGAACTTGAGAGCATTATACCAAAGGGCATTAAACTCTACGATGTATCCTGTACGCGGAACGACGGGACGACCGTTGGCTGTGGAGTTCATCCATGTCACAGCCTTCTCCTTACCCTCCGAATAGAGGAGTCCGTTGTCCATAAGACGCAGGTTAGGATGCTTGTCGGACGAAATGTATGTCACGATGTCATAGAGCAGCTTGCCGTACATACGGTTGCACTTCTCTTCGCCTACGTGCTTGGCATACTGCTGGATGGCCCATACAGCCCAAAGCATAACGTCCGGCTGCTCTATCTCGTAAATCTTAGCTGTAAGCGGCTTGCCTTCCATAAACTCGTTCAGACCGCGTGCTGCCGTCTTCATTACAAGCTCGAAGTAATCCTCTTCGCCGATGGAAAGGGTAAGACCCGGAAGGGCGATGAATGTGTCGCGGGCACGACACTTAAACCATGGGTATCCGGCAAGGATGTAACGCTCGTCCTTGCTTGTACGATTATGGAACTGGTGAGCTGCGTTGACAAGGCAATGGAAGAAGTTGTCGCGCGGTGAGCGCTCTTCCACCTCCTTGGTGAACAATGCCTTCAGACCGCCTGTCTTGCATACAGACGTTGACGCAGAGAAGACGATAGACTCGCCTTTCTTGATGTCCATCTCGAAATAGCCGGGAACATAGAGGTCCTCATTTGACGCGTAACCGCGCTCCTGCTCCTTCGGATATTCGATGCCACGATACCAGTCGGGCTGGAAGACGAACTTATTCTCCTTGCTGAACTGCATGTAAAGGTCGGGATAACCGGCATACATGCATGTGCTTATGCCATTCTCCACCTCCTGATATTCGCGTGAAGCCACGCTGTTCTCGTGCGTAAACTGGCGCACGCTGCGGAATGCGAGGAAAGGACGGAAACGCAATGTGGTTTCAGAATGGGCGTCAACAAGTGTATAGCGGATAAGGATGCGATCTTCATAATGCTGGAAGACCACCTCTTTCTTCAAGAGTACACCGCCGACACGATAAAGCGTGGTCGGCACTTTGTCACAATCAAACTCACGGATATACTTATGACCTTTGGGGCTGTAGTTGTTGCCCTGATACTTGTGGAGACCGAGATTGAACTCTGCTCCATGCTGGATAACTGTAGGGTCGAGCGAAGAAAGAAGGACGTGGTTCTCGTCGTCTAACTCGGGCACGGGTACAACCAGAAGGCCGTGATACTTACGCGTATTACAGTCGACTATCGTTGAGCACGAATAGGCTCCGGAACGGTTTGTCCTCAACAGCTCGCGAGGCAGTGACTCTTCCAGGTTCGTCATCAGAGCTTTTTCGAATCGTAAATAACTCATAGGTTTAAATTAAGGTTCATTTATTAGTTTTTCTTATTTATCAAAAACGTCTTGGTTACGTAGAGGCAGTAGTAGGTCTATGAAGGCTGCAATCTGCCTTACGATATCAAAGGTAATAACTTTTAGTTTATGAACAAAATAAATGCGCCTATATTTTGAAAAAAAATGAGTTTCTATCGTAAATTCCTAAAAAATCGCATAAAAAGCTGTGCAATCGTTTAACCAAATGTGTTAAACGGCGCTTTTCTTCGATTCGAAGATATTATACATACAAAAATATAGGAGGAGAGCGTGCAGACCATGTGTCCTGCCACGCTCTCCTCCTTCATTATGGTTTATTCTGGTATGAGGAAATTGATGATTTCCTGCTCCACGGTGATGGTGAACGGCCCCTTCGGTGTACGCATCAGTCGTCCGTCGATTCCGACAAGCGCCTTGCGTGCCTCCACCACCTCCACCTTGCGCGTACGGTAAGGATGGACGCTCTTATAGTTGAGGAATTTGCCACGCACAAAGAGATAGAAGCCCTCGAAGAGCTGCGTCATACCGGGATGATGCACGATGCTCACGTCCAGCATGCCGTTGTAAGGCACGGCGTTCGGCGTCTGTCCGTAGCCGGACGCGTTGCCGATGCACATCGTCATGACGTTGCGCTTGATGTCGTCATGATTGATCTTTACGTGCATGCGATATTCCAGACGCTGGAAAATCATCAGTATGAAGGAGAACACAAACGACAGCGTACGCGATCCGAAATAGTGGCGGGTCTGACGACGGAGGTTCATTATGGCAGCTATCAGTCCGATGTTGATGCAGTTAAGGAAGTAGCGGCGGCAAGTCTCACCCTTCTTATTGGTATATCGTATGCATCCGAGGTCAATCTTGCGCACATGACGCTGCTTCAGCCACTTGATGGTCTGGCTGTAGTCGCTCTCGCGGAATCCCCAGAAATGGGCGAAGTCGTTCATCAGTCCGTTGGGAATAACGCCGAGCACGACACGCTCACGCACACTCGAGTCGTACTGCATCAGGCAGTTCACGGCATCGTTAAGCGCAGAGTCGCCTCCTACGATAACAATCGTTTCGTAGCCATTGTTGATCATCATCTTTATAAGACGGTCCACACCGGAACTGCTCTCACTCTGTATGAAGTCGTATTCCACGCCATTGTCCTTCAGACATTTCTCTATCTTCTCCCAACGACGCTTCGGACTCAGCAGTTCATGCTTCGGGCAGTAAAGCACGCCCCATCGTTTGTTGTTTGGCATAAGGATCTCTAATTATTATATGTTAGGTTTACTTGTTTTCTGTTTCTTCCTCCTGCAGACGCAGGATGGTGTTCACTTTTTCTTCCATCGGCAGCGTGGCATCCAACCAGTGGATACAGAATCCCCGTCGTTCCATGCCTCTGAACCACGTCATCTGACGCTTCGCAAACTGATGGATGGCAATCTCCAGCTGTCTGAACATCTCGTCGTAAGTGAGGTTTCCGATGACATATTCGGTGATGAACTTATACTCCAGACCATAATATATAAGGTCTTCGGGCTGTATGCCCTCTCCTATCAGCCCTCGTATCTCGTCAGCCATGCCTTCGTCCAGACGTGCCTTCAGGCGACGGGTGATCTTCTCACGACGCAGTTCGCGGTCGATGTCGATGCCGATTATCAATGAATCGACGGCTGGCAGCTGGCGTTCGCTGGTAGGATTCTCCAGGTTGTACGTCTCAATTTCGATGGCGCGTATGGCTCGCTGCGCCGTGTCCACATCGGTGGTGTTGTGCATCACCGAACCGCTGCGCTGCTTCAGCTCCGCCAGCATCTCGGTCAGCGCCTCGAGCGACATACCCGAAAGGCGCTGGCGAAGCTCCGGATTCTGCGGCACGGGCGACAACTGATAGCCTCCGAGCACAGCCTCAAGATACAGACCGGTGCCTCCGCAGAGTATCGGCAGCTTGCCACGGCTGCGTATGTCGGCGTATGCGGTATGAAAATCCTGCTGATACTGGAAGAGGTTATACTTTGTTCCGGGCTCCGCAATGTCTATAAGATGATAAGGCACACGATGTCCGTCCACCACATAGTCGGCAAGATCCTTGCCCGTTCCTATATCCATGCGGCGATAAACCTGACGCGAGTCTGCACTAAGAATCTCTCCCCCGGTGCGTGCCGCGAGCGCTGCCGCCACCGGAGTCTTGCCACTTGCCGTAGGTCCGAGTATGGTTATCATCTTGCTCATATTGTTTTTATTCATCAAATTGGTGGATTCGTTACATGTATTTAATTTGCAAACTTACAAAATCCTTTCCACTGCTACAACTATTTTCCGACTAAATATTATAATGTAAGGAAAATAAAAACGTATTCTCTTCTTTTGCTAACACCAATCAATTGGTGTGAGGTCAGAAAAGTTGAGGTTTGTGGGAACTATACTTATTGCTGCGGAAAAATTAATCTGCCAAATGCTTGCTTCACATTATAATATTTAATATTTTTGCATAAATATTTACATCATCACCTGACTATATAATTAAAAACAAATATCAAATAAATATTACCATTATGAAACTGCATTACATTTTTACTGTCGCGTTGACGGCTCTCATGGCTATTCCCGCTATGGCGCAAGACCGTAACAACGAGGACGAAGTGGTAAAGGTAGATGCCCGTTTCTCTGCCTACAACTACAGAGAGGGCGAGCTAATCGTGAAGTTTAAGGATCAGAGCGCGGCGCAGATAAAGGCGCCACGCCGCACCAAGTTCAGGACGTCGGGCGTTAACAGCATCGACGCCACTCTTCGTGCTCTTGGCGTTTCTGAGGTTGAGGAGCTGATGCCGCTCTCAGGTCATCAGCCGGTGAAGCGTCTGGCACGTAGCGTCAACGGTCAGACCGTGACGGCTCCTACCATGAACCGCGTTTATCTTATACGCTACAACAAGGCTAAGGTGCGCAACGTGGAGGAGGCTGTGGCTAAATTGTCTAAGCTGAAGGATGTGGAATATGCCGAACCCAACAGAATAGTGTATGCTCTTGGTGGCGCAGAGGCAATGGCTGCGCAGAGCAAGGCGCTTGACGAAGCGCAACAGCAGACCGCAGGTGGCGAGAATCGCTCCAGCTCTTTCAACGACCCGCTCTTCGGCAATCAGTGGGGACTGCAGAGCATGCAGATTCCTCTGCTGTGGCAAGAACCTTTCATAACGAACAAGCGCCCCGTGATAGCCATTCTCGATACGGGCGTGGACATTGATCATCCCGACCTGAAGGCTAACATCTGGACCAATGCCAAGGAGGCTGAGGGTGCCGAGGAATATGACGACGACGGCAACGGATTTAATGACGACGTACACGGATGGGACTTCGTGAACCAGACAGGACACATTGGCGACTGGAACGGTCATGGCACTCATTGCGCCGGCATCGCTGCTGCCGTTGGTGGCAACGGCATCGGCATCGTAGGTGCCAACCCCGACGCACTCATCATGCCCGTGACGGTGATGCAGAGCGACGGCACCGGCGACGTGGCAACCATCATCAAGGGCATTGACTATGCCGTGGCTAACGGTGCCGACATCATCAGCATGAGCTTCGGCAGCTATGGCGAATCTAAAGCCGAAGAGCAGGCTTTGGGTAGAGCTTATCAGAAGGCTTTTCTCGTGGCTGCTGCTGGAAATGACGGAATGTGCTTGAACCACAAACACGGTAGAGGAGACCCTGCGCCAATGTATCCTGCTTCTTACACCTTTGTGCTTGGCGTTCAGGCAATGGACAGCGAGGGTTACCGTGCAGGTTTCAGCAACTATGATGACGACGGACCCGCCTATTCTGAGTGGGGAGAGGACAAGCTGTATAACTATGAGCTGCTTGCGCCAGGGGTAAACATTGAGAGCACATACCTCGGCGGCAACTACAAGTCGCTGAACGGCACATCTATGGCCACGCCGATGGTGGCTGGCGCATTGTCGCGACTCATACAGACAAAAGAATACGTGAACAAGGAATATCTCTTTGGCGACCTTATCAATGCACGTGCAGCAACAGGTGGACTCGACATATATAAGGCTTTCTCTATAAAGGACGAAGACCGCATACCTGAACTCTCTTTCGTGACCTACGAAATGGACGACAGCACCAATGTAGGCGACGGTGACGGCAGACCTGATGCCGGCGAGGTGATTGACTTCTATCCTATCGTGCGCAACTCCTGGGGCAAGGCTAAGAACATCAAGTTGTCTATAGAGCTTGGTGAGAACGAGGACCCGCAGATTGTGGAACTCATAAAGAAAGAGGCTGACTTCGGTGCGGAGCTGAGCGCATACGGCAAGGGTAAGAGCGCCGAACCTCTACGCATTAAGATTAACGACAAGTGTGCAGACAACCGCCGTATCCGCCTTGTCCTCAAGGGAACGTGCGACAGTATGCAGGGCGAATTTACTCAAGATATTACTCTCACCGTGGAGAACGGTGTGGAGATTGGCGGCGTCATAAAGAAAGATATGACGCTTTATCCTAACGTGCATTACATCGTGACAAAGAACCTTGCCATACCGGAAGGTGTCACACTGACTATAAAGCCGGGAACAAAGCTGGAGTTTAAAGACACATACTTTATTAATTATGGAACAATAAATGCAGCTGGCAAGCCAGATAGTCTGATTGTGTTAGAGGGTTTAAATAATACACATCTGAATCTTGGTGCAGAAATGAATTTGTCGGGATTTGAATATACTGAGGTGAAAAGCTCTAAACTATATATCGTAAGTGGTGAAGTACGCAATAATGCCATTAAAAATAATAGCATCTTTTTAATAAATGGAAATTGGAAAAGTTGTAATTTTTATGATAATGTGATTGAAAATTTTGATGGAAATATTGTTGATGGATTTTTATTAAACAATAATCTAATTAATAACACCTCTAATTTATGCTATTTCGGTTTGTATTATATTGAAATGTCTAACATTTGGAACACTATGAAATCTGCCATTGATTTAGGTCCAAAAGTTTTCACTCCCAAAATGCCTAACTATTTCGGTTCTTCAAAAGAATCAATTGTAAGAAAAAATATTTGGGATGTAAACAATGGATATGGCACCACCGAATACGACCTCTCAAATATGCTCACACGTCCTAACGCAGAGGCTCACGGAGTAGTATGGAAAGTGGTTGTTGACGGTTACGATGCTCAGGACGAGTTTGATATGCTGCCGCCATTGGGCGTCGGCAAACATAAGTTTGAGGTTTATTTCAACCGCCCGATGCGCACCAGTGTAACGCCGATGGTGGCAATGGGTGTACGTCCTCCATACACACAGATTCCTATCGCAGAAGACGGAACGTGGAGCGCAGACAGCACCGTCTACACAACTTACCTGACCATCACGGGAAAGACAGGCGCTGACGGACTCAACCGCATTTATGTGGACGGAGCGAAAGACAATGAGGGCTTCGAGATTCCATACGAAAACAGCCGCTTCAACGTGAACGTACAGGCAGCCGGTTCGCTGAGCACGGGCTTCATGGGCGAGGCTGGTCTCGGCAAGGTGACGCTATCGTGGAACGACGTGCAGAACAGCTTCGACGACTTCCTTGGCTACAACCTTTACCGCTATACAGACAAGGGCGACACGATAAAGGTGAACAAGCAGCTTCTCGACAACGAGACGCTCGAATACGTAGACTACGACGTGGTGCCGGGAACCACATACTGCTATCAGTATAAGGTGATTACGACAGACCTTAAGGAGACCGACCCGTCAAATGTTGTGGCCGTCACTCCGATGACCTCTACGATCGGCGATGCCAACGGTTCGGGCAAAGTGGACGTTGCCGACGTGATAACCACTGTGAACTATGCTTCAGGTCAGGAACCGAAGCCGTTCATCTTTGAGGCAGCCGACATCAACAAGGACCTACAGATTGACATCCTTGACGTGGTGGGCATCATCCGCACCATTCTCAACCCGAACACCGACGTAAGCTCAATGGCTATGGCTACGGCTACGTACACCGTGGAGAACGGCATCGTATACGTAGACTCGCCAGTGGACCTTGCAGGTGTGCAGATTCAGATTGCCACAGAGAAGGGAAGCCAGATAAAGGCTACCGACGAGATGGAGGGCTTCGAGCAGGCTTCGTCATGGCTCAGCGACAACGACTTCATATACCTGGCATACAGCATGAGCGGCAAGACTCTCACTGCCGGCAAGCATGCCATTCTGAACATCGGCAACGCCAAGATTATGGACATCAGACTGAGTGACGCCGCAGGAAAGAACGTCGAGGCAAAGGCTGGTCAGGAGACAAGCGTGACACGTCTTGGAGCCGACGTCATGAACGTATCAGGCATATACACTCTCACGGGAGTGAAATTGTCAGGACGCAGCAGCGACCTCAAGAAACTGCCAGCCGGCGTTTACATCGTTGACGGCAAGAAGGTGGTGAAGTAAATATGTCTTCATAACGAGATACATTATATAATATATTTATGAAGAAAAGCATCATCAAGCATCTCCTGCTTGTATGTATCATGATATTATCGGTGGCGGCACGTGCCGCTGCCGATAATATTGTTAACATAGGATCTGTGGAGGGCAAGCCGGGCGACATCGTGGAGCTGCGGGTGGGGCTGACCAACAGCGACAACGTTTCGTCGGTGCAGGTGGCGATACCCATAGACTCGCGTATTGAACTTGTGGAGAACTCCGCCAAGACCACCGGCAGGACGAGCAAGCACAAAGTGACGGCAGGTGTGAAGGACGGCAAACTGAACATCCTCGTTTATTCCATGTCGATGGACGCCATCGCTCCGGGCAGCGGCGACATAGCCACCGTGCGTCTGAAGTTGGGCAACGCTCCGTCGAACATCACACTGAGCGCAGACAAGGTGGTGATAACGGACAGCAACGGCACCACCCTACCTGACATTACAGCCACCGACGGCAACGCCACCATCTTGTGCGCCAAGTCAGAATACAGCACATTGGAGATTGACTATGGCAGAGTGCCAATCAGAAGTTCGTATCAGCAGACGGTGAGGGTGAGCAATGTGGGCAACGCTCCGCTGATAATCAGCGGACTGCAGTTCAGCGCTGCAGAGTTTTCCTGCAACGAGTCATTCCCGATAGAAATAGAGGCTGGCAGCAGCAGAGAGTTCACCATCAACTATGCCCCAGTGGAACGTGGCGACATAACGGAGGAGGTGAAATTCCTATGCAACAGCGTCTACAAGCTGAACACAGTGAAACTGAAGGCTCAGCCTTTTGCCGTGAACGAGCTGCATGTGGAGAATGCCGAGGGCATGGCTGACAGCATTGTCACCGTAGCTTTGCGCATGAACAACATGGATGACATCACAGGATTCCAGTTCGACTTCAATATGCCGGATCAGCTGGAGTATGTAGACGGCAGCTTCAAGCTCTCTTCCCGTAAGACGGACCATGAGATGGTAGCTTCGATAAAGGGAAGGACGCTGCATGCGCTTGCCTTCTCACTCAGCAATTCGCCGTTTACGGGCAACGACGGTGTGGTAGCCACATTCAAGGTGAAACTGAACGGCAGGTACGGCACTTCGCTTGGAGCCGCGAAAGCCATGCTGACGGCAAACATAAAGGGAAAGCTAACGGATGTGTTGTCGGACAAATATGACGGCTACATCAACATCCTGAGTCCGAGCATCTATGCTACCGACGAGATCGACCTCGGACGCACTCCTATCACACAAGTAGCGAAAACTTCGTTCCGCATAAACAACTATGGTTCGGCTCCGCTGCGCATAGACCGCATTGTGTCAAGTTCGGAACATCTGAAGGTTGGCGCACAGCTACCCATCATCATCAAACCATGGGAAGAAACTGACATTGATGTAATGTTGGACGATGTGGAGGAACGTGACTACAACGAACTGATACAGCTATACACCAACGATCCCGACCGCAGACTGCATAACATCAAGGTTAGGGCAAACAGATACTCGCCTAACTATATCACGCTCACGGGTGCTGATGTGGAACCAGGCGACACGTTGCGCCTTCAGATTGCCTTGTCAAACAATGATGTGGTGAACGGTCTGCAGTTTGACGTGGATTATGACACAAGTTGTTTTGACATTCTCGACAAATATGAGTGGTCGGATAGAGCGAAAGGATTCACGGCAACGAGCCGCAGCATAGGCAACGGAAAGAGGCGTTATTTCTGTTATTCGCTTGGCGGCGGCGAAATTGCCAAAGGCGACGGCAATGTGATGACGATATTGCTGCCTGTGAAGAAGAATGCTGCTTTTGGCAACTATAACATACAGATCAGCAACATCCTGCTGTCCACTCCCGGTCTGACAAACAAGTATTCGGGAGCTGGCAACACCACCACTATCAATGTAGTGAAGCCTGTAAGGACAGTTACGATTACTGACTCTGCTCATGGTTCTGTAGAGGGTGCCGGTTCTTACGACCTCGGAGCCTCAGCCACTCTTACGGCTGTACCCGACAAAGGCTACAAATTCGCTTCATGGTCTGACGGAAACACCGACAATCCGCGCACCATTACCATAAACAGCAACATCAGCCTGTCAGCAAACTTCGCCATAAACAGCTACACTCTGAAATATGTTCTAAACGGAGCAGAGTATAAAAAGGTTACTGTAGAGTACGGTGCGACGATTACTCCTGAGGCTAATCCAACAAAAGAAGGATATACATTCAGTGGATGGCAGAATCTCCCGGAAACAATGCCAGACCATGACGTTACGGTTAACGGTTCGTTCTCTGTTAACTCATATACTATTAAGTATGTAGTGGACGGAGAGGAATACAAGACGGAGACAGCTGAATACGGTGCGACGATTACGTCTGAGGCTAATCCGACGAAAGAAGGATATACATTCAGTGGTTGGTCGGAGATTCCGGAGACGATGCCGGCTCATGATGTGACAGTTAACGGTTCGTTCTCTGTTAACTCATATACATTAAAGTATATAGTGGATGGAGAGGAATACAAAACGGTGACGGTTGAGTATGGAGCTACGATTACTCCTGAGGCTAATCCGACGAAAGAAGGATATACATTCAGCGGATGGTCGGAGATACCGGAAACAATGCCAGCACATGACGTTACGGTTAACGGTTCGTTCTCTGTAAACTCATATACTATTAAGTATATAGTGGACGGAGAGGAATACAAAACGGTGACACTTGAGTATGGGGCTACGATTACTCCTGAAGCTAATCCAACGAAAGAAGGATATACATTCAGCGGTTGGTCGGAGATACCGGAAACAATGCCGGCACATGATGTTACGGTCAACGGTTCGTTCTCTGTTAACTCATATACTATTAAGTATATAGTGGACGGAGAGGAATACAAGACGGTGACTGTTACCTATGGTACGATGATTACTCCTGAAGCTAATCCGACAAAAGAAGGATATACATTCAGCGGTTGGTCGGAGATTCCGGAGACTATGCCAGCTAACGATGTAACGGTTACGGGATATTTCTCTGTAAACATTCATAAGGTAACTTGGAAGATTGACGGAGAAACAATAGCCGAAACAGAAGTAGAATACGGCGAGATTATCGTTGAACCGGAAGTTCCGATAAAGGAAGGATATGAATTTGAGGGTTGGGAGGAAATCCCTGAGACAATGCCCGACTATGACATTACGATAAACGGTAAATATAAAAAGATTTGCGCTATAGCACAAATTATGAGCGACAATGACAATGCATGTGTCTACACAATACGAGGAATGCTCGTGGGCAAGAATATGACACTGTCAGAAATTCAGAAGCTCCCATTAGGTATTTACATCGTCAACGGCAAGAAAGTTGTGAACAAGTAAAGCTCACACTCCGCAGATATGACAACGACCCGAGACCAATGTTGGATTCTACACAGTCCAACATGGTCTCGGGTCGTTATCGTTACAATACAAGATCAACAGCTTACAGGTTAGAGTTGATTTAAAGAGAACAAAGAGAACAAAGAAGCCACAAAGCAGATGCATAAAACGTCTTTATGTCCGCCATGCAAATATCGTACAAGCGGTAAAAACATATTACAAAATAAAAATCAATTATAGAGAATCGAAAAGCTGTTTTTATGGTATTCTGCTGAGCAAACAGCACCCGAGCTTAACGATAGTGACTTAATACAGATTTGCTTTACACGGTTTTAACAATTCAAAAACAGTGTAAGTAATGAAAAAAGAGCGTAG
>ENA-UEOZ01000250-UEOZ01000250.1-human-gut-metagenome-genome-assembly--contig:-NODE-250-length-41550-cov-189.451764_pt1 | contig 41550 bp, 34 predicted proteins | sample MGYA00242898_ERZ507912 | MGnify/ENA primary metagenome ERZ507912 (study PRJEB26167, sample SAMN06115410) | human gut metagenome | host: Homo sapiens | place: China:Chongqing | collected 2016-04-27... | reverse complement strand
ACCATCATGCGCTGGCACTTCCTCAACCACTTCACGATGAATGCCACCTACAGCTACGTGAACGTGAGCAAGACGGAGGGCATCCAGGTGAACACCACTTCGCCTCATGCTGCTACGGCGAGCATCGACTATAAGTACAACAAGAAGAACTACCGACTGGGCGCCACCTTCTCGGCAAGCTACATGGGTGAGAAGAAATTTGATGTGCAGGACCGACTCTCTGTAAACGGCGAGAGCCACGATGCCTACTTCCGCTGCAAATTGCCACAGTATGTATTGTGCAACCTGTCGGTGATTCAGACCTTCTATAATAAGGTAAAGGTGACGGTGGGTGTGGATAACATCTTTAATTACGTGCCAAAGACCTTAGGTTCGGGCATCACCATGTTTAACGTGCCAGCCACGGCAGGAGCCAAGGCGCATGTGCAGGTGGAAGTGTTGGTAGATGAATTGGTAAAAGCATTTAGAAAGAAGAAATAATGAAGAAAGCATTACTATATATAATAGGTGTGGCAGCCGCAATGACGAGCTGCGTATCTTATGAGGCTGAGGACTTCACAGGTCATACCTTGCCCCGAAAAACAGGTTATAGCACGGGTGTTACCAACGACTGGCTCTATTTCGACCTGAAGACGGGACATCGCTATAATGTGCTGAATCCTAACCAGAGTGTCATAGCCTTTATTGACGGCAAACCGATAGAGGAGTATTTCCATTATAAAGGTACAGCTAAACTCGTAAAGTATTGGAGCGAGGGCGTACAGAAGAACATCTTCGAGGATGCAGAGCGTGATGAGAACGGCGATACCATCTTTACCAAGAATCAAGCTACAGGCAAGTCTACCTATAAGACGGTGAAGCGCCAGGCAAGCAGCATTATGGTGATGGAGAACATGGAGGAGGACCCCAACACGATGGCTTATCCTGCTACGGAGTGGGACCTCGCCTTCAATGGTTATCAGCTCCGCACCAACAGCGGAACGAGCGGACCAGGCAAGGGCGGTGCTGCCGACTTGGGCTATGGCGAATATGACAAGTGGACGAGTAAGGCGCAGGTGGATGCCTACATGGCTGAGCACAACATGGCTTTTGCCGTGGATGATTCAGCAAGCGTCTATGTCACCATGTCGCAGAACGACTGGAACAAGTATTGCATCGCCAACAAACTGGATATGAACGAGAATCCTTGGTTCGACCCTAACAACGGACCTGCCAAGCAGTTGGTAAGCGGCAATCCGGTACTCGAAAAGGCAATGAGTTTCTCTGGTCCACCTCCAGTATATTCTCCTTCTTTCCATACCTACGTAATCCGTTCGTGGGATGGCGAGAGATATTACAAGCTCCAGATCATCTCCTGGTATGATGCCAATGTGCAGATAGGTGATGAGGGAGGAAGAATCAGTTATTACTTAGATGAATTAAAGTAAATATTAAACATTTTGAAACAATTGAATTGGTGGAAATCCATCGTGTCGATGGGCGTGATATTGGGAAGCATGCCCATGGTTCACTTGGTGGCACGAGTATTGAAGGACAACTACGACGGCACGCAACTGTTGGGTGCTGGCATGGCTGTGGGATTCGTGGGTATGATGATGGTAGTGGTCGGTGTTTTCGTCAAGGGACAGACTCGCCAAACCTTGCTCGGACTTATCGGTGGCATGTTCTACTGGACAGGCTGGGTGGATTTCCTCTTCATGTATTATGCCCATCGTTGGGGCACACATGCCGAGATTGACCCCACAACGGGAGAGGTGTTGAGCCGCCCTGAATATCTTCTGCTCCCTGCCACCTTTGGCTTGTGGGCAATGGTGATGCTGCTCTACATCTTCTGTTCCCGAAATGCCTGCAACTTCCTCAACTGGTGGCAGACGCTCTTCTTGGGGAAGAACAAGCGACTCATCGCCGCTCGCCCGATGACACGCCACACCAGCATTGTTACCTTCATGAAAATCAACACAATGCTCTGGACTTGCTATCTCCTGCTGATGAACCTCTACGATCCTCAATTGTTTGGTCGTGAGAGTCCAGTCACCTTCGGTGTAGCCTTCGGTGCCTTGCTTTCCGCCCCATACGTATTTCGCAAGCAACTCCACTTGCAATCGTGGGGAGCAAACATCAGAATGGGTACGGCAACGGTCATCGTGTTCTGGATAGCGGTAGAGGCATTTAATCGCACGGGCATCATCGGGAAGCTCATTGCACATCCGAGCGAATATCCTTGGCATTGGGTGGTAATGGTGATAGAACTTTGTTTCTTGGCAGGAAAGATTGTCAAGGATGCAAGGGCGAAGAAAGAAAAGAAATAAGATAGATAATCAGATAAGGAAATCAATGAAGAAAGGAACTTGGAGAAAACAACATAAATGGCTTGGTATCTGCTTGAGCTTCTTCATGCTGATGTTCTGCGTGTCAGGCATCCTGCTCAATCATCGTTCACTCATCAAGGAGGTGAACGTGAGCAGGAAGTACCTGCCAAGTCGTTATGAATTCAAGAATTGGAATGGCGGTTTGCTGAGGGGAACGCTTGCTTTGGATGATGCCATTTTGCTGTATGGAAACGGGGGAATCTGGCAAACGGATTCTACAGCATCTACATTCAAGGACTTTAATAAGGGGATGCCAGCAGGAGCAGACAGCCGACAGATAAGGAATGTTATCAGAACGGATGATGGTTCTGTCTGGTCGGTATCTCCATTTTCACTCTACCGGTTGGGGAGTCACAAAATATGGAAAAGCGTAACTCTTCCGACAGAGCCGGAAGAGAAGTTGAGCGACATTTCTGCTCATGGAGATACGCTTTTGGTTCTCAGCCGCTCCTATGCTTATGTTTCCTTGCCACCTTATCAGAACTTCCACCGGATAGAATTGCCTATGCCAAAGGAGTATGATGGGAAGGTTACAGTCTTTCGTACGATATGGCTGCTTCACAGTGGAGAGTTGTTTGGCAGCATTGGTAAACTCATCGTAGATGGCATTGCCATAATCTTGGTGTTGCTCTGCATCTCAGGTCTTATCTTCTGGTTAAAGCCTAAACAGAAGAGGTTGCTTCGCTTTTCGCTACAATGGCATGACAAAATAGGCCGATACACCATCATGCTTACTTTGTTGATAGCCCTGACTGGTTGGTGCCTTCGTCCACCTGTGATGATAGCCTTGGTGTTGAACAAAATGCCCTCTATTCCTGGGACGACGCTTCATAGCAAGAATCCTTGGAATGACAAACTCCGTATGGTGCGTTATGATGAAAAGTTCGGTGACTGGCTCTTGTCAACTTCGGATGGTTTCTTTTCCGTGAATTTCCAGACAGGAAAGTTGGAGTCCATCTCCAATACTCCACCAGTCAGTGTTATGGGATTGAATGTCCTTCAGAAAAACAAAGATGGTAAATGGTATTGCGGTTCGTTTAGTGGTCTCTTTGTTTGGGATAGAGTAAAGGGGACAACCGTTGATTATTATACAGGGAAAGCTGCTTTAAAGAACGCTGGCGCACCATTCGGAAAAAAGGCGATAGCAGGTATGAGCCAGGATTTCTATGATACGCCTGTCATTGCTGAGTATAATGAAGGAACCGACTTTGCGCCACAACCCGCTTATATGAACCAACTGCCCATGTCATTATGGAATGTGGCTCTGGAGGCTCATAGCGGTAGAATCTTCATAGGTAGTATTGCTACATATATATTTATCTTCGTGATGGGAATACTTGCCGTATGGTGCCTTTGGTCTGGGTATGTCATTAGACTGGTGAAGAAAAAATAAAAAAGTTTGAATGCGTTGCTTTAATTGCCATATTGTATGTGCAAATGGTTGATAATCAGCGTAAAAGTATATATGGCAATTCTCGGAAAAAACGCTGGGAATTGCCATATATTGCCATTGTGAGAATTTAATGCTATTATATTTGCTTACGTTGCGGCAGCAGCGATGCGCCTATGCTCACTACCAATACGCCGATTATGATGCAGAGCGAAGCCACAGCGTCAATCTCCACCCACTCATGTATGAGCATCTTCGCACCGATGAAGAGCAGCAACACGCACACACCCGTCTTCAGATAACGGAAGCGGTCGGCGATGGCAGCCAGGAGGAAGAACATTGCACGCAGTCCGAGTATGGCGAAGATGTTGGAGAAGAACACCACGTAGGGGTCGAGCGACACGGAGAATACGGCAGGAATGCTGTCGAAGGCGAAGATAAGGTCGCTGAACTCTATGACGAGCACCGTTACGAAGAGCGGTGTGAACATCAGGCGTCCCGCCTTGCGCACAAAGAAGCGGTCGCCCTCAAACTGTGTGTGTATGCGGCCCGTCTTCGAGAGCAGACGCACTATAGGGTTCTTCTGCACGTCCATCTCCTCCTTCTTGTTTCGGTCGAGGAACATCTTTACACCACTATATATAAGTACGCCACCGAACACCAGCAACACCCAGTCGAAGCGGCTGATGATGGCTGCGCCTAAGAATATGAACACGAAGCGCAGCACTATGGCTCCGAGGATGCCCCAGTTGAGCACGTGCTGATACTCGTTCTTGCCCACGCCGAACGCCGTGAATATCATCATCATCACGAAGAGGTTGTCCACTGACAGCGTTTTCTCGATGAGGTAGCCCGATATGTAGCTTATGGTCATGTAATGTCTGTACTGCTGCAGGCTCGCCTCAAAGTCAGACGGGTCGAGTTTCAGGTGCGGAGCATACGCCGTAGCCACTGCTTTCAGGTCGGCGAAGCTGCTTATTCCGTGCACCATGTCGCCCTTAAACCAAAGGAAGGCGGAGAAAGCCAAGGCGAGAGTTATCCAAACAGCCGTCCAAGTGCCGGCTTCACGTATTGACACTTCGTGCGCCTTCTTGTCTATGACAAGCATGTCGAGCACGAGTATTGCGGCAATGAAAACTATGAAGCCGCCTAAGAAGATGAATTCTGAAATATGAAACATGTGTTACTTGTTTTTTTCGAGTGCAAAGTTAATCCGAATAATCTGAATGTACAAAGATTAAACGTTCTTTTAATAGAATCGTAACATTGTGGCTCCGGATAACTGCCCCGCAATACGTCTATTTGTTTAGAAAACACGTTTTTTAAGCTTTCTAAGCATTGCTAACCGGAAATTATTTTGTAATTTTACACCTTGAAACATATCCCTATAAACGAATGTAGGGCAAATAAAAGGCATTTACGGCGATTTTTCGTCATTTATGCCTTCGTGAACGAAACAAATTAATAATATAAAATGGACGAAAATCAGACTATCGATCAAGACAGAATTAAGAAAGTCAACATTGAGGTGGAGATGAAACGCTCATACATCGACTATAGTATGTCGGTGATCGTTTCCCGTGCCTTGCCCGATGTGCGCGACGGATTCAAGCCCGTACACCGACGCATACTTTATGGTATGCTCGGCATTGGAAACACCAGCAACAATCCCTACAAGAAATGTGCCCGCGTCGTTGGTGAGGTGCTCGGAAAGTACCACCCGCACGGCGACTTTTCTGTCTATGGTGCGTTAGTACGCATGGGACAGGACTGGAACATGCGCTACATGCTTGTGGACGGACAGGGTAACTTTGGTTCTGTGGACGGTGACTCGCCGGCTGCTATGCGATACACGGAGTGCCGACTCTCTAAGATGGGAGAACATATCATGGACGACCTTGAGAAGGACACCGTGGACATGGCACCCAACTTCGACGACACGCTCATGGAGCCTACCGTAATGCCTACAAAGATTCCGAACCTCCTCGTTAACGGTGGTAACGGTATTGCTGTCGGTATGGCAACCAACATCCCCACGCATAACCTCAGCGAGGTGATTGACGGATGCTGCGCTTACATTGACAATCCTGACATTGATCTGGACGGACTTATGGAGCACATCAAGGCACCTGATTTCCCTACGGGAGCTTACATATACGGTCTTACCGGTGTGCGTCAGGCTTACGAGACCGGTCGTGGACGCGTCATGATGCGTGCCAAGAGCGAGATTGAGAGCGGTGACTCTCACGACAAGATTGTCATCACAGAGATTCCTTACGGTGTCAATAAGGCTGACCTCGTGTCGAGCATCGCTGACCTCGTGAAGGACGGAAGAGTGACCGGCATCTCCAACGTCAACGACGAGTCGGGACGTCAGGGAATGCGTATCGTGGTGGACGTAAAGCGCGACGCCAACGCCAACGTCATCCTCAACAAGCTCTATAAGATGACAGCCATGCAGTCGTCCTTCTCTGTCAACTGCATCGCCCTCGTCAACGGACGTCCGCGCCTCCTCACACTTAAGGAGTGTGTGAAGTACTTCGTGGAGCATCGTCACGACGTGACCATCCGTCGCACCAAGTTCGACCTTAAGAAGGCACAGGAGCGTGCCCACATCCTTGAGGGACTCATCATCGCCTGCGACAACATTGACGAGGTGGTACACATCATCCGTGCTTCTGCCACACCGTCAGAGGCTCAGCGCAACCTCGAGAAGCGTTTCGAGCTGGACGAGATACAGTCAAAGGCCATTGTGGACATGCGCCTCTCACAGCTTACAGGACTGCGTATGGACCAGCTCCATGCCGAGTTTGAGGAGCTGGAGCGTCTCATCGCCCATCTCCAGGCCATCCTTGACGATCCCGAACTTTGCAAGAAGGTGATGAAGGACGAGCTGCTTGAGGTGAAGGAGAAGTATGGCGACGAGCGCCGCACAGAGATAAAGCCCTTCGAGCATGAGTTTAATGCAGAGGACTTCTATCCGAACGACCCGGTAGTGATAACCGTCAGCCACATGGGCTACATCAAGCGCACACCGCTCAGCGAGTATCGTGAGCAGGCACGCGGCGGCGTAGGATCAAAGGGAGCACGCACACGCGAGCAGGACTTCACCGAGTTTATCTATCCTGCCACTATGCACCAGACCATGCTGTTCTTCACACGCAAGGGACGCTGCTATTGGCTTAAGTGCTACGAGATACCCGACGGCGACAAGAACTTCAAGGGACGCGCCATCCAGAACCTCCTCAATATCGAGCCGGACGATTCTGTCAACGCTCTTCTCCGCCTCCGCGGACTTAACGACGAGGAGTTTGTCAATTCACACTACGTGGTGTTCGCCACAAAGAACGGCACCATCAAGAAGACGCTCCTTGAGGCTTACTCACGCCCACGCACCAATGGTGTGAACGCCATTAACATCGTCGACGGCGATGAGGTGGTGGACGTTCGCCTTACCAATGGCAATAACGAGATTATCCTCGCCAATCGCAACGGTCGCGCCGTACGTTTCGACGAGTCTGCCGTACGACCAATGGGACGTGTCTCAACGGGTGTACGCGGTATGCAGCTTGACGGTGACGACGACCAGCTTGTGGGCATGATCATCGTAAACGACGCCGAGAACGAAACCGTAATGGTGGTTTCGGAGAACGGCTACGGCAAGCGCTCAAGCGTGGAGGACTATCGCAAGACCAACCGTGGCGGTAAGGGCGTGAAGACCATCGCCGTGACAGAGAAGACCGGACGCCTCGTTGCCATCAAGAATGTCACCGATGAGAACGACCTCATGATCATCAACAAGAGCGGCATAGCCATCCGTCTTGCCGTTCGCGACTGCCGTGTCATGGGACGTGCCACACAGGGCGTTCGCCTCATCAATCTCGCCAAGAAGAACGACGTAATCGCCAGCGTATGCAAGGTGATGAGCTCTGAACTGGAGGAGAAGGTAGGCGAGGACGAGAAGCTGGACGACGTAGAGACTACGTCACCCGACACCATTGTCGAGTCAACAACAGATAATAACAATCAATAATAACTGTAACAAAACTATTCGATTATGAAAAAGTTATTTATCATGGCAGCGATGATCGTAGCTTCATCGTCTGCATTCGCACAGGACCTCAAGAGCGTCCTTAAGTCGAAGGATTATGCTGAGGCTCAGGGTCAGCTCCAGTCTTGCCTCTCTACTCTCAGCAACGACGAGAAGGCTAAGGCTTACCACAAGCTCGTAGAACTCTCGCTCAACAAGGCTAACCACGAGATCTCAATCATCCAGGAGAACCAGATGATGAAGCAGATGGGTCAGGCAGGCGAGAAGGCTGTTGACAACATGGGTATGGCGGTAGCTCTTAAGAACGCCCTCCTCGACGCTGAGCAGTGCGACAAGTATGACGCTCTTCCTAATGCTAAGGGCAAGGTGGCTCCCAAGTTCCACAAGAAGCTTCAGGAGGCTCTTTGGCCTCTCCGCATCCACCTCGTAATCGTAGGTCAGGGAGCACTCGAGAAGGAAGACCAGAAGACTGCACTCGACCTCTTCGGAGCTTACGTAGAGAGCGCTGTGTCTCCTCTCTTCGCTGATTTCGACAAGACAAAGGCTCCCGATGAGAACCTCGGTGAGGTAGCCCGCGTAGCAGGTGTGCTCGCTTACCAGAACAAGAACATGGACCTTGCCAACAAGTACATCGACGTTTCGCTTAAGGATACCGCTTCTTACAAGGACGCCCTCAGCATCAAGATGGCGCTCATGCAGGAGAGCATGAAGACCCGTGAGGACTCGGTTAAGTGCCTCAAGTCGTTCGAAGCTCTCTATGCAAACGACTCTGAGAACGAGACCATCTTCACAAACCTCGCTACACTCTACGGCACACTCGGCATGAAGGACAAGCAGGCAGATCTTCTCAACACGCGCCTTGCAAAGAATCCTAACGACTTTATGGCACTCGCCGTGAAGGGTCAGGCTGAGATGAACGAAAGCAAGTGGGATGAGGCCATCGCCGACTTCAAGAAGGCCAACTCCATCAAGGAGGACGCCCTCGTGCTCACATGGTTAGGCTTTAGCATCAACAACAAGGCTGCTGGTCTTGCTACCTTCGAGCAGCAGAAGCCGCTCCTTGAGGAGACTCAGGGCTACCTTGAGAAGGCTCGCCAGCTCGATCCCAACCAGGAACGTGCCAACTGGCGTTACCTCCTCTACAACACTTACTACAATCTCTACGGCGAGAACGACGCCCGTACTAAGGAGCTTGCACAGTAAGATGTATGTGGCGGTATGTGTGTGACATGACCGCACCATAATTATGCAAAATCTTTACGAGGGTGTGTCAATACATAAGGTGTTTGGCACACTCTCGTTCTTTTTAAATTTATTTACGATAATCCCTAATCTTATATGTTTGCCATTATGATACGTAAACTATTCGCTCTCTTCTTCCTCCTTCTCCTCTCCCTCTCCTCTGCCGTTCCTGCTGCTGCACAGCGCAAGGAGATAGCTCAGGCGAAGGACAATGTAAAGGCAGGGAAGAAGCTTGCTGAGGCTGAGGCTTCCATGCGTCATCTCCTTGCCGACTCTGCCAATAGAAATAACGATAAGATCTGGCTGGTGCTCTTCGATGCCGTACGCAAGCAGTACGAAGCTCTCAATGAGCAGATGTATCTGAAGCAGACCACCGATACGGCGAGTCTCTTCGACGTCACTTATCGTCTATTCGGAGTCTTGGAAGGTCTCGATTCTGTGGACGCACGTCCGGACCGTAAGGGTCGTGTGGAGCTGAAGTATCGTCGTAAGCATGCGTCGTGGCTCAATACCTACCGCCGAAATCTTCAGACGGGCGGACTGTTCTTTATGGCAAAGGGGAATTATCTCAAGGCGTGGACCTTCTTTGATGCTTACATCGACTGTGCCCGCCAGCCTCTCTTCTCTTCCTACAACCTCGCACAGAAAGACCCGATAATGCCGAAGGTGGCATTCAATGCTGTCTTCTGCGGACACCGTGCGTCGTCGCCAGAGAAGACTCTTGCTCATGCGGATCTGGCGCAGGCTGACACAGCGCGGCTTGATATCGTCTGCCGCTACATGGCGGATGCTTACCGTCAGCAGGCAGACACGACAGCTTGTCTTGCCGTCCTCCACAAAGGATTCGATGCCTATCCGAAGTCAGACTATTTCTTCAGCCATCTCTTCGACTATTACTTCCGCAGTGCCGACACCTGCCGCGCACTCTCGCTCTGCGACCGCGCCCTGAAAGCCGACTCGCTCTCTTTCGTGGCACGCTTCGCCAAGAGTTCGGTTTTGCTCTTACAGGGACATTACGATGAGTGTCTTGTGCTGAGTGATGCCCTCATCGCTGCTGATTCCACCAAGGCAGACCCTTACCTCAACGCAGCCCTGGCTTACTATAATCAGGCTGTGGCTCTCGACAATAAGAAACTCACCAACCGCACGCAGCGGCGTCAGATGCAGCAACTATATAGAAAGGCGTTGCCCTATATGGAGCGATACCGTAAGCTCGCCCCAGACGCACAGTCAAAGTGGGCAATGCCGCTCTATACCATCTATCTGAACCTCAACATGGGTAAGGAATTTGAGGAGATAGACGGACTGATGAAGAAGGCAAAGTAAACGTGAATAAGAAACAACAACTTAAAAACAAGTAAACAATGAAAAAACAATACGTTAAGCCTGAGATAGAGGTTTATGATTTGGAGGATGTCCCTATGGTGTTATGCTCATCCCCCGGTGTTAATTATGACGGCAACATCAATAAGCCAAGTAGCAGTTCGGACATTGAATATGAGGATGCAGGTGGCGCTTTTGCACCTCCAAAGCCGACAATCTTCGGCAGAGAAATCGAAGACACCGACATCTAACATTTGTACGTTCTCAGGCAAATAAGAATCAGCATAATCGCATTCTATAACAGAGTGTCGATTATGCTGTTGTCTTATCATATAGCTTCAGATGGAACTATCGTCAAGGATAATGATGAAGAATACAAAGCATACAAGTTCAATTATACAGACGATCTCGAAAATAAAGGTATGAATAAAGAACTACGAGAAGAATATAGGAATAGACATATTCCTTATTCAGTTAAGAAGAAATCAATATTTTCTGATGTATAAGAGAGTGTAAAATGCTCTATTTGGGCGACTTTTCTCCACTACTTATATCAGTTGAAGATATATTTTTGCAAATATAACCTACAACATACTCTATCGGAGTAGAAAGCTCAATATCGTTGTTCTCAACTATATCTTCTATTGATGATTTTACAACATCCCAAAGCTCGGATGTCTCATATTCTTGATATGGATGTTTCATTTTTACTATATTTAGGTACAGAAGATTGTTAGCGACTTGCAATATGTCCTTTTTCCAGACTTCGTCATTGCGTCACCCAATATTAGGTGATGCAAATATAGTCAATATCGCTGGAATAATCGAACAGAATCAGCTCTAAGTTTGCAGAAGAAAGTCAGCAAAGACCGCTGCATGGGACTCCGTGGCGATGCCATCGTACAGTTCGACTGGTCCGTGGGTCAGATTATGGCTACGCTCGAACGTCTCGGTATAGCTGACAACACCATCATACTCCTCACAAGCGACAATGGTCCTGTTGTGGACGACGGCTATCAGGACCGTGCAGAGGAACTCCTTAACGGCCACAAGCCTTCCGGACCGTGGCGTGGCAATAAGTATAGCGCCTTTGAAGGAGGTACGGCTGTCCCGCAGATAATCTGCTGGCCGGTAAAGGTGAAGGACGGTCAGACATCAGAAGCTCTTACCTCACAGATTGACTATATGCGCTCCTTCGCCTCTCTCATCAGAGCACGCATGCCTAAGAGTGCGGCTCCAGACAGCGAGGACTGCCTTGCTTCCGCACAATGGGAGGAAGAGAATGTGGCAGAGAAGCATCCGCAGGTGGTATTCGACATGCAGAACGTGCTACGTCGTGAGCTTAGGGCTAATCATATAAATCCGTAATAATAAAAGGTTATTGAAAAAAAATCATTACATTTGCAGTCGTGTTTTTAATATTTTCACGATACACTTTTTATAGACATCTAATATATATGACAAGACAGAATCTTCGGTTTGCCGTTTTCGGCAATTCCTTCCAACCCCGCAAGTCGCATTCCATATTCCGCGTTCTGGCTTTCCTTGAGAAGCAGGGATGCCAGGTGGAGTTCGACCGTTCGTTTTATGATTTCCTTCAGGAGAACCATGACCTTGACTTGGGGAAATACGCTACGTTTGAGGGTGACGACTTTGAGGCTGACTATGTCTTGTCGATGGGTGGTGACGGCACTTTCCTGCAGTCGGCCGTGAGAGTGGGGGAGAAGCAGATTCCGCTTGTGGGCATCAATATGGGACGTCTGGGCTTTCTGGCTGACGTGCTGCCTGACGAGGTGGAGGAGGCGCTGGACGCCGTGCTTAAAGGCAACTATAACATTGAGGAGCATACAGCCATCCGGATTACGACGGAGGGCGGCGACTTCGAGGGTTGTCATTACGCGCTTAACGACATTGCCGTGCTGAAGCGTGACGTGGCTTCGATGATAAGCATCCGCACGCATGTGGACGGCAGCTTCCTCGTCAACTATCAGGCTGACGGCCTTATTGTGACGACGCCGACGGGTTCGACGGCTTACTCGCTTTCCAACGGCGGACCGATCATCGTGCCGCAGACGCGTACGCTGTGTCTGACGCCTGTGGCCCCGCATAGCCTAAATATCAGGCCGATAGTGATAAGCGACAGCTCGGTGGTGAGGCTGGAGGTGGAGAGCCGGTCACACAACTATCTGGTGGCTGTGGACGGCAGGAGCTATACGATGCACGAAGGTTCGACTGTGACCATATCGAAGGCGCCGTTTATCACGCGCATCGTAAAGCCCAACCACAGACGCTACTTCGCGTCTTTGCGGGAGAAGATGATGTGGGGCGCGGACAAGAGATGATTTAGGAATTATCCGAACAACACTCTGAGCGCTTCTTCCACTTTCTTTACGGGGTGTATGCGGATGTTGTATTTCTTTGGATTTATGCTTGTGACGTTGTAAGCCGGGAGGATGATGTCCGTGAATCCCAACTTCTCGGCTTCGGCTATTCTTTGCTCTATGCGGTTGACGGGTCTGACCTCGCCGCTCAGTCCCACTTCGCCTGCCATGCACCATCCCGGCTCAATGGCTGTGTCGACGTTGCTGGAGAGTACGGCGGCTATGACGCTTAGGTCCATGGCGAGGTCGGTGACCTTCAACCCTCCTGCAATATTGATGAAGACGTCTTTCTGGATGAGCTTAAATCCTACGCGCTTCTCGAGTACGGCAAGGAGCATGTTGAGGCGTCGCTGGTCGAATCCGGTGGCGGCTCGTTGCGGCGTGCCGTAAGCTGCTGTGGACACAAGGGCCTGCGTCTCCACGAGGAAGGGGCGCACGCCTTCGATGGCGGAGCTGATGGCTATGCCGGAGAGTCCTTCGTGGTCTTGCGAGAGGAGCAGTTCGGAAGGATTGGTGACCTGACGGAGTCCGGTCTGCTGCATCTCGTAGATGCCCAGTTCGGATGTGCTGCCGAAGCGGTTCTTTATGGACCGGAGGATGCGATACATGTAATGCTGGTCGCCCTCGAACTGTATGACCGTGTCGACGATGTGCTCAAGAATCTTGGGTCCGGCGAGCGTACCCTCCTTATTGATATGTCCGATAAGGATGACGGGTGTTCCGGTGGTCTTGGCGTAACGGAGCAGGGTGGCGGCACACTCCCTTACCTGCGAGATGCTGCCGGGGCTGCTCTCCACGTCCTCGGTGGAGAGAGTCTGTATGGAGTCGATGACCAGGAGTTCGGGTGCCACTTCGCGTGCGCTCTCCAATATTTTCTGAAGGGAGGTCTCGCAAAGGATGTTGACATTGTCAGGATCGGATGTCGCATCGTGAGCCCTGCCGCGCAGCAGACGCTCTGCTCTCATCTTGAGCTGATGCGAGCTTTCCTCTCCGCTGACGTAGAGTATGCGCTTGTCGGGAATGTTGAGGACGGTCTGCAGGGTGAGAGTGCTCTTTCCGATGCCCGGTTCGCCTCCGAGCAGCACGATGCTGCCCTCGACCAGGCCTCCTCCTAACACACGGTTGAGCTCGGCATCGTGCATGTCGATGCGGTTGTCGTCCTGCGCCGGTATTTCGCTCAGCTTTATGGGACGGTTGTGAGAGGCTGCTGACGATGATGTGTGCGTGAAGAGTCCGGACGAGGATTTCGCGGACGAAGCGGAGCCTAAGTTTATCTCCTTGAATGTGTTCCATTGGCCGCAACTCGGACACTTGCCTATCCATTTGGCTGACTCCTGTCCGCAGTTGCTGCATACGTATGCTGTTCTTGTTTTTGCCATATGTACAAAAGTAAGGATATTTTTCGTAGTTACAAAATTTATTGTTACTTTTGCTTTATGAAAAAATCCATATTATATATGCTTGCTCTTTGCCTTCTCGTGGGATGCGGAAAGTCTTATGAAGAGCAGAAACGAATAACGAAGGCGGAACGCGACAGGCTGCATCAGGAAGACCTGCGTGCGCTACACGTGGCTGTATTGCCTATACTTGACTGTATGCCATTGCTTGTGGCGAAGGAGCGCGAGATGTATGATACGGCACGGCTGGACTTCCGTCCGCGCTTCTTCCATGCCCAAATGGATTGTGACACGGCTTTCACGGGACGTAGCGTGGAGGGAATGGTGAGCGACCTTGTGCGTACGGAGCGTATAAGGCGTGAGGGTACGGAGGTCAGCTATCTGACATCGACGAATGCCTATTGGCAGCTCCTCTCCAATCCTAAGGCGCGTCTGAAGCGCATCGACCAGTTGGGCGACAAGATGGTGGCGATGACTCGTTATTCGGTGACGGACCGTCTGACGGACTTGGCGCTAAAGAATCAGAAGCTTTCGTCCATAGTGTTCAGGGTGCAGGTGAACGACGTTTTCGTCCGCCTGGATATGTTGCGCAATAACGAGATGGACGCCATGTGGCTGACCGAACCTTTGGCTACGGTGGCACGTACGATGTCGGCTCCCGTGCTCTTCGATACGCGTAAGGACGACCTGAGGATGGGCGTGATTGTCTTTCGTGGCGACGTCATGAAGGACAAGCGCAGACAGAGACAGGTGAAGGAGCTGGAGAAGGCTTACAACGCCGCATGCGACTCGCTCAACCGTTTCGGACTGGCTCATTATCAGGATATTATGGAGAAGTATTATAAGATGGACGCTAAGACCGTGAAGAAGATACCTTCCATGAGATTCAACCGCATAACCAAACCTCGCAGCTCGGACATCGAGGCTGCCAACAAAAAAGACTGACCTCTCTTATGAAGCCCACAATAGAACAGACCATCCTTGTCCACCAACGTGTGGGTAAGGCTTTGAGCATGCTGGAAGCGCGTATGGCGGATCTTGGCATAACGGAGTTTCTGGACGAACTGCACGACGTGCGTGACGACTATGACCGCATGGCTGACAGTCTATCGCAGGGACAACGTGATCCGAGCGGAGGAAAGCTGTATGCCTCCCTGCTGAAGCGTACGTACAGACTATATAATAATGTGCGTCTCTCGTCAATCATTCGTAAATATCCTGTGCTGACGTATTGCCGCAAGGCGGCAGAGAAGACCGTGGGCGAGGGCGATGTGGCGTCGGTAAAGGCGTCGTTGGAAGGCTTCGTGCAGGACCTTGCCATGCAGACGCTTTTCTCAGGAGACAGTCAGGAGGCTGCCATTGCCGGCATCTACGCCAAGCACCAACGCTATATGGACGCTCTCTTCGGACACATCCTCGTGTCGTGGCAATGGACGAGCAAGATGCGCACGGAATATGCCGAGCTGTTGGCGTCGCCAACGGTGGACCAGAACGACGGCATGCTGATAGTAAGCGGAGTGACGCTCTCCCTGATGCAGGTTTATGACGTGAACAAATGGATGCTCCTGTATGACGTGTATATGAACAATCCTTCGCAGCAGCTTCGCCAACGTGCGCTTGTGGGAATGGTGCTGACCGTGCCCGACATGCGCTCGGAGAAGTTGTTCGGCGAGGTGGAGGATGCCATAACCGGAATGATGGAGGACGCCGACAGACGTAAGGAACTGCTGGAGATGCAGATACAGCTGTGCTATTCGGCAAGTGCCAGGACGGACAGCAACGAGATACAACGCGACATTCTTCCTGCGCTCAGCAAGGAGAGCCGGTTGGACATCACGAAGAACGGAATAGTGGAGAAGGACGATGCTACCATAGACGACATCCTCAATTCGGAGGATCGCGACCGATCTATAAAGGAAATAGAGGACAAGATGTCCAGGATTATGGACATGCAGAAGAAGGGTAGCGACGTATATTTCGGAGGCTTCTCAAAGATGAAGCGCTTCGGATTTTTCAGCAAGATAAGCAATTGGTTTATGCCGTTCACGGTGAATCATCCAGACCTTTCCGGGGCTTCCATGCTCGGCAAATATCCCGGCATAAAGGGAATGTTGATGAACGGACCTTTCTGCGATTCGGACAAGTATTCGTTCTTCCTCTCGTTGTCAGCCGTGGTGGAGAAGTTGCCGCCGAATATCCTTGAGATGCTTGCGAGCAACGACGGTCCCGTGACAGCCATGCCAGAGATGAGCAACGTGGACCGCGGGTCGGCGATGTACGTCCGTCGTATGTATCTGCAGGACCTCTATCGTTTCTTCGAACTTTATCCCAACCGCATCTTCGCCAATCCTTTCGAGGCGAAGGCTGGAGGCGCTTTCCGTGGATTCTTCTTCGCCAACACTTTCTTCCGTGGCATGAAGGGTGACGAGACAGCACAGCTTTCACGTTTCCTTTTCAAGCGCAAGCGTCCGGATCTTGTGGCGTATATGTTAGGCGAATGCAGGGACGCAGCCGCTCTTTCCCTCGACGAGCAGAAACTCCTTGCACATTCATACCTTCGTCTTGGTGACATAGAGAAGGCGCGTGTCATCTTCTCTTCCATCCTTGAGAAGGGTGGGGAAGACGCTGCTGCCATAAAGGGAATGGCAGACTCGCTCTTCCTTCTCAGACGTTATGCCGAGGCTGCCAAGCAGTATGCAAGGCTGACCGTTATGGACGGGCAGAACATCAGTCATCAGCTCCATTTGGGACTGGCGCTTGTTAATGGTGGGGACGTGAAGGAGGGAATGGCTACGTTATATAAACTGTATTATGAGCATGACTCCGACCTTAACGTAATGCGAGCTATGGCATGGGGGTATCTGGCTGACTGTAAGCCGAAGGAGGCAGACTCTCTATACGAAAAACTCTTGGCACTTGCTGGAGGAGATCGCATCCTGCCGACAGACCTGCTGAATTCGGGTTACGTGAAATGGATTGTCGGCGACGTGAAGGATGCAAAGGAAAGAATGGGCAGGTACTTGGCGGCATTCCCCGCAGGAGAAGCGCCTTCCCTGGAAACCGAAATGGCAAACGACCGCGACATCCTCTCTCGCAACGGCATAGAAGACTACGTTGTGGCGATTATGCTGGACGGACTGGATGGTCAGAAATGAAACTAAAAAAAGCGCTGTAAGTCTTTGTGACCTACAGCGCTTATACCGTAAGTGACAATGGGTTCGGAAGCTAACGCCTTTGCCGCTTACACAACAATTAAAATTTAATTTTATCCTAAGTATTTCATCAGAATCTTGGCGTTGCCGCTGTCGCGCAGCTTGGCAATGCTCTTCTCTCTGATCTGGCGTACACGCTCACGTGTAAGTCCGAGCTGGTCGCCGATTTCCTCCAGACCCTTCTCATGACATCCTATGCCGAAGCATTCACGGATGATTGTTATCTCGCGGTCCTTCAGCACCTTGTTGAGCACGGAGTTGAGCTCAAGCGCCATCGATTCATGGTCGACGTGGCGGTCAGTACGGCTGTCGTCACCACTCGGCATAACGTCCAGCATACAGTTGTCCTCGCCGTCCTGGAAAGGAGCGTCGATGCTGACATGATGACCGTCTGCCATAAGGCTCTGTCCGATTTTCTCCTCCTCAATCTTCGTAGCGTCCGAAAGCTCCGAAACAGACGGGGTGCGCTGGTTCTCCTGCTCGAACTTGTTGATTTCGTGATTGATTTTGTTAAGCGATCCAACCTGATTGAGCGGCAGTCTCACAATACGGCTCTGCTCGGCGATGGCCTGAAGAATGCTCTGACGAATCCACCATACAGCGTACGAGATGAATTTGAATCCACGGGTTTCGTCAAACTTCTGAGCGGCCTTTATCAGTCCGATGTTGCCCTCATCAATAAGGTCGGTAAGGGAAAGTCCTTGGTGCTGGTATTGCTTAGCTACAGAAACGACGAAGCGGAGGTTAGCGGTTACGAGTTTGTCTTTGGCGCGTTCTCCTTCCGGACCGCCCTTCTTGATTTTCTGTGCCAACTCTATCTCTTCGTCGATGGAAATCAGGGGAGCACGTCCTATCTCAACAAGGTACTTGTCCAATGCTTCACTAGAACGATTTGTAATGCTCTTTTGAATCTTAAGTTGTCTCATTTTGTTTACCTAAAATTTTCTAACGGCGTGAAATTCTAAATTCTTGTTTTCGAATATACCGAAAATCTTTGCAAAGATACGTTTTTTATTTGAATGGAGCAAGTTTACGCCCTTTGATTTTTATAATCTTAACATATCAGTCTGTCGGTATATTTTGTCTTAATGTCCTTATAATAAAAGAAATTGCATAAATTTGGCAGAAAGATAGATTTTTTTTACCTTTGCAGCCAATGTGGACGTACACCGAAGCAGAAACGCTGGTTTTTGTTTTCGGAGGACGTAACGCTATTAATTGAAATTCTAATTTTAAACATACAATGTCAAGCAAATTTGTAGAGCATAAGGGTCTTGATCTTACTAAGACCAACAACGACGTGCTGTCAATGTGGGAGAAGAACGACATCTTCCACAAGTCTATTGATGAGCGTGAAGGTTGCCCTCAGTTTATCTTCTTCGAGGGACCTCCATCTGCTAATGGTCATCCCGGCATTCACCACGTGCTGGCTCGTTCCATTAAGGATACTTTCAACCGATACAAGACCATGAAGGGTTTCCAGGTTCACCGCAAGGCTGGATGGGACACCCACGGACTTCCCGTGGAGCTTGGTGTGGAGAAGGAGCTTGGAATTACCAAGAAGGACATCGACAACAAGGCTTCAGAGAAGTATATCTCTACTGAGGAATACAACCATCGTTGCCGTGAGAACGTCATGAAGTTCACGGCTGAGTGGCGCGAGCTGACAGAGCGCATGGGCTACTTCGTTGACCTCGACCATCCCTATATCACATACGACAACAAGTATATCGAGACTCTTTGGTGGCTCCTCAAGCAGCTCTACAACAAGGGTCTGCTCTATAAGGGCTATACCATCCAGCCGTATTCGCCGGGTGCAGGTACGGGTCTTAGCTCGCACGAGCTAAATCAGCCTGGTTGTTATCGTGACGTGAAGGACCTCACCACCACAGCCCAGTTCCTCATCAAGGATCCTAAGGCAGAATGGACAAAGTGGGGCAAGCCTTACTTTATCGCATGGACCACAACTCCGTGGACCCTGCCTTCTAACGTGGCACTCTGCGTTGGCCCGAAGATTGACTATGTGGCCATCGAGACATACAACCTCTACAACGGCGAGCCGATGACGCTCGTTATGGCTGAGCCTCTCGTGGGTTCTTACCTCAAGGTAGACCAGGAGTGCAAGGAGGGCGACCTTCTGCCGTTCGACAAGGACAAGAAGGTGTGCCCGTGGCGCGTGGTTGACCACATGAAGGGTACGGAGCTTGAGGGTCTGCACTACGAGCAGCTCATGCCGTGGGTGAAGCCTTGCGAGAAACTGGACGACTTCGCTCCCGCATTCGTAACAGAATATGCAGCAGCTCATCCTGAAAAGGTATTTACTTCTGAGGACGGACGCGACAAGTTTGTGGAGATGGAGGAAGAGGCATTCCGCGTAATCCTCGGCGACTACGTAACTACGGACGACGGTACGGGTATCGTACACATCGCTCCTACCTTCGGTGCTGATGACGCCAAGGTGGCAAAGGACGCCAACATCCCTGCTCTTTACCTTATTAATAAGAAGGGCGAAACACGTCCTATGGTTGACCTCCAGGGTAAGTTCTACTCTATAGAGGATCTCGACAACAACTTCGTGGCAGCTTGCGTGGACAAGGAGGCATACGGCCATCATGCCGGCGACTACGTAAAGAACGCATACGACCCGAAGTTTAACGTGGACGGCGTTTGGGACAAGGCTGCTTCAGAAAAGGCTGAAGACCTCAACATCGTGCTTTGCTACGAGCTGAAGCAGGAGGGCAAGGCATTCAAGAGCGAGAAGCACGTACACAACTATCCTCATTGCTGGCGTACGGACAAGCCGATTCTCTACTATCCGCTTGACAGCTGGTTTATCAAGGATACAGCTTCTAAGGAGCGTATGGTGGAACTCAACAAGACCATCAACTGGCAGCCCGAGAGCACAGGTACGGGACGCTTCGGCAACTGGTTGGAGAACCTCAACGACTGGAACCTCTCACGCTCACGTTTCTGGGGCACTCCGCTTCCTATCTGGCGTGACGCAGACCGTGGCGAGAAGTGCATCGGTAGCCTTGAGGAACTCTATGCAGAAATAGAGAAGGCCGTGGCTGCTGGCGTAATGTCAAGCAACCCGCTCAAGGATAAGGGCTTCGTACCGGGCGATTACAGCCAGGCGAACTATGACAAGGTGGACCTCCATCGTCCTTACGTTGACAATATCGTCCTCGTGAACGACGAAGGCAAGCCTATGTATCGTGAGACCGACCTGATAGACGTATGGTTCGATTCAGGTTCGATGCCTTACGCACAGCTCCACTATCCGTTCGAGGGAGAGATGGCACGCGGCACAGAGGAAGACCGTCAGGCGCTTATCCATAGCACATACGAGGGAACAGCCATCCCGCCTAAGTTCTATCCCGCCGACTTCATCAACGAGGGCGTCGACCAGACACGTGGATGGTTCTTCACACTCCATGCCATCGCCACTATGGTGTTCGATAGCGTAGCATTCAAGAACGTTATCTCTACCGGACTTGTGCTCGACGCTAAGGGCAACAAGATGAGTAAGCACGTGGGCAATGTCACCAATCCTTTCGAGATGATAGACAAGTACGGAACCGACCCCGTACGCTTCTATATGATGACCAATAGCGAGCCGTGGGACAACCTCAAGTTCGACCCGAATGGTGTGGACGAGACACGTCGCAAGTTCTTCGGTACGCTCTATAATACATACAGCTTCTTCGCCCTCTACGCTAATGTGGACGGCTTTGACGCAAAGACTCCGCAGGTGGAGCTGGCTAAGCGCCCGGAGATCGACAGATGGATTCTCTCTTCACTCAATACCCTCGTGATTGGTGTAGACCGTGAGCTTTCGTCTTACGACCCAACACGTGCGGGTCGCCTTATCGATGCTTTCGTAAATGACGACCTCTCTAACTGGTACGTACGTCTCAACCGTAAGCGTTTCTGGGGTAAGGAGATGAGTGAGGACAAGCTTAGCGCTTACCAGACTCTCTATACCTGCCTCATGACCGTGGCAAAGCTTCTCGCTCCGTTCGCTCCGTTCTATGCTGACGAGCTCTATCATGACCTTGGCGGCGAGCTTGAGAGCGTACACCTCGACAAGTATCCCGTGGCTGACGCTTCAGCCATCGACCACGACCTCGAGGAGCGTATGGCTATCGCACAGAAGATTACGTCTATGGTGCTCGCCCTGCGTCGTAAGGTGAATATCAAGGTGCGTCAGCCGCTGCAGCAGATTATGATTCCTGCCGTGGACGCTACACAGAAGGCACACATCGAGGCTGTAGCCGATTTGCTCCGCAACGAGGTGAATGTCAAGGAGGTGAACTTCATTGAGGGTCAGGGTATTCTCGTCAAGAAGGTAAAGTGTAACTTTAGGGTTATGGGTAAGAAGTTCGGCAAGCTTATGAAGGGCGTTGCCGCTCAGATGTCTGCCCTTGATCAGGATCAGATTGCCGCCTTCGAGAAGGCAGGAAGCATCACACTCAATGTGGAAGGTCAGGAGGCTCTCGTAGACGTAACTGACGTGGAGATTATCTCTGAGGATATCCCAGGATGGCTCGTTTCAAACGACGGCAATCTTACTGTTGCGCTTGAGGTGGAGCTCACTCCCGAACTCAAGAAGGAGGGTATGGCACGCGAGCTTATCAACCGCATCCAGAACATCCGTAAGGATAGCGGACTGGAGATTACGGACCGCATCCGTGTGACACTCGCTCCTAACGAAGAGACTGACGCTGCCGTAGCTGCCTTCGCAGACTACATCAAGGGTCAGGTGCTTGCCGACGATATTATCGTAGCTGCCAACGATGGCGCTCCGGTAGAGTTCGACGGCTTCACACTCAACATTACTGTAGAGAAGAACTAAAATCTTACTAACTCAGATATAAGTTTCGCATGCCCCAAGAAAGCATGCGAAACTTATTCATTAATCTAACAAAAACAAGTCTATGGCAGAAAAAACACGCTATTCTGATGAGGAACTCGAGGAGTTCCGTCAGATCATCAACGACAAGCTGGCTCTCGCACGCCGTGAGCTGAGCATCATGATGGGGCAGCTCAACAATTCTGACAATAACGGAGTGGACGACACATCGCCCACATACAAGGCCCTCGAAGAGGGAAGCGCCTCACAGTCGAAAGAAGAGATTGCACAGATGGCAGGCCGTCAGCAGAAGTTCATTCAGGGACTTGAGGCAGCCTTGGTGCGTATTGAGAACAAGACATACGGCATCGACCGTATGACAGGCGAGCTGATTCCGAAGGAGCGTCTTCGCATCGTTCCTCATGCCACACTCAGCGTAGCGTCTAAAAATGCGAGGAAGAAGTAATGGCGGAAGCAAAACGCAGTAACACCCATTGGGGATGGATGGCGACGGCTCTGGTCTTCGCCATCCTCATTATCGACCAGATCATTAAGATTTGGGTGAAGACGCACATGTCCTTAGGCGAAGCCATACACGTTACAGACTGGTTCTACATCGAGTTTATCGAGAACAACGGCATGGCTTACGGTATGACTTTCATCAATAAACTTGTGCTCAGCCTCTTCCGCATGGTTGCCATAGGCTTCATCTCTGTCTTCCTGTATAAGGTTATACGAAGTGGCAGAAGCTTGGGATACATAACCTGCCTTTCAATGGTATTGGCAGGAGCAGCCGGTAATCTTATCGACTGTCTCTTTTATGGTCTCATATTCGAGGCTTCCACGCCATTCAGCATAGCTTCATTCACATCCTTCGGCGAGGGCTATTCAGGGTTCCTGCATGGCAAGGTGGTAGACATGTTCTATTTCCCGATAATCCAGACCACATGGCCCGACTGGATGCCTATGTGCGGAGGTCAGGAATTTGTGTTCTTCTCGCCCGTGTTCAACTTTGCCGATGCTTGCATAAGCGTTGGCGTCGTGCTGCTCCTCATCTTCTATCGCGCAGAACTGGAGGTGATGGGTAAGGTGTGGAAAACTCAGGAGTAAAACGTATATTAATGAAACATATTCTCATCATCCTTGCCTTCGTGGCATCCGTCCTTGCTACGGTCGGATGTAAGCCCTCCATTCCGAGACAATACATCCAGCCAGATGTAATGGCGGAGATACTTTACGACTATCATCTTGCAGATGGTGTCACCACCATCTCCACTCCAGGCGACACCATAGCCTTGAGGGCGTATAAGGCCAATATCCTTGCCAAGTATAAGGTGACGGAGGCGGAGTTCGACTCGTCGCTTGTATATTATGAGCGTCACACACAGATGTTCGAGGATGTATATAAGCGCCTTACCGAACGCCTTAACGACCGTCTGGCTTCGCTTGGCGGAGGAGGATATGGAGGCTTTGCTGACCTCTCAGGCTCTGACACCACCAATCTTTGGCACGAGGCTTCACACTTCATTCTTACGCCATACGTAGCTGCCAATACCTACGATTTCGCTTTGAAGGCAGATACGTCATATTATGCCGGAGACCGACTTATGCTCGACTTCGACGCTCAGTATATCTTCCAGGACGGTATGCGTGACGCTTGCGCCGTAATGGCTGTCACATACGAAGGCGACAGCGTGGAGTATGCCACCAATCAGATAACGTCATCCTCGCATTATCATCTTCAGATTAACAACACGTCACACAAGCGCATCAAGTCTGTTCGCGGATTCTGGCTTATCAATAAGGGTACGTCGTCGGACGCCACATCAGCTTCCACTCTCAAACTTCTTATCGTGAGCAACATCAGACTCGTCAGAATGCATGTGGCAGAGCCTGCTCCAACGCAGGGAGCAAGTGGCGACTCGCTTCTTAAGGTTAATCCTGACAGCCTAAAGCCAGTACAGAATCGCCTACGAAGACCAGGCGCAAATCCTTAGGCTTCATGAGACACGTAGCAGCAAGCATAGTTGTACTCATGGACGGTAAGGAGATGCGTCAGGCATGCGTAGACGTACAAGGAGAGGAGGTGACAGCCATACGTCCCCTGACACACGAGACACCCTTTACGGAGTGGCTCGGTGGCACCATCGAGTTACGCCAAGAAAATGGTATCCTTATGGCATATCGCGATGGTGAAATCATAAAAGAATAAAAATACTAAACCATTAATTTTAATACATTCATATTATTATGCTTAGTGTAAACGAACTTGAAGATCGCCTTATCGACCTCGCTTTTGCTGAGGATATCGGCGATGGTGACCACACCACATTATGTTGCATTCCCGAGACAGCCATGGGCAAGTCTCATCTCCTCATCAAGGAGGACGGCATCCTTGCCGGAGTGGAAGTGGCAAAGCGCGTATTCGCACGCTTCGACCCTGAGATGAAGGTGGAAGTGCTCATCGGCGACGGAGCACACGTTCGTAAGGGCGACATCGCCATGGTGGTTAGCGGTAAGGTGCGCTCGCTCCTTCAGACAGAACGCCTTATGCTCAACATCATGCAGCGCATGAGTGGCATCGCCACTATGACCAACAAGTACGTGGAGCGTCTCAAGGGCACCAACACTCACGTCCTCGACACCCGTAAGACCACTCCGGGTCTGCGCATGCTTGAGAAGCAGGCTGTGAAGATTGGCGGCGGCATGAACCATCGTATCGGACTTTTCGACATGATTCTTCTCAAGGACAACCACATTGATTTTGCAGGAGGCATCGCAAACGCCATCAACCGTTGCCACGAATATCTGCGTGTAAAGGGACTTGACCTCAAGATTGAGATTGAGGTGCGCAACTTCGACGAGCTTCGTCAGGCTATGGAATGCGGTGGCATCAACCGTATCATGCTCGACAACTTCTCTGTTGCCGACACACGCAAGGCCGTAGAGATGGTGGCTGGACGCTTCGAGACAGAATCAAGCGGCGGCATCACTTTCGACACAATCCGCGACTATGCAGAATGTGGCGTCGACTTTATTAGCGTGGGTGCCCTCACACACTCTGTGAAGGGACTTGATATGAGCTTCAAGGCTTGCTAATAACCTCTTCCTACCCCCAACAACAAAATCTTATAATCATGAAAATTCTTAATAAGATACTTCGCGTGGCGCTTCCTTCGCTCCTCGCGCTTTCGTTCGCCGAGGCAGAGGCTTGTACAAACCTTATTGTAGGCAAGAAGGCGAGTGTTGACGGCTCCGTAATGGTGTCGTATAATGCTGACGATTATGGCATGTTTTCCGGACTTTGTCATTATCCTGCCGGCGTACATGCCAAGGGCGAGATGCGCAAGATATTCGATTGGGATTCTGGCGTCTATCATGGTGAAATTCCTGAGGCTCCCGTCACCTATAACGTCATCGGCAACATCAACGAGTATCAGCTCTCCATCGCCGAGACCACGTATGGCGGCCGCGAGGAAATGATTGATACTACCGGTATTCTCGACTACGGATCGCTCATCTACGTTGCTCTCCAGCGTGCCAAGACAGCACGTGAGGCGATAAGCGTAATGACTTCTCTCGTTGAGAAATATGGTTATTGCTCAAGTGGCGAGACATTCTCCATCTGCGACCCTAACGAGGCGTGGATAATGGAGATGATGGGTACGGGTCCTGGCAGCAAGGGCGTAGTTTGGGTGGCTATGCGTATTCCTGACGATGCCATCTGCGCTCACGCCAATCAGAGCCGTATCGGCAAGTTCGATATGAAGGACAAGAAGAACGTGCTCCATTCGAAGAACGTCATTTCTTACGCACGTAAGATGGGATGGTTCAGCGGTAAGGATGCCGACTTCTCTTGGAAGAACACATATGCTTTCCCTGACTTCTCAGGTCGTCGTGCATGTGACGCTCGTGCATGGAGCTTCTTCAATCGCTTCAAGAAGGGCTTCGATCGTTATCTGCCTTGGGCTCTTGGCAAGAACCCCAACGCTGAGGACATGCCGCTTTGGGTGGTTCCTGACCGCAAGCTTAGCGTTCACGACGTAGAGATGGCCATGCGCGACCATTATGAGAACACACCTATGGCGCTCGATTCTGCCAATATAGGTGGTGGTGTCTATCAGATGCCTTATCGTCCTACGCCTCTTTCTTTCAAGGTGGACGGCAAGACCTACTTCAATGAGCGTCCTATCTCTACCCAGCAGACTGCTTTCACTTTCGTGTCGCAGCTACGCTCGTGGCTCCCGAGAGAGATTGGTGGCATCACATGGTTCGGCAACGACGACGCCAATATGGTGGCTTACACTCCGGTATATTGCAACAATACGGTAGTGCCCGAGTGCTATAACACTCCTGATGCAGACGCCGTGACTTTCTCAGACAAGAACGCTTTCTGGGTGTGCAATTGGGTGAGCAACATGGTTTATCCGCGTTACTCGCAGCTCTTCCCTGAGCTTCAGGCTGTTCGCGACAGCCTTGAGGCTGACTATTTCGCTCGTCAGGCTGAGGTGGAGAAGCACGCTCTTGAACTTTATGGTTCAGATAAAGCTGCTGCTGTGGCTTACCTCAACGCTTACAGCAACGACAAGGCTCAGCAGATGCTTGTTCATTGGCGCGACCTTGCCACTCTCATCATCGTCAAGTATAACGATATGGCAGTGAAGCGCACCAAGGACGGAAAGCTCACACGTTATGTTGACCGCCCCGGATATCCTGAAGCTTTCGCAAAGAAGCTCGTAAAGGAAACGGGTGACTGGTACGAGTCGAAGTAAAGATAATAGGATATAATTGTAATCATAAAGGACATGTTTTCTTAAGCAAGAAGACATGTCCTTTTTTTGAATATTAACATTTTGATTATTCTATCCTAACAATCTCCTTACACATATTTATAACCTTCGGATCGTGAGTGGCTATAATCATCGTATGCTTGGCGTAACGGCTGAAAAGATTGTCAAGCAACTTTGTTTTGGTCTCTTCATCCAGAGCTGTGGTTATTTCGTCAAGAATCAGAATGTCTCCACCATGCAGCAGACCGCGAGCAATGGCTATGCGTTGAGCTTGTCCCTCAGACAAGCCTCCTCCCTTTTCATAGCATAATGTGTCAAGTCCGGACGGAAGGCTTTGCACGAAGTCGGCACAACAAAAGCGGAGCATATCCATCATTTCATTGTCTGTTGCCTTTGGATTGCCCAACAAGAGATTGTCCCGAATGGTTCCATGTATAAGTGTATTGCCTTGAGGCACGTATATGCAATTACATCGCACATCAGGTGAAACCACATATTGGCCTTTCTCGTTATATACGTTCACGCTTCCTTTCTGAGGGGCAGCAAGAGCAACCATCATTTTCAGCATAGTGGTCTTGCCAGTTCCCGTTTTGCCTAAAAGAGCCGTTGAAGTTCCAGGACGGAAATTTATGGATATATTGCTGAACACGTCCTGTGAAGACTGGTCATAACGAAAAGTCAGGTTGTCAATACGAATGCCGCATGGTCCTTCCATTCTTATTGGATTGTCACAATGTTCAGTTTCTCCGTTCACTATTTCCATCAACCTTTCCGCTGAAGTGACAGCATTAATGAGTGCTGGCAATATTCCTGCAAAATCCCGTATCGGCCGATACATCTTGGTTATCAGTTGCAGAAATGCTGTCATCCCGCCAAAAGAAAGTGTGCCCGCCTGCATCCGTAATGCAGCCCAAAGAAACGTCAGTATATATATCAATGATTCTCCAGCATTTACGATACCGCTTGTAAGTATCGAAAAGGAAGTGAATCTCTTCATGTCGCCATACAGATGATCTTGAGCAGAAGAGAAGCGTCCAAGCATCGTTTGTGAAGCCTCAAGAGCTTTTAGTAACGGTCGGTTTTGTATGCAGTCCTGAATGACAGCTTGAATGTTACTTTCCGAGGTACGTATCTTCTTCGTATACTCACGCATTTTCATGATATATCTTCTGCTGATTATAAACGATATAACAATAACAGCAAGAATTACAAGTAGCAGAAAATGGTCAAGTAAATACAAACATACAAATGCCGCTATGGACATTATCAAACCACAAATAGAGTTGGGAATCTTGTAGCCTATAAAGTTTATGATAGTGGCTACGTCTATCTCAATACGGTTAACGATGTCTCCAGAATGAAGCTTTACGTCATTTCTGCTTGTTAACAATTTCTGCAAAATATGCTGTCGCATATTGTTCTTGGCACGAGTGCCAGCTATGTTGCCTATCCATGTGCTGAATGCCTTTAATGCAAACCCCAATACTATAAGGAAAGTAAGGATACAGATGGAATGAAAAACAGACTCGGTTGTCTTTACCGCTGTGCAATCTACAACCCTCTTTACAGCCCAAATCTGTAGAAGGCTGACCGCAACTTCTGCTATACCGAGAAGCAATGCCATGAAAACAAGCGTACGATATGTTGCCATTGTGCGTAATAAATAACTTGACATTGAACGCCAACGTGCCTTGTCATATCTGGTCTTAAAATTATGATTCTGTTCTGTTTTCATAGTATTCTTATGCTTTCATTTTAGATTTGTTATGTTCAACATTCAATGACGAGATGTTGGTAGTTTCTGCAAAGTTAATGCTTTTCTTTTATCAATCGAAGCTGAATAGTAAAAAATGAATTTCATCATCCGCAGAACAGCCTACATTGTCTTCTTGTCAGAAAAACATGTTCTTCATGTCTTCTTGTCTAAAAACATGTCTTCCCGTCCAATGCAAATATCGTCCAAACAGTAAAAATCTATTACAAAATAAAAATTGATTTTAGAGTTTCGGTTAGCCGTTTTTTATGGTTTATGTTGCGCTTCTGACACTCTGATTTATCAATACAGCCTCTCTTGCACTCCAATAGTAACGCTATAAGAGTGCAAGAGAGGCTGTATTGTATGATAATAGAGGCTGTATCGGAGTGTAAAAGTGGCTCTATAGCAACCCTATAGTGCTTGTTTAGCTCCGCCATTCATTGCACACTTCTCTTCTTAGCAGCATAATCTGCTGTATGTCAGCATACTGTCGCTGCGCGCTCAAAACTCAAAAAATTCGCACCAGAGATTTCTTAGTGCGCTGAACGAGGAGTATTGAGCGTTAGAAATGCAAATATCTTGTCGGACGGTGTGCCGTCCGAATTAGTTCCATTGGGTAGTCACCCATGAGTTCGAGCGCCACGGCTTCCGCAAGAACAAGTCTATGGAGAAGCAGCCGGAGTCCGAAGAAGACCTTCTCGAACACCGTACCGACGGCACCAATGCCTTCGATACGCTCTACATCGGCTGCGAGAAGTTCCCACAACACGATTTATATCCAATTGCGATTGGTGGAGTAAGATAAATGTTATACCTTAGCGCAATAATAAGTAACCATTTAACTATCAAAGCAATATGGAAATTCCTAAAATCATCCAAGAAACGGCAGAAAAAGAAGGATGCAATAGAATAACCTATTTAGGTAAACGTAATGGTAAAGATGCTTACACAATGGGATACGTGCCTGAAGATGGCAGTTTGCCTTGTCCAACTGGTCTACCTACTGTTTATCTTTATGATGGTAAAACACTTGAGACTATTTCGATTGTTGTTTCAATCAAAAAGCGTATCTTTGCTGAAGAAAGACTGCACCTCGGCAATTGAAGTGAATTTCATTGCACTCGGTTTGCACTTTCTTTGCATCGTAAACAAATATATTGAATTATGGTTGTAGTTAGCACAAGAGACTTTCGCACTAATCAGACTAAGTATCTGAATTTGGCAAAAGCAGGAGAGCACGTAGTCCTAAAATCGCGTGCTGGCAGTTTCCGTATCTTCCCAGAAGACGGAAGTGATACCATTGACGCACCGCGCGACTTGATGAAAGAACTCAGAAACGCTTTGACGGAGGTAAAGGAAGCCATTGCCGGAAAGCGTAAACTTCAATCTGCAGAAAGTTTATTGAATAGAATCTAACAGGTGTATTTATCACTTATAAAACCGATGATACCAAGAGTAAATGGTACCATCGGTTTTTTACTTATTAAAAAGAATACCAATCAACAGCTTCGCAATATGTATGCTTTTGATATATACAAATAATGCATATAAAATTTTATTTTATAATATATGTTATATGCTAAAAATAAATAAACTTTAACACATTATTTTTCACTATCGTTTTAATCTTATACCTTTGCATGTAAGTTTAAACGTTTGAACATGGGAGATAAAAAGTTAAATCGTATAAAGGTGGTTTGGGCTGAAAAAGACAAGACTGGTCGATGGTTGGGTGAACAAATCGGCAAGAGTAATTGTACCATCTCAAAATATATAAACCAGAAAGTTCAGCCAGACCTTAAGACCTTAAACGAAATAGCAAATGTACTTTGCGTAGATGTAAAGGATTTATTGGTAAGCAATTTAAAAAATCAATAGTCTTATGATTACACGTTTTCATGCAAAGTATTATGCTTCGCTTCTATCAAGGCATTCTGTTGGAGGCGATATTGATTCTCTTTCACAATCATTACTAAGTTCAACCGTCGACATCAATCCACATCAGATTGATGCCGCTTTGTTTGCGTTCAAATCTCCTTTTAATAAGGGCGTAGTATTGGCTGATGAAGTTGGTCTCGGTAAAACTATCGAGGCAGGACTTGTCCTGTGCCAATATTGGTCTACTGGCAAGAAAAAAATCATCATTGTATGTCCGGCTTCACTACGTAAACAATGGGAAGCAGAACTTCATGACAAATTTGGTATACAGAGCGAAATTCTTGACTCCAAGAATTTCAATGCATACATACGCAATGGAAAAGACCCATTTAATTCTAAACGGGTTATTATCTGTAGCTATAACTTCGCAGCCAAGCATAAGACCGAAATAATTACTAAAGGCTTTGATCTGGCTATCGTAGATGAAGCTCACAAGCTACGTAATGTTTATCGCACTTCAGCTCGCACGGCAACAGCTGTTCGTGATGCACTTAGCGGAGTTAAAAAGCTTTTGCTTACTGCTACACCATTTCAAAACTCGTTGCTTGAACTTTATGGTCTTACCACGATTATTGATGAGAATATATTCGGAAGTGAAAAAAGTTTCCGTTCTGAATATGGTAAGGGGGATAATCTCGGAGAACTGCGCAAGCGAGTGGCTCCTTATTTCACGCGTACTCTTCGAAAGGATGTTCGTGAATACATCAATTATACACATCGTTTACCGATGACTCAGAAGTTTACGGCTACCGATGAAGAGTTTGAACTTTATAAAGATGTTTCTGAATTTCTTCGCAGAGATGACATCTATAGTGTTCCTCCTGCACAAAAGAAGTTGACAACAATGATAGTACGCAAGATTCTTGCATCGTCTACTTTTGCTTTAATCGCAACATTGACACATGTCAAAGAACGTTTGCAAAGAATGCTTGAAGCTAACAAAACTATTGATTTCCTTCCTTCTGATATTGTCGATGACATTGATGAATGGCAAACCATTGAGGAAGATGAGGAGGACAATTCATTTGTAAGCGAATCATGCGAGTTGTATGGGAATGATATTGACCCTATAAAGTTGAAGGAAGAGATAAATACATTGGATGGGTTTATCGAAAAGGCTAAAGCTATAAAACATGAGTCAAAAGCATCAGCTTTACTCGTAGCTCTAGGTGAAGCTTTTAAGAAGCTGAAAGAGGAAGGAGCGCAACGCAAAGCGCTTATATTCACAGAGTCAACAAAGACACAGGCCTTTCTTCGTGATTTGCTTGAGCCAAATGGCTATGAAGGACGCGTGGTGCTCTTTAATGGAAAACCAAGCGAAAAGCAGACCAGCCAGATTTACAAGGATTGGTGTGAGAACAACCCTGACCGTGTTTGTGGCATTAAGGCTGCTGACCGTCGCGCTGCCATTGTAGACTATTTCAAGAATAATGCTGAAATAATGATTGCTACCGAGGCTGCTGCGGAGGGATTAAACTTGCAATTCTGTTCGCTTGTAATTAATTATGATTTGCCGTGGAATCCCCAAAGGATTGAGCAACGTATCGGACGATGCCATCGATATGGACAGAAGTTTGATGTTGTGGTGGTGAATTTCATAAACATGCGCAACTATGCTGACGTGCGCGTGTTTCAACTCCTATCCACTAAGTTTAAACTCTTCGACGATGTTTTTGGAGCAAGCGACGAGGTGCTTGGACGTGCAGACAATATCGATATTGAAAGTCGCATTTGGAAAATATACCAGCAATGCCGTACTGATGAGGAGATACGGCAGGCCTTCGAGCAGCTTCAAGCTGACATGCAGGAACAAATCGATGACCGTATGGAGGATATCAGAACGGAAGTTATTGAGAATTTTGATATTAATGTGCAGGAGCATTTGCGAACTCGCAAAGATGATACGGGAGCCTTCCTCAACCGCTATCAGCATGTGTTTTGGGAGCTGACAAAGTTTATACTTAGTTCCCAGGCGGTGTTTGATGACACGTCACATTCTTTCTTGCTAAAAGTTCCTGTCGCTGGATTGCGATGTGGCAAGTATGCGCTGCTTGGCGATGTGAAGGATGCACAGATTTATCGTTTGAATGACACTCTTGGACAGTATGTTATCAATACTGCTTTGTCACTAAACCTTGACAACAAGAGCATGGTCATCTTTGACGAAAATGCTTTATGCATGAAAGCCTCATTACCGGAGCATTTACAAGGACAAAAGGGGTATTTGCTTCTTTCTCGCCTTGATGTGGCATCAATAGAAAATGAGCAATACGATTTGTTTACTGCATTTACTGATAGCGGTGCTTTCCTTTCACAAGAGGAATGTGAAAAACTGTTTCTGAATGGCGGTACAGAAGAACCGTCACATGTGGTGCCTGATGATATCAATAATAAGCTGATGGTTAACCAACAGGTACATAGTAAGGCAAAACTGAAGGATATTGACTCGCGCGACCTTGGCTACTTCCGAAAGGAACAAGAACGAATTGAGAAATGGGAACACGATATGCTTGACGGATTGGAGGAGCAAATCCGCACATTACGCAAAGCTATACAACAGGCAGAGAGGGAAGCACGTGCAGCCACTAATGTTGAAGAGCAATTGAAAGCTGAAAGAAAGGTGGATGAGCTGAAACGTCGCCGTCGCCGTTTGCGTCGTGACATCGATGAGCATGAGGATGAAATAGAGGACAAACGCGAAGAAATGATCAAAGAGATTGAAAACAAATTCATTAAAAGCGTCTCTGACAAACCGGTCTTCGTGATAAGGTGGTCCACCAAGAACAACATCTAATTTAGAAAACAAAAACAACAAATATATTATGGCAACTTCCTACTATGAGAGCTTTATCAAGAAGCTCAAAGAGATTTTCATGATGGATCATGCGGAGCTGGACTTCGGCATTTATCGCATCATGAACCAGAAGCGTAGCGATATACAAGCTTTTCTTGAAAAAGACTTATTACCTCAGGTAAAGCAGCTTCTTGCAGAGAACAACTCTGCTGCTTCTGCATTGAATGACGAATTGAAACAGGCTATACAGGCTTGTCATTCTGTTGGCATTAACCCTGACGAGTCTCCAAAGGTAATGGAGATAAAAAAGCGTATGGCGGCATCTGCCGATATTACTGCTTTGGAGAATGAGGTGTACTCACATCTCACTACCTTCTTTTCACGTTATTACGATGAAGGCGACTTCATCAGCAAACGTCGCTACAAAGACAATACTTATGCTATTCCTTACAATGGTGAGGAAGTAAAGCTCTATTGGGCTAATGCTGACCAATACTATATCAAGACGTCTGAGTATTTCAAGAATTACACGTTCCGTCTTGCTGACCACCGCTCAGTGCACTTCGTGCTGAAAGAGGCTTCTACCGAACAAAACAATAACAAAGCTCAGAACAATCAGGAGCGCCGTTTTGCTCTTTATGAAGAGGAAGGTGAACCGACTGTTGAAGTAATTGATGGCGAACTGAATATCTACTTTACTTATGAGCTGATGCCTAAGGCTACAAAGCAAAAGGATTTGAACAGCAGTGCAGTAGAAAAGTTGAAATCTATAATTCTTTCGGAATGGGCTGCTTTGATGCAGCCGGTCAGCAACACAGACTCTCGTTTGCTGATTGAAAAGCATTTGACAGATTACACTGCAAAAAACTCTTTCGACTATTTCATACACAAGGACCTTGGTGGTTTCTTGCGTCGCGAGCTTGATTTTTATATCAAGAATGAAGTGATGCATCTTGATGATCTCGATACCGCTCATATACAAGCACAGCTTTCTACGGTGAAGGCGATAAAAGGCGTGGGCGATAAAATCATCCGTATGCTCGCATCTATTGAGGACTTTCAGAAGAAACTTTGGCTGAAGAAGAAATTCGTGGTGCAGACTGATTACTGCATCACGCTCGACCGTGTACCCAAGTCACTCTATGCCGATATTTGTGCAAACGAAGAACAGCGTAAAGAATGGGTGCGCCTCTTTGCCATCGGCGATATCGAAGGAAATCTAACCACAGAAGGCTATAGCGAACCGCTGACAGAGAAGTTTCTCAAAGAGAATCCTTTCCTTGTGCTTGACACGCAGTTCTTCTCTGCTGAGTTCAAGCATAAGTTGTTGGCAAGCATAGATAATATGGATGAGAAATGCAATGGATTACTGATTAATAGTGAGAACTTTCAAGCACTGGAGTTGTTAAAGGAAAAGTATGCACATGAGGTTAGGTGCGTGTATATTGATCCGCCTTATAATATCGGCAGTGACAATAGTTTTGCATACAAAGATAATTACAAGTATAGTTCATGGCTTTCTATGATGTATGATAGACTTGTGTTAGGTAAAATTTTTCTAAAACAAAAATCCAACATCTTGTGTAGCATAGGTCCTGATATGGAGGGCGAATTGAGATCCATTTGTAATAGTTTAGAATATGAAAAAATTTATCCCTTTATATGGAAATCAAGAGCAAAACCTACTAATACAGGTGCGGCAAAACTCCGTCCTCAGGTTGTTGGAGAATTTGTATACATGTTACAAAATGATAAGGAACAGAATTTTAATCCTATATCTTCTGGTATAGAACGCAAATACAATAACCATGATGAATATGGAAATTATAGAACAACAACTATTTTGACATCAAATTTAGGAAGATATAAAAGGGAAACTATGCGTTTTACAATTGGGGCCTATACGCCTCCTTACGATAAACGATGGAAAGCTGGATATGACGAAATTAAAACAATGTATGATAATCATTGTCTTGGCTTTAATGACGATGGTGAACCTTTTTGTAAAATCTACGAAGGGAGTGAAGACGAACAACATATTCCGTTTTGGACATTTATTCCTGAAGAATTATCCAGTACAGCGGAAAATGGCAAAAATGAATTGTCAAACATTATCCCTAATCATGGCTTTGACACAGTAAAGCCTAAAGAATTATTAACATATTTCTTAAGTGCTATTACATCGTCAGAAGAATTAATCTTTGATTATTTCGCTGGCTCTGGTACTACGGCTCATGCTGTCATTGAGCAAAATAAAGAAGATAATGGCAAGAGAAAATATTTAATGGTTGACATGGGGGATTATTTTAAAAGGCTTCTATTCCAACGCATAGAAAAAGTCATCTATTCATCTGACTGGCAAAATGGTAAGCCTGTTTCTCGTCAAGGTATCTCCCAATGCTTCAAATACATCCGCTTGGAGCAATATGAAGACACGCTCAACAACTTGGTGCTGAAAGAGGAGAGCACCTTCTTTAACTCTGCTGGAGTCTCAGGATTCAAAGAGAGTTATATGCTCGGATACATGATGGACACAGAATCGTGTGGCTCTCTGTTCAACTTGGAATGGTTTGTCAACCCATTTGCTATGACGCTGAAAACGACAAAGGATAATGAACTTGTGGAAACACCTGTTGACATGGTGGAAACATTCAACTTCCTTATAGGTCTATATGTAGAAACAGAGCATTGGCATAATGATGGCAATATTTGTGTCGTGGAGGGCGTTACTCATCGCAATAATGAAAAAACTCTCGTTATCTGGCGCAATTGCGAAGTGGTAGACAACCAGGCTCTGAACCGCTTCTTTGAAAAGATGGATTACAGCACGTTGGCACGTGACTTCGACGTTATCTATGTTAACGGCGATAATACTTTGCCTAACCTTCGACGTGATGAAGACAGATGGAAGGTTGTGCTCATTGAGGAAGAATTCAAAAACAGAATGTTCGAGGAGGAATAATATATGCCAAGACAAACGAACCAATTGGGACGATTGCAAGAGTCGTTGGTGCTATTCAAGTATATGTTGCATCTTTTCGGATGCAACGACTTGAAGGCTCTATCGGCAGATCTGAAAGACCCTGCTCTCGAAGGAACTAACGACGAGGGAGAATCGCTGCTTTACCATGCTTTGGTGCAGCATCTTTATGACTTGCACATCTCAAAGGAACAGCTATACGAATATGACCAAAACATTATTCGACATACAAAAGAAATCAATGTGCGTCGTACCGAAAAAATACAATGGAAGTACTATCAGTACCTTTCACTGCTTTTTACGGAGGTGTTCCTTGACAAGTATTTTGCTGATCGCAGGGCTTTGCTTAACGACATCAATGAGTTTCAGGAGAATGTTTTCAATTTCAAACCTGATACATGGCATGGTGTGCCGCCATTTGAGGAGGATGACCTTAACAAACTCGCTTTTTGGTGTGCTACTGGCTCCGGAAAGACGTTGCTTATGCACGTCAACATAAAGCAGTATCTCCATTATGCTGCAAAATACCATGCACCTAAGCTCAATCGTATCATCATCCTCACACCTAACGAGGGGCTATCAAAGCAACATCTGCAAGAACTATTTCTGTCTGATATGCAGGCTAAGCTGTTTTCAAAAAATAGCGATGGTTTGTTTCAAGGTAAAACTATTGATATTATCGACGTTAATAAGCTTGCAGAAAAAGATGGTGACAAGACGGTTGCAGTGGATAGTTTCGAGGGTAACAATCTTGTACTCGTTGACGAGGGACACAAGGGCTCTGGCGGTGAAGTGTGGAAAGGATTCCGCAATAAACTCACCAAGCAGGGCTTCTCTTTTGAGTATTCTGCAACATTTGGTCAGGCCATCGCAGCAGCAAGCAATAATACTCTGAAAAAGGCTCTGCTCGCTGAGTATGGTAAGGCTACGTTGTTTGATTACAGCTACCGTTATTTTTATAATGACGGATATGGCAAGGATTACCGAATCATGAACATGTCTACTTGGGATGACCAAGAACTGCTTGACATGTACCTCACGGCTTATCTCCTTTGTCTGTATGAACAGACATTGGCTTTTAACCGTGATGCTAACATCAAACGCCGTTTTCTCATTGCCAAACCGCTCGGCATTTTTGTCGGTGGTAGTGTGAACGCTGTGCGTACAGTTCAGAAGCGTAGCGTATCTGATGTGGTGCAAATACTGCTTTTCTTGCAGAACTTTATTGAAAAACGTGATATTTTCACTGTTTATATAAAACGACTTCTTGACCCTACTGATGGAGTAAAGAACAGTAGAGGGTATTCACTCTTTGCCAATGCTTTCAGCATGACCAAAGAAGGGCTAAAGTTGGGCAAGGAGTTGGAACATGCCCAAATGGTTTATGACCAAGTTCTAAGGGTTCTTTTCCATAGTGAAATAAGTGGAGCACGTTTGCATGTAGTCAAGCAGAAAGGTGGTGATGGTGAAATTGGCTTGCAAGTTGGTAATGCTGATTTCTTTGGTGTTATTAACGTTGGCGATAGCGATAAGCTTATCAATCTCTGTTCTGAAAATGGCTTTATCACAGAGTCAAGGGAATTTGGAGCTTTGTCGCTTTTCAATCACATCAACGATGAGGACTCAAATATTAACATCCTCATTGGCTCAAAAAAGTTCAGTGAGGGTTGGAGCAGCTGGCGTGTTAGTGCTATGGGGCTGATGAACGTGGGAAAAAGCGAAGGATCCGAAATCATACAGCTTTTCGGAAGAGGCGTGCGTTTGAAAGGTTTCCAGTTTTCACTCAAGCGTAGTTCTGCTCTTGATGCGAGCTTTCAGCCGGGCAACTTACCAAAGGGATTGCGAGATATCGAGACATTAAATGTTTTCGGTGTTCGTGCTGAATATATGGACACATTCCGCAAATATCTGCAAGATGAAGGACTGCCTGCAAATGAGGAGGTATATGAGTCAATACATATTCCTACAATCAATCTGCTTGCTGACAAACAGTTAAAGATTGTCCGCCTTAAAAAAGGCTTTGACTTTAAAAAAGCTGTCACCGTGCATCCAATGGAAGCTCTTGAAGGATTGACGACCATTAAGCTCGATTGGACTCCTAAAGTTGATGCCCTATGGAGTTATGGTACCCGTATCACCGAAGGAGATAGTACGTCAACTGGTTATCTTAACAAAGAACATCTTTGCTTGATTGACTGGCAGAGAGTTTTCTTTGCTATAGAACAGATGAAGAATGAGCGCAACTGGTATAATATGGAGATTAGCGTCGAAATATTAAAGCAGTTGATGATGCTGCATGATTGGTATGAATTGAAAATTCCAAAAGAAGGATTGGAATTCAGAGATTTCAGCAAAGATGTATCGCGTTGGGAGGAAATCACCATAGCCCTTCTTCGTGCTTACATTGACCGTGCTTACAAACGCTGCAAGGGTAAGTGGGAGTCTAAATATATGGAAACAGTATATATTGATGCCAACGATTCTAACTTCTTTGAAGAATATACTGTTGAAGTACGCCGTGATAAAGAATCTTGGATTGAAAAATTAAAAGAGCTGAACGAACAAATTCAGTCTGGACATTTTGAACAGGATTTTGCCATTGAAGCTCCATGGATTCAAGCGTTACGCTTTGACCAGCACATATATTATCCATTGCTATGTCTTACAGAGAAGGACAGCACTGGCAAGCGGGTTCTTGTGGATAAAGATACTAATGAACCGCTTATTAAAATATCCCCCGTGGCACTCAATGTTGGAGAAAGCACATTTGTAAAGCATGTGCGTAAATACTACAATGAACATAAAGAGGATACACTGAAAGGTAAGGATGTTTACTTGCTTCGCAACGAAAGTCGTAAAGGTATAGGCTTCTTTGAAGCAAGCAATTTTTATCCCGACTTCATACTTTGGGTAAATGACGGAGTGAAACAACATGTTACATTCATAGACCCTAAGGGTATTAGAAATTTGCAAGGATTGAAAGATCCAAAGATACAGTTGTTCAGACAATTGCAAGAAGAAGTGCAGCCGTCACTCGGTGATCCAGATATTGTTTTGGATAGTTATATTGTCAGCAATACTGATTATAAAGATGTAAGTTTTTGGGGGTCCCGGCCAGTGTTTACTGATAGTCATGTGGTATTCCAATACGATGATAATTATCTTGATATAATGTTTAAAAAGATTTTGGAGTAGCCTTGTCTTTTTCCACCGCCCAATCGCTCATATCTTTGCCCTAAAAAAGCAAGATATGAGCGATTTTTCTTTTACACCCCCGACATCCGTTGTACCAATCCATGGCCCCCACGCATCCGCAGCCCTTTTCAAAGGCAAGTGGTACAACATCAAGCAGCTCATAGGTATAGCCAAGGAAGCGAAGCTCCGAAACTCGGCTCCCATCAAGTACCACATCGAGATTGCCAACTCCTTCTGGAATAACATCTTCAAAGTCGAGAGCATTACTGACCGCGTCAAGCAACTTGAACGTGTCAACGAGGAGAAGGACGCAAAGCAAGTTTCACTCCATAAAGACAAAGACAATGAGCAATCTGATAAATGACAATGACACTCTAAGAAAGTACGTTCCCAACACGCTAAAAGCGGTTGCTGGTGAACTTTCTCTTTTCGACAAGATACAGTATCACCTCTTACAGGCGGAGCAATGGCTTACCGACACTTTCGTTTCGTCCGACACGATGAGTCGCATCCGCACATACTCTGACAGCACACCGCTCCTGCTCTACTGCCGTATCATCACGGCTGCAGAGGCGATGCGCCACGCAGTGCCACAGCTCGACCTCATCCTTACGCCTAATGGCTTTGGCATTGTCAGCAATCAGAATGTGATACCGGCATCTAAAGAGCGCATCGAGAGACTTCTTCTTTCTCTCGAAAAGCAGCGCGACGATGCGCTTGCCGTTATCCTCACCATGCTTCCAGATGCTCACCATTGGACTGCATCAGAGCAGTTCAATTACTTCGCTGCCACGATGTTCACTACGCTCGACATCGTGAACAGCATACGTTTAGCAAAGGGCAACGTATTCGCTGAATGGAAACAGTCAGACACCGCCAAACTCTTTGAAGACCATGGTTATAAAAATAAAAAGCAAGCAGGAGGTTACTTCTTCTAAGAAAAAGCATTATTTTTGCAGAAACAATACAATAATATGAAAGAAGATCAAATAAGAAACCTAAAAGCTCTATTGCAACGATTAGATGTTGTAAGGGATAAAATTACAGCGAGAAAAGAAGGCAAGGAAAATTTTAATATCTTTACTTGCCTGATGAAGTATAGTGACGAAGAGAATCTTCATTCCCGTTTTATTTCAAGCATATTAGACCCAAAAGGTAGTCATGGACTTGGTTTTGCTCCTATTGATATAATTCTAAAGACTTTAAACAGTTCTTTTCAATATAATCAAGAAACTATAGAGGTTTTACCTTCGTTTTCTAATTGGTCAGAATACAAGGAAATAGATATTCTCCTCATAGATAGAAGAACAAAATATGCAATTATCATTGAGAACAAAATCTACGCTTGCGACAGCAACCATGCTGATGAAGGACAACTTGAATGCTATTATAGACGTATAATTGAAGAGGACAAAATACCACAAGAAAACGTTGAAGTTTATTATCTTACGATAGACGGACACGAGCCTTCTGAAGAAAGTGTATCAACAAGTTCAAAATACAAGGATTTACCGGACATTGTCCGTTGTATAACTTATGGAAACGAAATCACCCAATGGCTACAGCAATGTATGCAAATAGCATGTAACAAGCCATATATTAGGGAAACAATCGCACAATATATAAATCTTATAAAAGAAATGGCAAACAATACTGAAATTGAAGACAGACTCGAGATTCTTAAGATTATTTCTAAGAATGACGATACTTTGGCAAGTGCCAAATTACTCTTTGACAACTACAAGCACATACAATGGCATACAATTTTCGACTTGTTCAATGATTTTTACTCTGAACTTGAGAACAATAGTTCGTTAAAATTTGAGATAATGGCTAAGCAGCTTTACGTTGCCAGCCAAAGAGTTCTTTGATAGTATGAC
>ENA-UEOZ01000238-UEOZ01000238.1-human-gut-metagenome-genome-assembly--contig:-NODE-238-length-42393-cov-126.144721_pt1 | contig 42393 bp, 33 predicted proteins | sample MGYA00242898_ERZ507912 | MGnify/ENA primary metagenome ERZ507912 (study PRJEB26167, sample SAMN06115410) | human gut metagenome | host: Homo sapiens | place: China:Chongqing | collected 2016-04-27... | reverse complement strand
ATCATCAACTCCACGGGCAGGAAGTGGGAGTTCACCTTCACCACGCTCGTCACCTTCGGCGGAGCCTTCTTCGCCTCGTTCCCATTGTTCTACAGCACCAGTTTCGGCGGAGCCTACTGGCTGTGGATGATTATCCTGTTCTCGTTTGTGATTCAAGCCGTGAGCTATGAATTCCAGAACAAGATAGGTAATTTTTTGGGACCGAAGACCTTTCAGATCTGTCTTATCATCAACGGCATCGTGGGCCCTCTGCTTCTTGGCGGAGCCGTAGCCACCTTCTTCAACGGCAGCAATTTTCTGATTGATAAGGTCAATATTACCAACAGTCTGCAACCCGTTATCAGCCGCTGGGCAAACGCCAGTCATGGTCTTGATGCCCTGCTCGACCCATGGAACGTGGTGCTGGGACTTGCCGTACTGATGCTAGCCCGCATCCTGGGCATGCTCTACATCAAGAACAACATCGAGCACCAGCAGATTCAGGAGCGCTGCACCCGCCAGTTGCCATGGAATGCCCTGATTTTCCTATTGTTCTTCCTGCCATTCCTCATCAGATTAATGATAAAGGACGGCTTCAGCACTTCTTCTTCCAGCATTACGATAGAAAGCATGAAGTATCTTCACAATCTTCTGGAGATGCCAATCCTGCTTGTAATATTATTAATAGGTGTAGTACTCGTTCTCTTCGGCATTTACAAGTCATCGAGAAACGTGCAGTACAGAAAGGGAATCTGGTTTACGGGCATCGGAACCGTGCTCACCGTGCTGGTTCTGCTGCTGATAGCCGGCTGGAACGACACCGCCTACTATCCGTCGAACATCGACCTTCAGAGTTCGCTCACCCTCGCCAACAGCTGTAGCAGCGAATTCACGCTCCGCACCATGGCGATAGTTTCCCTCCTCATCCCGTTCGTCCTCGCCTACATCGTCTTCGCCTGGCGCGCCATCGACCGCAAGCGCATCACTCAGGAAGAAATAGAGCAGGGAGAAGCGTATTAAAAAGGCAGGAAAAGCCTATTGAAAAGGCAGGAAAAGCCTATTAAATATGCGCCACACGCCCTGAAAGGGCAGAAGCTCCTAGCCCAGGGCATCGCCCTGGGTAAACATGCAAGCAACAACGTCGCCCTGTAAGGGCAAAAGCTTTATCATCGCCGCATTTTAAAGCTTTTGCCCTTACAGGGCGCATTGCTAAAATCTTGCTAAAACCCAGGGTGTTGCCCTGGGCTAGGAGCTTCTGCCCTTTCAGGGCGTGTGGAGAAGGCGTCCCATCAAACAAAAATCTGTAACCAATCTTTTGCTCATCCAAAGAAAAGCAGTATCTTTGCAGGCATGAAACAGGAAATCATAGATAAAATCAATCAGCTGGCAAGCCAGGATGAGCCTTTTCTCTTTGTTATTAACTATCAGGGAGACAAGGCCTTCATCCGCTTGCTATCCGATATAAATCCCGAAGAATGCCTCTTCGATTTTGAAGGAAGAGGGAACTTTTCTCATGCCAGGAAAGAGACTTGGAAGGAAGAGATTTCGGAGGAAGAGACTTGGAAGGAAGAGATTTCGGAGACCACCTGGCAGATAGAACCCCCACTTTACGAGGATTACGAGCGAAGCTTCAACATCGTGAAGAGCAACATCATGGCGGGCAACAGCTATCTCACGAATCTCACCTGCCGGGTTCCCGTGAGCTGCAATCTCTCTTTAGAAGATATTTTTCATCGCGCAAAAGGAAAGTATAAACTGCTGCTCAGAAGAAAGAGAACTCAAGCAGAAGATAAAGCTCATCTGAAAGAAGAAGCACAGAATAAAGCTCATCTGAAAGAAGAGAACATAGAAGAGAATCTCACCCCCTTCGTCTGCTTTTCTCCCGAAACCTTCGTCAGAATCAAGGGCGGAAGAATCTACTCCTATCCCATGAAGGGAACCCTGGATGCATCCCTCCCCAATGCCGAAAAACTGCTGATGGAAGACCGGAAAGAGGCGGCAGAACACGCCACCATCGTAGATCTGATAAGAAACGACCTGAGCCGGGTGGCAGAGAATGTAAGGGTAGATAAATACCGTTACATCGACGTGCTGCATACCAACAAGGGCGACATTCTGCAAACCAGTTCAGAAATCAGCGGTCGCCTGCCCGAAGATTACCCGCATCATCTGGGCGAAATCCTCGATGCCCAGCTCCCAGCCGGTTCCATCACGGGTGCCCCGAAGGATAAAACCATGCAGATTATCCAAGAGGCAGAAGGCTACGACCGCGGCTTCTACACGGGCATCATGGGAATCTACGACCAGGGCGAACTCAATTCCGCCGTCATGATTCGATTCATCGAGGAAGAAACTTCGCCAGTTGATTTTGAAACAGATGGAGAAAAGAATTTCAAGGCAAAGGAAGGAAAGGCAAGCGAAGGAAAGGAGCCGAAGGCAAACCGAAAATTGTATTTCAAGGCAGGCGGCGGCATCACCTCGAAGAGCGATTGCCGGAAGGAATACGAGGAAGTGATTCAGAAAATCTATCTTCCGTTTTAAACTCGCCTTTCATTCCCCAAAAAAAATACACGATTTTAAAAAAATATGAAACAGCAATTTGTAGAAACAATAAAAATCAAGAACGGCAAGGCGCTGGCCCTGCCCTATCATCAGGCAAGAATGGAGAGAACCATCCGCAGGTTCTTTCCATCCTTTCTATCCCTCGCATCTGAAGAAATAAAACTCTCATCCCTCATTTCCCCAAATGAGAAAATGCACCTTTACAAGGCACGAGTGGTTTATGGTGCCCAGGGCGTGGAAGCCATCGAATACGCCCCCTACAAGATGAAGGAGATTCATTCCCTCAAGGTGGTAGAGGATAACAATATCGACTACACCTACAAGAGCACCGACCGAAGTGCGCTCAACGCCCTGATGGCGCAGAAGGGCGATTGCGATGAAATCATCATCGTAAAAAACGGCCTCATTACCGATACCTCCTTCACCAACCTCGCCCTCTTTGATGGCAACAACTGGCTCACCCCCAAGCATCCCCTGCTCCATGGAACCAAGCGAGCCCAGCTCCTGGAAGCCGGCATCATCGAGGAAGCCGAGCTCACACTAGAAGACCTCAGAAAGGCAGAAAAAGTGAGCCTCTTCAACGCCATGATAGATTTCGGGGAGCGGGAAATAACCAAGATTCTCCTACCGGATTCTGTTGAATAACCCCATTAATTCATTAATTCAAAAGTCCCACAGATTCCACAGATTTACACAGATTCATTCTTGCCATAATCGGGAGAAGGATTCCCCCAAATATCCAAACAAAAAATCTGTGTTAATCTGTGAAATCGTAGCGTTTCCCGTACCCAGCATCGTAATTTGATTCGCAATCTTATTAGTTGTCTTATCCATTGTCTTATTCGTTGTCTTATCCGTAATCTTATTCATTATCTCGTTATTTCTCGTTATGATTCATATTTCGTTATCTATTTGATACCCGTCCGCAAAACTACTCATTTTTTTGATAAACCACCAAGAAAAAGCCCCAAAATCTTTGCGTATTCCAAATAATAATCTTAACTTTGCGGCATCAAACAAAAAATGGTTTCGATTATGGCAAAAATAGAAAGAATAGAAAGACAAAAGCGAATCTATCGCAAACGCATCCCTTACGGAATGCAGAACTTTGAAGATGTTATCAAGGACGATTGCTACTTTGTTGACAAGACTCCCTTCATCGAGAATATAGAAGAATCAAACAAGTATTTCTTCTTCATTCGCCCTCGCCGATTTGGCAAGAGCCTTACCCTCTCCATGCTCGAAAACTATTACGACATCAACAAGAAGGATAAGTTTGAAAGCCTCTTCGGCAAACTATACATCGGAGAAAATCCTACCCCCGAACGCAACAGCTACCTCATCCTGCATCTGAACTTTGCCATGATTTCAGCAGGATTGGATAATTACAAGAAGGGACTTGATGCCCATTGCAACAACAAGTTCAATTCCTTCTGCAACAGATACGCCAACCTTTTGCCACCAGGCATAAAGCAAGAGATGAACCAGAAGGAAGACGCCGTTGCCCAATTAGGATTTCTCTGCGACCAATGTGCAGAAGCAGGCCTGAAGATTTACCTCTTCATCGACGAATACGACCATTTTACCAATCAGATTCTTGCCCACAAGGAGCATGAAAGACGATACCGCGAGCAGACTCACGGCGAGGGATATTTGCGCCATTTCTTCGACACCATCAAGGGAGCCGCCGGAGATTCACTGGGCAGAGTTTTCGTTACAGGAGTAAGTCCCGTAACAATGGACGATCTGACCAGCGGTTTCAACATCGGCACCAACTATTCCCTATCACCGGAATTCAACGAAATGGTGGGATTCACCGAGGAGGAAGTGCGCCAGATGCTGGCCTATTACGCCAGCGTGCTGCCATTCCGCCATAGCGTGGATGAGCTGATAGAAGTGATGAAACCTTGGTATGACAACTATTGCTTCGCCATCAGAAGATACGGCAAGACAACCATGTACAACTCTGTTATGGTACTCAATTTTGTGGACAATTATATCCGCAACGATTACGATATTCCTGATAGCATGTTGGAAACCAACATCCGCATCGACTACGACAAGATACGCATGCTCATCCGCCACGACAGGGAATTTGCCCATGATGCCAGCATCATACAGGATATCGTGACCAAGGGATTCACCACGGGAACCCTGATGGAGAATTTCCCAGCCGAGCGCATCAACGATCCCGATAATTTCCTGAGCCTGCTCTTCTATTTCGGCATGGTAACGATAGACGGCACCTACCAGGGCAATACCCGCTTCGTGGTTCCCAACGAGGTGGTGCGCGACCAGATGTACACCTATCTGCTGGATACCTACAAGGAGAACGACCTCACCTTTGAGCAATACGACAAGACCCAGCTGGAGAGTAAGTTGGCTTACGAAGGCGCATTCAAGCCCTACTTTGCCTACATAGCCGATTGCCTGAAGCGCTTCTCCTCCCAGCGTGACAAGCAGAAGGGCGAGGCTTACGTTCATGGCTTCACCCTGGCGATGGCGAGCCAATGCAAGTTCTACCGTCCTATCTCAGAACTCGACAACGATGGCGGTTATGCCGACATCTTCCTGCTGCCCCTTTGCGACATTTATAAGGACATGGAAGACTCCTACATTGTGGAACTGAAGTATTGCAAGTCGGGCACCAGCGATGAGCAGTTGAATCATCTCTTCGAGGAAGCTTCTGCCCAGATAAGGCGCTACGCCGATAGCGACATCGTGCGCGAATCCGTGAAGACCACGAAGCTTCATCAGCTCGTTGTGATTTACCGGGGAGCAGAAATGGCAATGTGCGAGGAGGTGGAATAAAGTGAAATAAAAGACATACAGAGAGAAAGGGCAAAAGCATTTACCCGATAGATAGGATAATGCTTTTGCCCTTTTATCGTTAACGGATAATGTATTTCAAGATGCCGATGGTAGCAATCTTGGCTTCATTATCTTCTGGAATTTCTATGGTCTGGAAGCCATCTTTGTTGAGCGGCTGCAGTTCTATCTTTGAATGAACTTCCACCCCTTCTTCATTCACAGTTTTCTCACTATGAAACTTTTTGATGGTATATTTTCCGCCATACTCCTCGTAATATTCATTCACCTGCGAGAGTACGATTTCTCCTTCTCTCGAACCTCCTTGATAACGCTCAAACACGCATAAGTCTCCATCCTTAATTTTCGGCAGCATAGAGTTGCCTTTAGCGTGAACCACGAACATTTCCCTATTCGGAGTGAATGGTAACGAGGATACATCCACCCATCCTTCCGCCTCGGGTTCCTCATATTTATCGAAGTAGCCGCAGGCTGCCTGAATGGAATACAGAGGGAGGAAACGGGTGAAGCGGTCGGAAGGAGAGATGGCATGAAGAATTGCAGTATTCGAACTGTTCTTTTTCTTCACCTCATCAAACATATCTTGCATCATTTTCCAACCATCAGTACTACCAGGCTGATAGACATATTCTTCATTATTATTATAATACCATGTGCCATTAGCTGTTATTACAATACCGCCAACGTAATTTATTCTGCCTCCAGCCAAGTTGTTCAACATTGAAAGACGCTTCTGCAAAGCCTCAGCCTTGTTTTTCGTATCTTTAGATGCAGCCGTCTGCCCTCCTTTGGTATCAAAGATACCGATAGTACCATCCTTCTTTTTGAAAATCCAGTCGGGATAGAAAAGTGCTTCTTCGTTGCGCTCTTCGCTGAAATAACGAATGGCAAGCCAGTCCTTACCGCTATCTCCATTCTTAAACCACCATTCTATACCATCCTGGCTCTCAAGATACTTGTAAAAACTCTCTTCCGTTTTTCTGCCAGTATAGTCTTGCCCCAAGAAGAAAGGATGCAACAGACATTTCTGCTCCGTCAACTCATCATGTTCTTCTGTATAAGAATACATCTTCTTCAAGACAAAAGGAACACTCTGCCGTTTTCGGTTTTCCTCTCTGCGCTTACGTAATTGTTCTTCGAGCAAAGGATGGTATGCCTTAAGCGTTTCTGTGATAAGGCGTCTGAATATACTTGAAGCAGAACCGTTTAATGCATCATGCAAGAAAATACGATACCATTTATCTTCGTCTTCATTCTTCAGAGCATAATACTTGAACCACAAGCGTATGGCACTTTTCAAAGTTGGTACAGAACGCACGATGTTTCCTACCTTGCAATCATTATCTGATTGCGAACGCAGGATTTCCACCAAAGTGAAAGTAAAGAGTTTCTGCACATCACTCCTACTCCACTCACGCTCTACCCCTTTAGCTTCCTTGAGGTTGATTCCAATATTTTCGTAATCATAGAATTGAGCATCTGAAACTATCTCATGCGCCAAATTTCCCTTCAAGTTGAGTCCTTTAGTTTCTAGTTTTCTTTTTACAACATCATCAAACACATCCTCATCAGTAATGCCGAAATAGCGATTGAATGTATCAAACAAACATTGTTGGAATTCACCCGATTTACCCAAATCTCCATAATCTACACGCGACAGCATATCTGTCTTCAGATTCGGGTCGATGATGTAATCTTCCCCCTTTTTGTTGTAAGAGATAAGCGTTTTTGGCTTGTTGCCCATTCCGCCATAATCAGCCTCTGTTACAGCTTTGCGCGAGAAGTTGGTATAAAGATAACCATTACGGAAAACCTTAGACACTTCTTCGTGCATGATTGGAACACGGAGAATTCTACCGATGGTCTGAGTACTGAAAATTTCAGATTTAATATCACGAAACATGACCAGAACCTGAGCACGGGGACAATCCCAACCTGTACCGGCTGCAGTTTTAAACAGAAGGTATTCGTATTCGCTATCATTCCGTTCCAGCCCCTCAGGCTTAGCCTTACCAGTAAACCAGGATGCTATTCTGTTTGCCTTTACCCCCTGCGAGATAAGATATTCTTTCGTAATCTCTTCCTTGGTAGGCTGCCCCTGTTCTATCAAGGTTTCATCATCATTTGGCAACTGGATGATAACTAGCGGATTCACATTTTTGCCGAAGGCCTCAATCTCCGCTTTAAGTTCCCTGCGCTTTTCGATAGCAAGTTTCAGCAGTACATGATCTTCATCTTCGCCTTGATATTTATCCAAATCCTCTTTCGTCTGGGTAACGATGCTCTCCTTGATCAGCCCTTGTGCTACCACATCTTCATGTTTTATTACCACATTCGAGTCATAATCTGCAGCTTTTGCCATCACTTCAGGAGGCGGAGTAGCAGAGACATGAATGCAGATTTTCGGGTCGAGTTTGCTAATCACGTCACGATTAGCTGCTTCGGTTACATTCAGATGGCACTCGTCGATTATAAATACTATTTCCACGCCGTTGGCATGAGTATTCTCTACAAAATCCTCGAAGTATACTCTACTCTCATGTCGCTCATCTGGATTTTCCGGTCGTCTGTATATACGGTTTCCGGCTTTCTCGCTCACCAGTTTTTGCCAGTTGATGAAAAGCACATCGTTTTTCTGCAGAGCCCCAAGGCTAAAATCTTCTATCGTCAACAATCGACCATGCTTACTCGTAGGGAAGTAGACATCAAACTTATGCTTGCTCTGCATGGCGAGGTCGTCTGAGAATGTAATCCATACATAAGTCACCTCTCTATCCCAATCTGGCTGTTCAGCCATCTCGCAAATCATCTTCTGAGTCATATAAGTCTTACCGCTTCCTGTAGGAGCTTTCAGAACAACAGGAATCTGGCGATCTCTATGTCCCCATAATCGCTTTATATTAGCCACCAGTTTATCAACGGCTTCTATCTGAAAAGGTATCTGTTCCATACTTTCTTAAGCATTTAAAGATTTGTAAATATCGAGGATAGGCTGAGGAATGCTCTTCAGATTTATCCCAGAAAGATATTCGAAATAGGATTCGAATGATCCTACGTCGCCCCAACTGAAAATATAAACATTCTTCACGCCCTGAAGCTGCTCTACTTCATGAACAAATTCGTTGAAATACTTCGGGCGATAATCTTCTTTGAAATAGATTGCCGTCCATACATTATGATTTTTGTCCTTGAATATCTGATAGCTATCAGTTTTCTTCTTTTCGTAAAGCGTATTCTCTGCCAAGGCCAGCAGGCATCCAGCCTTTTGGGCAAGGATTGTCTTGTCATGGTCTGTAGCCTGATTAGCCGTACTTGTTCCTACGAAAGAAGTGCGATAGTACTTGAGAGAATTGCCGAGAGGTGGGACATCAGCATTCATTTTATGAGTTCCTTCCAACACTAGGGCATCTTCTTTTATTAAAGTCTTAAACGACTCATAATTATTTTCGTTATCTAATTGTATTTCTCTAATCTGAGACAACAAGTCTTCGGATTTCAAAATATTCTTTGTTGTAAGTTTTATGCGACACAACTCTTCCGTCAAATTATTGTGAGCTACATAGCCTTTTATTGCAGCAGAAACTCGCGGATAAGTAAAAGAAGAACACACTTTATCCTCATCATCGTTAGATTGACACAAGATACATTGTCTAGTTCCACCATCTTCTTCATTCAATTGCATAACAGCCTGTAACGTAGTACCAGTACCAGCAAAGAAATCCATGACGCAAATGTTTTTATCTTCATAGAATCCCATTTTTACCAAATATTTTATTAAGGAAAGTGGCTTTGCATAATCGAAACTTCCCACCAAACCGATACTGCGCAATTCCTTCTTTGCATCCTCATTAGTTCCAACTCCTACTTGAGAATCTATTATGTTAGAGGGTATTTTATACGACTTATTAGCCTTCTGATAACGTATAGAAAACAACTTACTTTTAATCAAACAATATGTACCATTCCCTATTTCGTTCATCAAATTATTCTGCCCCCATTTAAAATGACCTGAAGCTCTAAACTTTTTGGCATTCAAACCATTCTTTACCACCACCTCATCCAACAATTTTATTTTTTTGTCATCAGATGCAGAATACACACCATCGGCTATGTTGAAATGTACAGAACCTATAGGAAACTCTAAAGTACCAATAGGATTACCTGCATTCAACAAAGGGGCATCATCTCCATCCACATAACCCTGAACAAACTGCCGTTTAGGAAGAGGTCTTGATGTATAACATAAGACATACTCTAATTTTCGTCTTACTTTATTCGACAAAGAAGGTGGCGTATCCGTTCTTTTCCATAAAAAGACAGCTGCAAAATTTGTTGAGTCGAAAATTTGATCACATAATTCTCGTAACTTTGAAAACTCATTATCATCTATAGAAATAAAAATAACTCCCCTATCAGATAAAAGACTTTTTGCCAACTTTAAGCGTTTAGCCATAAACGAAAGCCAAGAACTATGCCTTAGCGGATGGTTTGAAGGAACTTTTGCCCCATCAGGATATTTATCAAGGAATCTCTTATCCTTATACGTAAACCCATCACTACCCGTATTATAAGGAGGATCAATATAAATTACATCTACCTTACCTTGATGCGTATAATTAAGGCAAGTAAGAGCATGATAATTATCACCTTCTATGAGTATATGAGTAGGTTTTCCATCATCTGTCGTGATGGAAAGTTCTGGTACTTCCTCAAGGATCGGAATAGCATTTTCTCCCCCAGCTTCAAAAGCTTCAGGCACATCTATCCAATGAAATCCAAAACGGTTATCTTGCTTCAGCTGAGCATTAAGATAAGCCACTTCACCCTCCAAATCTTTTATTTTCCGATGTAGTTCATCAATATTGTCTGCCATATTCTGATAGTTATTAATAGCTGCATCCAACTATCATCAGGCTACACGCAAAGAGACACAAAAGAAGGGTGTGAACGATTCTTAAGGTCTTCCGTGGCAAGCCTAGGAAATGTCTGAACCACCGTCAAATATAAGAATGCTCACACCCTATATCAGGCATGAACATTGACTCTACATATTTGACGAGAGGCTCACCTATGCTTGCCACAGATGAAGCCAACCATTATTGGTGCGGTCGTATATTCAGAAAGAAAGTTTCCTAGGCTTTTTCCGGAAGACCACAATAATAGTCAATGCTTTGTTTTTACTAAAATGTCTGGAAGCGGCTCATGCCGAATCCATGCGCAAAGGTACGAAGAAACCGGCAAAAAACAAAATGAAATGGGATTTATTTTCATTTTTATAACTCATTAGCTGGTTTAAGAAAAGCCTTTATGCTACTTTTAAACAGCATTTCGCCAACAAAAAACCTCTTTAAAATAGGAAAAAATACGGAAAATACAGCTTTTAATATTAAATAACGTGAATTTTTCACGAAATACAAATTTTCATTTTGTAATTCTGCTTTTTTATCGTATATTTGCACCAAAATAAAAAAAAGAATAGCTATGATACAGGAATTTCAAATACAAAACTTCTTCAGCATCAGGGAAAGGCAAACACTAAGCTTCCTTCCTACTAATGATGACAAGATGAGAAGCCAATACCTATACGAAGTGGCAGAAGGTGTTGAGCTCCTCAAGATTGGTATCGTGTATGGTAGCAACGCCAGCGGCAAAACCACCCTGCTCGATGCCCTCGCATTCTTCCGTCGCACCATGCTCGACAAGCCGGAAAACAAGAATATGGGAATGGGGTACGTTCCTTTTCTTCTGGATAATCACAGCCGCAAGGAACACTCCTCTATGCAGATGACCTTCTGGCTCAACCGGGAGAAATACATCCTAAGCCTGGAATTCGACGAAAAGCGAATCTACGAGGAGACGCTGATGGTTTATACAAGCTCACGCCCTACCAAGCTATACAACCGCAGCTACCAGCAGGAAACAGACCACTCGGAAGTTACCTTTGGCAGCAAATCGGGCATCAACAAAGCCACCCAGCGAGCCATCGCCGGCAATACTACCAACAACTGCACGGTTATGGCAGCCTTCGGACAATCGAATGCAACCACCTCACGGCTGAATATCGTGGCAGAATTTTTCTATTCGGGAATGCGAGACACGCTGAGCCCGCGCACCTCCCTGACCTTCAATGTGAAAGACGAATTGCGCCATGACAAGGAGGACAAGAAGAAGCACTTCCTGTTACAGATGCTGAAAGCGAGCGACTTCAATATCACCGACCTTTCACTAGATGAGCGCGAAGAGAGTATCACTCCGGAAATGGAAAAAACCATCAAGAGTGCTCCCATCCCAGAGGAAGCTAAGGTAGAAATGCTTCGCCGTGGCACGCTTAAGCATGATGAAATTCTCTTCCAGCATACGGGCGACGGCGGCGAATATACTTTACACGAGCGTCTAGAATCGGCAGGTACCCACAGGTTTCTGGGCATGTCGGTGGTGCTTTACTATGTGCTCCACCACAACAACTTCATCCCTATCGACGAAGTGGAAACGAGCATCCATTATGAGCTTCTCTCCTACTTCATCAAGTTGTTTCTTGCCAACAGCGAGGGTTCTAGCCAGCTGCTCATGACCACCCACGACATCAATCTGCTGAACGAAGACTACATCCGCCGGGATGTGGTATGGTTTACAGACAAGAGCCGTGAAGGCGCCACCCAGCTGAAGCGTCTCAGTTCGCTGGGCCTGCACAAGACGATGAATCCATATAATGCCTACAAGCAAGGCAAGCTGGTGGATTTACCATTCCTTGGAAGTATTTATCTAGATAAGGAGGATTAGAATATGGCAGTAAAGAAAAGTATAGCTATCATAGGTGAGGGCGAGACGGAGTGGTTCTACTTTGACTCGCTCCGCATCGCCTGCCGCTACCCCTTTAAGGTAGCACCCGATTTTCCACAACATTCCGATATTCCTCACATGGCAAAATTGGCAGAATCGTATGTAAAATGCGAAACAGACTATGTAATCTGCCTTGTTGATATGGATCGCCTGTTGCAGAATCCAAAAGAAATGGAAACTTACTCCAAGATACGCAAGAAGAGCAGCCGTAAGATTATGTGGGTGGAGACCAATCCATGCACGGAATTCTGGTTTCTGCTACATTTCCTGCCTCAACTATCCGTGAAGCATTACGACAGCTACGAGCAGCTCATTCCTGAGCTTCAGCGCTACATGCCTGGCTACGAAAAGACCGTAAGATATTTCCGCAAGAACAAGCTCTACAATTATCTCACGGAAAACGGCGACCTTCAGCGGGCTCTAAGTTACGCCAAGGAACTCTCCCGGCTAAGCGAAGCTACGCCAGAAGATAAGATTGCCTATACCCAGATGCATCAGGTATTCGAGTTGTTAGCATCGATGAATCATGATGAAACCTGCAAGGAAAGCGTCATACCGAATGAACAAATCCCAATCGGAGACAACCAGCAGGAGATTGTCAATTTTATCGTCAATAGCGGAAAAACAGATTTGAAATCCATTTCTAAAGCCACAGGCCTCAAAGTTTCTAGAACACGAGATTATCTCGAAATGCTCGTTGCCAAAGGACTGATAGAAGTGGAGAGAGAGTATAACAAAAAAATATTTAAAATAAAAGGAATTCCTAATATATGACAACAGACCAAAAAGAAAAATGCCGCAAGGCATATTACCATTCTGATATCGAGCCTACACTAGACCGACTCAATCAGATAAAGGAAATAGTCTCTAATTTTGAGAAGGATGGAGCAAATCGCCTTACCTGTGCCCTGGGAATGAAGCATAAGGATCTAGACGAAATAGAACAACTCTCTGCATTTATAGCCCAGGCTCGTGACAAGATGGAAAAAGAACTGGAACGACTGAAAAAGTTTGAACCCACTTTCAACAATCAATTTGCCACAAACCATAACAACTACTACAATTCTGTAAGCGAAGTTCTAAGACATATCAGAAGCCACTTATCTCCTCTGAAAATCATCCTCAAGAAATTCTGCCCGAGAAAGCATCCTTCGGTTGCAGAATGCGAAATGTATAATATTCCGCCCAAATCGGTAATCGATGCTTCATTACTTGGAGATGAAATATACCAGCCAGATTTGTTTGAACTGGAAAGCTTTCCGCCAGCAGTACAGGGGCTGTATAACGAGATGATTAAATTCTTCAAGGCAGAAAAGGAATGTATGGATATCTGCACAGAAATTCTACAAGAAGAACTGGCTATACGCAAGGACCCTATCAAGAGCAAATACATATTGGATAAATACAGACAGAATGCATACAAACGTATGGAAAATGCGATTATGCTCATCTCTGAAGATACGATAGAGTATCTCAAAGCAACAACTCCCGCTTACCAGGCGTACCAGCACTATGCTTCGGAGGAAGGATTTGCGCAAGGAGAATTCCATAAGCAGAACTGCGCTTCTATGGATCATCTCTGCCTCATCGAAGCTGTGACAGAAACTGAGGATATTACCATCAAAGAGAAGGTGCTTTGGGGCAACAATCCAAAAACCATTAAGAAAATAAGGTACGTAATAAGCCACTTCGACGAACTGCTGCCAACAGATTTCAAGCATAAGCTGATGGGAATGTATGAATATATTTTCAGCCAATGGGCTTTGCCTGATAATGTGAAGCAGGCAGTAGAATACTTCATCGAGCACTACAACGGAATCTACAAACCCGTAAAATATGCCGCAGTAAGCAAGCATAGTATGGAATACGACAAGAGTTCTGATATCGTAAAAAGTTTCTCATCCGGCATCAATGTGCTATTTGCAAATAGCAATAATGCAGAACTGATGGATTTTAGTGCTTAAAAAAGTAGATTTTATTGGGAGTCGAATGGCTCAAAACATACAAAAAGTGTATTAGCTCGCATAGCTGATACACTTTTTTTTGTGATTTATTGCCGTGACAATCTACTTTTTATGAATACTAGATTAACTTTTTGTGAAAAGTAGATTATCAGTAGCCAATCTATCTACTTTTTGATTTTATAAAATCTACTTTGATATCAATCAATCTACTTTTTAACTTATCTTAATATCAAGAATCCTAAAAATATAAACTTTTTTCATCTATCTACTATCTACTTTTTTTCTTGTCTATCTCTCAAAAAATACCGACCTTTGCAGCACCAAACCACATCAGGCATGGGCAAGCGAAGACCGAAGCCTGTTTCGATTTTGACTGATGCAGAATGGAGGCCCCCTCTCATCGAAACGGAGGGCATAGCCGGAAAGACTATAATTATGTCTAATCATAATTTCTACCCCAACACAGAGTTGGGAATCGACCTCAAGTTGCTTACCCGCAAGCCTGGACGCATGGGCATGGGCGAGTATCTGGATGGAGCCATCACGCACGACGGCGAAGACCACTTCACATTCGTGCAGAACGACTCCGAGAAGAAGAAGGATAAGGTGGTGCAGAGAAATCCGCACGTGTATGAAGGTACATACATCAACGTGAACCGCAAAAACGACGGTACACTCTATCCAACCTTCAACCGACCTCGGTTCACGGAGAAATTCACCTTCCAGGACTTCTGCCTTCAGGCTGCCAAGGAGCTGTGTGCAATAAGCGGACTGGGATAGAAAAAATCTCAAATCTCAGTCTCAGTTAGGAAAAAAGTCACAATCCAACCCTTTACCCGCTTTTAAAGCGTTTATAACTTATTGATAATTAATTAGTTATATATACAATATAAAGGGATGGATAGCACATTTAAAACAACTGAGAGACTGAGACTGAGATTTTTGACCAGCCAACGACAAGTAATATTTTAATTTAATTCTCTAGAAAGCAATGAGTTACAACATTTTCAGCAGCACCGCTCCGGCGATGCCCAAACCCAGCAAAGGCACGGAATTCGTGAAATTAGCCATCTCGCAGGCATCAAAAGACATGCGAGAAGTGCTCATTCCGATGGCAATTCCGGCTTTGGCAGCCCATCTCACGGACGTAAGATTCATGTATTCCGACAACAAATTCTATGAAATGTGCGGTCAGATGGGACATTTGATAGGCCCTTCGGGTATCGGAAAGGCACAATTAGGTCATCTTGTAGAGGCCATCATGCGCACTTTTCGCAAACATGATGAGACTGAGTTCAAGAAACTGGTGGATTGGCAGCGACAGATGAAGACCAAGGGTGCCAACAAGGAAAAACCCGAGCGCCCTGACGTGAGTTTCTGGTTTCCGCCTGCCGACGTAACCAACCCAGCCTTCATACAGAATGCCATGGCATGCGAGAAACTGGGCGAGAGAACCCAATACATCAACCTGCCCGAGGTGGAGATGGCGGATAGAATCTGCGGTGGCCACAAGCAGGTGAGCCAGATGGTGAGAAACATCTACGACTGCCAGAGAGCAGGTGCCTTGCGCGCCACGGCTGATGGCGTAACGGGTAATCCCGTGCTCCGTGTGAATCTTACCTTCACTTCTACCCCAGAAGCAGCCCGTCTGTTCTACAAGAAAGACATCACCAACGGTTTCTTTGGGCGCATTCCATTTGCCTACAAGGCTCGTGGCGAGCGTAGCGGCAGGATTCCACGACAGGGTTCGTATGACGAGGAATTCCTGAAGAATCTAGACAGCTATCTGCTGCGCCTGGACAACTGCAAGGGTACCTTTGTGGTGAAACAGCTCAACAAAGTGGCCGACCAGCTGGCAGAAGAAATGGCAAGGCTTGCCGATCTTGCCGATGATGATACTCTTTGGGAGCTTTCCCACCGCAGCATCTTCTCGGCATGGAAGAAGGGGGCTGTGCTCTGGATTCTGAACGACCAGACGTGGACGCGCTCCATCGGCGAGTTCGTAGTATGGTTTTGCTATTACGACCTGTGGTCGAAGGTGAAGGTGTTTGGCGACATGTTCAAGGGATACGATGCTCAGGAAGAAGAGGTGCAGAGAAGTGGTCCTAAGAACATGCTCGACAGCCTTGAGCATTCTTTCAACGAACAGCAGCTGGAAGCGCTCCGCCTGAGCCTTGGAAAGAGCAAGGAGGGCACCAAGCACCAAATCGACGTATGGAAGAACCGCAAGTTCATCACCTATTGCAACCAGACGGGGCTTTACACGAAGACGCAGGAGTATCTTACGGGCACGCCGGCAGCAAAGGTTAAGGGTAAGGAAAAATGAGATTAAATTGGAGAAATATAAATTTTTGAAAATGAAATTTTATGGAGAAATATGAGATTCAGAAGCTGCGCGACCTGCCTATTGAGGGGGTCGCCGAGCAGTTGGGGATGGCGGTGAAGCGGCACAAGGCGCTCTGCCCCTTTCACGACGACCACCACGCCAGCCTTTCGTTCAACACGAGGAGGAACAGCTGCCGCTGCTATGTGTGCATGAAGGATTCCGTGGGCACCATCGACCTGGTGATGAAATACCTGGGGAAGGATTTCCTCTCGGCTTGCCGATGGCTTGCCGAGGTGAATGGGGTTTATCTGGAAGATGGAAGGAAGGATTCACTCTCGAAGGATTCACTCTCGAAGGAGGCTTCCTCCTTCGACGCATCTCCGGATGCCTCCCTATCCTCCTCCTTCGATGCCAGGAAGTATGCGAGATTCTTCGAGCATCCCTGGCTGAACGAGGCGGCCAGAAGGTTCCTTTTCGATGAAAGAAGGATTGACGAGAGAGTGGCGAGATGGTGCAGATTGACTTCGTGGACGGATAAAAAGGGAGTGAACTGGCTGCAGATTCCCTACTTCGACATGGAGGGGAGGCTGATTGGGATTCAGAACAGAAATTTGGATTACAAGAAGACTAAAAAGAAGCTCGTGGATTCGAAAGAGGCTGTGGATTCGAAAGAGGCTGAGAATTCGAAAGAGGCTGAGGATTCGAAAGATGCTGAGGATTCGAAAGACTCGAAGAATTCGATGAATTCAGAGAATCCGCAGGATGCTCCTCGCTTCCGCTTTCCTTATGGTGCCCGATGCAGCATCTATAACCTTCCCGTGGTGAAGATGCTGAAGCCGGGCGAGCAGCTCTTCATTACCGAGGGATGCAGCGACTGCTGGGCGATGCTCTCTGCCGGACACAAGGCGATAGCCATTCCTTCTGCCACGCTGCTGAAACCCAACGACAAGAAATGGCTGGCGGAAATCGGCTCGCAGTTCAAGATAGAATGGCACATGTTTCCCGACAAGGATGCGCCAGGCGAAAGCCTCTTCCTGCAGCTCAAGGAGATTCTGCCCCAGCTGGTACACCACCAGTTGCCACCAGGATGCAAGGACTTCAGCGAGTATTATCTGAAAGAGAAAATATAGAGTTTACCAATTTTTAAAGCAGAATAAATATGGAAGATTTTATCATTCGTACGTACACCAAGAAGGAACTTGCCCTGATGTACTTTCCCGAGAGCATGCCACGCACAGCCGTCAACCATCTGATGGTTTGGATTCGCCGCTGCAACCCACTATGGGAGGAACTCCTGAAGATGGGATACTGCAAGACGAGCAAATCGTTTTCGCCTAAACAGGTGAAGGCCATCGTTGAGTATCTGGGGGAACCATAAAAATGGAACCATAAAACGGAACCATAAAAAATGGAACCATAAAAATGTGCCGCCATCGCACGGCATCAGCCACCATCGCACAACTGATGGTGGCCGTTTTCGTATCTTTGCATCGTGATTCAGAAAGCGCTGGAAAATCACTTTCCTAGTTGGAGAAAAATATTTCTCCAGTTGGAAAAATGAAAAATGGCTTCTGGGAGATATTCCAGGATGCATCAAGTTGTCAAAGCAAATTATCAACCTCGACTCCAAGCCCTGATACGAGTCCTTCTCTTTCTTCTTTCTAAAAAAGAATGAGGGGAAGTTAATAGGGGGCAAGAGAAGCGTATGAACCCAAATATGAAGGCATTCATCAAGTATCTCATCGTGGCCGTATGCTCTGCCATCGTCACCTTCCTCACCAGCTCGTGTACGGCGGGACTCGTGATTGGGAAGAACCAGCGGCAGCAGCAGGAGAACAACATCTCTACGCGGGCCGACTCCTCGCACTTCGTGCCTACTATCACCATTAGATAGTTAAGAGTTAAAAGTTTATAGTTTATAGTTTACAAAGTATTAACAATTTAAAATTCAAGATATTATGGCAATTAATCTGAAGGCAAAGGAAACCCTCATCCAGGTGGGTGAGTTGAAAGGTAAGTATCGTTTCGTGCTCGGCACCGAACTTTACAGTAAGCTCTCTGAGAGCAAGGTGATTAAGGAGGCGGCTCTCCGTAGTGGTGTGAGCCGTGGAGTGATGCAGGCGTGCTGGGACGCGGCTGGCGAGGTAATCAAGGCGTGGGCCACCGAAGGCCATTCCGTAGCTATTCCTGGTTTGGGAACCATGAGATTCGGCGTGAGAGCCAAGAGCGTGGAAACCGTGACGGAGGTGGCTAGCGGACTCATCACCGCCCGACGCGTGATCTTCACTCCTAACGTGGATATCAAGGACGAACTGCAGCGCACCGCTATCCAAATCACTTGCTACGACAAAGACGGAAATGTAATCAAGAAGGTTACTTCCGGAGACAAGGGCGATGTGGAGGAGCCTGACAATTCTCCAAGCGGCGGTAACAATCCAGGCGGCGGAAATGCCCAGGGCGGCGGTGACAATCCAGGCGGCGGAACCGGAAACCCGGGAAGCGGCAATACCGACCAGGGCAAGACTGACACCGGCGGAAGCGACGGCGATTCTGCAGATGTAACCATCTAGCATAAAAATTAGAGATGCCACATGGCAAGCATTCATCATGCACCATGTAGCATCTCTTTTTTTATTCTGTCCCTAATATTCAAACAGCAGCGGCAGGACAAACGTCATGACCACGCCGATGATGATCTGCAGCGGCAATCCTACCTTTACGTAATCCATAAACGTGTAGCCTCCGGCCTTCATCACCAGCGCATTAGGCGGGGTGGAGAACGGCGAGGCGAAGCACATGCTGGCTCCCAGGGTCACGGCAAAAAGGAAGGAGTATGGACTCACGCCCACCTGCTGCGCTGCCACCAGGGCTATCGGAGCCATCAATACGGCGGTGGCGGTGTTGCTGATAAACATCGTCATCAGCGAGGTGGTGAAGTAAATGCCGGCTAGCAGAGCCGTTGGACCCATCGCCCCCAGACTGTCTACCAGCCCCTGAGATACCAAAGCCGAGGCTCCCGTCTTCTCCAGCGCCGTAGACATCGGCATCATGGCGGCTATCAGCACGATGCTCTCCCAGTTGATGGTCTTGTAGGCCGCCTCCACGTTGCGGAAACAGCCGGCAAACACGGTGAGCAGTCCGGCGATGATGACTGCCGTTACAGGAGCCACGGGGATGAAATCGAACACCATCATGGCTATCATCAGGAGCATGATGGCTGCTGCCACGGGTGCCTTGTAATCCAGCAGCACCTTGTCGGCAGTCTTCTCGGGCTGATCCAGCACCACCCAGTTGGTGGTGTCGGCGGTGAGATGCGCCAGATTGGTCCATTCGCCCTGCACCAGCAGCATGTCGCCCACGTGCAGTTTGGCGGCTATCAGATTATCCGTGATGTATTCGCTGCCGCCTCTGCCACCCTCAGAAGAAGAAGAGGATGATGAGCCTCGCTTCACGCCCAGCACGTTGATGCCGAATCGCTTGCGCAGGTTGGCCTCGCCTATGCGCAATCCGACAAAGTTGGAGGTTGGCATCACTACTATCTCGGTCAATCCCAGGTCGTAGAAATCTATCTTCACGTCCTTCATCTTCCGGAGTCCGTAGTCCCGGGCAAAGTGCTGCATCTTCTGCTCGTCACCTATTATATATAAGGTGTCGTGCACCTGGATGGTACTGCTGCTCTTCGCCATGTTCTGGTTCACGTCTTTCACCAGCCCGAGTCGCGATTTCTTTTCGTTTCTTATCTCGATGATGCTCACGCCGTATTTCTTCTGGATGCTGAGTTCCTTCAGGGTCTTTCCCACGATGTCCATCCGGTTGCCGTTCTCATCCCGGGCGGCAGAGGTGCGGCTGCTGGGCACGATGTAGCGATGCAGATTGTCGAGCAGCCGGTATTCATCCACCAGGTCGTCGAGCGACTTGGCGTTTTTCTTTTTCTTGCTTCCCTGGCTTTTGCTGAGGAAGATTTTGCTCAGGGGCATGAGCACGATGATGCCGATGGCGATGACGATGATGCCCACGGGGAAGAAGCTGAAGAAGGCGAGCGGCTGATAGCCGGCTTCGGTAAGCACCTCGTCGATGACCAGGTTGGGCGGCGTACCGATGAGCGTGAGCATTCCGCCCAGGCTTCCGGCGAAGGCGAGGGGCATGAGGAATCGCGACGACTGCATGCCCGATCCGGCTGCGATGCTCATGATGATGGGCATCATGAGGGCCACGGTTCCGGTGTTGCTGACGAAGGCCCCGATGAAGGATGTAACGAGCATTACGAGGAGAAAGGTGATGGTTTCGTTGCCTCGCGAGAGTGCCATGAGCTTATTGCCCGTGAGCTTGGCGAGGCCCGTCTGCATGATGGCTCCTCCCACCACGAAGAGTCCTATCATCATGATGACGATGGGCGATGAGAAGCCAGCCAGGGCTTCGGCGGGGGTAAGGATTCCGAGAACCAGCAGGGCTGCCAGGGCTGTGAGTGCCACGATGTCGGCCCTCACCCTGCCCCATATAAACATGGCAACCGTGATAACTAATATGATAAGGGTTATTGTCATGCTATATTTTTTTAAGATTTATATATTACTATTTTTTATTTTTCCGAGAGATTTTCGGAGAAATTTTTCCGAGAGATTACGAGCCGGAGCTTTTATTTTTCCGAGCTTCTGGCTTTTCCCCTGAAGCTGTTGCCAGCCAGGGCAGATTCGCAGTTCTGGCAGAGCTTTTCGGAAGCCGTGTGATGCTTGAAGCCATCTATCAGCGCCTGCGCCCGGGGCGAAGCGAGAATTTCTTCGAGAGATTGATGCAGAAGATTGCCCAGCACCACATCGCCATCGTGGTCGAGGCAGCAGGGCACGAGGCTTCCATCGGACAGGACGCCTATCTGCTTGATGAGGGCCTTGCAGAAAAGCTGCTTCTTTTCTTTTTTAGGAGATTCCTCACCTGATTCCTCACCTGATTCATCCTCCGATTCATTCTCCAATTCATCCTTCAGATTCTTTTCCGATTCCTCCCCTGCCATAGGCCATTCGAATTTCCGGTCGAATTCCAGATAGAGATGGTCAGCGAGGCGGAATCCGTCGGGGCGTTCCTTCCAGGGTTTCGGCACGTATTGCTCTATGAGCTTCATCACCTCCTCGTTTTCCAGGTCTCTTCCGCCCTGGTTCCAGAGTCGGAGCACCATGCAGGTGCCCTTTTCGGCTGCCTGCATGGAGAAATCCATCACCTCCTGCATGTAGCTTGCCAGTTCGCCCCGGGCATTACTTTCGTGCGAATGCAGCGAGAGCTGGATTTTATGGGGCAGGGCATCGAGCAGCGGCAGGCATCGATGGAGCAGGGTTCCATTGGATGTGAGCACCGTCTTGAACCCCTTTTCGTTAGCCATCCTCACGAACTGCGGCAGCAGCGGATGGAGCAGCGGCTCGCCCATCAGATGGAAATAGAGGAAGCACACCTTGCCCCTCACCTTATCCGTGATGAGATTGAACTCCTCTGCACTCAACTGCCTCTTCTTGCGATGATGCTTCGGGCAGAAATCGCAATTCAGATTGCAGGTATTGGTTATTTCGATGTAACAGCGGTCTATCATATTTTCTATTTTATCATTAACTCTAAATCTTCTTACCTGCAAAGATACGGCAAAAAATAGAAAAACGAGAAAATATTCAAGAAAAAAAACATCTTCCTACATTTTGTCACAAAATCAATCCCCTTTTCCTTCAAATTATTGCCATTTTTACCATTCCAATGCTAATAATCTCGAATCCAATGCTAATATTTCTAAATTTCATGAAGAATTTCATCAAAAACTACACTTTATCCATCAGTTTTCATTATCTTTGCAATCAGAAAAGCGACATTCGGCTATCGGGGAAGGCACTCTTCCACCTTATCCGATGGAACAATTCAATCAATCAATCAATTCAAAAAAAGTTTAGAAGACTTAAATAACTGTTTAATAACTGTTAGTAATGGAACAAAACAATGTAAAGCCAGCAGAAGGTAAGCTGGGTATCATGGTCGTAGGTTGTGGAGCCGTAGCTACCACATTCATGACAGGTGTTTTCATGGCTCGCAAGGGACTTGCAAAGCCAGTAGGTTCAATGACTCAATACGATAAGATTCGCGTGGGCAAGGGTGCAGACAAGAAGTATCTGCACTACAAGGACATCGTGCCTATCGCCGACCTCAACGATATTGTTTTCGGCACTTGGGATGTTTATCCTCAGAATGCTTACCAGGCTGCCATGTATGCCGAGGTTCTGAAGGAGAAGGACATCAACCCTGTGCGCGAGGAACTGGAGAAGGTGGTGCCTATGAAGGCTGCCTTCGACAAGAACTACGCCAAGCGTCTGGACGGCGACAACGTGAAGGACTGCAAGACCCGCTGGGAGATGATAGAGGCCCTGCGCCAGGACATCCGCGACTTCAAGGAGAAGAACGGCTGCGCACGCATCGTTGTAATCTGGGCTGCTTCTACTGAAATCTACGTACCGGTGGACCTGGAAATCCACGGCACACTGGCTGCTCTCGAGGCTGCGATGAAGGCTGACGACCGCCAGCACATTGCCCCATCCATGTGCTACGCCTACGCTGCCCTTACTGAGGGTGCTCCTTTCATCATGGGTGCGCCTAACACCACAGTTGATATTCCAGCCATGTGGGAACTCGCAGAGAAGACCAAGATGCCTATCGCCGGCAAGGACTTCAAGACGGGTCAGACTCTGGTGAAGAGCGGTTTCGCTCCTATCATCGGCACCCGCTGCCTGGGCTTGAACGGATGGTTCTCAACCAACATTCTGGGCAACCGCGACGGTCTCGTTCTCGATGAGCCAGCCAACTTCCACACCAAGGAGGTGAGCAAGCTCTCTACGCTGGAGACTATCCTGAAGCCAGAGGACCAGCCAGACCTCTATGGCCACGGCAACGATGAGGACACCCAGTATTACCACAAGGTTCGCATCAACTACTATCCACCACGCAACGATAACAAGGAGGGTTGGGACAACATCGACATCTTCGGATGGATGGGTTATCCTATGCAGATCAAGATCAACTTCCTCTGCCGCGACTCAATCCTTGCTGCTCCATTGCTGCTCGACCTCACTCTGCTGAGCGACCTTGCAGCCCGTGCTGGCCGTTACGGCACCCAGCGCTTCCTGAGCTTCTTCCTCAAGGCGCCAATGCACGACTACACCAAGGGCGAGGAGGCTGTGAACAACCTCTACCAGCAGTACACGATGCTGAAGAACGCCATCCGCGAGATGGGCGGTTACGAGGCTGATGAGGAAATCGACTAATTTTTTTATTAGTAATACTCCCCCTTTTTCCCGATAGAGACAGATTTCTGTTCTTTATCGGGATTTTTTTTGCCCTTTCTTTTTTTAAAAAAAAGAATGGAAAAATCTTGCATAATAAAGATTATTATACTAACTTTGCAAACAAAACAATAAATATTAGATTTTTAAATGATGACAAAGAAAGGTAAACATACGGTATTATTCATTTGCCTGGGCAACATCTGCCGTTCGCCTGCAGGCGAGGGCATCATGAAGAGCCTGGTGGAGAAGGCTGGACTGCAGGATGAGTTTGAAATTGATTCTGCGGGAATAGGAAACTGGCACGTGGGACAGCTGCCTGATAGCCGCATGAGAAAATGCGGAGCTGAGCATGGCTACAACTTCAACAGTCACGCCCGCCAATTCCAGAAATCAGACTTCAAGAAATTTGAAACCATCGTGGTGATGGACAACGAAAACTATCGCGCCATCACCTCTATGGCTTCCTGCCAGGCAGATAAGGATAAGGTGGTTCGCATGGCCGATTTTCTGACGAATCATCGTGAATACACCACTGTTCCCGACCCGTACTACGGCGACTACAGCGACTTTGAACTCGTCATCACGCTGCTGGAAGATGCCTGCCAGGAGTTGCTGAATAGCATTATGAATCAATAGGAAATGCAGAAAAGGCTCATCGGAGAAAAGGCCGATGAGCCTTTTTTATTAATCTGTAAACATTAAAAGCTTATTTATCAGTAAGCATTAAAAGCGGAAGCTTACATCCACACCACATTGGAATGGATTGCCACGCTGGGCAAAGTATTCACGCTTGCCCGTAGCCGCATTATCCACGGCAAAGGTGTTGTAATTGGTGTCCGTAAGGTTCTTGCCCCACAGATTCAACTGCACCTTGCCCAAATCGAAGGCCATGTGCGCACCCAACACGGCATAAATATCCTGACCATAACTGTTGGCATTATCCCAATAAATCTTGCCCTGCATGTTGACGTTGGCACCCAGAACCATGCTACGCAAGAGACAGGAATCAAACTGCAGGCGATAATCCGCCATCGCCGAGAGAGTGTGCTCCGGCACGTAAGGCACCTTCTTATCCTTGTAGCTCACGGCCTTATCTCCTTCTCTATCCGTGTATTCGTCAAACTCGGCTCGGGTGTAACCATAATTCAGCATCCAGTCGAGTTTGCCGTTGGCAAGCTGTCCGCGCAGGGCAGCCTCGATGCCGCAACTGTGGCTCTTTCCGGCATTCACCATCATTCTTCCAAAACCATAGTTGCCAGCCATCACGGAGAGCTGCTGGTTCTTCACCTTCATGTAGAAGGCACCCAGGTCGAAATGGAGCGCATGGTCGAAAAGATTGAGATGGGCTCCCACCTCGTAGTTCCAGGAAACTTCGGGCTTGTACGAAATCGTCTGGTTCACCTTTTCGTAATCTTCCGGCGTATGAGGCACGTCGTAATCGCCACGCATCGCCTGCTGGCGGTGGGCATTCAGTTCGGTTTGCAGAATGTCGCTGAACATCTGGATATTGTATCCTCCGGCACGATAGCCCTTGCTCACGGTGGCGTAGAGATTGCTCTGCTGGTCGTCGAGCTGGTAGGTGATTCCTATCTTCGGCAAAATCTGGTTGTAATCATCTTTCGCCTTTCCATCCAGGGCACTCTTCAGGGTAAAGGTGGCCTTCTGCCCCATCATGTTTGCCGTCATCGCCATGAAGGCAGCCGACTGATAATGGATGCTGGTGTGCATCAGGTCGTAGCGGATGCCGAGCGTAGCCACCAGTCGGGAGGTGAGGTTGAAATTGCTCTCGTGATAGAAGCCCAGGTTGGTTTGCGGCGTATGGTAAACGCCCGGAGCACCCATGCTCACCGCCATGCTGATGCCGCCCGCCTTCTCTATCGCAGCCGCAGCAGCCGCCTTAGCCGCAGCCTCGGGCATTCCCTTATCCATCATCTTCTTCACCATCGAAGCATGGATGGCGGAATACATCTGCTGCTGAATGCCGTTGCCTATCGGCGTGGTCATCGCCTCGTCGAAGAACACAGGTCCATTGGTCTTCAGCCATTGACGGGAGAAGAAGCCGCCCACGGCCCAATTCCAGAAGCCGCCCACGGCACGATTGCTCTTGAAGGAGAGTTCCTGGGTGAAGGAATTCTGAAGCTGCTCCTGCAGGATGCGCATGTAGGGAGCAGAGAGATAATCCTGATCCATGAGCATGCGGTCTTTCAGATACTGGTAGCTGGAGACGGAGGAGAAGTCGAAGCCCCTGCCCGAATAGCCCAGTTTGAAGCCCGAAATGAGATTGTTTCTTCTATAGGTTCCTGGGAAGGTGGAGGCAGGAAGATCTGCCTTTCCGGTTTCCAGATTCAGCTTGCCATAAGGAAATCCATTCTGGTCTACGTATTGGTAATTGGCAAGCACATCCATCTTCCAGCCCGAATTGAACCGTGCCTTGAGCAGCAGTTTGCCGCCAGCCTCATCATATTGGTCGGAGCGTTCGCCCGTGAAGGTGTTTCTGAAGAATCCCTTTCCTCCCTCGTAGAAGCCCGCCAGAGAAAGGGCGAGATGATTATTGAACTTATGATAATGGGCTGCCTCTACGTTGCGATAATACTTGCTGCCGTAGCTGAGCTTTACCTCAGAGCCTTGATAATCAAAGGGATTGTGGGAATACATTTTTACCAATCCGCCCTCCGTATTCTGACCGTAGAGGGTTCCCTGAGGACCGCGGAGCACATCCACCCTACTCAACTGGTAGTTGTGGAGATTGAAAGCCGACTTGCTCATCACGGGGATTCCATCGAGATAGAGTCCGATGGCAGGACTGTTGACGCGGCTTCCGATGCCTCTTACGTAAACTGAAGAAGAGAGTCGGCTGCCGTAATTCGGCATCACGAAATTGGGAACAAAAAGTGAAAGGTCTCTCAAATCAGAGGCTCCCATTTTCTTCATCAGCGAGCTGCTCATCGAAGTGCTGCTGAGTGCCTGCTGGCGGAGTCGCATCACCTCCTTGGGTTGTGAAACGACCACCACTTCGTCAATATCAAATACCTTGCTGCTATCCGACAGGGAAGTATTTTCGGCATGGGCAGCAGTTGGGGCTGCATCAGCCTTAGCAGCCGCAATTGCAGCATCGCCCGCATGAGCTACAGTTGCTGCATCTGCCGATACGGGCAAGACGATGCCGCAACCCGCCATCGCCATCATTACGATTCGATTCATAATATCCTGTTTTTATTATCTTTTTCGTTATCTTTTTTGTTATCATTCTAAAATCGGGTGCAAAGGTAATAAGAAAAAAAGAAATGGGGAATCCCCATTAATTAGGAAATCCCCATTTTTCGAAGTTCAAGAAGAAAAAGCTTCACCTTAATCTCATTTAACTACAGTAATCTCACCTTATATTATACCGTAATCTCGCCCGAACCATAGCAGCGATGATGATGCTCATCATACACTACGCAAAACTGACCGGGAGCCACGCCGTGAATCGCCTCCTCTGAATGAATCATCCATCTGCCATCTTCGAGCTTTTCGATAGTAGCAGGATGATACTCCGGCGTATGGCGAATCTTGAACGTTACCTTCTGCATCGCCACCTCGCGGGTGAGGAAATGGAAATCCTGAAGGGGGAAATCCTGCTTGTAAGCCGACTGAGGGTCGTAACCATGACTTACATACAGAATGTTGTTCTCCACATCCTTCTTAATCACGAACCAAGGACCGCCGCCGAAGCCCAGACCCTTGCGCTGGCCGATGGTATGGAACCACAAACCCTTGTGGCCGCCGATGCGCTTGCCCGTCTCCATCTCAATCACATCGCCCGGGTTCTCGCCCAGGTATCGGCGGATGTAATCGTTATAGTTAATCTGCCCCAGGAAGCAAATTCCTTGACTATCCTTGCGCTTGGCATTAATCAAATGCTCCTCTTCGGCTATCTCACGAATTTCATTTTTGATGTGATGACCGATAGGGAAAATCGCTTTTCGTAATTGCCAACTTTCTATCTGAGCCAGAAAATCGGTCTGGTCCTTCACGGGATCAGGACTCGTTACGAGCCATTTGTCGCCGTTCTCATCCGTCTCGGTCTGCGCATAATGACCTGTGGCGATGAGGTCGTAGTTGTGCCCCATCTTCTCATCGAAGGCACCAAACTTGATGAGCCTGTTGCACATCACATCGGGGTTCGGAGTGAATCCCGCCTTCACCTTATCCATGGTGTAGCGGGTCACCTCGTTCCAGTATTCCCGGTGACAGTCAATCACTTGCAGCTTGCAGCCATACTTGCGTGCCACGGCTGTAGCCATCTCCAGGTCTTCCTCAGAAGAACAGTCCCATTCCTCCTTCTCTTCCGGTCCAATCTTGATGTAGAAGCAGTCAGGATGCAAGCCCAGACGGGCAAATTCCCACACCACCACCGAACTATCTACGCCGCCCGAAAGCAGCACGGCAATTCTCTTGTCCTTCACCTCGGCAAGAAACTGCTCGTCTCTGGTCTCCAATTCCTTTTCTCTTGGAGTATCTGTTATCATCTTATCCATTTATTATTCGATATTTACTATTCTATTTTCAATTCAATTTTCCAATAACTAAATCTGAAGGCAAAGTTACAATAAATTCCGCAAAATAGTGCCTACTTTCTCATAAAAATCTATTATTTCCCCGAAAACTTTTCCTTTCCCCAGCAAAATCCCCATCCATCCGCTTTATTTTCTATCGAAAATGCTTATAGCAGAAATCGACTCATTCCAACGCCAATCCTTTTTTGCTTTCGATTTTATCCATACCTTTGCAATCGAAAATCAGAGATATGCGAGTATAGTAAAATACTACAACAAGCATAGAAGATGGCGAAAGTAGTTATGACAGAAATCAATAACATATAAAAGAAGAAATAAAAACAAGAAATCAATAACATATAATATAAGAATATGGATATCTTAAAAAATCTGTTTTATGGCTTCCCTGACCTATGGGGAGGCGGAGTGGCCCACTCCGTGCTGATCTTGGCGTTGGTCATCACCCTGGGCTTGAGTTTAGGAAAGTTGAGAGTGAAGGGTGTTTCCCTGGGATTGGCTTGGATTCTCTTCATCGGCCTCATCTTCGGTCACTTCTCTCTCAATCTCGATGAGCATCTGCTCCACTTCCTCAAGGAGTTCGGATTGATTCTCTTCGTCTATTCCATCGGTCTGGAAGTAGGACCAGGTTTCTTCGCTTCGTTCAAGAACGGCGGCAAGAGTCTCAACCTGCTCAGCATCATCGTGGTGGCATTGAGCATCGTCACCACCCTCGCCATCTTCTCGTTCTCGGGAACATCCATCACTTCTATGGCTGGTATTCTCTCGGGTGCCGTTACCAACACCCCTGGACTCGGTGCTGCCCAGCAGGCATTCAGCGACCTGCGCCACATCGATGCCCCTTCTATCGCAGCCGGCTACGCCATCGCCTATCCTATGGGTGTGCTCGGCGTTATCCTCTCCTTTATTATATTAAGGTACGCGTTACGTATTAATAAGAGCGAGGAGGAAGCTGCTGCCAAGCGCGGTATGGGACACCTGGAGGCGATGACCCTGAACACCTTCTCCGTGCAGGTGACCAACCAGATGGTATTCGGCGACACCATCAAGCAGATGAGAGAAATCTTGAAGCGCGACTTCATGGTTTCCAAGATTATCCGCAAAGATAGCGATAAGCACGATGAGGTGGTGAACGGTCAGACCCGGATTAATGAGGGCGATATTCTGCAGATTGTAGCCAACCCTACCGTAGTGGAGCCTGTCATTGCCCTGCTCGGCAAGAAGGTTCAGGTGAGCGAGGAGAAATTTGGCGAGGATTTGATTACCCGCCGCATCCGCATCACCAAGCCAGGCATCAACGGCAAGAGCATCAGCCAGTTGCAGATTCGTTCAAGCCTCGGCGCCAACATTACCCGTGTTAACCGCAATGGTGTAGATCTGATTGCTACTCCACAGCTGAAGCTGCAGTTGGGCGACCGTGTCACCGTGGTGGGTACCGAGCTTGCCATCGCCCATACCGAGAAGGTTTTGGGTAACCAGATGAAACGCCTCAACTACCCTAACCTGATTCCTATCTTCCTGGGCATCATGCTGGGTTGTATCGTGGCAAACATCCCATTCTTCATCCCTGGCATCAACGAGAACCTGCGTCTCGGTTTGACCGGCGGTCCACTGGTAGTTGCCATCCTGATAGGTTACTTCGGTCCGAAGTACAACCTCGTGACCTACAACACCATTTCAGCCAACCTGATGCTGCGCGAAATAGGCATCTGCATCTTCCTGGCTTGCGTGGGACTGGGCACCGGCGAACAGTTTATCCAGACCGTGGCATCAGAAAGCGGAATGACCTGGATTCTCTACGGCATCGCCATCACCATGATTCCAATCATCGTGGGCGGCATCATCGGAAGATACGTGTTCCACATCAACTATTATACATTGCTCGGAGTGCTGGCAGGCGCCAACACCAACCCATCTGCCCTGGCTTACGTGCGTGAGCAGACTTCGGCAGATGCACCATCTGTGGGCTATGCGAATGTTTATCCATTTGCCATGTTCCTCAGAATCGTAACCATTCAGATTATCATTTTCGTATTCGGATAAATAAAATATATGGAAGAAAAAAACATGAAGACCTGCGACTGCGCAGAGAAAGGTATTGACAACTGCAACTGCAAGGAAATAGCAGAAACAGAACTGAGAAGAAAACTCGACTTGTTGTTACGCACCGGTAGCATTCTCATGGAGAGTGCTGCCGACACATCGCGCATCATGCGAACGATGAAGCGTGCAGCAGCTTTCCTCGGACTCGACGAGCGCTACATGCACCTCTACATCAACTGGAATGTGCTGATGGTGAATTATAGCGACGAGGCGCACTCCTTCTCCAAATTCCAGCGCTGCGAGAAGCACGGCATCAACCTTACCTCCATTTCGATGGTAAGTAAGCTCACCTGGACAGCCATCAAGGAAAACTATTCGCTCGAACAGTATGAGCAGGCCCTGAACGACATCAAGGCTACCCCACGCAGCTTCACCCCATGGCAGGTGGCTATAGGCGGCGGATTTGCCTGCGGCGGATTCTGCATCCAGTTTGGTTGCGACTGGCCAGCATTCTTCTTCTGCTCCCTGGCAGCCATCCTGGGCTTCCGCCTGAGAATGTTCCTGCCTACCAAGGGCTGCAACAACTATGTGGCCATCGGAATTTCGGCATTCGTGGCAACGCTGATTGCCTGGTTGACCTCGTTCCTTTCGCTCAACCCATCCATCGCAGCCGCCCTTCCGAGCTTCATGCATTCAGATACCCCTTGGCACCCATTGATGGCGTGCGCCCTCTTCATCGTGCCGGGAGTTCCACTGATCAACTTCGTGAGCGACATGCTCGACGGCTACATCGAGGTGGGAATGGTTCGCGCCCTGAACACCCTGCTGATGCTCTTTGCCATGGCATTCGGTATTGCCTTTGCCATCCAGGTGTGCCACATCGACAATTTCGTGACGGATCTCACCATGACTCCTCACCACGAATACTGGGAGTTCGCCATTGCGGCAGCCGTATCGGCGATGGGCTTCTCTACCATCTTCAGCATTCCTAGACGCCTGTTGCCAGCTGTGGCTTTGGGCGGTATCATCGCCGTCTGCTTCCGCAACTTCGTAAACCTGGGTCCATCCAACGGCAACATCGGTCTCGACATGGGCTTGAGCATCGGTTCGCTTGCCGGATCTGCGCTTATCAGCGTCATCGTAATCAAGGCACGCCACTGGTTCCACACCCCTCACCAGTGCATCACCATTCCTAGTGTCATCCCTATGGTACCTGGAGTTCTGATGTATCGTGCCCTGTTTGCCTTCATCGACATGCACGGCGTGGTAGGCGAGGTAACCGTGGGAATGAACAACCTGATCAAGGCTTCGCTCGCCATCATCTGCATTGCCCTGGGTGTTGCCATTCCTAATGTATTCTTCCGCCGCTTCATCGCCGACAACCGCAAGCGCCGACTCCTCAACATGCTGGTGGAGAGAAAGAAGAAGAATGGCGAATTCGTGGATTTGCACGAAGTGGAAATCAAGTAAAAATCTGTGTAATTTGTGTAATCTGTGGGACATTGAAACCCACGGATTACAGGATTTACCTGATTATTTTGCCCGAAAGCAGGGCTAATTAAAATAAAAGTTTTATCTTTGCACGCGTAATTATAAGACTAGTGAAAAAAGGAAAATGGAAATACGACAACTCAAATATTTTCTGAAGGTAGCCGAGACGCTCAATTTCTCGGAAGCATCACGCAAGCTCTACATCACGCAGAGCACCCTCTCGCAGCAGATTTCGCATCTGGAACAGGAAATAGGCTTGCCGCTCTTCGAACGTAACTCGCACGAGGTTTATCTCACCGAGGCAGGAAAGGAGCTTCTTCCCTATGCCCAGAATGCCGTAAACTGCACCATGGCTTGCGTTGACCACATGAACGACCTGAAGGAGATGCTCACCGGCGAACTGAACATCGGCGTTACCTACTCCTTCAGCAACATCATGGCAGAAACGCTCATCGCCTTCCTCCATGCTTATCCTCACGTGAAACTGAACATCCAGTACCGTTCGATGCAGGAACTGATGGATGGCCTGAAGAAGCGTGAACTCGACCTTGCACTTGCCTTCAAGCCTCTGAAGACAGACAAGGCGATAGACAGCCGAGCCATCTTCAGCAACCGCCTGGCGGCGATTGTGAACGAGAACCATCCCCTGGCGCGTCTTTCATCCATCAAGCTCTCTGAGCTGGAGCGTTACGACCTCATCCTTCCATGCAAGGGTCTGCAGGCCCGCAACGCCTTCGACTATCTGATAGACGGCAAGGACCTCGACTTCAAGATTATGGTAGAGGTGAACAATGTGAACATCATCTTCGACCTCTTGCATCGCAGCAACCTGGTAACGGTGCTTTCAGAATCCACCACCATCCTGGAAAAAGGCATGAGAGCGATTCCGATAGATGCTGCCGACAACGAGATGGATGGCTGCATCCACATCCTGAAGGATGCGTACATGAAGAACTCGGCGCAGGAGTTCATCCGCATGCTGAGCCAGAGCACCAGCATCCTCGCCAACTTTGCGCTGAAGGATATTCTGAGATAATTGAAGTTTCGCAAGTTTGCTCCACACGCCCTGAAAGGGCAGAAGCACCTAGCCCAGGGCATCGCCCTGGGTAAACAAGGAATCAGCAATGCGCCCTGTAAGGGCAAAAGCATCATTCATTGTCTGAATCCTTAACCAAATAAAGAAGAATAAAGGGTAAGATTATAATTCAATCTTGCAAGGCTGTCTCCGATTTCATTGCGGAGGCAGCCTTGATTCGTTTTATTGCCACCACTGGAAACATCCCCGTTAATTGTCAATAATATTAGAAGCCAGTCGTTCACAACGAAGAGAACGTATCAAAGCCATTTGTTCCTCTGTTATTCTCATGGTTTATGCAGTATAAAGATTTAATTGGCGCAAAACAGCTCGTCTTTCACGAACCCTGTTGGCGTCAACCATAATGTCTTCTGTTTTCATTTCTATCTCACATGAATCCTGTTCATCATAGCCTTCTCTTGCGTGTTTCCAAGAATACTCTCCATGCGTCAAAGTACTCAAACTCCAAGACTTCTGTGGAGCATAAGTTTTAAAAACCATATCAAACACTGGCTCATATTGTACAACCTGCTCTTTATCCATCAATTCAGGGAAAGAATCATTTTTATAATGCTGGCGAATCTGAACCATGACAGGACCATATTTCCAAGCCTCAAATTGTGCTTCAAACATAGGTTCACCCTTTTGAATCAAACACTCACGCTGCGTGAAATAAAGTAGCTTATGCAACTTCATTTCATCAATACGAGCGCCAAAATCATCCATATAACGCTTGTATATATAAGAGGCAACTTGCAATATTCCCATCATACTCTTTATTCTTTTTTATAGTTCCTGCTGCAAAGTTACGTTTTTTTCTTGAAACCGCCAAGGAAAAGAGAGGAATTATTTCAGTCTAAACAATACTTTCGTCATAAACTCAGAAGTTAACCATACAGTTGCATAACAATTAGTTCAAGAGATCAGGAAATATGCTTTCGTCACTCCAACTCCCGAACAATTCTTGCATTTCGCCCCTTGATTTTGTATCTTTGCAGGCGAAAAGGTTCTATCCGCCAGTGGCGGATGCACATCCGACAAAGGCGGACGCTTATACGCCAACACCGGATAAACGTACGCCAATGGCAAACGGAACCTATCACGAGAATTAAAAACAGGAATGTATCACCTAAAAATAATAAAAGACTATGGCTAATTACAAACTGCAAGAAATGAACGACCTTCGCAATACGGGCAAAAGAACCGTTTACCCCAAGGTGGTAACCAACCGAACGATGGACACCAACGACATCGTGGAAAAGATGAAGGGCTACAACCTCGGCATCGCTCCCAGCACCACCAAGGCTGTATTGGAGAACATCTCCAATATTCTTGTCACCATGCTTTCGATGGGCTACAACGTAAAACTCGATGGCATCGGCATCTTCTCCCTCACCATCGGTTTTGAAGATAACAAGCCCAAGGAATTGGAGGACGATGCCGACAAGATGCCCTATCGGAAGGTGGGCGTAAAAGGCATGAACTTCAAGATAGCTCCCAACCTCCTGAAGCGTCTGAAAAGCGAAACCGACCTGGAGCGTTGCGAGAGTGAAGTAACTCAACTCGCTAAGTCTCCATACACAGAAAAAGAGCGAATCCATCGTGCCCTGGACGTCATCAAGCACCACGGATTCATCAATCTGCAAACCTATGCTAACATCAACGAACTGAAACGCACCGCTGCATCAGAAGATCTGCGGAGAATTACTGCAAGAGAAAATTCGCCCCTGATGAGCGTGGGAAGCGGAACGCATAAGGCTTGGATTGCAACTCCTCATCCAAGTGCGCAAATCGACAGAAAAAGACAGCAGCGGCAAAGCGCAGGATTCCTGTGCCTTGCCGCTGCTGTCTTTTTCCTATCAGCCATAACTTTTCCTAAACTTTTCTCCCCAAATCCTTGCGAGTTACAAAATCATATATTATATTTCCATACTTTCCTCCTTTTTACACCTCATCCATCCTATACAATTTCCAACCGTCAAATTGCAGGATGATTCTGTGCAACTGGGTGCCCTGACGAAGCGCTTCTACCCTTGGAGCCTCAGCGTATCGCTTGATTTGCGCTTCAGCATCTGACCATTGTTTTTGGATGGCAGACAGATAAGCCTCAGCAGTCATACCTTTTTCCTTTTTGGGAATCAGTTTCAACTCCAAAATATAACTATGCTTCGTCGGATAATGAGTCAAATCCGGCAAAAGGAAGAAATCACAGAAACCATGATTCAACTCTAGCTCCGGAGCCGTACAATAGTAATTGTTCAGATTCAGATACGCCATGAAGAACCCCTGCAGATTGCGCTCAGCCTCAATACCATCACGCACAGACGAAACCTTAGCATAACTATCTGCCAAAAACTGCAAGCCCTCACGCCATCTACCATCATACGCCATATCGTAATAATAATCGGTAAGCTGATTGGTATTCAGATATGCTTTCTCCGAAAACATCTCCAGCAAATAACTGTAATACTGCTTCCTCACATTATTATTCGGAATCCCAAGAATCAGTTTATCCCCTCGGGTTGCCTTGATGGTAAGCATGCCGTAATAGAACAGCAGACTTGGAAAAACATCGGGATCCGTAATCTGATGTGCCGGGAAAGTTTCCTCCAGCCTGCAGGTTATCTCGCCCGTCTCGGCAATATTTCTGATAATGCCCTTGCGGTCGCCATCCAGTTTGTCGAGATTGATAAGCCGGCGCATCTTGTTGTAATCCGTCTTGGTGTTGGGATCAATCATCTCCTTCGGAGCCTCACCCGAACTCATGTAATTGCGGAGATAATAGAGAATCATATCACAATTAAACACCTTGCTCTGAGTTTCCAAAGCATCCACCGAGAAACAATAGTTATCATACCAGGGTTTCATGTTACTGATAATCGCCTCAATATCACTATCCGGACGGATGGCTCCCTTTTCCTTATAATAGGTAAACATCTCCCGAACATCCTCCGTAGAAAAGCCCAACATCTGGTTGAACTCCGGCTTCGTAGAAATATGCCAGCCGATGTTGAAACCACTCGTCACATCATCCAGGGTCACAGGACTTACTCCCGTGATGAAAATCCTGTCGAAATTGCCCTTGAACTTCTTGAAGATGTCACGATAGAAACCTTCGGCATGGGTGATTGCCCAATACACATCCTCACCCTGTTCGTTAAGCACGGTGTTGGTGAAGTTGTCGTATTCGTCGATAATCAGGTAAAGAGGGTATCTTTTTGATTTCGCCTCGTTCAGGATAACAGCCAGTTTTCCCGTCGCAGTTTCCGTTTCTTCCACCTTTTTAATCGCATACTCGCTATAATATTCCTGATAATCCCGGATAAAGCCGTCCAATTCCACACCCAGATAAAAATTGAAGTTCTGTTCAAGCTTTTCTATGCTGCCTCCTACCTGCGAAAAGTCAAGATGAAGAACCTGGAATTTACCCTGCAAGGGAGTAGGATGCTTGCCTATCCACAAATCACCAAACCACGCATCAAACCTATCCTGGGTTCGTAGGTCGTAATAAGCATGGAGCATGCTGATGAATACGCTCTTGCCAAAACGGCGAGGGCGAATAAAAAAGAGATTGTCTGCCTCCTCTTCCAAAAGAGGCAGATACATGGTCTTATCCACATAATACTGATTTCGCTCCACAACTTTTACGAAATCCGAAACTCCGTATGGTACTCTTTTCACATTCTCCATAATCCTACGTTTTAATTCTATCCTGCAAAAGTAAGCAAAAATATCGTAATCACAAAATTATATGCAATAAAAAATCCTAAGACTATGAGAGAAAATCCTCCCCTGATGAGCGTGGGTAGCGGAACGCATAAGGTTGGGATAGAAAAGCGTTAAAAAACGCTTCGAAAATAAAAATAATCGCATCAGAATTTGTTGATTTGAAATTAAATCCATATCTTTGCCATTAATTTTACTAACAAAAAACTGTGAACTATGAGAAAAAAGAAAATGATCAGATTGCTTTTAGCTTGCGGTCTGTTGATGTCGCCGGTTATTGCACAGGCTAACAACGAGCCCAAGATGGTTGTAACCACAGTTGAGGGGAGTTCTTATGAGTTCTTCATCGCCGACAATCCAACCATCCAGTACAAGGAGAACCTGTTGGTTTGCCAGAACGACAAGGGACTGTCTGTCTCCGTAGAGGCAGCTAACGTCAAGTCGTTCAAATTCTTCCCATCAGAGAGCGACACCGGAATCAACCAGGTTAGCTTCTCCAGCAGTTTCGGCTCGAAACTCTCTGGGCTGACAGCCGGTTCTAAAGTGCTGGTAGTATCCCTGGATGGCAAAGTAGTAAAAAGCCTGAAGGCCAACGACTCGGGCACCATCGACATCGACTTCACCCAGTTGCCACACGGCATCTTTGTGGTAAAGACGGAGAAAGGCGCATTCAAAATTCAACATTAGCAACAATTTTAAAATCAGACGATTATGAAAAAGAACTTTTTACTTGCAATGGTAGTTATGCTGATGACAGCTGTCAGCTCTTTCGCTCAGAAAGAATACAATATGGTGATTACGCTCAGTAACGGCACCACAGTAACATTGGGTCACAACGACATCAAGGAGATTACCTTCAATGATGGCGAGGTAGCGATTTCAGGCAACATGGTGAACACCATCGATAGTCTGGCTAAAGTTAGCCAGGATCTGGAGTATCGTATAAAAGAGGTAGAGGAAAGATCAATGAAAATGAGTTACGATATTTTAAATAGAACAGAAATGCTCAACCAGCAAGTTGAGGAAAAGATGGCCGTAACAAATACCAGAATTGAGAATTTGGAGTCTTATGATGGTGCGTTGAAAAACAATATTGCACTAGCAGAGGACAAGATTGCTGAAACCAGCGCTAGAGTTGCCAATACTGAGGCGGTTTTACAAAATGCCAATGAAATGATAAAGCTACAAAGTGAAGAGATTAATGCTTTGAATGCGAAAATTGCAATTCTCGAAACTTTAATCAAGAAATATCATCCGGAAGAATAACATCTAGCATTCAATAAAAAATCCTAAGATACATCATTCTTTGTATCTTAGGATTTTCTATTTTCTTATTTTCTTCTAATCTTGTATTTTCCTATCTTCTTTATCCTCCTATCTTATTTCTTCTCTTATTTCTTCCTGGCTATGATAATCGTTACACCTGCAAGGATGGCGAGGATGCCGATGGCAAGCTGAAGAGAGAAACTCTCGCCGAAAATGCAGACACCTATGATTACCGCCGTTACAGGCTCCAAGGCTCCCATGATGGCGGCTGGCGTGCTACCGATGAGATTGATGGAGATGGTCATGAAGAAAAGCGACAATACCGTTGGCAACAATGCAAGCTGGGCGGCATAAGCCCATTGCACCGGAGTTTGCAGCATCTGAATCTTCTCGCCCGCAATGAACGAATAGATGAGCATCGTGATGAGTCCGAACACCAGAATGTAGAAGGTGAACTTGATGTTCGACATGCCCGGATTCTTCCACTGGTTCACCGAGATGATGTAGAGCGAATAAAGCAGCGACGAACACATCACCAGCGCAAAACCAGCCGTGCTCAACTTGTCGTTGCCGTCGCCCTGATAGAGCAAGCCCACTCCCGATACTGCCAGCAGAATGGCGAGCGTGGTGGTCCACGTCAACTTCTCATGGAAGAATACCGTCATCAGAATCGCCGTCATGATGGGATAGACGAAGAGGATGGTGCTGGCTATTCCCGCCGCCATGTAGTGGAAACTTACGTAGAGCGTGGCCGACGAGAGGGAGAACATACAGCCCAGCGTGGCAAGACGGATCATGTGCCCCCACTTCACCTTGAAACTCTCCTTGCGGAACAGCATCACCACGGCAAACATCAATACCGCCAGTAGATAGCGATAGATGAGCACCGAACTGGAATTGAATCCGTCACCATAGAGCACCAACGTGCCCAAAGGATTGGTACCATAACACACGGCAGCTACAACGCCCGCCGCAAAGCCTTTCACTTTATTACTGCTTGTCATTTTTAATTAAAATGCTTTTTACTAATTACTAAGTTTTTTCCTATACCTTATTATACTTTTTATATATGATATGTATCTATCTATAATTATATATTAATATGTTTCTATTTCTATTGGCTTGCAAAAGTACTGCAAATTTTCGAGATAAACTAACAAAATCGGATAAATATCTTCTATCAACAGAGAAAAACTCCACATTTCTTGTTCTTTACAAAAATAAATAGTACCTTTGCAATATCTTTGCATTAAAGAATACAAACAAAATAGAATCAGAAATATAAACTAAACAATAAACATTTGTAACTATGGAACAGATTAAAAACGATCAGCTCACCGTTGAAATTTCAGCGCACGGAGCAGAACTCAAGAGCATCAAGGATGCTGATGGTAACGAATATCTCTGGGATGGCGACAAGGAATTCTGGGGCGGACAATCACCTCTCCTCTTCCCTATCGTAGGCGGATTGTGGAAGAACACCTACCGCATCGGCGACAAGGAGTACACCCTGTCTCGCCATGGCTTCGGCAAGCTCGTTGACTTCCAGCTCGTAGGCAAGACCGGCGACCGTCTTACCTTCGCCCTCATCGACAACGAGGAGACTTTCAAGAACTATCCATTCCACTTCAACCTCGCCGTTTCCTATCGTCTTGCCGGCAACGAGCTCCACGTTATCTGGCACGTTGAGAACACCGACGACAAGGTCATCTACTTCCAGATTGGCGGTCACCCAGCATTCAATGTGCCTGGCTGCAAGAAGGGCGAAAAGCTGAAGGCTTTCCTCAAGCTCGACAACGAGGCTCCTACCCGCCTTTTCGCAACCATCGGCGGATGCGTTGACCCTAACGCCCGTGAGACCGTACAGACCGACAACGGAATCCTGGAGGTAACAGACGAATCATTCGCAGATGATGCCTACATCTTCGACAAGAGTCAGGTGAAGCAGATTTCCCTGCTCAACGAGAAGGGCGAGCCACACGTAACCGTAGAGTTCAAGACTCCAGCCGTGGGTATCTGGAATCCGGGCAACCACGCTCCATTCGTCTGCATCGAGCCTTGGTTCGGCACATGCGACTGGGCTGAATACACCGGCGAGTTCAAGGATAAATACATGATGAACAGCCTGCAGCCAGGTGCCAGCTTCATGAGTGAATACATCATCAGAATAGAAAAATAATCCATCGTTCATAGCAATAAATAATGGAAGAAAAAGATAATATGCAGCTCCCCGAGAATGCATTCCGCGAACTCAAAGACGGGGAGGAATACAAGCCGCTGATGTCGCCAGACAAGGTTTATCCCGAGGTAAACGGATGGTCGGTGACCTGGGGCATCGTGATGGCCATCATCTTCTCCGCCGCCGCAGCCTATCTGGGCTTGAAGGTGGGTCAGGTGTTCGAGGCAGCCATCCCTATCGCCATCATCGCCGTGGGCGTAAGCACCGCCACCAAGCGCAGCAAGGCACTGGGCGAGAACGTCATCATCCAGAGCATCGGAGCCTGCTCGGGTGCCGTGGTGGCAGGAGCCATCTTCACCCTGCCAGCCATCTACATCCTGCAGGCTAAATATCCGGAAATGACAACTTCGTTTATGAAGATTTTCATGGCTTCTGCCCTGGGAGGCGTGTTGGGAATCCTGTTCCTCATTCCTTTCCGCAAATACTTCGTAAGCGATATGCACGGTAAATATCCATTCCCAGAGGCCACAGCCACCACGCAGGTGCTGGTGAGCGGAGCCAAGGGAGGTGACCAGGCTAAGCCCCTGCTCATCGCCGGACTGGTGGGTGGTCTTTACGACTTCATCGTAGCCAGTCTGGGATGGTGGAACGAGAACTTCACTTCCCGTGTGGTAAGTCTGGGATGCGACCTTGCCGACAAGGCGAAGCTCGTGTTCAAGGTAAACACAGGTGCAGCTGTATTGGGACTGGGTTACATCATCGGATTGAAATACGCCTTCTACACCTGTCTGGGTTCGTTCGTAGTATGGTGGCTGATAGTGCCAGGCATGAGCGTCATCTTCCACGACAGCGTGCTCAGCGCCTGGGATCCTAGCATCGTGAAGACCGTGGGTGAGATGAGTCCGGAGGAAATCTTCCGTGCCTACGCCCGCAGCATCGGTATCGGCGGTATTGCCATGGCAGGCATCATCGGCATCATCAAGAGCTGGGGCATCATCAAGAGTGCCGTAGGACTTGCCGCCAAAGAACTGAAGGGCAAGAGCGATGTGGATGAGAACGTGAAGCGCACCCAGCGCGACATTTCTTTCAAGATCATCGCCATCGGTTCGCTTGTCACCATCCTCATCACCTTCCTCTTCTTCTGGTTTGGTGTGATGGATGGCAATCTGCTCTTCGCCGTCATCGCCATCCTGCTGGTGGCAGCCATCGCCTTCCTCTTCACCACCGTGGCAGCCAATGCCATCGCCATCGTGGGTTCCAACCCTGTATCGGGAATGACCCTGATGACGCTCATCTTCGCCTCTGTGGTAATGGTGGCAGTGGGCTTGCGAGGTCCTGGCGGAATGCTTGCCGCCCTGATTATGGGTGGTGTGGTTTGCACAGCCCTTTCGGTGGCAGGTTCGTTCATCACCGATTTGAAGATTGGTTACTGGCTGGGTACTACGCCTAAGAAGCAGGAGGGATGGAAGTTCCTCGGCACCCTGGTGAGTGCGGCTACCGTGGGCGGCGTGATGATGCTGCTCAACGAGACCTACGGATTCGCTTCCGGCTCTCTGGCTGCTCCTCAGGCCAATGCGATGGCTGCGGTCATCGACCCTTTGATGAATGGTGTAGGTGCGCCTTGGGTGCTCTATGGCATCGGTGCCCTGATAGCCATCGTGCTTACCTACTTCAAGATTCCAGCCCTGGCTTTTGCCCTGGGTATGTTCATTCCGCTGGAACTGAACGTTCCGCTGCTGGTAGGTGGTGCCATCAACTGGTATGTTACTTCGCGCAGCAAGGATGCCAAGGTAAATGCGGAGCGTGGCGAGAAGGGTACGCTCATCGCCAGCGGTTTCATTGCCGGTGGAGCCTTGATGGGTGTGGTCAGCGCCCTGCTGAAGTTTGGCGGCGTAGAGGCCAGCATCGCAGACAGCTGGTGGGCAGACCCAATGTCAGAAGTTTGCTCGCTCATCGCCTACATCTGCCTGATAGGTTTCTTTATCAGAGCAACGAAGAAATAAAAAGATTGATTTTCGGAAGAGATTGATTTTCGGAAGAGATTGATTTTCGGAAGAAAAGATTTTAAAAGATAAAAAGTCGGGACATACGATTGCATGTATGATTCCCGACTTTTTTGTTATGATGCACCTGATTCGATATTTAAAAATATCGTATTTACCAACACTAAAGTATTCAAGTTTCGCAAGTAGCATCCTGCCGTCCCCGAAGGGGGCGAATGTGAATAACCGCGGGTGGAATGACCGAAGG